>ENA-UOUJ01000755-UOUJ01000755.1-activated-sludge-metagenome-genome-assembly--contig:-NODE-755-length-19585-cov-4.483410_pt1 | contig 19585 bp, 16 predicted proteins | sample MGYA00249839_ERZ747224 | MGnify/ENA primary metagenome ERZ747224 (study PRJEB28782, sample SAMN03220277) | activated sludge metagenome | biome: wastewater; feature: sewage sludge; material...
TTGATAGGCTACAGGTGTAAAGGTGGTAACATCAAAGCCGAGTAGTACTAATTGCCCGTACGCTTTAATTTTTTTGTTTTGTTTCTCTTCTAACTTTTCCAATATGTTAACTTATTAGCAATAGGCGGTAAGCCGTAAGCTATAAGCAAAGTGATATTTTCATTAGCTTAAAGCCTAAAGCAAAAAGCTTAAAGCAAACCTTTTTATGGTGGTTTTACCAAGGGTGTTCACCTCTTCCCATACCGAACAGAGAAGTTAAGCCCCTTATGGCCGATGGTACTGCGCCAAAATGCGGGAGAGTAGGTAGCTGCCATTCTTATTGAAGCCTCGATTATTTCAATCGGGGCTTTTTTATTTGTATTCGCTTTCCGGTATTTCCTGATTTGGTAGCTAAACAACCAATATAATTGTTCATCTTTTTCAATATGACAATTGGAAAGCTTAATTTTGCAACCTGAATTTTTACAAATACAATTTATGGGAAGAATATTTGAAGTAAGAAAAGCAACCATGTTTGCCCGTTATGACAGAATGGCCAAACAATTTACAAGAATTGGGAAAGAAATTGCAATTGCCGTTAAAGCCGGCGGCCCCGATCCGCATACCAATGCCGCATTACGCAGATGCATGCAAAATGCCAAAAGCGTTAATATGCCTAAAGACAGGGTGGAGGCTGCTATCAAGCGCGCCCAGGGCAAAGAAATGGAAATCTATGATGAGATACTTTACGAAGGATATGCTCCTCACGGTGTGGCAATTTTGGTGGAAACCGCTACAGACAACCATGTGAGAACAGTTGCAAACGTAAAAAGTCATTTTAATAAAGGCGGCGGCGCTTTGGGAAATAGCGGTAGTGTAGCTTTTCAGTTTAATAAAATGGGTGTTTTCAAACTTAATCCCGAAGGGCTGAATGCCCAAGAACTGGAATTGGAACTTATTGATTCAGGACTTGAAGAGCTTGGAGAAAGTATTGATGAAAATGGTATGGATATTCTGGTTGTTAGAGTAGGATTTACTGATTTCGGAAATATGCAAAAGGCGCTTGAGGAAAAGAATATCACACCGATAAGCGCTGAGGTAGAATGGATACCTTCTACAACAGTACCTGTTACTGATGAACAGGCTGAAGATGTAAGTAAATTGATTGAAAGGCTGGAGCAGGACGAAGACGTGCAGAAGGTTTTTCATAATATGGGATAATCTTAAATATAAATAGCTGTGGCTTGGATCACTTTAGATAATTTGGCGCAATTGGAAAAAATCAATATTGATTCCTTTTCCCGCCCACAAATCATTTTTAAGCACAGTATCAGGTGTTCTATCAGCGGAATGATAAAAAACCGGCTGGCTAAAGCAGAGGCGCCCTCGGATATTGATTTTTATTATCTCGATTTGATTAATTACAGATTGATTTCCAATAAAATAGCTGAATATTACAATATCAGGCATGAGTCTCCACAGATACTGGTTATTAAAAATGGTGAATGTGTGTATTCAGAAAGTCATCATGCAATATTTATGGAAGATATTTTAACTCAGGCAAAGTAATTTTGATAAAAAGGCAAAAATGATTTTCTTTTTAGGCGGGGAATCTTTATTTTTGCTGCCCGCCGAAGGGATGCAAATCATCGGTGGTATAAACGATAAAACAAGGAAAACAAATGGCGGGGTAGCTCAGGCGGTTAGAGCGCAGGGTTCAACTCCCATCTCCGCTACTTAAGAAACTCTCTGAAAGGAGAGTTTTTTGCAATTATACCAAGTTGATAGATAAACCAAAGCGCCTAATAGGCCGATGCGTTAAATTGAATCGCAAAAAAGAATTCTGATAAATTTAAAGGAATAAACATATTATCCCTTTTTTGAAAAAATAAATGCATTAGAATAAAATATTTTCCCTGAATTGTATTCTTTGCGGTTTTCGTTTTTCATCCAAAGCAGCAAAGAAAAAATGACCTTCAACTGCCTTTTCAGCAGATTCTTCCGAATACATATCTTCAACAAATATTTCGACCGTGACTTTGATTCTGGAAGAGCTTACCTCTGCTACTTTACCTATTACCTCAACAAATGAAACTTTATACGCCGGTTTTTTGAATACTATATCACTGATTTTGACTGTGAACATTTTTTGCCTTGTAAATCTTGTGGCAGTGATAAAAGCTACTTCATCCATCCATTTCAGCGCTTCACCTCCAAATAATGTTTCATTAGCATTCCAAGTGCCGGGAAAAATGGTTTTACACTGCCTTGTTTCTATAGTGGTTGTAATTGATTTCATTTCTTTGATATTATAGGTATCTGATACTCTTTGTTAAATTTTACCATGCAAAAGTAAAAATTTATTTTGAACATAAGTTCAAAATAAATACCTTTGTGAAAAGATTTGATTCATGGGCAGGCAGAAGAAAACAAGATATATTCAAATGGCTCCGCATTTTCAGGGGTTTGCTCCTTTGGGTTGCCAGCAAAAGAAGCTTCTTGAACCGGTTATGCTTTCTTTTGAGGAATACGAAGCTATTAATCTTTGTGACTACGAGTTGCTTTCGCAATTAGAGGCTGCCTGCATTATGAATGTGTCAAGACCTACGCTTACAAGAATTTATGAAAGCGCAAGGCGAAAAATAGCGCGCGCATTAGTGGAAGGATGTGAGATTTGTTTTGAACAGGGCAATGCAAGTATCGCCAAATGGTATGAGTGTGAAGGATGTGGAATTACATTTACAATTACTGAAAACTCAGGTACGCATTGCCCATTTTGTAAAACAGCATTAAATATTCAATAATAATGAAAGTTGCTATTTCTGCAATAGAAAATCATTTGAAATCTGAAGTTGAGATTCACTTCGGTAGGGCTGATTGGTTCTGCATTTATGATACCGAAAAGGATAACTATGCTTTTGTAGAAAATTTTGTCAGACATCAAAAAGAAAATGCCGGTTGCGACGCCGCAGAAATGCTTATAAATAATGGTATAAACATGGCTGTTGCGGGTAGATTTGGGTCAAAAGTTTCGGAAATTCTTAGAGAAAATCAGATTCAAATGATTGTAATTCAAAAAGATATGAAAATTAAAGACATAATAGATAAAATAAAGGAAACTCAAACGCATACTGCAGAAATAAAATAAAAACAGAATATATGAGTGAGCATATTTACAATGTAAATCTTGAGTGGGTAGCCGACAGAAAAGGCGTGATGGAATCGCCGGAATTGAATCAAAAGATAGAAGTGGTTACACCACCTCAGTTCCCTAAGGGAATTGAAGGCATCTGGAGTCCGGAGCATTTATACACTGCAAGTATTTTGAGCTGTTTTATGACTACTTTTTTGGCAGTGGCCGAAAATTCTAAGCTCGAATTTACCAAATTTGGTTGTAAAGCTCAGGGAAAGCTCGGAATGGTGGAAAATAAGTATATGATGACGGATGTGTGGTTGAAACCGGAACTTGAGATTGTGCATGAAAAAGATATGGAACGGGTCGGACGGATTCTTCAAAAATCAGAAGCAGCCTGTTTGATTTCCAATTCAGTGAAATCTGCAATTCATTTTGAACCTAAAGTAGTAATAAAATAAAAACTATCAAAAACCTATCAAAATAAGCGAAGTGTGAAAACATCAGGTTCGGATTCCGAATTTTTAAGAGGGTAGTCAGTTTCGACTACCTTTTTAATTTTTTATTCCTTTTTCAGTTCATAAAGAATTTTTAAAGCATCAATGATAAATGGTATTTTAATTTTATATGTAGTACATAATTATCTTGAGCAAACGATTGCTCAGTCTTTCTTTGCATTATAAAGTGTACTTTAGCAGCCTTTTTAAAATTTTTATATAAATACTTAAGGAAGATTCATGAGAAAAATGCAACTATTAAGAAATCTTCGGGCCCGTTTCAAAGAGATTAAAACCAATTTTGAATATAAAGAAATGAAATTTTCAATTTTGTTTCTCTTCTTGCTTTCGGTTTTAAACGTTCCGGTTTTGGCTGCTAATAGAGGGATGGAATTTCAGAATATGAACGCTGTAAATTCTGCCGATACCCTCATAAATATTAGCGGTAAAGTAACTGATATCACCGGCGCTCCCTTACAGGGCGTATCAGTGGTGGTACAGGAACAAAACAAGGGTACCATGACAGATGACAGAGGTAATTATCACCTCACAGGAATTAGAAAATCAGCGACCTTGGTCTTTTCCCATGTGGGCATGTTGGTAAAGACAGAACCGGTTAATGGTCGGGAGGTGGTTAACATTACCTTGGAACCATTACCCGTTACTACTGACGACATTGTGGTTACCGGTTTTTTCAAGAAAAACAAAGCCAGTTATACCGGTTCGGCCTTGACCTTTACAGGCGAGCAATTGAAATCGGTAGCGCCTACCAATGTATTTGAAGCATTAACCATGCTTACTCCGGGACTTACTGTTACAGAAAACAACAGTCTTGGGTCAAACCCAAATGCCATACCCGACATTTTGGTTCGTGGTGTTACTTCTTTTGCTAATAACGACCAAACGGTGAATCAACCATTAATTGTAAGAGACGGTACCATTATCAGCGTGCGCGATCTTTATGATATGGATATCAATGAGATAGCAACCATAACTATACTTAAAGATGCTTCGGCTGCTGCCTTATACGGTGCCAGAGCTGCAAATGGTGTTATTGTTATTGAAAGAAATAAGCTGACTTCAGGTAAAATGAAAGTAATCTACAATTTCGTGGGTAGTATGCAGTTCCCCGATTTTAGCGGATACAATCTATTAGAACCAAAGGATAAATTGGAATATGAAAGATTAGCCGGATTATATACCTCCACCGATCATTTGCGCCAGCAATCATTGGATTCGTTGTACAATGTGAGGTTTATGGACATAAATCGGGGTGTAAATACTGATTGGATGTCGAAGCCATCCAGAATTGGTATTAGTAATGACCATTCGATTCGTTTGGCCGGTGGCGCCGGAAATGCCCGCTATGAACTGAATGCCCGTTTTGGCAATGTGGAAGGTGTGATGAAAGGCGACTTCCGTAAGCGTTATGGATTAGGATTTGCGCTGGAATACAACACTCCAAGTGGTTTCACATTTACTAACCGTACCAATCTTTCTCGCACGGCCATTCAGTATTCTCCGTATGGTAGTTTTTCATCCTACACAAAAATGAATCCTTATGACAGGGTTTATGATGATTTCGGGCAATTCAGAAAGACTTTATCATGGGATATGAATAACCCGTTGTATGAAGCAAGCCTCGGCTCTTTCAGCAAAGCCATGACTCAAAATCTGAGCAATGATTTTGATATGCGCTGGAGAATGTCAACACGTTTCACGTTGACTTCACATATTAACTTTTTATTGAATGGTGGAAATACTGAAATGTACACTTCTCCATTATCCGGTGTGTATAAGAATATTACCGATTTATCTCAAAGAGGTTCATTAAGCATGACAAATAACAATGGACTTACTTATTCGGGAAATGTGGTATTAAACTATAATGAAGCATTGCCAAAACAGAGTTTGCTTCGGCTAATTTAGGAGGAAATTTGAATCATACCAATAATAAATACAGCAGTTTCTCAGGTATTGGCTTTTATGCAGATGCTTTGAGATCTATCAATTTCGCTTCATCTTATCCTATTGGAGGCGCTCCGGGAGGCTCTCAGGACCTCAATGCTGATGTGGCAGGATTCCTGAATCTTAACTACCTTTTTCGTAATCGTTATTATTTCGACGGGGTGTATCAAATTTCGGGGTCTTCTAAGTTTGGAGCCAATAACCGTTACAGCCATTTCTGGTCTGCCGGTCTGGGATGGAATTTACACAATGAAGAATTTCTGAAAAATGACTGGTTAGATATTTTCAAACTTCGGGTGAGTACCGGTTATACAGGTAAAGTAAGTTTTGCCCCTTATCAGGCGTTGACAACCTATCGTTATAATATTGACCTTAATTATCTCAACGGCATTGGCGCTATTCCAATCACTATTGGTAACCCCGATTTGAGATGGGAGCGTACTATGAACTATAATGCCGGCGCCGATATCAGTATTCTGAAACGCAGAATTAATCTTTCGGCCGATGTTTATTTAAGGAAAACAACCGATCTGGTGATTGATAAAACCATTCCGCCTTCTGCCGGCGCTACCATCGGAAAAGATAACCTTGGTGAGATTGAAAACAAGGGTATTGAAATCAAATTAGATGGTTATGTAATTCAGGGAAAAGAGTGGAACTGGCAATTGGGAGCCAATATTACTCATAACAGGAATAAAATTCTTAAAATAAGTAATGCTTTGAAGGCTACTAATGACAGGAATAATGCATTGAACACTTTGGCTCCTTTACCTCAGTTTCAGGAAGGTGAGTCCACTACAGCATTGAAGGTTGTACGTTCTGCAGGTATAGACCCTGCAACCGGTAAAGAAGTGTTTATCAAATTGAATGGCGACAGAACATTTGTGTTTGATCCTGCGGATAAAGTGGTGGTAGGCGATCTTCAACCAAAAGTTTTAGGTACTTTCTATTCTGTACTTTCTTACAAGAGATTTACGGCAGCCACCTATTTCAGATTCTTCTTTGACCAGTATATTTATAACACTACTTTGGCTTCCAAAGTGGAAGGGTCAAATCCGATGTTTAATGCAGATTACAGAGTGTTTGACAGCAGATGGAAAAAACCCGGCGATATTGCCTTATATCGCAATATTGCAGATCAGTCGCTTCCTTATCAGACAACACGTTTCGTACAAAAAGAAAATACACTCACACTCTCCAGATTCAATCTTTCTTATGAACTGGGGCAGCAGTGGTTGAAGAAAATCAGAGCCAACAAAGCATCAATTGGTGTGAGCATGAACGATATCTTCAGACTGTCAACCGTGCAGATAGAAAGAGGAACAGACTATTTGTTCAGTCGTGGATTTGATCTTAACCTTAATATCATTTTTTAAAATCATCGTATGAGAAGTATGAATTTTATAAAAAATATAAGTAACCTCAATACGCTTTTGAGTACAAAAGTGATAATGATATTGAGTGTTGCCATTTTACTATTATCCACATCCTGTAATAAATTTTTGGATGTGAGGCCCGAAGGCGAACTGCCCGAAAAGCAGTTATTGACAGATGCCAATGGGTTTGAAGCTGCGCTGTTTGGGGTTTATGGCTCTATGAACAGCAGGTCATTGTATGGCGAAAACCTTTCGCATAATGCAACGGAAGTATTGGCTCAATATTTTGTATGCCCAGGAAACAACAATGCTGTAAACCTGGGTGCTTACAATTATGGTTTTTCATCAGTTGAATCTTTGTTTCAAGACGTTTGGAGCAAATCCTATTCAAGCATCGCATATACAAATAATGTACTGAAAAACTTAGAGCGTTTCTCACCGCAAAATCTTGAGTATTACAATATTTATAAAGGCGAAGCGCTGGGTTTGAGGGCTTTTCTGCATTTTGATCTGGTAAGATTGTTTTGTGAAAATATTCAACTGAATCCTACAGCCTCCGGTATTCCTTATTCTACCGATTTTGCGTTAAAAGCGCCTAAGTTTTCAAGATTGGATACGGTTTATAATTATATTATTAATGACCTCCTCGAAGCAGAGACATTGCTGAAAGATGATGAACAATATCTTAAATTTCCAAAAAATAATCCTTCCACTCCTTTCCTGAGAGACAGAGAAACCCACTTTAATCTGTATGCGATGCAGGCTACGCTGGCACGTGTATATTTATCAAAAGGCGATAATGTAAATGCAGCATTGTATGCAGAAAAGGTGATTAGCTCAGGTAAGTTTAAATTGCAGGATAAAACCGAAATCAGCAATGGAATCAGTAAAGGAATGATAGCTCCGAAAGAAGCGGTTTTTGGTTTGTATTCAAATAAATATTTTTCGACTGTAAAAGATAGATTTTGGCTGCAAACTTCATTCTATTCTTATGATAACAGATCCAATATCTCTATTATTTATAATGATATTCAGGGCGGACATGATTATCGTTGGGATGCGTTTTTCAAATTACCGGCTAGTCAGACTGATAAACTTAGGTTTTCAAAATTGGTAGATCCTTATCAGGTTAACGATCAGGAATATCTGAGACCTGCCGACAGAATTAAAGGTATCAACCTGATTCGCCTTCCTGAAATGTACTATATCGCGGCTGAGGCGTTGCTGGCTACAAATTCTGAAAAAGCAAGAAATTATTTTGATGCCGTAATTTCGTCAAGAGGTTTGGTAGCGCTCAAAGACAGGGTTCCTGCTGTACCTCTTACGGTCAATATGATTACTGATGACAGGTATAAAGAATTTATTGGCGAGGGTCAAACATTTTTCAATATGAAAAGGTTAAATTTAAATATTACTGACCCTTTAATGAAGGTTATTCCGGCAAGCAAGGCTATTTATGTAGTGCCGATTCCTAAAATTGAATTTGATTACAGAAACTAAAAAACTGGAATTTATGAAAAAGAATATGATTAGATTAATAGCAGTTCTTTTGTTACCGGCAGCTTTTTTAGCTTCCTGTAAAAAAGATGTGGCTGATACATTTGACCAGCGTTTTACAGGAATTTATTTTGAAGCAGACAGTATCAATTATTCCTTTAGTGTTACCCCGTTGGAAATAACTAAATACTTGTTGAAAGTACCGATCAAAATTATGGGACTTCCTGTTTCTTCTGACAGGGTTTTCAGCGCAGAAATTATTACTGATAAAACAACGGCGGTGGAAGGAACACAATATACTATTGATGGAAATTTAACCATCCCCAAAGATTCTGTTTGGGGCTATATACCTCTATTGATCAATAGGGGGAGCCTTGGAGATAAAGATTATTCCATTCGTTTTAAATTGGTGGAGAAAAATGGATTTACGCCTGTAAACAAGCCACTTCAGGAGGTAATTGTAGTTTTTAACAACAGGGTAGAGCCACCGAAATGGAAGGACTGGCAGGGAAAACCAACCTGGCCAAGTAGTTATCTGGGAGTATGGAATCCACTTACTTATGTGAAGTTTATTGAACTGTTCAGAGCATTGGAACAAAAAGCGCCGGAAACTTATAAAACAATGGTAAGCCTTTATGGTCCTGATCTGGAACATGTGGATTTTGGATGGCCTTATGATTATCAGAACACAATGGACAAATACGTTTTAATTCCTTTGTACAAATATTTCATGGAAGAAAACCCGGGACTTGGAGTTAAAATCCCAAAACCTAATGGTTACTAAAAAAAACGATAATAAAATGAATCAAATTATAAAATATTTATTTTTAGGATTATTGCCAATTTTACTATTGTCGTGTTATAAAGACAATACTTCAATTGGCGCCAATCAGATTACGGAACTTAAAATTTCATTTCCGAATGTTACAGGCAGCGAAGTTAATATGGAGAAAAATGAGCCATTAACCATTGACCCTGTTATTACTCAGGATGGCGCTGATAAACCCATGACTTATGAATGGCAGGTGAATTATGAAGTGTATTCGACCGATAAAAAATTAGTTTATCCTTGTTCCAAGTTGGGAAAGTACTTTATCCGACTGAAAGTGAGTAATGAAGACGGGAGTGCATTTAAAAGCTTTAACCTAAATGTTAATTCTCCTTATGAAGAAGGTCTGATGGTTTTGGGACAAAACGAACAAGGTGATGGCACTTTAGCGTTTATGCGTAAATATTCTCCGGCAGAAATCGCAGCAGGAAAAGTAGAGTCATTTGTCAATAATGTATTTACACTGAATAATCCTGGTAATAAAATAGGTAAGAACCCAACTGATATTGCAAAAAGATTAAATCAGGTATTTATCTCCAGCAGTGGCGAGGGTAAGATTTATTATTTGAACGCAAAAACATTTGAATTGGAAGCAACCATTTCTGCATCTGATTATCCCGATTTCAAGCCTGTAGCTATGAATGTACCTGATGCCGGATTTAGAACTGCTGTTATTCTTTGTGAAGGCGGGAAAATTTATAATTTGGCATTATTGGAAAATCTGATATTGTCGAATGTCAAATACTCGCAAACCGTAATGATGAAAACAGGTTTTGGATTTAATCTGAATGACTGTTTCAACTATTACTGGAATCCGGCTACTTCTCAGATGCTGCAATATTCATCTTACTATACTACCAATTCGTTGCAGGCATTTCAAAATCAGGATTTAGTAGATTTCTTTTATGATGATGCGTCATCTATTTATGTGATTACTAAAAGCAGAACAACTCCGACTGTTTATACAAAAACAGTTTTCTCACAATACATTCAAAACAATTCTACAAAACTTTTAGATATTAAAGAGCAGGCAGTATTGAATGTAATAGGCGGTGAACCGGTTTTGACTCCGTCTTCGCCAATTGTTGTAAACGCGATATTCAAAAAATTAATTTATGCATCGGGTAATAAGTTGTATTCCTGGTTTTATACCGGTACCAGTATGCCTACCACACCTTTTGCAACTGTAGATGAGGGTACTATTACGTCGGTGGAGCAAAGTGTTGATGGCTCTTTGTTGTATGTAGGCGTATATAATCCTGCTGCTTCAGGATTAAAAGGAAATGTATATGTCTTTAATATGGATAACGGAAATCTGATAAAAAAATATACCGGAGTATCAGATAAGCCGGTTAAACTGTTTTACAAGAAAAAATAAAAAATAACTGATAATCCCGAAAATGATTCGGGATTATTTTTTTTAACTTATTTTTTTGACTAATTCAAATTTGTTTTCAAAATATTTACCGGAGAAAAATTTATATGAGAAGTAATTATTTTCTTTTGTTTTTTTTGGTTTTCGTTTTTGGTTTGCAAATGAGTGCTTATGCAAAACTCAAAAAACCGAATACTATAATATCAGGCAGTATTAATCTGGATGACCAATACGAGGCGGTGCTGAGTTTTCGGGAGAGGAAAAATGATAATGAAAACAGCATTTATAAACCACTGTCAAAAGACGGAAAATTTGTTTTTAAAATCAATTTGAAAAATCCGGAGTTTTTAAATTTTACGATTATACCTAAGGCCAGAAATAAGCAATTGGCAATTAATTTCCCTTTATACATCAGACCCGGAAGTAAAGAAAACTTAAATCTTCATTATAATGATACAGCCTATCTCTCTGTTGGAAAGGGTCGCTTAAGTGGTAATAATAAAGCGTTGATTTTGTTTAGCAATTTTCATTTTCAAAATCAGAAGCAGTTATTTTTTAATATGCCTGCTGCTGATAGCGCTGCATTCTATTTGTCACGAATTTTTGATTTTGTTGATAACCTTTCGTCTAAATTCAATGTGAAGGAGCAAAGAGTAAAGAGCTATTTGGATGCATGGGCATTAAATGACTATATTCAAAACCTGATGACGGTGCAGCGATATTATGCCAAAGGCACCGATAAAAAACTACCCCGCAATGCATATCAATTTTCAAAATCTCCGGTCAAAATATTCAATCAGTCAGAAGCATTATTATTGTACGATACTTATTCAAGCCTGAAAAATTATATTGAAATCATTGACACTTCTGATGTATCAAAGAATAAAAAATCTGACGAATATAACAGACACAGTATTAATCTCGTAAATCAGCTTTTCAGTAATGATGCAGTGAAAACGATGTTCTGTTCAAAGGAGTTGCAAAGTTATATGCGCTCTGTCCGCTTCAGTACTGAGGATGATTTTGAAAACAAGTTGCAACAGTTTAAGGAACTCGCAAAGGTTGTCCCTGATATTGAAGTCAGGCATCAGTTAGTGGAAGGTTTCACCAACCTGCGATTCACCCGTGAGGGTGCTTCTATGCCTGATGTGATATTTAAAGATGCAGAGGGCAAATCTGTTCCTTTCACGAGCTTCAAAGGAAAATATATTTATATAGATATGTGGGCGTCATGGTGTATCCCTTGTATTAAAGAAATTCCTCACCTGAAAAAATTGGAAAAAGACTATGAAGGTAAAAATATTGTTTTTCTGAGTATTTCTGTAGATGAAGATAAGGATGCCTGGAAAAAGAAAATGAGTGATTTAAACCTTTCGGGTCATCAGCTTGAAGTAGGAACTTCTAATTTTGAAAAATTGATGAACATGCAGGGTATTCCACATTTTCTCCTTTACAACCCCGAGGGTAAGTTGATGATATATAATGCGCCTCGTCCCGGTTCTGTTGAAATCAGAAAAATATTTGATTCAATTTAAAAATTACAAATGAGATTTTCGTATCTGCTGGTATTTATTTGCTTTTTTCAAGCAACATTTGTTTTCGGTCAGCCGGGAGAAAAACTAAATGGTATTGATGAGAGTTTTATAATAAAATCTTCCGATTTAAATTTATTCAATCAACAACTACAGCGGGTTGTGGCCAAAGTATCGCCGGCATGCGTGCAGATAACCACACGCGAGCCATTATGTGGCAATCCGAATGGCGTGAGTGCAAGTGGTGTTTGTGTAAGCGTGGATGGCATTATAATGACGGCCGGCCACATGACAATGCCCAACGCGAAGTATGAAATTATTTTTGATGATGGCAGAAGGGCACCGGCTGTCGGTCTGGGGAAAATAGGGAAATTAGATGCAGGGCTATTAAAAATTACAGAATCAGGCGTTTATCCTTTTGCAGAGATGGGTTATTCTTCAGTTTTAAAGGAAGGGGAACCGTGTTTTAGTCTTGCATATCCCAGCAGTTTTAGTAATAAGAAAGTTGTCCGTCTTGGATTTATCGAAAAAATGTTTACAAATCTGGAGGGCGATGTTCGAACGAATATTATTGTCAATTCCTGTATTATGGAACCGGGCGATAGTGGCGGCCCATTGTTTGATATGGATGGCAGGGTGATAGGAACAAGAAGTTATATCGGGCTTAATTTGAATGAAAATTATGATGTTCCTGTAGATGTTTTCAGGATTTTTTGGTCGGCATTAAATAAGCCTCAGAGTTATCTTACGCTTCCCGATGCGGATTTCAATTCCGTGAAAAACCCGGTGGCGGTTAAAAATATTTTTTCTAAAACTGAATTGGAAAAACAAATTAGCGACTATCAAAAAAAACTAAGCCGGTATTGTGTGAAAATAACCGGTGACAATAAAACGATATCGGGCGCTTTGATAAATGTGCAAGGATTTCAAGTAAAAAAAGTGTCTTCTGAAAGAGCATCCTATATAATTAGCAAAAATTCTGAAATAGGTAAGCATCCGCAAGTATGGCTGAACAACAAAAAATATCCTGCAAAAATAATTTATTGTGATGACAGCCTCGATCTGGCATTATTGAAGATTGATGTAAAAACCAATAAAGGTCTTCTTTTAAAAGATATTGATTATGGTGAAAGAAATAATTATTTGCAGGGAACGCTTTTGATTACTGCAAAACCCAATGGAGAAGGTCTGTTTAGCATTTTGGGAACATCTCCTTTTGATATTCCCGGATTTTATTATACTGCTTTTTTGGGTATGAAATTAGAATTAAAAAATGATAGTAATACGGTGGTATCCATTCAACCTAATTCTCCCGCAGCAAAAAGTGGATTAGGATTAGGAGATATAATAAATAGTATTGATAGTAAACAAATTAAAACACCCGAAGGTTTTATAAAACAAATTCAATCAAAAAGGCCGGGAGATACTATTCGGGTGGTACGAATTAAGAGCAACTTTGGGGACACACTAACAATAATCCTGCAACAACGTCCTCTTCAGGAAAAAAAACATATAGCAGAACAATTTACTGATGGCCGTAGTGAAAGAAGAGATGGTTTAAAGGGTGTTTTTATTCATAGTCTGGCTTTAAAACCATCAGATTGTGGTAGTCCGGTTTTTGATTTGGATAAAAAATTGATAGGTATTAATATAGCACGATACAGTAGGGTGGGGAGTCTGGCTGTTTCGGGGAGTAATATTTTGCAATTTTTAAAAAGTGCATTTTAAATAAACAGGTATTCTGTCTTTTGTAAAAGATGGCCGCTGCCCTATTAATGATATGAATATCTTAATTGGTAATTTTTTTATCTGAGAATTTGTTTTTTATTGATGAGAAAGGCTGGCCTACGCAAACACATTCAATAAACATAATTTGTACATCATATTAATAAATTAACCTGATTATACTGGAATATTAATTGACTATATTCGCAAAATTTCGTTCTAATGCCAAGATATGAATAAAATAATATTATTGATTGATAATTCGGAACAATATGGGCGAAGTCTGTTAAAAGGTATTGTAAGGTATTCCAAAGAAAAAGGCCCTTGGTTATTTTGTCGTATGCCTCTTTTTTATAGAGAGACATTAAAAATGAAAGGGATAATCAAATTTGCTAAAGATTGGGGAGCACAGGGCATTATTGGTCAATTATATAATGATAAAGGAATCGAAATGGCTTTGAAAGCCGGGCTTCATTTAATAGGCGAAGATTTTAAGGAAAGATTTGCCGAAATACCCAATATCACAGGTGGGTACCATGAGGCAGGAAGAATGGGGGCAGAATACTTTTTGCAAAAAGGGTTTAAGAATTTTGCCTTTTATGGTTACACAAATATAGTATGGTCCAGAGAGAGGTTAGAAGGGTTTGAGGGATATTTAAACTTGAAGGGATATAAAGTTAATAATTTTGACCAGACACAAATACCGGGTAGAGGCTTATGGTATTATAAACCTTCTGAACTGAGTGAGTGGTTGAAATCATTGCCCAAACCTGTAGCTATTATGGCCTGCGATGACGATAAGGCACAGCATATAACTGAAGCTTGCAATCAGGCAGGTATTCATATTCCCGAAGAGGTGGCAGTATTGGGGGTTGATAATGATGAAATGACATGCAACTTATCTGATCCTCCCATTTCAAGTATTCATCTTGATACAGAAAGAGGAGGTTATGAAGCTGCCAAATTGATGGATAAGTTGATCAAAAAAGAAGTAACTAAATATTCGGATATATTAGTAAAGCCTACACATATTGTAACAAGGCAATCTACTGATATTATTTCAGCAAGCGATCAATATATGGCAAAGGCCCTAAAATATATTCATCTAAATATTGATAATGACATTAGAGTGGCTGATGTTTTAAAAGAAGTTCCTTTGTGTAGAAGGTCATTCGAAAAAAGGTTTAAAGATACCACCGGAAAAGGAGTATATCAATACGTCTTGTCTTTGCGAATGCAAAAAATTGCAGAGAAACTCCTTGAAACTGATAAACCGGTAAATGAAATAGCTTTTGAAGTCGGAATCAATATGAGTAATAATATTTCAAGGCAGTTTAAGCAGATAAAGGGCTGTACACCTTCTGAATATAGAAGAAGGCATACGATAAAAAGATGAATTAAACAAGATATCTTTTAAAAAAGGAAAATTTATTTCTCTTGCGTAAAATGAGGTATAATATACGTAATTTGGGTAATGTATAAATATTTGCCAGTTTATCTTTATTCAATGGAAATTAAAATGATTGTTTTGTTAATATGGGTAAACAGACTAAAAACCAATACTTCCTTTCAGTATTAAATCGTTCATCCTTCAATACTTTTAATTTTTTTGTTCCTAAATTATTAATAATCAAAATGTTTCAAACTTATGCGAATTACTGGTATTACATTTTTCCTGTTGATGTTAGTATCACTACAGGTTAAAGCTCAAAAATTAGTAAAAGGCAGTGTAATGAATACAGAGGCTCAGCCGCTGGCGGGAGTTACTGTTACTGCCAAAGGTTCAAATGTCAGTACTACTACTGATAATGTAGGAAACTTTTCTATTGCCCTACCCTCTAAGTCCACAGCATTAATACTAAGTTATGTTGGAAAAAAAACAAAAGAGGTTGTCGTAAACGGCGAAGATCCGATTACGGTAGTACTTGAAAACGATATAGTGGGGATGGATGAAGTGGTAGCAATAGGGTATGGTTCCAGTCGTAAAAGGGATTTGCAAGGAGCTGTTACAACGATAAAAGTTGGGGATAACTTTCAGGGCAGGTCCACATCAATCGGTAATATTTTACAAGGGCAGGTGCCCGGGGTAAATATTACTCAAACCGGGGATCCTACACAAGGAGCCTCAGTTCAAATCAGGGGGAAAGGCAATAAGAATGGTGATGCCGTTCTTTATGTGGTTGATGGTGTTCCGGGCGCTCCTTTTAATGGCTCGGACATAGAAACTGTAACAGTATTAAAAGATGCATCTTCTGCGGCAATTTATGGAGCATTAGCAGGTTCGGGAGGGGTAATTTTAATCACTACCAAACAAGCAAAGCAGGGAAAAGCAACTGTAGATTTCAGCGCATGGGAGGGTCGCCAGAAAGCATGGCGGTTACCTAAGGTGCTAACTGCTGAAGAGTTTAATAAGGTTTGGAAGGATGCGTCAGATGCTGCAGGAAAAACTGTACCAAAAGCGTATAACCCAGTTTTATTTCCTTATGGCAATGTTACTCGTACCGATTGGTTGGATGCAATATTTAGAACAGGAAAGGTTAATCACTATGATTTAACAATTCGGGGAGGTTCAAAAGATGTTAAAAGCCTCGCTTCTGTCAGTTATGACAAAACCGAAGGAACATTAATAACTACTTATGGTGAAAAACTAACAACCAGATTAGGTACTGATCTTCAACTTAACAAGTGGGTATCTGTTTCTCAGAATCTTGTATATGATTATTCCAATGGGAAAAGCGGAATTGGTGATGGTCACACAGGTACTATATTTGGGGCAATGGCCTATCCAAGGTATTCTACTGTGTATGAATATGATGATGGGGGAAATGTGCTTTATGGCGGCACAGTGCCGCGCTGGGCACTGGCACAGGGTTTTAGTGTAGAAGCCGATTTGAGAAATCCGGTAGCAATGCTTGAAAAAGTAAGGCAAAATAACCCTCAAAACCGAATTTTCTCGGCTTCAGCGATTAATTTTAATTTAATGCCTGGTTTAACATTTAAGTCAAATTTTGCTTATGATGTAACAAGTTTAAGAGGTGAATCTTTTCAGATGAAATTTTTGGAGCCCGGAAGAACTATTGATCAGAATTACAGAGTGATTTCCAATTCTTTATTTAAAGTTTGGAATTTTGAGAATATCCTAAATTATCAAAAACTATTTAATCAGGTTCACAGTGTGTCCTTAATGGGCGCTTTTACCATGAATAAAAGGAACTATAGATATGAACAAACTGAAATGAGGGGCTTTGATTTTGAAAGCGAACACAGTACCATTTTCCCAAATGGAACCAACTGGACAACAAAACCCTACGAAGAAATATGGGATGAAGCCACTGTTTCAGCAGTTGGACGGGCTTCTTACTCTTTTGATGACAGATATTTTATCTCTGCGAGTCTTCGCCGTGATGCTTCATCCAAATTAAATCCCGATAAAAATTGGGATATTTTTCCTGCGGTATCAGGATCATGGAAAATATCTTCAGAAGAGTTCATGAATAACCAAAATCTGATTAGTTTTTTAAAACTTAGAGCGAGCTGGGGGCAGGTAGGTAATATAAATTCAGTACGAAGATTTATTTATGCGCCTCCATATCAGGTTACCGGTTGGCCGGTTTTTCTGGGGTCAAACGGGCAGGTGCAGGGGTATGGTATTTACCAACCGACCATCCCAAATCCTAATTTAAGATGGGAGCGTACCGAGCAAACCAATATCGGAGCAGATATCAGCTTCCTTCAAAACAGTCTCAACTTTACATTTGATTTCTTTAATAAGCAGACAAAAGATTTAATTGAGTCAATGCCGGTTGCCTCTGTGGCAGGTGTGGCATCTGCCCCAGAGTTTAATATCGGTCGAGTTGAAAACAAGGGATGGGAGGCATCGGTAAATTATGTAAAGCAAATTGGGGATTTTAATTTGAACATTGGCGCCAATATTGCACATTTTAAAAATACTGTTAAAGATATTGGAGCAAATGCCTTTATTTCACATAACAATGACGTTAATTCAATGAAGCCTTTGCGTTCAACAGTAGGTCAGCCTTGGTTTTCTTACTTTTTGATAGAAAGCGCAGGTCTTTTCAGAAATCAGCAGGAAATAGACAATTACACATGGACTGATCCAAAAACAAACGCAGTCAAGAAAATACAACCTAATGCCAAACCGGGCGACCTTAAATTTATAGATGCTGATAATAATGGAATTATTAATGATGCCGATCGTAAATACATGGGCGCTTATGATATGCCCAATTATACCTATGGAATGAATTTGGGCGCTGGTTGGAAGAATATAAATCTTAATGTTACACTCATGGGTGTATCGGGGGTAAAAATTTTCAATGGGGTAAAAGCAATGACTTATACCGGTTCAAAAGGTTGGAACATGAGCACAGATGTATTAAACTCATACAACTATAATACTAATTCCGATATACCTCGTTTAGCGATTGTAGAAGACCCTAATGGTAACTTTTCAAAAGTCTCTGATTATTTTTTGGAAAAAGGAGATTTTATGAGGCTTAAGTCATTGAATCTTTCTTATGAGTTTCCACAGCGTTTGATACAAGGAACATTCCTTGCCAAAACCAAGATTCGATTATTTGTAAATGGTGAAAATTTGGTGACGTTTACAAGCTATTCAGCATTTGATCCTGAGGTAGGAAATCAGGGAGTTGACGGAGGCCGATTCCCTGTAGCAAAAATGTATAGCGCAGGTATTAATCTTACTTTTTAAAACTTATTAACATGAACAAGAAATATATTTTTTTAGTATTTGTAGTTATCTTATTTACATTACCCTCTTGTAAAAAATTTCTCGAATTTGAACCTTATGGTCAGCCTGTAGAATTGTCCAATATGACTGATGGACAGGCAATGCAGGCTATTTATGCGCTTTATTACTGGCAGTATAGGGAAGGTACGATGGGAAGGGGCTTTATGTGGTTTGAAAACTGTAGCGATAACATAATTACAGGGCGTACACAAGCCGAAGCTCAAAACATAAAAAACTTTATAGATAATGGGTCTAATACGCGTGATGTGCGGGACAACTGGCCACAAATGTATCAGACAATCAATTACGCCAACAATTTATTAAAACAAGCGCCAAAGGCTACTAAGTTATCCGAGGCAGTTAAAAATAAGGTGTTGGGCCACGCTTACTTTTTTCGTGGGTTTGCCTATTTGTGGTTAGCGCCATGGTATGGCGATAATGGGCCAAATGGTGGAATTCCTATCGTTACCGAAAAAACGCCATTAGATTCTATAGACGTTCCAAGACCGCCTTCCGTTTTGGATAATTATAAAATGATTATTGATGACCTGCAGAAGGCATCTGACTTATTGCCTTGGTTTGATGAAATACCCGAAAATGAAAGAGGCCTCATGCATAAGACGGCTGCATGGTCATTAATGGCAAGAGCCGCTTTGTATGCCGCTCAATATGATAATTCATATTATGCTAAGGTAGTTGAATATACCAACCTAGTTATCAATTCGGGTAAGCATGCCCTTTTGTCTAAATATGCGGATGTATTTAAGATAGAAAATAATTGGAGCAAAGAATACATCATGAGCGTAACGAGTACTGAAATAGACGGATCTAAACTTCCGGGTGTAATTTTCCAAAATGGAGGTTTTGGGTACTACAATACATGGGGTTATTTTCAACCCACCT
>ENA-UOUJ01000756-UOUJ01000756.1-activated-sludge-metagenome-genome-assembly--contig:-NODE-756-length-19538-cov-8.127855_pt1 | contig 19538 bp, 20 predicted proteins | sample MGYA00249839_ERZ747224 | MGnify/ENA primary metagenome ERZ747224 (study PRJEB28782, sample SAMN03220277) | activated sludge metagenome | biome: wastewater; feature: sewage sludge; material...
CGTCCCAGTAGCGGTCATTGCCGCGGCCGTGATCGGCGCCCCCGCACACTCGCCGAGCAAGTCTGCTCATAGCGGCCGAGCTGCCATCAGATATCGATCTTCTCAACGATCTCGATCGCATCGTCGCCTTCAATTCCGAGGTGGCGAACAGTGCTCTCGAGCTTCGAATGTCCAAGCAGGAGTTGGACGGCAGTGTGGGCGCGAGGGTTGACGCTCTTGATAATTTGCTGCCCAACTGATCTTCATTCTCCACATCAGACAACAGGAGCGAAGCGCTGATGCTTTACGTAGACATACCGACGCTCCCAGAACTAAAGGCGCTGATTTCAACGCGCGCAGATGCCTGCGTGTCGATCTACGTCTCCACGACTCCGCAAACCCAGCATGTATCTGCCAGCTGCATTGCCTTCGGCAACATGGCCAAGTCGGCTTCGGAACAGCTTACGAAGGCCGGGCTCGATAAACGCCGCCGCGCTCTGCTCGAAGCCGAGCTTGCCGCGTTGGGCGATGACGAGGACTTCTGGCGGCTGCAGGCTCACAGCGTGGCTGTTCTCGCCACCCCCGATAGTGTGCGCACATTCAGACTCGCCACCGCTTTGACCGACATGGTGCAGGTGTCCGACCGCTTTTACCTGAAACCGCTGCTACGAGCGATCGCGTTCCCTCAGACGGCGCTTGTCCTCGCGTTGTCGGAGAATGCGGTGCGTCTGATAGAAATCTTTCCGGAACTGCCGCCTTCTCGCGTCCGGGTTCAGGATTTTCCTAAAGACGCATCCGATGCGGTCGGTCGGGCTTCCGTAAACAACCTCACGCAAAACACGCGCATCGCCAACGCCGAAGGGCAGACCGTCCTGCTGCGCCAGTATGCACGGAAGGTGGACGCGGCACTGCGGGTGCTTGCCGGTCGGGACACACCGCTGATCCTGGCAGCTACGGAACCTTTGGGGCCGATCTTCCGGAACTTGAACAGCTATCCCGCGCTCCTGAGCGGGGGCATTTCAGAAAGCCCGGATCGCATGACGGATGCAGAGCTTGCGAGCGCTGCCCGTCCCGTACTCGATGGGTACTACAAGGCGCAGATCAAAGACGCCAATGCGCTCTATGAGGCCCGCTCCAGCGTCCGCCGGGCCACCACCGATCTCGGAGAGGCCGCACGGGCGGCCACGAATGGTGCGATCGAATTTCTCATGGTCGATATCGACCATACCGTGCCGGGCAGCGTCAGCGACATCGACGGCACTGTGACTTTCGCCAAAGACGCCAGCACGTACGATGTCGTCGACGAGATTGCCGGACGAGCAATCCTGACGGGCGCGCGGTTTCTGGGCGTCCGCCGGGAGGATATCCCTGGCAACGCTCCGCTGGCGGCAACTCTGCGCTATCCGATCTGAACAGCGCGCGCCCCGGCTCAATGCGAGGTTCACCTGTTTCACCCAAGATCGTTGTCCATTCTGGACAATCCTTGAATGAATGAGGGCAGTATGGGGGACGTCAAGACGATTGTCGCTGGCCTCGATATGGAGGACGTTAGCGAGGCCGTGTTGGGGCGGGCCATTCAATTGGCGACGGAGCATGAGGCTCGGCTTGTCGTGGTGCACGTCATCGAGACGCCGTCGCTGTCACAGGCCGCATCTGCGTCTGCGTCGGACTTGAGCGAGAGCGCCCTGAGGGATCACCTGAACCGACAGGCTCGTGCGGCGATCTCGAATCTCCTGGCCCAAGGGGGAAGCCCGTCCGCCGATGTGGAGGTCGCCTTCGGATCGGCGCACACCGTCATTACGGGCGTGGCAGGCGAGCGCGGCGCGGATTTCGTGGTGATTGGGCCGGGTCGAGGCCACTCGCTCAGCGAGAAGGTGCTGGGCTCCACGGCAGACAGGGTGGTGAGGGCGTCGCCTGCACCCGTTCTCGTAGTAAGAAACCCGTCGGCCGGACCTTATCGGCGGGTAGCGGTCGCCGTCGATTTCTCGCCTCAGTCCGCAGCGGCTGCGAAAGACGCCCGGAAGCTGGCTCCCGCGGCACGCATGGACTTGGTTCATGCTCTCTACATCCCGCTCACCTTCGAGCAGGCCATGCTGCGCGCCGGTACCTCGCAAGCCGATATAGGAGCGTATCGCTCGGCAAAGGAGGATAGGGCCCGCCACGACCTTTCCCTGTTCGTGCGTGATGTCATAGGTACCGGGAAGGTCGCGACGCACTTCCTTGACGGCGAGCCTGGCCCGGCCCTTGTCCGCCTCGCCAAGAGCCGCGACATCGATCTTCTGGCGTTGGGTCCCAATGGTCGCGGTGTTGTCCTTCAGGCCCTTCTCGGCAGCGTCACGCAGCGCGTGCTCAGGGAGGCGGCCTGCGACGTCCTTGTTGCGACGATGCCGGGCTGAGTGCGGCAGCCGGAGCGGGGCACGGTCATTTCGCCCTGCCTGGTCGCTGCGACGGCTGCTCTCAGCTCGTCACCGCAAACGGCAGGACAGCGGTCGCGATGGAAAAATAGATCACAACGCCAGCGGCGTCCGCGATTGAGGTGACGAGCGGCCCGGACGCCGTCGCCGAATCGAGCCCGAAGCGCGCCAGGATGAACGGCAGCGAGATACCGATCAGGCCGCCCATCAACACGATCAGGACCATGGCGGCGGCCACGACGAGGGCCACATCCACGCCGCCCCTGAGCAGGCCGAGCGGCGAGACGGCAAGCGCCATGGTGAAGCCGAGCAGGCCGGCGACGAGGACCTCGCGTCCGATCACGAAGCCCCAGTCCGAGAAACGCACGTCGCCGGTCGCCAGCGCGCGCACCATCAGCGTCGCCGATTGCGATCCGGCGTTGCCGCCCGAGCCGATCAGCAGCGGCAAGAAGAAGACCAGCACGACATGAGCGGCGATGGTGTCTTCGAAATAGGCGATGCCGAGGCCAGAGAAGACGTTGCCGAAAACAAGCAGCACGAGCCATGCGATGCGGGCCCGGTAGAGCATGAAGATGCTCGCCTCGCTCACGCTCGCGTCCAGGTTCCGCACCGTGCCGACCCGATGGAAGTCCTCCGTCGCCTCCTCGGCCTGCACGTCCATGGCGTCGTCGTGCGTGACGATGCCGACCAGCTTTCCGGCATCGTCCGTGACGGGCAGCGCCATCAGGTCATAGCGGGCGATCAGCCGCGCGGCCTCCTCGCGCGGCTGATCCGCTGCGATCCGCGGCACGGTGGTCGTCATCAGGTCGCCGACGCGCTCGCCCGGGCGTGCAAGCAACAGATCGCGCAGGCTCACCGCGCCGAGAAGGCGGCGCTCCCCGTCCACGACAAAGACCTGATAGATGGTCTCGCTGTCTGGCGCCTGGATGCGCAGTTCCGACAGCGCCTTGCTGACCTCGAGGTCGGGCGTGAGCGCGGCATAATCCGACGTCATCACCGAGCCGGCGGTGCCTTCCGGATAGGAAGCGAGCTTGCGCAAATCCTCGCGCTCGGCCTGCGCAAGCGCGGGCAGCAGGGTCTTCCTCTCCTTCTCGTCAAGCTTCTTGAACAGGTCCGCGCGCTCGTCGTGCGACATGGCCGAGACGATGTCGGCCAGCTCACGCCTGCTCATATGGCGCGCGACGGCCGTCTGGATCTTCGGCGGCAGGTATCCGAAGAGCGTGGCGCGGACGTCGATCTCCAGCAACCTGAGGGCTTCGAGCGTGTCCTGCGGCCGCAACGCGGCCAGGACCTGCGCGACATCGGCCTCATGATGGTCCTGAAAGACGCTCCGCAGGGAGCCTGCGTCTCCGCTGTCGAGCCATGCGCGAACGGCCTCGGCAAGAACGAGGTTCTCCGGCTGGAGACGAAGCGTCTCCAGACCGGCGCGGGAAGCGAGGGTGTCGTTCGTCATCGGTCCATTCCCCGGTTCGGGCGTCCGCCCGGGCCGGGAAGGACGCCGGCTAGTTCAGGCCGTGATGTCCCGCCCGGCCCGCATGGATGGCCGTAGGCATAGCATTTGCTGGTCTACGTGAAGCACTTCCGACGAAGCGCCGACTGGAACTGTCGTCCATGATTTCACTCGTTGAGATTACGCTGCCATGACGGCAGCAGGCGCCCATATTCTGCTGCCGGGAAGGCATGTCAACCTTAGGTCGAAGTATCAGATTGGGGCGGCGCAGGATGGCCACCATGTCGACGATCCCGTTACTCGCGCCGCAATCGTCGGATACTTGGTTGAGCAGACGGCGCCTTAGAATTAGCGCATGCTGAAGGCTGCCATCGCTGCGACGATCACGAGAAACACGAGCAATGCCTGGTTTCGACGCTGTTTGTCGAGCCGACCCTTGCCAGCGCCGAAGTCAAACCGCTCATAGAGGATCGAGTTCTCGGGAACGCCCGCTTCTAAGAGCATGTCAGTTGCCACCTCCATCATCCGAGGCGGACCGCAAACGAGCGCTACCGCTCCTTGCGGATCGGCGTCCGAGACGAAGTCACGGACATGGCTCGGCTGCAGCGGCCCCGTCCCCACCTGATCGTCGCGCGGGCCATCGTCGACAAGACAGAGAATGGAAAGATCAAGTCTCGACTGCAGGTTGCGCAACCGGTCGAGGCAAACCAGGTCGCTCTGCCGTCGTGCTGCGAAGAGCAGGCGATATGGCCTGAGATCTCCGTTTGCCGCAGCCTCCTCAATCATTCCAAGAAGCGGCGCAATGCCGACACCGCCGGCGATCAACAAGACCGGTGTTTTATCCGGCGGTACGATGAAGCTTCCATGCGGGCCGTCGATGGCGACGCGGGTGCCCTGGGAGATGCGTTCAAAAGTGCGGGTGCAATCGCCCACTTCGTTGATCACAAGACGCAGGCGGGGCAGATCGGCCGGGGCCGAGGCGATCGAAAAGGGATGATCGTGGAAGGGCGGCCGATGGGGCGCGAGCGTCATCCAGATGAACTGACCAGCGCGAAAGCGAAGCTGCGTCGTTGCTGGACCGTGCAAAATCATTTCAACGGTGCGCGCGCCAACCCGCCGCACCCGCTCGACGCGCCAGTCCTCGCGCCACATGCGCCAGGGTCTCACCACATACACCAAAAGGATTGCGGCAACGGCGCCGCCGGCGAATAGGATCCAGACATGGCGCAACGGCGTCTCGGCGCTGTAGGTTCCGGTCGTCGCGGCATGATGGAGGACGAGTCCCGCCACGAGAACCGCCAGCGGTCCATGACCGAAGCGCCAGAGTTCGTAGCGGATGAACGGGCGCGTGCGCACCGTGGCGAGGGAAACAATGATAATCAATCCCGCGAGCGCGAGCACACCGCTGCGCAGGCGCGGACTTGCCATCATGGACGTAAGCCGGTTCCACGCCGCGACGGGATCAGCGAACAGGGTATTTGCCAGGTAGCTCAAGGGATGGAGCAACGCGAAGGCGAGCAGCGCATAGGCCGCGATGCGATGAAACCCCATGGTCCGATCGATGCCGACGCGGCCGGAAATGCGCTCGTAGCGGCCTGAGCTCCAGAACTGCAGGAATACGACGGCCGTCGCAGTAAGCCCGAGCGCCGTCGCAAACTCGGCGGACGTGTTCGCCGGCGCTATTCCGGTGCCGAGCGCAGCGACAAGCGGCAGCAGGGCTGCCACGACGAAGAGAACCGCAACGACTGTGCCGTGCAGGCCCGATTGCCGTGCAGGAATCCCTCGCGATGCTTTGTTTTGATCCCTATTCCTGGACGACGTGTTCATAAATGTCATCCTCCTGAGCATTGTGGATGCGAACGAGCGCCTCGATAGATCCGAGCACGCGCTGTGCGTCGCGCACCAGATATTTATCGGCGTCCTCTGCGCGCAAATTTCTAGCGATCCGGGACAAAAGCCTTGCCTGATGCAGAATCTCACGGTGAGCGCGACTCATCGCCGACAGTCCGTGCCCGTCAGCCAGGTATTTGGTGAGGCGTGGATAGATGATCGTCTCGTCCTCCCGCTCGTGAATGACGACGCTCTCCTCGACAATGCGATGGGCTTTGAGGATCAGGTCAACGGCCTCCTGACCCCCCGCATCGTCGAGCGCATCCGAGATTTGGAGCAGCTTATCCAATTCCTGCTCCAGAAGGCGGTGCTGCGCGCCGAGATCCCGTGCCATTGTCCCGGGCACGCCGCGTTGCGTCGCCCGGCGGGCAGGTCGAAGGGCGCGCAACGCATTGAGAATGACTGCAACATCAATGGCCTCCTGCGTGATCGCGCCCGCGACAGGCGCAAGCCATCCGACTGCTGCGGCAGCCATGGCAATGCCGGACAATCCCATGCCGACGACAATGCTCTGAACGGCAATGCGGCGGGAGCGCCGCGCGATCGACACCGCTTCGGAGACGCGGTCAAGACGGTCGACGACGATAACCACGTCGGCCGCCTCGGACGAGGCACTGGCACCCCGGGCCCCCAATGCCACTCCGACGTCTGCGGCAGCAAGCGCCGGAGCGTCGTTGATACCGTCACCGACCATGAGGGTCGGGTGGAGACGACTCTCCATTGCCACGGCATCCACCTTGTCGGACGGATCCCGATCCGAGAGGACAGCATCGATGTCGAGTGCTGCGGCGATGGTCTCGGCCGCATCCGCCCGATCTCCTGTCACCATTACGATGCGTGCGATCCCGGCGGCGCGGAGCGACTGAACCGCGCGAGGGGTCTCCTTACGCAGTTCATCGCCCAGGAGCAACGCACCGGCGATGCGGCCGTCGATGGACACAAAGACGCTGAGCGCAGACCGCCAGGATGCCCGGCGCAAAGCACGTAGAGCCCAATCGTCGGGCCGATGCGACCCGAAGATCATCTGGTGGGAGCCCGCGCGAACGCATTTTCCCTCGACGATGCCCTCCAGGCCCGACCCCATGACCTCGTGCACCTGCGAGGGCATCTGCAGGACAAGCCCCCTGACCATGGCGGCAGCGACGATCGCTCTGGCAACGACATGTTGGGATGCCTGCTCCAGGGAGGCGACGAGGCGAAGCACTTCATCGGCGCTTTCTCCTGGCCCGGTCTCTATCGCAACCAGGCGCGCGCCGCCCACTGTCAGTGTTCCGGTCTTGTCGAAGAGCACGGTGTGTGTCCGCGCCAGGGCATCCAACGGAGCCCCACCCTTGATGATGATGCCACGGCGTGCCGCCTGCGAGACACCAGCGATGAACGCGACCGGCGCGGCCAGGATCAACGGACAGGGGGTGGCGACGACCAGCACGGCCAGCGCGCGCACGGCCTCGCCCGATATGACCCAAGCCAGCCCGGCAACGAGAAGGGTGACCGGCAGAAGCAGCAGGGCATAGCGATCAGCCAAGCGGATGAAGGGCGCCTTGGCCGTCTGAGCTGACGTTACGAGACGCACGATGCCGGCATATGTGCTGTCCTCGGCCGTAGCAACGGCCGTGATCTCGAAGGTGTCGCCGGCATTGAGGGTACCACTGCGCGCGCTCTCGCCGAGAGCCCGTGTGACGGGGATAGGCTCGCCTGTCAGGGCCGATTCATCCAGGATCGCAATCGGCGACCGGATGAGCCCGTCCACAGGCAGGATCTCCCCTGCACGGACCACGATCATATCGCCGATGGCAATCGATGCGATCGAGGTCTCCTCGATTACTTCGCCATTGCGGCGGAGTGCGATTGTCGGAGCGCGGTCTATGAGTGACTTGAGATTGCGCTCGGCGCGCGCGACCGCGTAGTCCTCGAGCACCGTGCCGCCGGTGTACATGATGGCGACGACGATTGCGGCAAGCGACTGGTTCAGCGCGATGGCTCCCGCCATGGCCAAGAGCGCGATCGCATCGACGCCCAGGCGTCGAGCCAGGAGATCGCGAACAATGGAGATGGCAAGAACGATGACGACCGGGACCGTCGCCCCGATCCAGAGCCAGTCCGCTAGCCGGTCATGATCGAATGCAAATGCCATCGCCCCCGCCAAAAGGCCGAGCAGAACAGCGAGTAGCAGGGAACGCCTGACGAAACGCTCCTCAACCATGGACAGCTCTCCGAAATTCGGCCTAAAGCCGGTTGATCACCCCATGAACGGCGAGGATAGCGCATTCTGCCTTTGCGGAGGCGTGGCTCGCCGCGTGGGCCTATCGCGTCGATGCCCTCATGAGGAGATCAATCAGAACCTGATGAGGGCGCCTCCCATGACGATATGCAAGTCCTCAAGCGGCTCCGAGGCCTCGATCTGGCCTGACCCCGCGAGCGTGACGCTCGCATCATAGTGGCGATAGAGGGCATAAAGCTTCGTCTCGGCGCCTGAGATGTCTTGTGTGAGCCCGATGCCCCACATCTCCACCTTGCTCGCATAGAATCCGGCGTCAGCGCCGATCAGGTTTATCGCATCGTCCGCTTCGACCGTCAGACGGGCATTAGCACCGCCCTCCATGCGGTAAAGCTGGCCGAAGATCGTCGTCGCGCCGAGGTCGAGCCAGTTCCTCTGGATGCCGGTTTCGAAGGCCCAGAATGTGCTCGTGGTGGTAGGACTGACGTCTGCAAAGGAGGGCGCGTATTTCACGTTGCGGTCCTTGAACCAGCCACCCGCCATATTGGCGTAAAGGCCGCTCGGCTCATGCAGGACGCTGAGTGATCCGCCGAGCGTCGCACAGTCGGCATCGTTCGGAGCCGCTGGCAGGTTCGTGGCCACGCACTCGAAACTTGCATCCTCTCCGCCATCCGTGGAGGCTCCATAGCCGACTCTCGCCGCCACCTTGAAGTCAGACACTTGCCCTTCGTACTCGAGGCTTGCATCCCACAAGTCGTCGGCGCCCCAGGCGATGCTCATGAAAAAGCCGGCGAACGTCGGCGTTATATACCGGATGCCGGACTGGACATCGCCTTCGCCGGGCTGATTGCCTGTATGCTTGAGCAGACGCCGCCACGCGACCCCGCTGAGCGATGAGGTGGACTTCGAGCGCAGCAGCAAGCCAAGGCCGCTGTCCTCCACGTCCGAGTATTTCCCGGCCCGGTTCGTGCCGGCAAGATTGGCTTCCGTGATCTCTTCGAGAGCCGTGATGGCGCGTCCGAACTGGATCGTACCCAGAGTCTTACTCGTCACACCCCACCACGCTCGGCGAATGTCGAGCCCGGAGCGGGTTGTGAGCTGGTCGCTGCGCTTGGAGTTGAGCGAGCGCACGCCAATTTCGATCAGGAAGCTGGCCGATAGATCGCTATCGAGCTTCGACTGCCCACGAAAGCCGAACCGCGTACGCGAGGCGTCATTCGTGACCAGGTAGGCGTTCCGCTTATACCCGTCGTCCCAACCCATGATCGCCTGGTTGATCTGGCCATAGACCGTCAGATCGACGTTGCGACCGCCCTTGCCGCCTGTCGCGGTCTCCAGCTCCGCAATGCGCTCCTCGATGTCCGCGCAGCAGCCCGCGAGGTCTGCGGCCGTCGCCGCTTCGCAGCGGAACAGGATGCAGCCGGCCAGTACATGCGCAAACACGCTTCCTCCCAACTTCATGCAGGCCCCCGCGTGATCGGTCTTGATGGCTAGTCTATCCCGGCTTCACTCATTTCTGTGGCCAAGCGCGAGAGCCACGAGCTGTGCCAAGCGCGGATCGCGCAGCGCATAGAATGACATCCGGCCATCGGTTCGATGCGTCAGAAGGCGAAGATCACGAAGTTTTCGGAGATGATGGGAAGCGGTCGAGAATGTGGTCCCAGCCACATGAGCCAAGTCGCAAACGCAGAGCTCTCGGTCCGGCCCTAAAGCGAGCAGGAGCTTAATGCGCGTTCGGTCACTTAGAGCAGCGAAGAGTCTCCGGGCCTCATCAAGCGATTCCTCGGCAGGCATTTTCGCCTTTAGCTTCTGGACCAACTTTGCATTGAAACACGGAATTTCGCAGAGAGCGTCATCCGATTTCGCGCCTGAAGCGCGAGTTACGATATTCGTATTCATGTACGAACATTAGCAACGCCGGCCGAGCTTGGCAATGGCAAGGTCTCGCTGAACAGCCGACAGGGCGGCTTCCGCCGTCGACGCATAACGCACAAGCGGTCTCTTCAAGCCATGGGTGATCAAGACGCGCCGGATGTCGCGGCTGGTACCGGTGAGCCAGAGTGTCACGTCATGTCTACGGGCCTTGTGCGCCAGGCTTTCGATCATGTTTGCGCCGGTCGAATCCAGGAAGGGCACTGCGGAGAAATCGACGATCAGTGCCTTGTGGTTGTCCTGAATGCGGTCGAGAACTGAGCCGATGGATGCTGTTGCCCCGAAGAAGAGGACACCTGTGATCCGGTAGACGACGACATCGGGATTCGCAGCCGCAGACTCATTGTAAGCTTCGCGCGGATGGGCGGTGTCAGCTTCGTCACGCCCAACAAACGGTTTCTGGGAGGCAACTGCGGTTGTCCGACTCATCCGCTGGATAAAGAGTACTGAACCAAGCGCGAAGCCGACGATGATAGCCTCGGTGAGGTCTCGGAATACTGTCAGGAGAAAGGTTGCTCCGAGAACCGTCGTTTCACCCCAGCCCGAACGCAGCAAAATCGCGATGGCGGGTCTCTCGATCATGTTCCAAGCTACCACTGCAAGCACACCTGCCAGCGCCGCGAGCGGGATGTAGGCTGCGAGGGGAGCAGCGATCAGCATGAAAAGGAGAAGAAATACGGAATGAAGCATGCCCGCGATAGGCCCGTGCGCCCCCGCGCGCAGATTGGTCGCCGTGCGGGCAATCGTGCCGGTCACGCAAAAGCCGCCGAAGAGCGATGCACCGATATTTGCCGCACCTTGTGCGACGAGTTCGCAGTTGGAACGGTGCCGCCGTCCGGTCATGCCATCCGCGACGACTGCCGAGAGCAATGATTCTATGGCGCCAAGCAGAGTGAAGGACATCGCTGCGGGCAAAACCGCAATGATCCTGTCCATCGACAGATTGGGCAGGTACGGGGACGGGAGCGACGAGGGAATGCCGCCGAACTTCGTGCCAATAGTCGCAACAGGTAAGGCAAGCAGCGCCGTGGCGGCTGCGGTCAGAGCAACAGCGATCAGCATTCCCGGCCAACGCGGTCGCACACGGCGCAAACCGAGGATGATTGTAACGGTTGCAATAGAGATTGCGACTGCGGCAAGCGAAACGCTGTCCTTCGCTCCCCAAAGGACCGGCATCTTCTCGAGGAGGTCACCAGGTTCGTGGTCCAGTGTCAGGCCGAAAAGGTCCTTGATCTGGCTGGTAAAGATGATCACCGCAATTCCTGCAGTGAAGCCCACCGTTACCGGGAACGGAATGAACTTGATGAATGTGCCGAACCGCAAGAGCCCGACGGCTATCAGCATCAGGCCCGACAGGAAGGTGGCCAGGATCAGCCCGTCCATGCCATGTTGAGCGACCGTTGCCGCGACCAGCACGATAAAGGCGCCGGCCGGACCGCCAATCTGGAAACGCGATCCGCCGAGCAGTGAGACGATGAAGCCGCCTACGATTGCGGTATAGAGCCCCTGCGCCGGCGTTGCGCCCGAGGCGATGGCGATCGCCATGGAAAGCGGCAGCGCCACGATGGCAACGGTAAGCCCTGCAATTGCGTCGGCGCGCAGGTGAGCCAACCCATAGCCTTCGCGCAGGACCGTCAGAATTTTTGGAATGTAAAGTTCGGCGAAGGTCGGCGCTTCGCTCGGTCTGGCTATCAATACTTTCACGTGTTGCCGCACATTTAGAGGCGGCGGGATCGTCGGCTTATCGTCGGCGGTCGCCGTCGCGGATTGAGGTTCAGGATTTCGAGGATGAGGACTTCAATCGAACGCCGCGTCCACCTGAGGGACTGGCAGCGCCGTCACCGATCAGTTCGATGCCCGCAAGTTCAAGTGCCGCGACCACCCTGGTCAGGCTGTTGATCACACCGCGAACGTCGCCATTGCTGGATTCCATGCGTTGGATCGTTGGGATGGAGAGGCCGGACAACTCGGCCAAAGTCTTCTGGTCGATGCCGAGAAGGGCACGTGCGGCACGCATCTGGGCGGCGGTGATCATGGGCATATCCTGAACACGACATATGCTATTTATCGCCGCAGATATGATATGTCAAATATCACGATCCATATCCGGTATCCCAACTTCAATCCGTCTAGGCAGATCGCCAAAGACGAGCTGTTCTCGTTCCCCGAGGGAGATTGGACTCCTGGCGATGAGTTCACGGGACTGTTTCCGTCGGTGGCGGCTGCATGTCGGCTCGTGGCCCTTCGTGTCGATTGGAAGGCTGTGCGAGTTCGTTCAAACCTGAAAGTGGAGCAGACACGCGGGGCCTGACCATCATTTGTCGATTTTGACCCACTCTGACATATGTGCGGTAGCGCCAGGGCCGTGCGGGAGCGTGGAATGTGCCGCTTGACTTCCGGATGGTGGTGTTCTTAATTCAACAATATGATTGAACGACAGGATCAGGCGCTTGACCGTGTCTTCCACGCGCTGTCCGATCCATCCCGGCGCGCGATGCTCAAACGGTTGGCCGACGGGCCGCTCACCGTTGGAGAGCTGGCGGAGCCGCTGCCCATGTCGCTTGCTGCAGCGTCGCGACATATCAAGGTGCTCGAGGACTCCGGCCTTCTCGACCGCCACGTATCCTGGCGTACGCACACCTGTACGCTGAACGCAAAGCCGCTGGCTGCGATACGGAGCTGGGTTGAGTTCTACGAACGGTTCTGGAGCGAACGCTTCGACACACTGGAAGAGCTGTTCGAAAGCCGCCGCAAGACGCGGCGCAAGATATCCCCATGACGGAGCGCGTGGACTGTTGCATCACCCTCTCGCGCCAGTTCTCGGCATCCGCTGCCGAGGTGTACGAGGCTTGGATTACGCCTCACATCATGCGCCATTGGCTCGCTCCCGGTCCGAACGTCGTTGTTCATATCGAAACGGAACCTAGAATTGGTGGTGCCTTGCTCATCCGCTCGCAGGCGCCGGATGGAGCCCTCCATACCATAAACGGTGTCTACCGTGATCTAGTGCCTGGGCGGCGCATCGTTATGACATGGACCTACACCGGCCCATTCGCGCTGATCTCCGGCATGGAAACGCTGATCGAGATTTCGCTTCATCGCGATAGCGACACACGCACGACGATGACTTTCACACAAAGCCAGTTCGCCTCCCGCGAGGCGGGAGCAGCATACGAAGGCGACTGGCCAAGCTGCTTCGAGAAACTCACCACCGTGCTGGCACTGCCGGTGCAGCCAAAACGAAAATAAAAGAAGAGCTTCGGGGGAGGAGAGACGATGTCTGCTGACCGGACGGCGCCGCGCAAGCGCGTGCCATGGATCGCTGCGTGGTTTTTCCTGGATGCAGTCGTTGCCTTGGCACCACCTCTCTATTGGTCCTTCGACGGCAAGCAGACACCCATCCTCGGATTGCCTGCGTCCGTCTTCTATTTCGTAGCCGTGGCCACTTGCATTACGGCAAGCATCGTCGCGGCCTACCTCGCCGAGGCGCGTGCGGGAGATCTCGGCTGATGATCATCACCTTCGGTGCCATCGCCGTTTTCTTCGGCGTCATCGTCCTCATTCTGCAGCTGAGTGGAATCAAGGACCGAGACTTCACCGAATATGCAGTCGGCGGCCGCTCATTCGGGCCTAACTATCAGGCCATGTCGTTCCTGAACACATGGTATCCCGGTGCGATGTTCACCGCGTTCGGCGGCATGGCCGCGAGTGCGGGTGTGATTTCGTTCTACGTGTTGTCCTACAGTCTACTGACGGTCGTGCTGATGTATATCATGGCGCGACCCGTGTGGATCTGGGGCAAGACCTTCGAATTGCGGACCCAGCCCGATCTTCTCGCGCTGCGTTTCAATTCCCATCACATCAAGACGATCGCGGCAGTGGTGGGCATCGTCTCGGGCATACCTTGGCTCGTTCTGGGAATGCAGGCGCTCGGCACCCTTTTCCATCACATGTCGCTTGGAACATTGTCGTTCTCGCAGGCCGTGATGGTCGGCGTGGCGGTCATCGCACTGCGCCAGATCTGGACCGTGAGAATGGGGATGCGCGGCGTCGTCATCTCTGACATGGCGCAGGGCATCGTCGCCTACATCGTGGGTAGCGCTGTGCTCGTCGGCCTCATCCTCTGGATGGTCTGGGAGCGCGGCATCGGCTTCGCATCACTGGATGCGAACATGTTCGCAATCCCCAGCATCGGCTCGAAGGAAGGCCCCCTCTACGTCTTCAGTCTCATACTGACGGGCGCGATCGGCGGATGGTGCTGGCCATACATTTTCGTACGGTTGTTCACCGCGAACGGCGTGAAGAGCCTGAAGCAGTCGGCAGCCATTGCCGTGCCGCTTTCCTTGCTGTTCTGCGCCGCGTTGCTCGTCTTCGGTATGCTCGCCTCAAAAATTCCGGGCGTTTCTGCTGCACCAAGCGACGTGTGGTTCATCGTGAGCAGAGAAGCTGGGGGGCTTTGGCTGCTCGGCCTCGCGGGCGTGATCGTCCTTGCCGCTTCGATGGGGCACACGGACGGCAATATTCAGGCGACGGGCGCACAGATTGCCAACGATCTGATCGGCAACTACTGGAAGCTGAGCGAAAGGCAACTCATTGTCTTCGCCAAGTTCGGCATGTTGTGGCTGACGCTTCTCGCGTCGTGGTTGGCGTGCCTGGAGCTTCCGGCCCTGTTCTCACTCGCGGTGCTCGCCTATCAGGGTATCATTCAGCTCGCGGTGCCACAGTTCCTCGGCATCTTCTGGAGGCGGGGGAACAAATACGGCGCGATCGCAGGCATGACCACCGGGTTCATCACCGCCGTCGCCTTGGAACTCGTGTTTCCCGGCTATCTGCCATGGGCTTACGGATTGACGTCAGGTGCAGTAGCCCTCGTCGTCAATCTGGCTATCTACGTGACCCTGGCCTACCTTGTCCCGCAGCCGGCAGCAGAACGCGAGCGGGTGGACGGCCTGTTCGATATGGTACGCGAGCGACGCCGGATCGAACCCGAAGAGATCGTGCCACAGCCGGCGCCAGCTTGAATTCGCTCAACGCCATCACGGAGGCGTCCATGACGAATATCTTCTCAGACTGCCATCGCGAACTTCAGGAACGGTACGAGGCTCGCGCACTGGCTGATCGCACTGTCCAGGCGATTGTTCACGCCGAGTTCACGGAACAGGACATCGCGTTCATTTCCGAACGCGACTTCTTCTTCCTGTCCACCGTCGACCCCAATGGGAGCCCGACGGTATCCTATAAGGGCGGTGACCCTGGCTTCGTTAGAGTCGAGAGCAATACCCTCGTGTTTCCATCCTTCGATGGCAACGGCATGTTTCTATCGATGGGCAATATCAGCCACAATCCCAAAGTCGGCCTGCTCTTCATCGACTTCGAGCGCCCGCGCCGCCTGCGCGTGCAGGGTGTCGCAAGCCTCGTCGAGGGGCCCAACTCCGTGCCGGGTGCGCAATTTCTGGTTCAAGTTCGACCGGAGCAGATTTTCGTGAATTGCCCGCGCTACGTTCACAAATACCAGCGCGTAGAGACATCGAGATACGTGCCTAAGGAAGATGGCACGGCCCCCCTCGCCGAATGGAAGCGTCTCGAGGTCGTCCACGACGTCCTGACACCACAAGATCAAGCGGCCGCGCGCAGCGAAGGCTTCCTCACGCTGGAGGAGTACAACGACAAGGTCGAGAAAGGCGAGGGTTAGGCGACGGTGGATAGAATGCCACGTGCTCCAAAGCACATGTCAACTCTTGGCCCGTCGCAGACCTTGCTGTTTAGACGGGTTGTCCCAATAACGGTCATTGTCGCATTCCAAGTCGGCGCCCCCTGTCCACTCGCCGACCACGTCCATTGCTGAATGTGGTGGTGATGACATAAAACGTCGATCTACCCGCGCCACGTCCTATTCGCGTAAGGCGACGACATTGCAGCTGAGCCGCCGCGGTCATGCATGGTTACCCCCGCACAGCATTTCAGCGCGCAGTCGTCAGGGACACCCTCCGCCGCTCACAAAAGACCCCAGTACAACGTCATAAAAAAGAGGGGCGGTAAACCCCGCCCCTCCCGGATATTCGTCGGCATGGCCCCTTCTACGTGCTGAAGGGACTTGCCACACCGCGCCGCATCACCGCTTAAATTGAAACATCACTAGTCCCCCAAATCGGTTTGGGGAGCCTAGTGACCGTATCGCGGCGTTGCTGGCTTCTCCGAGGAACCGCGAGGACGTCGACTGTGGTGGATCCCAGGAGTTCTTCCGTGACACTGCCCAGCAGAAATTTGGCGGCACCCGTTCTTCCCTTGGTCCCCAGGATCAGCAGCCCCGGACTCATCCGTTCCACAGCGGTCCCAATAACGTATGGGGCCTCTCCCTCCTCGACATAAGGCGTCCATCCCGTAGGTGCCTGGGGCACCGACCGCATGAAATCCTTCAATTTCGCAAGCGCCTTTTGCTGTTCTTCCTTTACATACATAGAGACCCTGTCTTTTGGCGCTTGCGCTAACGCAAGCTTCGACTTTGCCACGGCGTCGAACGCATGTACCACCGCAACCTGCCCCATGCTCAAGAAACCAAGGCGAGCCGCCGAGGTCACGGCTTCTGCCGACGCCGCCGAAAGGTCGGCAGCGATCATGATGGTCTCATAGGGCTCATCCGTATTCACCATCAGAACCGGAACGCTAGCTTCGCGGATGACCCTCTCTACAGTCGTTCCGAGAAACAGGTCGCGAAAGCGCTTTCGATGGGAACCCATTACGATCAAATCCGCGTCAATGCCCTTGGCAGCCTCGATAATACCCATGTGCGGTTTGCCGGCCGAGATCACGGAACGGCAACGAACCGCTTGAGGGACTGCCCGCGAAGTGATCCAAGTGTCGACAATCTTGCGGCTTTCCGCGACATCAATGTCAATCAGACGCTGCGCTTGCCTGTCGTCGACAACGTGCAGCAGCACGAGCTCCGAGCCTGCCTCCTCAGCAAGCCATCCGGCCCGCCTCAACGCCCGGTGGGATCGGGCTGAGAGATCAGTAGCAACGAGAATACGTTTCACACGCGCCTCCATCATCACTCTGTCCTCCAACAAGGGGCCCTTGTCAGGTTCTGCTTCGATTGATTTCTTCCGCCAGCCGACGGGCCGCATGAGCCGCCTTCCGGTCATGCTCAACTGCCAGGTCAAACCAATGCTGTTTGATTTCGTCCGCAGCGGCGCGATGAAACATTCGTATGTACCTGTCCGTCCTGCGCCGGGACTGATAAATGGTTCGATTTAGCACTCGCGTCACGCCGTTCATTCCGCTCTCCATGTCGTTCGATTGAGGCCTACGATGGCCAAGCGACACCGTCCGCGCGCGCCTCTGCACGCGGCATGCACCGGTGGTCCATCGAAGGGTGTGTGAAAAAGTCAGGACGCCGCCCGGCCGAGGCAACCAGGTGGCCTCGGCCGGGCTAGACGGCTGTTTTCTTCAGCCGCGCCAGAAAGAGACGACGATCGACAGCCATTCTAGGCACCTCCAAGGCTCGTTGCGGACGGTCGGAAACTATGCGCGAGAGAGAGCGTCTGTGCGCCGTCACGCTTCTCCCCGCCGTCTGCTATCTTCATGCGGCTATAGGGATAGGGCGACGGCAGGTCGCTGCCACGAATGGCCCTGTCGATCGCAGCAATCATGACATCCCGGCAATCCGTCTCATCGATGAAACTCGGCACCCAATACCTCACAACATATTTCACGCCTTCGGCATCGTAGGAGATCGCGCGCACGTCGGGTTTCTTGTCCCGCAGCATGATCGCGTTCGTGCTCGCTGCCTCTTCCAGCAAACTCTTGGCGATCCGAACAGGAATTTCCTGACCAAGAACGATCTCGAGGCTCGCGCGGTAGTGCTTTCTCGGCGCGCTGTAGTTCGTCATGCGCTTTCTCGCAATGTCGCTGTTCGGCAGGATCATGTAGATGTCGTTCCGGGTTTGAATGCGGGTCGTGCGCCAACCGATTTCAATCACCCGCCCTCGGACCTCGCCGTCAATTTCCACCCAGTCTCCGATGCGGAACGGCGCTTCCAGTCCAAGCGCGATCCCGCCAAACACGTCGGCGAGAATATTGCGGATCGCGAAACCAACGATGGCAATGATCAAGCCCGAACTTGCCAGCGCACTGCCCGCCGATTGGCCCAGCCACATGGCAACGGTTCCCATCGTCGCCGCCAGGAAACATGCAGCGACGATGAGCTCACCAAGCAGCTTCGGAGCCCGACGCTTCCCATTGTTCCTGTGCTGGAGTGCGGCCCCAATCATCCGGGCGAGGAGGAGGGCGGCAGAATACCAGCCGCCCGCCATGAGCAGGTTTCTAAGCAGATGGCGGTCTGACTCCGCGAACCATGTCGGCACATAGGCATCACGAAAGACATACGCGACGCTCAATGCGACGAGAATGGTTGCCGGCCAAGCAACCCGCAGGACAAACTCACGTTTCATCGCCTTCGAGGCCCCTCTGTTCGTGGCCGCGGGACGGCAATTCCAGTCAATGGTCGCCAGTATGTGAGGTGACAAGCCACAGAGACTTCTCAAGCATCAGCGAATATCCGGTGAGGATATCCACCGTACCGGCATCGCCGGCTTCCTCCACCTCCTCGATCGAGGACCGGGCCTTGTCGCTCGCCGCCGCGAGCCTCTCGCCAAACGCTGCAATATGCTCGCGCTCGCTGCGTATGGCCGTTGGATACGCGGTCAGCGACGTAGCCGCGGCAACAACCTGAGACGTACCGAGGGCTTCACCTCCCAGTTGCACCGCACGCTCAGCCAAGGTGTCGACGTGGCTGTCCATCTGCTTGCGGATGTCATCGAACATCCGGTGCAAACCGAAAAAATTCGACCCCTTCAGGTTCCAATGCGCTTGCTTCGCCATCAAGCTCAGGTCAATCGCTTCAGCCAACCGAGCATTCAGCAGCGACACGCAAGCATTCTCCGCGTTTGCGTTGCGTTCGGTATGTTCGATAACCCTCTTCATGACACCTCCACGTCGATATGCGCGACCGCGCGCGGCGCGCCACCCGCATGGCAACGCCGCGAGCGTCCGCAAAAAGGGACAGCACGCCGTGCGAAGCGTTGGCACGTATGCGGACCCGAACGAAATATTGTGAAACGAGCAATTCTCCCGAGCCAGTGTCCTAAAAGGAATGGCTGGGAGCGATTAGCGTGCGAGCAAGAGTGCCCGCTGCTGCATGTGGATCAGAATGCTCATGGCATCAATCTATATCACCTTGCCTAAAAAGGCAAGGTTTTGGCCCCTTCTGCGACCTTTTCAGCTCGCCCGCGCCTACGTTGCCGCCGAACGCGAGGTAGCACAACGTGGCATCGACACCTCTACAATCATCGCCGCTATCACGAGAGCCTGGACAACCTCACCCCAGCTGACGTCTACATTTGGGCGAACCGCGCGCATCATCGAGCGGCAACGCGACGTCAAGCGACGCACAATCGAGCAGCGCCGCCGACAGCACATCAACGCAGCAGCATGAGCTTCAACCAGATGAGCCAGACTCTCTCTTAGATCACACGCTCAGCTGTCCCGACGACCCTGACGACGGACAGCAGTTTGCACTCTGCCCTTTTCTTTGGCTCACGCAATACCTGCAAACTCAGCGTCGCAAACGACAGCGACGACGTAACGGCAGCGTCCA
>ENA-UOUJ01000757-UOUJ01000757.1-activated-sludge-metagenome-genome-assembly--contig:-NODE-757-length-19529-cov-3.945928_pt1 | contig 19529 bp, 21 predicted proteins | sample MGYA00249839_ERZ747224 | MGnify/ENA primary metagenome ERZ747224 (study PRJEB28782, sample SAMN03220277) | activated sludge metagenome | biome: wastewater; feature: sewage sludge; material...
CCCATCGTTAGTAAATTTCGCCCTTTCAGGGCTTATCTTCAGCGAAAAAATTGGGATGCACCCTAATGAAAAAGCCACCGATGAAGGTGGCTCAGTTTATCAGTTATCTACCAATTAATAGTCGAGACTATTATTGCCATTATTATTGAAATTTTCGCTATTGAAATTATTGCCTTTATTATCGCTGTTGTAATTATCGCTATTGTAATTAGGACGCTTGCTGTATGCAGGGCGGTCGGAATTGAAATTTCCACGGCGATCATTATTATAGTTACCACCGCCTTGACGATCTCCATAGTTGCGTTGACGACCTTCTCCAAAACCACCCTGGCGATTTCCTCCTCCGTAGCCTCCGCCACCTTCACGCCTTTGATGCGGTCTGTTGCCACCACCCTGACGATTGCCACCGCCACCTTGTTGTCGGCTATTTTTTGCTTCCTTTACGCTAATGACAGTACCCTCAAGATAAGTCATATCAAGATGAGTAATTGCTTCATACCCGTCGCGTCGCTCTTCCATTTCTACAAAACCAAAACCCTTGGGCATTCCGGTTTGTGGATCCATAATGATCTTTATCGTTTTAATAGAGCCAAATTCTGAGAAGGCAGTTCGTAGCTGCTGTTCGGTTGTTTCGGGGCTTAAATTGCCTACAAAGAGATTCATGTGTTATGTTGCTAAAAATGAATAATGGCTGATTTAAGTATTGGGAACAAGACTGTGCTTTTACTGAATTCAAGCCTTAAAAAATCCAAGTCAAGGTAGGGAGATATAAGGAAATCGCAAAATTCCGGCTTATCAAATTTTAACCCAAAAACAAATTTCCGGCAGGCAAGCTTTTTATATCTTGCTCTGAAAATTATTCAATGCTTGACAATATCAAAATCATAAACATTGGCAGAGGACTCGGTACGCTAACTTTTGGCAACTCCAAAGAACAAGTGTTGGCCTTGTTAGGCGAACCCTCTGAACGTGAAAAATACACCCTTTCTGACCTTGAGAGCGATGATACTGAAGCCTGGCATTATGATGATCTCGATCTTTCTCTTTCGTTTGATGAGGAAAATGATTGGCGTTTGAGCAGCATGGCCGTTAGCAGTGACGACTATACATTGGACGGTGTACCCTTAATAGGAAAAAACAAGGAAGAGATTATTGAATTTTTTACCCAAAAAGGCCTTACGGAAATGGAAGAAGATGAAGAAGTAAGAGCTGATAATCCAGAAAACTGTCTGCTTCATATTGATAAGGCGAGTATCAGTCTTTGGTTTGAAAGCAACCACCTTACAGAAATGCAAATCGGTCCGTATTTTAATACTGATGGTGTCAGCAACTAAAAAGTAAATTGGTTAATAGTCCGTTATTCCGATAGGCACTGTGATAACAAAGACTGCAACCCTCTATTTTGCGCCAAAATAAATCTAAACTAAATGAAAGCATTAAATAAAGTGCTTCTTGCACTGTGCTTGTTGGGCAATTTCACGCTACTTGCACAAAAACCCCAAATTGGTTGCGTAGATGCAACAGTAGAAGCACAAGCTATCGGTATAAAATTGGGGCTTTCTAAAAAAGGAATGTCTGTTTTTCAGGAAGCGATGTTTAAAATGCAATCTATGGAGCCTGTTCCAATTGCAGTAAAATTGGCGCAAGGTGTAAACTATGAGTTGGTATTTGTAGGCAGTGAAAATGCTAACCGTTTGACCATGGAAATATTTGATGGTAAAGACAAAAAGTTGGATGAAAAAATAGAACGCTCTATGAACAATATCGTCTATTCTTTTACGCCTAAACAAACCGATGTGTACCTCATAACTCTTTATCAGAAAAAGGGAGTGAAAGACATGTGTGGTTATTTTGCCGTAATGATGAAAGGCGCTGCACGCCCTGCTACGCCTGTAAAAAAAGAGCAAACTCCTGCAAAACCAGCAACTGTAAAAACGCCCGCTGCAACACCTGCCCAACCAGCACAAAAAACCAATAATAAGCAAGCAGTTCCAGGTAATCAGCAACCAAATCCGAACCGAACAAAAGCCACACGCGAAGCGCAGCAACAGAAAAACAAATAATTGTTTGAAGTTGAATCTTTATAATAATCGAAACTTTACAAGCCGCTGCAAAGCGGTTTGTTTTTTATATAAAAAGCCCAGGTTTTCAACATCAAAAAACCGGCAGCAAAAGCCACCGGCAGAAGAAAGTTTTTTTAAAAATACTACAAGAAGTAACTCAGGAATTACCAGGACATGGTAAGCGTACTCATGCATCCTTTTGCATCCTTTACGAGAAGGTCGTATTCCTTGCCCTTAGCGTAAGTGCCACTCAGTGTCGGTGAACTTTGGAAGCCGCCGATTCCACTAATTGAGTAACTATAAGGTGCTTGCCCACCTGTTACATCAACAATCGTAATCTTACCTTGCTCGCTCATCTGCGCCCAGAAATTAATTGTTGTATTGCTACAGGGCGACTTAGAAAGATTTGCTGTAGGATTTACAGACGGGTTTATTGCTGGTGTGTTTTTAGGATATTGTGCAGACGAGGGCGCGGGCTGTGCCGTACTAAAATGCTTCATTGATAAATGTGTCTGGTATAATGCGGACATCAATATTGTCCAAATGCTGTTGAAATATTTTAGTGTGGGCAGGTACATCGCTAATTGGTTTGAAAAGTCAGGTTTTTCCAGCACCATATACAAAATGTAAAGTCCGATATTCATGTACAAACTTGCCTGAAACCAACTCATACCCGACACTTTGAAATTTCCATAAACCGGATCAATAATTGTTTTACCGGCAATAGTATAAATCATACTTTCATACTGCATGGTGCTGGTCTTGTTTGTCCAGTCGTAGTGATGAATTGACAATCGAAAACTAGTGTCATTTCCAAAAAACGCAAACTTCATTACCAATGGTTGCTTCACCCCGTTAACTTCAAAATACATAGTCTGCACTTTATTACTTACAGGATCGGTAATCATGTGAACAACAGTATCTCCATTAATTTTTTTGTAGGTAGCGCCGGATATTTGCGTTGGATTTCCCTCAGCATCAAATTTTCCATAAAAACTTATTTGCTGATTGTTGTCTGTAAACTGAGCCTGCAACCCATCCGCATCAGCATCCCCTGTTTGATTTTTGAAGACAGTGTACCCAGTCGCAGGTTGTGTATCATCCTTACCAGAATCTTTTTTGCATCCGGTAGAGAAGCCAATAAGTAAGGCGAAAATCAATGCTATTCTGTTCATCATTACAATATGTTTTGATAACAAAAATAGAAGCGAGGAAGAGCGACGCAATACTCAAAATGCAGTACCTAAGCAACCGTGAAATTTGTCGCAGCCATGTCATTTAATAAAAGAAAAAAGACAATCGTTTATGGATTGTGAGAATTTCTGCGTTTCAGTCTTAAACCAAAATGTATGAAACAACATCTCTTAATTTTTGCAACAGTATTTCTGTGTCTGACTATCTCCGCCTCAGCACAAGTAAAGTCGAAGCAGATCTTTACTTATGTAGAACAAATGCCGGAGTTTACCGGCAATATGAATGACTATCTTGTTAGCAATTTGAAGTACCCTAAAGAAGCCAAGGCAGCTAAGAAAGAAGGACGCGTGGTAGTTCGGTTTGTAGTAGATGAAATGGGGAAAGTGCAGGACGCGCAGGTAGTAAGGTCGGTAGATGCGCACCTTGATGCTGAGGCAAAACGTGTGATAACGGCAATGCCTAATTGGAAACCTGCAAAGCAAGCCGGAAAAACAGTGCCTGTTTATTTTACGCTACCCATTGAGTTTCGCTTGTAGCTTAAAAACCTCATTCATAAAAAATGCCTCCCTCAAAAACTCGGGGCGGCATTTTCATTTTCAACTTTGAACTTATCGGGAGGCAACTGCATTTTTAGGTGCAAATTTCGTTACCTCATTGCTAATAGGCTTTACAGTTTTCAAATATTGGTACATAGAAGAAAGATCGCTCTCGGTCATTGCGCTGTACATAACCCACGGCATTAAAGTATTGAAATCAGTAATTGCCAACTTTGGAGACACATAAGCAGAGTCCTGGTACTTTTTAAATGCGGCTATGAATTTCTCTTTACTCCAGTAGCCAAGTCCGGTTGCATCTGGGGTAATGTTGGGCGTGGTAAGTGTGCCACCGGACATTGGAAACTGCCTGCCACCACCAAACTCAGTTCCTGCAATCATTTGTTGCTTTTCATTAAACTTCGAGTGGCATTCTACACAGCCGGAAATCTTTACCAAATAACCTCCGTAGGCAACAGAATCCGATGGGTCGGGCTTTGGTGAGGGCGCAGCTTTGTGCGGAATAGTGTGCATAATAAGGCTAAAAGGAAAGTCGGGGTCGGCTTTCGGCACATCATTGTTAATGCTGGGCAACGTGCGGATGTAGGCAATGATGGAATAGACATCTTCCGTATCCATTTGCCCATAATAGTGATAAGGCATTACGGGAAAAAGCGGTTCATTGTCTTTATTTACACCAGTCGTAATGGCGCGATATACCTGTCCATCCGTCCAGTCTTTCAATCCATAAGGTGTAATATTTTTGGAATAAAAATCTCCGGGAAATCCCATTTTCCTGTCAAACGGCTCGCCGCCGCCGCCGTTAGTGCCGGGCACCAGTGGTCCCGCCCATTGGCTCCAGTCGCGCTTGGAGTGGCAATCCATACATACCGTTACGGAGTTTGCCAGATACTTTCCGCGCTCCACCCGCTCTTGTGTTATTTCAACTTTCAGATCGGGGGCATCGCCCACATTTGGCAGCATAAACTTTAGATACCCTACACCTGCTAATATTATAAACACAAAAACAGTGAGTGCTATACCAAGCCATTTAAAGACCTTTTTCATTGTGGGAATTTTTTAGAATTTTTCCCAAAATATAAAATCATGAGAATCATCCATGATTTTTTTAAAATAAATGCCAATTACAGTTTGTAGCAATGATGGTACAACTTTGTATCTTCAACTCAAAGAAAAAGGAACCGGCATGAAAGCAATATGGGTGGGAATAATGATGTTTTGCGCAATAAGCACCAGCGCACAAACAAAAATGAAAGACGCTTCTCCGAAGGCAAAAAAAACTGCTCAAGCGCAAAAAAGCACAAAAGCTTCTTCCTCTAAGAAAAAAAGTTTTCATTCTTCAAAACCTGTGTACTTTCCCGATTACTATGCTTTTTACGACCCAGCAAGAGGGTATGTGTTTTGGAACGAAACAACCCACACATGGAATGAATCGCAGCAGCCACCAAAGTTTATGATGAACATTGACATGTCGAAGACGCGCATCCAGTTAATTGAGGGATTGCACCTCGACTTGCGGCCAGAACAAAACTACCCGAACTACATGAAGCTTTACCCCGCTAGAGAAAACGACCCTAAAATACCGGTTCCCAATAGCACCACTACACATCCTCGCTAATTTTCACTACCAAAATTTCGCAACACAGCGGCGAGGCAAGTACACATTATTACTTTTAATTCATTTCAAATAGATTTACGGTCATTTACTACCGTATTTATGATCCGCAATATTTTAAACGATAGACCTACAAAACTTTTTCTGGGAATATCGGCATTTTTCGTTGCCAATGCCCTCATTGCCGAGAGCATAGGCACTAAGATATTTTCGCTCGAAAAACTGCTGGGCATAGCGCCCGCCAACTTTACCTTGTTTGGAGAAAGCGGTTTGGGGTTCAACCTTACGTGTGGTGTTTTGCTATGGCCGCTGGAGTTTATAGTGACCGATATTGTGAATGAATATTATGGACCCAAGGCTGTAAAACGAATTTCTTATACGGCTGTGGCGCTTATTTGCTATGCGTTTCTCATGTACTTCGCTGCTATTGGCGTACCTCCGGCAGATTTTTGGGTGGGTGTAAATGCAGGTAACGGCGTACCCGATATGCAGGCGGCATTTTCGGGTGTGTTCGGGCAAAATATGAGGATAATTGTGGGAAGCATCGTCGCGTTTCTTGTCAGCCAGATTGTGGATGTAACTATTTTTCACAAGATCAAAAAAGCTACGGGCGAGAAGAAAGTATGGCTACGCGCTACGGGTTCTACGGTGGTATCTCAGTTTATTGATAGCTATATTGTTTTGTTTATTGCGTTTTTAGGAGTGTTTTCGTGGCAGCAGATATTGGCGTTTGGCATTATGAATTATCTCTACAAGTTTACAATGGCTATTGCGCTTACACCGCTTATTTACCTTGCAGAAAGAAAGTTTGAAAGATATCTTGGAAAAGAAACCGCAACGAATATGAAGCGCGCGGCGATGGGCTACGAATAATGCAACCGTAACGGCAAAACGAAAGCGGCTCATTTCTGAACCGCTTTTCTGTTTTATCTGAATTATTATCTTGCTTTTGGTATTTGGTTTTTCTGGCTAAATCTATAGAAGATCGAAAACTGCATAGAAGGCGCATTGTATAATTGTCGCGATACCTGCTCTGCTCCCAATCCATAACCATTATCCCAAACATTTTTAGTAGCTCTGAAATCTAATTGCAAAGAAGGAGAAACTTCGTAACTGATACCGGCGAGTCCACCCAACGCAAAGCGCGCTCTGAAATCGTGATACACCACTCCGGGGCCACCTTTTATTTGTCCGGATGCGGCAGCCTTGTAAGATGTATCGGGGGCGTTGAGTGTTATTTCTTCTGCATTTACTGCAAAGTGGTAAGCTAAGTTAATACCCCCAAATACATTCACACGTCCTGCGGCATAGCGTAGCGCCAACGGCATTTCAATACTCTGCAAGGCTGTGAACTTGAAAAAATGTTCAACATTTGCCTGCAAATAGCCACCCTGTGGTGCAGGTTTAAGATCTACATAATTGTCTTTAAACGTTGTGCCGTTATTGAAGCGGTGCAGATACTTCAACTCGCCCATCACACTCCATGCTTCTCCAAAAGTGAACAAACCAAATACACCAAGCTGGAAACCTCCAATATTGTTTGGCCCGAACATGTAAGAATTACCGCCCGCAGAGATACCCGGGTAGAATTTTGTTTGAGCAAGATTGAATGTCACATCGCGCACCACTTCATCAAAGCTTCTGGAATTCCACCTGCTGGTCTTCCGCGATTGCACTTTCATATTGGAAAGCGGCACAAGCCCACTGCTGGCAGCAGCCTCGGCAGCACTGGCATTCGATGCCGCAGGATTGATAACTGCGGGAACATTTTCAATGGTCGCATTTTGGGTGATAGCTGCTGTCGGTTGGTGTATTGCTAAACGCTCAACGGCTATCGTGTCTGCATTCAGCTTGCTAATTCTGGTAATCGGGTTGATGGTAAGACGCTGTACCACCGTCATCTTGTTCATCGAATCTTTCGGGAGATTTGGTTGTATGGGGGCTGGCGTTTTTAACCTGGTATTATCTGCTATGGTAATTGCATTCCGATTTTCAACTGATTGCGTTTTAGAAGATTCAAGACTGCGATTGTTTGTAGTTTTTGTTGCATTGGCAGATGCGGATGCAAAAATGTTTTTGTCTGCTTCGCTATTGCTTTGTTGCGCGCTTGAACTATTTGATGAATTAGTATGGCTTGCTATTGCACCTACTACATGCTTTGATGTCTCGGATACTTGATTTTTTTCTTGTAAAGTTTTTACTTCAACTGCCACATCTTTGGCACTTATATTTTGGGTTTTGTTTGACTTGCTGTTTGCAATCGTGGTGGGTAAAGTATTGTCAGTATTTTGTGGCGTTACGATAGTTTTTGTGGTTTTTGATTTTTGATTGGAAGAAGCAATAGATTTCTTTTCAGAAGATTTTGGTGCAGTATTCACATCTTCTTTCTTTATGGATTTCGGTGTTTGAGCACTGACTGTTTCCGTTGAAATTTTCTTGGATGAAACGGTTTTCATTTCGGTTTTGGTATTTGCCGCCACCATTGCCTTTTCATTATCAATTCTCGAAGAAGTAATAAGGTTGTAGCTTCCTACGGAAAGTGCAGAAAGCAACACAAGTCCGGTCATTACTCCGAACATCCGGCGCCAATTGTAATATCCGGCAACCCGCTTCTTTTGAGGCATTTCCTGGTCGAGCAACTCACGCATACGCAACCACGAGCCGGGCATTTCCTGCTCTTCTCCACCACTCAGGCGTTGCTTTACAACCTCATCAATGTTTATCATGTTTTTATCCATTTGGATAAAATTTTTTATTTTTTCAAATGCAAATTCAGTCGTTCAATCTTATCCTTCAATATTCTCCGTCCTTCTGACAAATGCCATTTTGAAGTTCCCTCACTAATTCCCAGATTTTTTCCAATTTCTTTATGCGAAAATCCTTCCATCACATACATGTTAAATACCGCTCTTGTAGCACCGGGCAAGGTTTGTACTAACTGCAATAATTCGTTATAGTACAACCGGTCTGCATGGTCCTTATGAATTAGCTGATCTTTTTCAACAAGGACTACTTTCTCATTATACTTTATATTCTGCTTCACATAGTCCGACACAGCGTGGAAAACTATCTTTCGCAGCCAGCCTTCAAAAGAACCTTGAAAAGTGTATTGCTCTACTTTTTGAAATGCGCGCAAAAATCCGTTGTTCAGCACTTCCTCGGCCTGCATTTCATGGTCAATATATCGCCTTACAAGCGACATCATACGCGGGTAGAAAAGCTTATACATCTTTTCCTGTGCACCTCTTTCGTTTCGAATGCATCCATGTATGAGCTCTTCTAACTCACTCGTCTGTCCTGTTACGCTATATGCCAAAGCTATCGGCAAGTATAATGGGTGTTTAAAAAGTTCCGGGTAATAGACTGTCTCAAAGCAACGAGCGTTGGGTAGTTTGTCTATGATTTATACCCTGGTTAACAAATATTCTGTCCCAAGTTACGGGGTAATGGCGGCTTATGTCAAAAATCAATTTGTTTTAGAAGAGAAAAGCCCCGCAAAGCGAGGCCGATATTCCATTTCTCCTAATCAATTATTGCGACCGACCCGATATGCTGACACTCATTTCTTGGAACTTGCTTCGGAAATAGGAGGTGTCGAGTGCGGTGTTTCCTAAAGTATGAAAGGAAATACGAAGCAAGGCTTTCATGGTTTTGGGTTGGGTAATTTCTTCCGATTTCATATTGGCAGAAATAAATGACTTGTATTCGTAGTTGGCTTTCATATTCCCATCTGCCCTTTTACAACAAATCACTTCCTTACTGTGCCCCTCACCCCACTCTGCTCTTCCTGTAATATCTAACGCCACAAGACTTCCCGAACTATTCGCCGTTTTTACACTGTAACTTATATCTACCAACTCTTGCGGACAAAGATCAGCTTGTGTGACCATCACAATGAAAGTCCGTTCCTGACCATTTGTAGAAAATAAAATGTTGCTTTCTGACCAGTCACCGGCATTAAAAACAATGGGGGCACTTGCAGCCAGAGATTTTGTTTTACTCACAGGCGCTCCGCATTGGTCAGGCTCTGGTGAAGATGATTTGTTGCAACTAAAAAAACAGCTTGCAAACAATACAACCGGTAGCATAAAAACTTTCTTTTTCATAATCCTACAGTTTTAAGGTGAAACAATAATTCACGCTTCTTAAACAGGACTAAAAAACCACCAGTGAGTACGACACAAATTTAAGACAGTGTGCCGCCGCCTGTGTGGTGAAAAAAGGGGGAAATACGCACTGCTTTTATTTATGTTTGCTGGAAGGTCCACAATGAAAAACGCACTGTTACAAATGCATCTTGCGGTATTGCTCTGGGGTTTTACCGGCGTACTTGGCAGGGCTATTACTTTAGATGCGCCTGTGTTGGTTTGGTATAGAATGTTGCTGACGGCATTGTTTATGGCAGTTATCTTGTTCTACAGAAAACAATGGGTGCGCATAGAGCAAAAAGACATGTTGCAACTTACACTTGTAGGTTGCCTTATGGGTTTGCACTGGGTCGCTTTTTATGGTTCTATAAAATTTGCAAACGCATCTATTGCGCTTATCTGCCTTTCTACTGCAAGCATCTTTACTACTCTAATTGATGCGTCATTGCATAAAAAGAAAATTGACCTTCGGGAACTTTCCATTGGTGCGCTCGCTTTGCTGGGTGTGTTCCTAATGTACCTCATACCGGAAATTGAAAAAAGCTTTGCGAAAAAACCCATTACTGACCCCTTGCCCTATCGCAATTTTGGAATAATAGCAGGTGTAGTTGCTGCAATTTTAAGTTCATTATTTACCGTGCTCAATAAGCGCATAGCAGCAAAATACCCTGCGCGAACTATGGTGTTTTATGAAATGGGAACGGGTTGGCTGCTCATCTCATTACTGCTTCCATTTCAGTTTCTTTATTCTCCAGAAACTACCCTTAGCCTCAATCTTTGGAACTTAATATGGCTGGTCGTTCTCAGTCTTTGCTGCACCGTGTGGGCGCAATCTCTGGCACTCAATGCACTTAAGCATATTTCATCGTTCACCGCTACCCTTAGTGTAAACCTTGAACCACTGTATGGTATCCTTTTAGCCTTTATTTTTTTCAAAGAAAACCAGGAATTAAGCTGGGGCTTTTACGCTGGCATGGCTTTGATACTCCTCTCCGTAATGCTGCAAATGATGCGGTTACTAAAACCATCAAAAGCATCTCCTGGTTATATCGAAGAGAAAGGCGGCATTGAGTGAAAACGCTCAAGCTATGGAACAAAAGCTTCAACATATTTTAAAGACAGAAGGCGTAGTAAGAAATGAACCGGCTATGTGGATCAGATCGGATGATGTTACGGAGCACGGACGGCTTATACTTACAACCAAACGATTATTATTTGCACGAAACATTTTAAACACTTCCGGTTTCAGCCGGTATTTTATAAATGATCAGGCGTTGCAACCCGTAATTGAAATAGACCTTGACACAATCAATATCATAGCGCGGCAAACTTATGTTGTGGACAACAACGTCATTGCGCTGACCTATTTGCAATACGAAACTGCGCGTTTTTCAGTTATTCATTATGAAGAATGGGAAACCGATATACAGCGTACCCGCATGAATCCTGATATTCCCGGCGATCCTAACCGGGATGAAGAAGCAGCCTAACAAGTACGGAGGTTGAACCATCTATTTTGACATAGTCTTTGAATGCTTCATGCTATCTTTAGCGAGAAAATTATTCGCCATTTATTTTTCCCCACGTGAGCAAAGAAAGCATTTCGGTATTCGATATTTTCAAAATTGGCGTAGGCCCCAGCAGCTCCCATACACTTGGTCCGTGGCGCGCTGCACTGCGTTTTATTCATACTATTTCGCAAACAGGAATTGATAAAGTAAAATCGGTGCGCGTACTATTGTACGGCTCATTAGCAAAAACAGGGAAAGGACATGGAACGGATGTAGCAGTAATACTGGGCTTATGCGGCGAAGACCCTGTAACATTTGATGTGAATCAAATTACTCCTCGCATCAATGAGATTTCTTCGCAAAAAAATTTGAACCTCGGCGGCAAACGCACATTATCGTTCGACCCTCAGGTGGATGTTGTATTTCTCATGAACGAATCATTGCCCCACCATCCGAACGCACTTACTTTTTTATGCAGTTTTGAAGATGGGAATGAAATTGCCGAAACCTACTACTCAGTAGGTGGTGGATTTGTAATAAAAGAAGGAGAAAATGGCAAGAATTCAAATGGTGTTGAGTTGCCTTTTCCCATCGAAAAAGCTGCCGACCTTTTACACTGGTGTCTGAAAACAGGCTTGAGCATTTCGGAAGTGGTGATGGAAAATGAACACGCATGGCGAAGTGAATCGGATACAAAACAAGGGGTGTTGAAAATATGGGAAGTGATGCGCGATTGCACTTATCGTGGCGCTCTTATTGACGGAGAATTGCCTGGTGGTTTGCATGTAAAACGACGTGCTGCAAGCCTGAATAAAAAATTATTGAAAGGAAGAATCTACAATTCCTACAACGAATGGATCGAAGCGATACAAATGGGCGGTCAGGGATTTCAATATACGCTCGATTGGGTAAGTTGTTTTGCACTGGCAGTAAATGAAGAGAACGCGTCTTTTAGTCGTGTAGTAACCGCACCTACAAATGGCGCTGCGGGCGTGGTGCCGGCAGTGCTGCAATATTTTATTACTTTTTGCGATGGCTACGATGAAAACAAGATCATCCAGTTTTTACTCACCGCCTCAGAAATAGGAAGCATTTTTAAAAAAGGAGCAACTCTTTCTGCCGCAATGGGTGGCTGCCAGGCAGAGATCGGAGTTTCATCATCTATGGCTGCGGCTGCACTTACGGAATGTCTTGGAGGAAGTGTGCGGCAATGTCTGATGGCTTCTGAAATAGCAATGGAACATCACCTGGGGCTAACCTGCGATCCTGTTGGCGGATTGGTACAAGTACCCTGCATTGAGCGAAATACAATGGGCGCTATAAAAGCCATTACAGCGTCTCAGCTTGCTTTGCAAAGCAACCCCGATAATGCACGCGTGTCTTTAGATAATGTGGTTGACACGATGTGGCAAACTGCACTTGATATGAATCATAAATACAAAGAAACTGCCGAAGGTGGCCTCGCCGTGCATATTCCTTTAGGGTTGAAGGAATGCTAAAATGAAAGGCTACATAAGTTGTAACCTTTCCCTGAAATTCAGTTGATATCTAAGCCAGATAAGCATTATACATCCACACCATTTTTTCCTGTGCACGAATGTAGTCGCTCATCAACGCGTTGGTGCCTTCATCGTCTGCGCTTCCGGCCAGCGACAAAATTTCCCGCTGCAAAACCAACAATTCCTTCAGGCTATTCAAGATGTTTTGAACTGCTTCTTTTCCATTACTCACGTTTTTAGTTTCCTTGATGGCAGACAAGGCGAGGTAATCCGTAAAAGTGTGTAACGGAGTTTCGCCCAGCGTTTTAATTCGCTCTGCAATTTCATCAATCTTCAATACCACATCATTGTATAGCTCCTCAAATTTGAGGTGAAGTTCAAAGAATTTTTCACCCTTGATATTCCAATGATAACCCCGCACATTGATGTAAAAAATGTGATAGTTGGCAAGCAACAAATTCAATTTTTGCGCAAGCTCTTTTGATGGCTTTTCCTTCAATCCAATTTGGTTCATACTGTTTGTATTTTGATAGTTAAAGGTAGGAGAGTTGCACATGGATTCAGCAATGATTGTAATTACCTACGAGAATGAATGTGTCTTTTTGTGCGCCGAACAATAAAGGGAGTGCGTTTTAAAATGCCAAGAAAAAAGGAAAGGCTGTTTTTGGAATTTTTCCCTTTCGATTCCCCAAAATTGGATAAGGTCTAAAATATAAGACACAAACTTTTAATCACTGCGCCAAGTCTTATCGCATCATATATTCTCGGTTCGGTAGCGCCATGTTGTTTTACAGAGCTTTCATGAGAAGTAACGCAGCGTTCGCAACCATTCAGCGCAGACACCACAATGCTCATCAGCTCAAAAAATTCTTTACCTAAAACCGGATTCATCATCACACTCATTCTTAGTCCGGCCGGTTGGCTTTCATAATATTCAACCCCAGCCATGTAATGGCGGAAACGATAGAAAGCATTGTTCACGTTCATAACCCCTGTACATGCATGAGTCTCGGCAATTTCAGCATCACTTGTACCTTCATTTTTTGCAAGCTTTTCAAATGCTTTCATCAGCACTTCATGTTTCTGATTTACAGCCACCGAAAGCGCCAACAGATAGGCTTCCTTTCTGGTCATATTGCTACTACCCAATACCGAAGAAACATTGAGTTTCAAATCGCGCAGAAAACGGCTATCGGCTGCAACCAGCACTTGTAAACTGTGGCTTGTGTGCGTAAGGTCAATTCCTAAATCAGTAAAGAAATTGACAACGGTTTCATTTTGTGAAATATCCATAAAATGTTTTCTTGAAAAGTTCGGATGAAATGAATTTCGTGGCTATCAAAAATCCACCCATAAGTTGAGTGGATTCTGATTGTTACTTTGTTTTATAAGTTTATGCAACCGCTTCAGCTTTTGCTTGTTGCTGTGTTAGCGTTTCTTGTCCTTTATTCCAATTGCACGGGCAAAGTTCATCGGTTTGCAAAGCGTCCAACACTCTCAACACTTCAGACACATTTCGTCCTACACTCAGGTCATTAATATTCACCCAGCGAACAATTCCTTCGGGATCAATAATAAAAGTAGCGCGGTAGGCGATCTTCTCGCCTTCGTTTAAAATACCAAGCTCTTCAGCAAGGCTTTTTGAAGTATCGGCAATCATTGGGAAGCGGAGGTCGCGGAGGTCGCTATGGTCTTTACGCCATGCAAGGTGTACATACTCAGTATCGGTGGAAGCACCAAGCAATACGGTATCACGATCCTGGAAATTTGAATAGTTCTTGTTGAACTCTGCAATCTCGGTAGGGCAAACAAAAGTAAAATCCTTAGGCCACCAAAACATTACTGCCCACCTGCCTTTAAAGTCTTCATTAGTGATGTTTTTGAATTCCTTGTCTTTTTCGATGGAAACAACTGATTTCTTTTTGAATTCAGGAAACTTCATTCCTACTGTTACGAAATTGCTCATAGACTTTTGTTTAAATACCTTTTTAGATGGAGCAAATTTCGTCATCAAAAGTTCCTCAACCAAAGACGGTCGTCATCTTTTACGCTATTTCTGAATAGACTATTTCAATGTGCCATGTAAAATAGAACTAAGCCGTTTTGATGACGGCTTAGTTCAAAGATATTTCAGGAAGAGGAGAAGGATTATTATTATGAAGCAGTAATTGATGGCAAGACACATCTACGAAAAACTTTCGGAGCGGAAATCCTGATACAATTTCCATTGCCTCTTTCTCATCGTCTGCATCTACCACACACCAAATCTGATCGCGCGTGGATGAGACACTGTAAGATAACATTCTTGCTTCTATAAAGAGCTTGTCAATAAGGTCGCGGTGCTCTGGTATCAGGTTTGCCATTTCCTGCGTCATAGCCGGCAGCTCAATCTGGAACAGGTATGCTGGCATAGTCGTTTGCTTTATCAGGTCATCGTATCAAAGTGACGTTTCCGCTTCGTTTGAATCGTTTATTTTCCAGACAAAAACCATCCGCTTCCCATACGTACACACCAAATGGTGCAGGCTCGCCATTTACTTTTCCATCCCATTGACGGGTAACGTCTGTTGTTTCAAAAACCAACTTACCCCAACGATCAAACACTTTCAGATAATTAAGCTTCACAATTTGCCTGTTCATTACACCAAATCTGTTACTGTTAGGATTTGACGATTCAGGAGCAAAAGCATTTGGAAGATTCAGGTCGTTGCAAGTGACCCGCACCACCACTGTATCAATATCGTAACAGCCAAATGAATTTCTTACTTCAAGATAGTAGGTATAATCGTACGGAGGATTCACTACCGGATTGGTAATGGAAATATCACTTATAAACTGCGTTGGCAACCATGTGTAAGTATGCTCAGTGCTTTCAGTAGTCATCGGCCCACCAAGTATGGTTTTAGCGCCGTCTCCAAGTATTCTGTCAGGGCCGGCATCAGCTTTGTTTTTACTTACGTCCACAAATACGCCGGTATCCACAATACATCCATTTGCATAAGGAACTACGACGCGATAATCGGTTGCAAAATCAGGCCAAACTCTTACATCAAATGAATCGGTTTTTATTCCCAGATTGTAATCAGGTCTCCAGTTAAAACTTAGTCCTGTTTGAGAACGAATAGATAACGTAAGTGTATCGCCCTGGCAAATAATTGTGTCCTGGCTCATAGTAAGTGGCGGAATCGGCAACACATCAATTTGCTTACACTGCACCCGCATCGTAGGTAATCCTTCGTCTACAGCGAGATATACGTTGTGCCTGCCTGGCTGTGAATACGAATAAACCGGAGGAATATTAGTTGTGGCTGAAGCAATCGTTGCAGAAGTACATTGAGGGAAAGAAACCATCGTGATGGTGTTGTCGGCATTATTCACCACGTAAGCGTAAAGATTATCTCTTTCACGTACCAGTTTGGTAATGCTCATAGGTGTATTCAATGCGCCAACGTTTACATACTCTATACCGAAGTAAGGTCCAAGCTGAATACTCGGCACATCTATACGAGTTATGCTGTTACCAATTTCATTAGTAACAAAAAGGTGTATGTTGTCACAATCTCTTACGAAGTTTAAACTGCTCGGCGATTTCATAGGATTACCACCGATAGCAATGGTATTTCCAACAGGGGAATTATTCAATGAAAAGCCAAAATCGAGACGAGAGAGTGCATTATTTCCAGCGTTAACTGCGAAGGCATACCAGCGTCCATTATCAAAAACAGGAAGCATATCGGTAGCACCTGAAAGTCCGAAACCAGAACCCATATCAGTAATTACAGGCGTAAGCGAAATATTGTTGCCGAAAGTGAGGCGTATAAGTTTGTTGTCGAAATTATTTACCAGATAGCCTAAGTAATTATTGCCAACCTGCTGAACAAAAATACCACGTGGGCCACTCAGCACACCACCAAGGTTTCCAAAGTTTACACTGTTCGGTGTATTCGCAAGCGATTTCCCAAAGTCCACTCTTGCCAAACTTGAATTGGAAAGATCTGTTCCTCCGGTTACGAACATAAACCAATCACCATTTGCATCTTTGGTCAGGAACATTTTTGTTGGACCTTCAGGCATTGTGTTATTCAAGTCGCCAATAATAGTGCGGGAAGGAGTATTGCCCAAACTTGTACCAAAACTCAAACGAACAAGGGAATTATCAGTTTCATTAGCCACAAAACCGTAGTAGTTAGCGCCTTCTTTCTCTATTATTATTGCATTGGGATTGTTAAGTGTTGTGTCCAAGCCCATATTTGTACCAACAGGAGCATTGAGAAGATACCCCGAACAGAATCCCCAATAGTAGGTGGACGCATCTATATTGCTGGTGATGGTAACCGGCTGGCGAATACACACAGTGTCCGGTACATTGAACAAATTCTGGGCTTTTATATAATTCAGTTGTGACACTAGCAGCAGTGCTACAAAAACGAGGCATTTTCTCATAATTCTGAAAAGGTCTTTCTTATATTGGGCTAATATAACAATAACGCGAAAACTTTTATAGCAATACACTATTTTTATTTCTCACAATCAAAATCTTACTATGGGTTACACGCACTTCGGTGGTAATTTTCTTAAGAAGACTGTCTTATTTACTGCAATCGTTGGCTCCTCTTTTCCAGCATTTTCCAAAGAAGGAATGTGGCTTCCTCCTACACTCAAACAAAGGGAAGCAGACATGAAGGAAATGGGACTTCAAATTCCTATTGAAAAACTTTACAACGCAGATGGCACTGGTCTCAACAACGCCGTGGTGTTATTTGGAAAGGGCTGCACAGGAGAAGTGATTTCAAGCAAGGGTTTAATCCTTACCAATCATCACTGTGGCTACGGCACCGTTCAAGGTTTAAGCAGTAAAGAGAACGACTATTTTGCTAAGGGCTTTTTTGCTATGAACAATAAGGAAGAAATCCCCTGTCCCGGACTCACAGTCACTTTTATCCGTAAAATGGAAAATGTCTCCGACCTTATTCTTTTCGATATTCCCGACACACTAAGCGAAGCAAAGCGCGACAGCATAGTTGCCGGCAGAATAAAAGGACTGGAAAAAGGATACAGGTACACTACAAAAATGGATGCCTCAATCCGTCCTTATTTTAATGGCAATCAATATTGGGTTATCATTAGTGAAACATACACGGATATACGTCTCGTAGGTTTTCCTCCAAATGGCATAGGTCAGTTTGGTGGTGATACCGACAACTGGATGTGGCCAAGACACACGGGCGACTTCGCTATGTTCCGCATTTACGCCGGAAAAAACAATAAACCCGCAGCGCACTCGGCAAACAACAAACCCTACGAAACCAAAAACTTCTTTACCATCAATACTTCAGGCTACAAGGAAGGCGATTTCACAATGGTTTATGGATTTCCGGGAACTACTCAGGAATACATTTCTTCTTATCAACTCAATCAGGTTTATGCAATTTCAGATCCTATTCGGATTGATGTTCGTACAAAAAAGCTTGACGTTTGGACGAAGCACATGAGCGCCGACAGGGAAGTATTTTTAAAGTACACTTCAAAACGTGCAGGTATTGCAAATGGCTGGAAAAAATGGCAAGGAGAAGTGCGAGGATTAAAACTAAATGATGTGGTAGGTAAAAAAGCGGAGTATGAGAATGAATTTCAGGCATGGGCAAATAGCGATGGAGCCTTACCCTATTCTAAAGATCTGCTGGCAAATATCTATGCAAATACTTCGCGCGCAGATAGTGCATTGAAAGCAGACCTGTACATTCAGGAAGCAGTTTATGGCATAGAGATAATAGCGCAGGCTGCCTTGCTCGATAAAATGCTGCAAACCATGCGTGCAAAACTGCTGGAAACTACACTGCGCGATTCATTGGAAAAACTCTCAAAATCACTTGCAGGTTTTTATAAAAACTACGATGCTGCAACAGACAAAAATCTTTTTACAGAACTGATGCCGATGTATTTCCGAAACTCCGGTGCCTGGGTTCCTGCGGCTTACGGAAAATCATATCGCGAGTATAATCGTGATTTTGTATCATGGGCAAATGATGTCTTTAATATCAGTTTGCTTGCCGAGCCAAACAGGTTGCAACAATTTGCAGAAAGTGCGGCGCTCAAAGACACCATGCGCATTCTTTCCGACCCCGCCTGGCGTTTATATAATGGCATCACCACTTATCGGAGAAGTACGATTATGCCGATAATAAGCCGCTACAACAATGCGCTTACCTACTACAACCGACTTTACATGAAATCGAGAATGAAGAAAGACTGGAACACGATGTTTTATCCTGACGCGAACCTTACACTACGACTTACTTACGGCAAACTCGAAGGCATGGATCCTGACGGGCCGGCTGGTTATAGCTTTCAGACAAATCTCGACCAGGCAATTGCAAAAGACAATCCGGAGGTAGAAGAATTTCGTGTGCCGCAAAAATTGAAAGACCTTCATGCAGCAAAAGATTACGGACGTTGGGCGGTAGATGGTACTGTGCCGCTTGCTTTCATAGCTTCTAATCATACCAGCGGTGGAAATAGCGGTAGCCCTGTACTCAATGCCAAAGGACAACTTATCGGCACCAACTTCGACCGCGTGTGGGAAGGCACTATGAGCGATTATTATTTCGACCCTCGCCTTTGCCGCAATATATCGGTGGATATACGCTACACACTTTTTATTATTGAAAAATTTGGTGGTGCAGGTTGGCTACTCAACGAAATGAAATTGGTGAAGAATTAAAAAATTCACTCGGTTATATCAAAAACTCCCGGACAAAATTGTTTGGGAGTTTTTTTATTATTAAGAAAAGTGACCCTTACTCACAGCTCGCTCGAAGAAAATGTATCACCCTGATTCATATCCCCGGTTTCAAATCCTTTTTTAAACCAGTGCATTCTTTGTGCAGAAGTGCCGTGCGTAAATGATTCCGGCACTACACGTCCACTGGCTTCCCGCTGCAATCG
>ENA-UOUJ01000758-UOUJ01000758.1-activated-sludge-metagenome-genome-assembly--contig:-NODE-758-length-19518-cov-9.108154_pt1 | contig 19518 bp, 16 predicted proteins | sample MGYA00249839_ERZ747224 | MGnify/ENA primary metagenome ERZ747224 (study PRJEB28782, sample SAMN03220277) | activated sludge metagenome | biome: wastewater; feature: sewage sludge; material...
ACCTGCGGGCGAAAGCCGTGCACCAGCACGATCTTCACGCCCATGGCCTGGATCAAGGCCAGATCCTGCACGATGTTCTGCAGCTTGCCCGCGGCAATGGCTTCGCCCGTCAGCCCCACCACAAAGGTCTGGTGCCGGAACTTGTGGATATACGGCGCCACGGAGCGGAACCAGGGAACGAAGGTGAAGTTGAAGACCGTGGACATGGTGGCTTGGGCGTGGGCGGGCGAGCAAAGGCAAAAAAGCCTGCGAACCCCAGGCCACCCAGGCGGTGGTTACGGCGTCGGCAAGCGAAGCGCGCAGTTTAGCGGCTGCGTGGGCGCCTTGTGTGCGCGTGCGGCGTCCAGGATCTGCCCGGCAGTGTGGAGCGGCGCAGATACGCGACCGACGTCGTGTTGAAGGCGTTGTCGTGACTCAGCTGCGACGCCTGCGCAGGGTGGCGCCGAGTGTGAAAAGCGCCAAGGAGATGAGAGCTACCGATCCCGGTTCTGGAACCGCGTTGCCGTTACCTTGGCCGATCGCGCCCACAGTGAATCCATGCCAGTTCTCGGTGGTATGTGTGAATGTCACCGAGCTATAGGTGCCCGGCAGACGGATCACGCCGTGAACTTCACCGTTGCCGAAGAAGCCGGTGCTGGTCGGGTTAAGGACTGGAGTCCCGTTGCCCCAATAGCCGGATCCGTAGCTCAAAACCTCGATCGGCACGCCGAAGTCGACGGTGTTGCCGTTCCAGCTCACGAGCGCAATCAGCGGATCGACGACAGGCTGTGAAAAGGTGATCGTGGCTGTCCCGCCGGTGCTCAGTGCGATGATGTCCGATGCGGGTGGTGCGTTGCCAGCCAGGCTGCTGAGATATGGCGCTGCCGGCGACCAGTAATTGGTGCCCCCCGTTGTCTGTGCGAACGCATAGGCGCCGGTAAAGGTGACGCCGACATGCGCACCGTTGATGTCGAGGTCGCCAAAAACCTGGCTTGCAGCGGCACTCGTGTTTGTCCAATCAGTCCAGGAAACCGTCGCTGCCTGGGCGGCGCTTGCACAACCGAACGCCAATGCGATCGCTGTTGCAACGTAGAGGCCTGTCTTTTTGATTGCGTGCTTCATGGTTCATTCCTAGTGGCCGGTGATAGCTGCAACCAATAAAGCAATGATCGGGCCAGAAATTCAAGTTATTGATTCTGCTTGGACGACGGCTCCAAACGCATGTCGTGTGTCAAATTTTTCGACAGTTTGATTCGGGGGATCAGAACGGCACGAGTTACCCAAGCAGCAGCTTTTGCACCAGATCTGCGGCCGTGGAGGCGCTGTACTTGCGCATCAGCCGGGCGCGGTAGATCTCCACCGTACGGTGGCTGATGTCCAGGGCGCGGCCGATTTCCTTGGAGGTCATGCCCTCCAGCAGGCGCGCGGCCACCTCGCGCTCGCGCGCCGTGAGCTCGGCCTTCACGGGGCGCTGGGCGCTGAGGTCTTCAAAGCTCCAGATGCCCGAGGCATGCGGATCCTGGCGATCGAGGGCGCGGCCCGAGACATGGCACCAGAAGGTCTCGCCATTGGCGCGTTTCATGATGCGGCTGTCGGCGTAGTAGCCCCGGGCGTTGAGTATCGGGGCCATGCGCGCGCCCAGGCGCTCGTATTCATCGACGCTGGGGTAGAGAATCTGGAACGACTGGCCGATGAGCAGTTCGCGCGAGGCGCCAAACATCTCGCAGACCTGGCGGTTGCAGTCCACCATGGCGCGGTTGCGCGAGATCACCAGGCCCACGGGCGCCATCTCGAAAGCCATGCGGTAATCGGCAAAGTCCATGGTGGTGCAAGTCTTTAGGGAATACTACGTAATCGAATACGTAGTATCGTAGCGCATTCCCGTAGTACTTCAGGAGACAGTAGTGAAGAACAAGCTTTATCCCTCGGCGGACGAGGCGCTCAAGGGCGTCGTGCAGGACGGCCAGTTGCTGGCCGTCGGCGGCTTCGGCCTGTGCGGCATCCCGGAGGCCCTGATCCAGGCCTTGCACGACAGCGGTGTGAAGAACCTCACCGCCATTTCCAACAACGCCGGCGTGGACGGCTTTGGCCTGGGCAAGCTGCTGGAGACGCGCCAGATCAAGAAGATGATCAGCTCCTACGTGGGCGAGAACAAGGAATTCGAGCGCCAGTACCTGGCCGGCGAGCTGGAACTGGAATTCACTCCCCAGGGTACGCTGGCCGAGAAGCTGCGTGCCGGCGGCGCCGGCATTCCGGCCTTCTTCACGCGTACCGGCGTGGGCACCATCGTTGCCGAGGGCAAGGAAACCCGTGAGTTCGACGGCCATACCTACCTGATGGAGCGCTCGCTGGTACCCGACGTGTCGCTGGTCAAGGCGGCGGTGGCCGACAAGAGCGGCAACCTGCGCTTCAACCTGACGGCGCGCAACTTCAACCCGGCCGTGGCCATGGCCGGCAAGATCTGCATCGTCGAGGTGGAGAAGATCGTCGAGGTGGGCGAGCTGGCGCCCGACGATATCCATCTGCCCGGCATCTATGTGCACCGCATCGTGCTCAATGCCCATCCCGAAAAGCGCATCGAGAAGCGCACCCTGACCGAAACCAAATAATTTGTGGGGCGGATTTGCCAATCCCTGCCCCATGCCATCAATAGGAGAGACAGACATGGCCTGGACTCAAGACCAGATGGCCGCACGCGCGGCCCAGGAACTGCAAGACGGCTTCTACGTCAACCTCGGCATCGGCATTCCCACGCTGGTGGCCAACCATACGGGCGACAAGGAGGTGTGGCTGCAGTCCGAGAACGGCATGCTGGGCATAGGCCCGTTCCCAACCGAGGATCAGGTGGATGCCGACCTGATCAACGCCGGCAAGCAGACCGTGACCACCATCCCCGGCACGTCGATCTTCGGTAGCCACGACAGCTTTGCCATGATCCGCGGTGGCAAGATCAACCTGGCCATCCTAGGTGCCATGCAGGTCAGCGAGAAGGGCGACCTGGCCAACTGGATGATCCCCGGCAAGATGGTCAAGGGCATGGGCGGCGCCATGGATCTGGTGGGTGGCGTGCCCAAGGTCATCGTGCTGATGGAACATGTGGCGCGCAAGAAGGACGGCAGCACCGACATGAAGATCCTGCCCCAGTGCACGCTGCCGCTGACGGGCGTGGGCGTGGTGCACATCATCATCACCGACCTGGGCGTGATGGATGTCACGCCCCAGGGCCTGAAACTCGTGGAGCTGGCCCCGGGTGTGAGCTTCGAGGAAATCCAGTCGAAGACGGGCGTGACGCTGTTGCGCTAAGGGCTTGCCGCTCCTGAGCTGGAGCGGTGCATTTTCCCCATACATCAGGCCGGAGGTGACACTCCGGCCTTTGTTTTTTTGCTATGGCGCGCAAAGCACCGTATAGTCGCCGGCGACATTTAGAAACACATGATCCGTGCATGAACGTTTTCGAAACCAGTCTTGCGGCCTCGATCGCCGATGACGCGAACGCCCCCGGTGACAACCGCCATTACCTGCGCGCCCTCACCGACATGGCCGACCGCGGCGGCGTGCTCACGCACGATGCCATCTACACCGACCGTGGCGTCAAGCTGGTGGACAAGGGCACGCGCGTGGACAGCGAGCTCTACGATCGCCTGGTCAAGCACAAGCTGCGCGGCCCTATCGAAGACCACCTGAGCGTGGAGAACATGGTCAGCGTGCAGTCGCTGCTGCAGGTGGCGCGCACGCAATGCGAAGGCGACACCCTGGTCTACCTGCTGGTGCATACGTTGCCAGACATGACGGAGAGCAAACTGCTCGCCCCGGTGCGCGCCATGCCGCTGCCGCCGGCGCTGGCCTTCAAGCTCACGGTGATGCGGGAGCAGCACCCCCTGCTGTTTGCGCACAGCGTGCGCATGATGCTGGTGGCCGTGTATCTGGGCATCAAAAGCGGCCTGAGCGAGCGCGAATGCACGCCCCTGGCCGCGGCGGCGCTGCTGCACGACCTGGGGGTGCTGCACATGGAGCCGGCCTGGCATGACCCGGCGAACAAGATCACCGGGGCAGGGCGCAAGCAGCTCTTGGCGCATCCGGTCACGGCCATGCTCATCATCAGAGAGCAAAACATCTATCCGCGCTCGGTGGAGCAGGCGGTGCTGGAGCACCACGAATGCATGGACGGCAGCGGCTACCCGCGGCGCCTGCGCGGCGAGCAGATCTCGCGCCTGGGGCAGCTCCTGCTGACCGCCGAGGTGGTGGCCGCCTTCTTTGAAAAATATGCCAGCGAGGGTGCGGCCCAGCGCCTGGCGCTTACGCTCAAGCTGAACCATCGCAAGTTTCCGGCCGATCTGGTGGCCTGCCTGCTGCCTTTGCTGCAGATACGGGCCGTGCAGGGTGATGTGCCAGCCTCGCAGGACGATGTGCAGCGCTGCATCACGCTGTTGACCGGGGCTTTCGAGGATTGGCAGCGCTGCCGCGTCATCCTGCAGCCCGTGGCCGGGCAGCCTTCCCCCGAGCCGGCCTGTGCGCTGGTCGAGCAGCGGCTGGCGGCGCTGCAAAGATCGCTGTTCGAGTCTGGCTCCCACCCGCGGCAGCTGGCCGAGATGCTGCCGCACCTGCAGGGCGACGCCCAGGGCCTGGCCGAGCTGGCCCTGCTGGGGCAAGAGGCGCTGTGGCAGCTGCAGCGCATCATCGACACCACCCACAGCCATTGGCCGCAACTGTCGGCCAGCGAGGATGCTGGCGACATTGCCGTCGTACAATGGCGCGCTGCCTGCACCGCCAGGCTGGTACAAGCGCCGGCCACGCAGGCCTGATTTGGGCATGTCTCGCATGAATACTGTATATTTAAACAGTATTCATGCGAGGTACCCATGGGCGCTGCTCTTCCTTTTTTCATAGACGATTTACCCGGTGTCTGGCGCGGTGACGCCTGGGCGCAGGCGCCACAGCGGGCGGTGGACACGGGCCACGAGCAGCTGAATGCACAACTGCCCGGGGGTGGCTGGCCCTTGGCAGGCATGACCGAGTTGTTGCTGCCCATCGATGCCCATTGCGAATGGAGGCTGCTTGCGCCCGCGCTGGCTCGTCTGCTTGCAGACTCGTCCGGCCATGCCGTGCTGGTGGCGCCGCCGCTGGAGCCCTTCATGCCCGCGTTGCAGGCCGCTGGCGTGCCCGTGCCGCGGCTGTGTTGCATCAGGCCTGTGGGCTCCGGTGCCGCCATGGCCGCCGCCTGGGCCTGCGAGCAGGCGCTGCGCTGCCGCGACGTGCGCGCCGTGCTGGCCTGGCTGCCGCAAGTGGCAACGCAGTCGCTGCGCCGGCTGCAGCTGGCAGCCGCGCAGAACCAGCAGCTTTTGTGGGTGCTGCGGCCCGAGGGCGCGCGAGCCCAGGCGTCGCCCGCGCCCCTGCGCCTGTGGCTGCAGCCGCAGGCGGATCGGCTGCTGATCCACGTCATCAAGCGCCGCGGCCCGAGCGCGCTGCACCCCGTGGTGTTGCCCGCGCACGCTGCGCTGCTGGCTGCTGTCCTGCGGGGCCAGGCGCAGCGGCGCCAGCAGGCGCAGGCCGCCACCTGGGGCAGGGCCAGGCCGCAGGAGGTGGCACATGCCGTGGCTGGCCTGGCTGCTGCCCTGCATTGACCCGGCGCCCGGTGTGCCGCCAGACGCCCAGGGCTGGTGGGCGCTGCGTTTCACGCCGTGCGTGACCTTGCTGGACGAAGCATTGCTGCTGGAGGTCGACAGCGTGGAGCGCCTGTGGGGCGGGCGCGCCGCCCTGCAGGCGCTGCTGCGCAACCAGGCGCCCGCAGCAGCGCAAGAGAACGCGGCCGATCAAGCCTGGGCCACCGGCCCCACGGCCCTGCAGGCCCTGGCCTTGCTGCGCCTGCAGCGCATGGGCCGCAGCCCGCCGCAGCGGCTGCCGCACGACCTGCCCATCGCCACCCTGACGGCACTGCGTCCGCATGTGGCGGCGCTGCAGCACCTGGGCTGCCGCAGCTGGGGCGATTTGCGCGCGCTGCCGCGTGCCGGCCTGGCGCGGCGCTTTGGTGCCGCCTGCCTGCTGGCGCTGGATCAGGCCTGGGGCGACGCCCCGCATGGCCTCATCTGGATCACCCTGCCCGAACGGTTTGCGCTGGAACTGGAGTTGCCGGCCCTGGTCGAATCGGCCCCGGCTTTGCTGATGGCCGGCCAGCGCCTGCTGGATGCGCTGCAGGGCTGGCTGCGTGCGCGCCAGCAGGGTGTGCTGGCGCTGGAGCTGGCCTGGCGCCATGACCTGCGCCGCGTCGATGGCGTGGACTTGCCGCCCTGGCAAAGCCTGGAGCTGCGCACCGCCGAGCCGCTGCAGGCCATGGCCCACCTGCGCCGCCTGCTGGCCGAGCGACTGGCGCACCAGCGCCTGGCCGCGCCGGTAAACCGCCTGGCGCTGCGCAGCCTGCAGACGGCGCCCCTGGCCCAGGCCAGCGCCAGCCTGCTGCCGCCCGCGCCCGACGAGGCCCGGGGCGAGCCCTGGCACCAGCTCATCGAGCGCCTGTCGGCCCGGCTGGGCCCGGCCAGCCTGCAGGTGGCGCGGCTGCATGCCGACCACCGGCCAGAGCGCATGCAGCACTGGCACCCCGCCATCACGCCGCCGTCTCCTGCCCAGGACGAGGCGGCCGACAGCCCCGCTGGACTGTGGCCCCCCTGGCTGGTGCGTCCACCGCAGCCCCTGGACCTGCAAGGCCATCGCCCCTGCCTGTTGGGCCGCCCCTTGCGCCTGCTTGCCGGGCCGCAGCGTGTGGAGGCCGGTTGGTGGGAGGGTGAGTCAGGCACCGGCCTGGCCCGGCGCGATTACTTTCTGGCGCACAACGCCGCCGCCGGCAGCGTCTGGGTGTTTCGCGACCGGGCCACGGGCGGCTGGTTTCTGCAGGGGGTGTACGGGTGATCCTAGAAACGGCAGTTGGACGCGCTTGCCAGTGCCGTGATCGGCGTGTCAGGCAAGGCGTGACGACGCGGCGGGCTACTGCCCGCAAGGAGGAGCAACGCCGCATGGCGCGGCGAGCGCGGTGCTGGCAAGTGCGTAGCGCTGTCACCCCGCAGGTGAGCGGCAACGAGGCAGCTAAAGGCAATACCCATGCGGTTCTCGTGAAGTTTGAAAGCGGTCAACTGCTGTTTCTAGGATCATGCTACCCGACTACGCCGAGCTGCACGCGCTGAGCAACTTCAGCTTCCAGCGTGGCGCATCGCACCCGCACGAGCTGGTTGAACGCGCCCACGCCCTGGGCTACAGCGCCCTGGCGCTGACCGACGAATGCTCGGTGGCCGGCGTGGTGCGCGCCCATGTGGCGGCCCGGCAGCTGGGCCTGCCGCTCATCGTGGGCAGCGAATTTCTGTGGGGCGAGCTGCGCATCGTGGCCCTGGCGCGTGACCTGCAGGGCTGGGGCGACCTGTGCGAATTCATCAGCGCCGCGCGCGCGTGTGCCGCCAAAGGCGGCTACCGGGTGGATGCGCAGTCGCCCTGGGCGCTGCTGCGCGGCTGCGAACTGCTGCTGGCGCCGCGCCGCGAGGTTTTTACAGATGCTTCTGATTTGATAGCTATTAGCGCTTGCCTGGAAAGCGCTAGAGGCCTATTTTGTTACAAATGCTGGCTGGCCGTGGAACTGCACCTGGCGCTGGACGATGGCCTGTGGCTGGGCACGCTCACGCAGGCCGGCGCGCGCCTGGGCCTGCCGCTGGTGGCCGCGGGCGACGTGCACCTGCATGCGCGCGCGGCCAAGCCGCTGCAGGACGTGATCACCGCCGTGGGCCTGGGCCGCAGCCTGGCCGATTGCGGTTTTGCGCTGCAGCCCCATGCCGAGAAGCGCCTGCGCCCGCGCAGCCAACTCGCCGGCCTGTACCCGCCCGAACTGCTGGCGGCCACGCTGACCGTGGCGGCGCGCTGCCGTTTCAGCCTGGATGAAATCAGCTACCGCTACCCGCTGGAGACCGTGCTGCCCGGCATGACGGCGCAGCAGACCCTGGCCTGGCTGACCTGGGAGGGCGCGCACGCCCGCTACCCCGCCGGCGTGCCCGAGCGGGTGCAGGCGCAGATCGGCAAGGAGCTGGACTTGATTGCCGACTGCGGCTACGAGATGTACTTCCTGACCGTGCACGACATTGTGCGCTACGCGCGCAGCCAGGGCATCCTTTGCCAGGGCAGGGGGTCGGCGGCCAATTCGGTGGTCTGCTACTGCCTGGGCATCACGGCCGTCGATCCGCAGCACGCACACCTGCTGTTCGAGCGCTTCATCAGCAAGGAGCGCAGCGAGCCGCCCGACATCGACGTGGACTTCGAGCACGAGCGGCGCGAGGTGGTCATCCAGTACATCTACGCCAAATACGGGCGCGAGCGCGCCGCCCTCACGGCCGTGGTCATCAGCTACCGCACGCGCAGCGCCCTGCGCGATGTGGGCAAAGCCCTGGGCCTGGCGCCGGCCCTGGTGGATGCCTTTGCCAAGGATCACCACTGGTTCGACGACGTGCTGGCCGTGGATCATTTGCAGGCCCTGGCCGCCAGCCTGGGCGAAGACTTGCCCGCCCACCTGGCCGCTCTGTGGCTGGAGCTCACGCGCCGGCTGCGCGGCTTTCCGCGCCACCTGAGCCAGCATGTGGGCGGCTTCGTGCTGACCCAGGGCAAGCTCACGCGCCTGGTGCCGGTGGAGCCCGCGGCCATGCCGGGGCGCTCCATCATCCAGTGGGACAAGGACGACCTGGACGCCATGGGCCTCTTGAAGGTGGACGTGCTGGCGCTGGGCATGCTCAGCGCCCTGCGCCGCTGCCTGGATGCCCGTGCCCTGCTGCGCGGCGAGCCCTGGGGCCTGGCCGATATTCCGCAGGAAGACCCCGCCACCTACGACATGGTCTGCCGCGCCGACACCGTGGGCGTGTTCCAGATTGAGAGCCGCGCGCAGATGAGCATGCTGCCGCGCCTGCAGCCGCGCAGCTTCTACGACCTGGTGGTGCAGGTGGCCATCGTGCGGCCCGGCCCGATCCAGGGCGGCATGGTCCACCCCTACCTGCGGGCGCGTGAGCGCCAGCGCTGGCTGGGGCCTGGCGAGCCCTTCCCGCTGGAATACCCACAGCTGGCCGAGGCGCTGGCGCGCACGCTGGGCGTGCCCATCTTCCAGGAGCAGGTGATGCAGGTCGCCATCGCCGGCGCGGGCTTCACGCCGGGCGAGGCCGATGCGCTGCGCCGCTCCATGGCCGCATGGAAACGCGTGGGCGGCGTGCACCAGTTCGAGGAGCGCTTCAAGCGCGGCCTGCTGCTACGCGGCTATCCGCAGGAGTTTGCCGACCGCCTGTTCCAGCAGATCCTGGGCTTTGGCGAATACGGCTTCCCCGAAAGCCACGCCTACAGCTTCGCCCTGCTGGCCTACGCCAGCAGCTGGCTCAAGCGCCACGAGCCGGCCTGCTTTCTGGCGGCGCTGCTCAACTCCCAGCCCATGGGCTTTTACGCTCCGTCTCAGCTGGTGCAGGACGCGCGCCGCCACGGTGTGCGTGTGCTGCCCATAGCCGTGACGGCGAGCGACTGGGACTGCACGCTGGAAGAACCGCTGGCACCCGTGCATGGCGTGCAACTGCCCCAGCCCGCCGTACGCCTGGGCTTGCGGCTGGTGGCCGGCCTGCGCCAGGACGCGGCCCGGCGGCTGGTGCATGCGCGCCACGACGGCCCCTTTGCCAGCACCGAAGACCTGGCCCTGCGCGCGCGGCTCGACCGGCAGGATCTGCAGGCCCTGGCCGCGGCCGATGCACTACGCGCGCTGTCGGGTCACCGCCGCCAGCAGATGTGGGATGCTGCCGCACAGCTACATGCATTGCCATTGCTACAGCAGGCGCCCGTGCACGAAGAAGCCCTGCAACTGCCGGCCGCGCCCGAGGGCGAGGACATTCTTTTCGACTACGCAGCCACCGGCCTGACCCTGCGCCGCCACCCGCTGGCGCTGCTGCGTGCGCACCTGGCGCGCTGGCGCATCGCCACGGCGTTGCAACTGCGCGACATACCCCGGGGGCGGCGTGTGCGTGCCTGCGGCATCGTCACCGTGCGCCAGCGGCCCGGCACGGCCCAGGGCACGATGTTCGTCACGCTGGAGGACGAGACCGGCCCGGTCAACGTCATCGTCTGGCCCGCGCAGCTCGAGCGCTGGCGCGACGCGCTCATGCGCGCCAGGCTGCTGGCCGTGGAGGGCGTGTGGCAATGCTCGGATGCGCCGGATGCCGGCATGGCAGTACGCCACCTGATCGGGCAGCGCTTCAAGGATCTCAGCCCGCTGCTGGGGCGATTGGCGCAGGCGCTGGACGGCAGTCGAGATTTCCACTGAGATTTCTTCCGACTTTCGCACTACAATAGTTTCAGAAAGTTAATCTGGTAACTTGAAAAAGTTTTATGCCGTAAATCAGCGTATTTCGGTGTAACTTTCCAGTTATTTCACCAAGCTCTGTCTGAGCTTTTGGATACCAAAATTTCCGTTGGTGTTTGCCCGCAAGAACCACTGCCTGGAGCACAGCATGCTGAATTCGAATGAAGCCAACGCCGCGCAAACGACCTCTTCTGCCGAGGCGAGCCAGCCAGGCGCGGGCCAGTTTGCCGTACACCAAAGCCCACCGTCCATGTGGCCGGACTTCATGACCGGCCAGGTCGAAAAGCCGGTGCGCGTGCTGCTCGTCGATGACGATCCGCACATGCGGCGCGTCATTGCCCAGGAGCTCATGGCCGATGAGCGCACCATGCTGGTGGCCCAGGCCGGCAGCGTGCGCGAAGGGCGCAAGGCCATCAAGCAGCATGAATTCGACGTGCTGCTGGTGGATCTGAACCTGGGCGATGGCGAGGGCTTCGAGCTCATCGACTACCTGAAATCCAATCGGCCGTCCGCCGAAGCCATCGTCATCTCCATCATGGAAAACGACGACCAGGTGTTGCATGCCTTTGAGCTTGGCGCTACCGGCTATCTCGTCAAGAATTCGTGGTTCGGCAACTACCCCCAGGCGGTGCTGCAGGTGGCCAATGGCGGCGCGTCCATCACGCCCAATCTGGCGCGCCGGCTGCTGCAGCGCTTTGACCATGGCGCGCCCGCGGCGCCAGCAGCCGCAGCACCCGAAGCGCAGGCACCTGTGCAGGCCACTGCAGAGCACGAGCCAGAGCGCCTGTCGCAGCGCGAAAAAGAGGTGCTGCGCATGGTTGCCAGCGGCTACACCAGTGCCGAGATCGGCACCCAGCTGCAGATCAGCGCCCTGACGGTGAACACGCACATCAAGAACATCTACCGCAAGCTGCAGGTGCGCACCCGCGCCCAGGCGGTGCGCTTTGCCTCGCTGCGGGGCCTGTTCTGAGAGCGTGAGAGGAAACCCACCCCTCGGGTGCCGGCAGGTACCTCGCACACGTTGCATTTTGTGGCCAACTTTCGCGGTCAAGGCAGTTACAAGGCGCGGGTGCCTTGTGGGTGCATAGATTAGAAGGACATCATGTTTCGCACCCGCCCGCCGGCGTATGCATTGGCCTGCGCCGCGCTTTGGTTCATACAGCTGTGTGCCAACCTGCTCCTGGTCTTCACCAACCTGCCTTCGGGTGCAAGTCACTACTGGCTGCTTTTCAATCTGGTGACGACCATTCTGCTGGGCGTGCTGATCCTGCTGCAGCTGCCGCGGGCACTGCAATGGCGGCCCCGGCGCAGCGCGCGTCCCAGCCATGAGCTCAGGCAGGAGCGCCAGCGCATTGCGCGCGATCTGCATGATCAGGTCGGCTCGCAGCTGGTACATGCCATGGCCATGGTGGATGCACACAACCCAAGCATGCAGCCGCTGGCCAAGGCGCTGGAGCACTGCCTGCTGGACGTGCGCCTGCTGGTCGATTCCATGGACGGGGATGACGACGCTCTCATCGACCGACTGGCCCGCCTGCGCCACCGCATTCAGCCATCGCTGAACCAGCGTGGCATCACGCTGCAGTGGGACGTGGCCTTCGCGGGCGCTGCCGCCATGCCCATGGGCGCGCCGGCGCGCGAACTCACCGCCATCGTGCAAGAGGCCGCGAGCAACGTGCTGCAGCATTCGGGTGCCACGGCCGTGGCCATAGCGCTGCAGCATGTGCAGGATGGCGCAGGCGGCGCCTGGCAGCTGCAGGTCAGTGACAACGGCAAGGGCCTTCCGGCCGCGGCGCTCAACGGACAGGACGCCGGCCATGGCCTGGCCGGCATGCGCCAGCGCGCCGCCAAGGCCGGCGGGCGGCTGCAGCTGCTGCCCGGCCTGCAGGGCCAGGGGCTTTGCATACAGGTGACCGTGCCCACTCGGAATTGACATGCACAACCGGCACGACCCCCGCGTGCTGCCCATGCGCGATGGCGTGAATCCCAGTTGCGTGGTGCTGCCTTCGATCGTGCATGGGCTGTTGCTGGACTTTCTGGTGCAGCGCCTGCCAGCCGTCTCGCGCGCAGATTGGCTGCGCCGGCTTGGTGCCGGCGAAGTGGTTGACGAGCAAGGCGTTGCCGCCACCGCGCAAAGCCCCTGCACGCCGGGTTTGCGCTACTACTACTATCGCGAACTGCCCAGCGAAACACCCATCCCGTTTGAAGAGACGGTGCTCTACCAGGACGAACACATCCTGGTGGCCGACAAACCGCATTTCCTGCCGGTGGTACCCGCCGGCCGCTACCTGCAGCAAACCCTGTTGGTGCGCCTGAAGCGCCGCCTGGGCCTGCCCGAACTCTCGCCCGTGCACCGCATCGACCGCGATACCGCAGGGCTGGTGCTGTTCTCGGTGCAGCGGGCCACGCGTGGCATGTATCAGGCCTTGTTCCGGGAGCGCGCGGTGCGCAAGGTGTACGAGGCCGTCGCCCCCTGGCGGGCAGACCTGCCGCTGCCACGCGTGCACGAAAGTCGCCTGGAGGAGCTCGGCCATTTCTTTCGCATGCAAGAGGTGCCGGGCACGCCCAACGCCATCACTGCCATGGCCGTCGTGGAGCAGGAGGGGCCGTGGGCCCGCTATCGCCTGGAGCCCATCACCGGCAAGCGCCACCAGCTGCGCGTGCACATGGCGGCGCTGGGCCTGCCCCTGTGCGGTGATGGCTTCTATCCTGAGGTGAACGACCCGCCCGAAGGTGATTATTCGAACCCGCTGCAGCTGCTGGCGCGCACCCTGTCATTCACAGATCCAGTGACAGGCCAGGCGCGCGATTTTGCAAGCCGCCTGCAGCTGCGTGCACTGGCGAGTCTTGGCTGAGCCGGTTTGGGAGAGGGGGGCCCTGCAGACAAAGGCAGGAAGGTGCTATGGAGCGGGTGAAGGGAATCACCTAAGGCAACCAACTCATTGATTAATAAAGATTTTTTCTGGTTACCCAAGCCAGAAATGGCCTCTAAGCTTACCACCTCGGCCCTCTTGATGAAAGGCGAGTTTCCACCGCCTTCCGCTGGCGGCCACCGACAGCCACTACGATCAGGAAGTGACCGATTTTGCGATCTGCAGTGCCCTTCGCTCGAATCGCTCGGCAACAGAGTTCGCTTGCCCCTGGGGCCTATGCAGGTGCGTCACGATCTCGTAGGGGCCGTCGTCCAGCGGTCGCATGCTGATTCCCCATCCGTGGGCGCGCTTGATGCGCGATTGCGCGGATACCCCGACACCGTAGCCGGCGGAAACCCATAGCGCCATCATCTCGAAAGACGTGACGTACTGAAGATTTTTCTGGTCGGCAGGCAGGCGCGAGAGCAGCCGATGATCCAGCGAAGAACACGCCTCAGCCCTCCAGCGAAAGATCGGGTAGTCCTGTAGATCGGCGATGGTGAGCGATGCCTGATCCAGCAAGGGAAACCGCAGCGGCATCGCAACGGCCATGTGCTCAATCCACAAGGGCTGGGTTTGGATGGCCGGATCGCTCGACCCTTGAAGCGACATCCCTACGTCATAGCGGCCTTCACGAAATCCATCAAGCAACTCGTCACCTGCAACCTCAAAGAACGCGATGCTGACCTCGGGCTCTTGCGCACGTTGCAGCGCGAGCAGCGCCGAAAGTTGCGATGGCGATATGCCTGGCGCTATCGCAAGCCTGAGGTGGGCAGGTTGGCTGGTGATGTTGTCCATGGAGAACCCACAGAAGCGACGAAGCAGGTCAAGGGCAAACCAGCATCATAGTAAAGAGAGAACTTTAACGTCTATATGTTTAACGTGGTTAATTTAAGAGGATTGTTTGACGCTTCTGTCGATGCAGAAGCTTACTATTCAGCCAGGTCGCCCACCTGGCACACCCACCTATGAATCCGAACCAGCATTAGCTTTCGGGCGGGCCGTGCGTGCCGCTCGCGTCGCGCAAGGCGTCGCTCAAGACGACTTTGCATTTCAGGCTGGAATATCGCGTTCGCACATGGGCAAGATCGAACGTGGGGAGCATGTGCCGACGCTTCCCTTGATACTGAAAATTGCTGCCGCGCTCGGAATCAGCGCCAGCGAGTTGATGGCGGCGACTGAAAAGAACCTCAACTCTGGCAGTGAGCCGCCAGGCTCGCCATAACAGCCCGAGCTTCAGTAGCAGCTCTTGCCGCCCGATCAATCGCCCGAGTGCTCGTGCAGGCGCGCGATGAACCGCGCAGCCGACACCGGCAAATCCTCGCTGACGGGCCGCAGCAAGTAGGTCGTGATGACTGCGGAATCCATGGCCAGGGGGCGGATCACCACATCGGAGCGCTGGCTCGCCGCGACCCTGGTTGCCCTGATGAAGCCAACTCCGTAGCCCGCACCGACCAGGGTGAGCATCATGTCCAGCGAAGACACATGCTCGGCGACGTCAGGCTGACGCTCCAGCGGCCGCAGGAGCCGCGCCAGTTCACGGTAGTAGCCTTCGTATACCTGTGGATCGCATAAGACCAGTGGGTAGCTCGCGAGCTTGTGCAGCGGAACAGTCTTATGTGAAAGCAAGGGGTGCCGGGCGGGCACCGCGACCACCAGCGAGTCGTGCCAGAGTGGCTCGGTCAGGATGTCATCGCCGACCTCCGCCGTGTGCGCAAACCCGATCGAGAAGTCGCCCGAGCGCAACCCGCGCAACTGCTCGGCCAGCGGCACTTCGGACAGGCGAATCTCGATCTCCGGCTCCTCCTCGCGGCAGCGGGCCAGGAGGGCCGACAGCCGGGGATCGATTGCGCCGTCGGAGACGGCGATGCGAAGGCTTCCGCTCAGGCCCGCCGCGACCGCCTGAGCGTTCTCCTGAGCCTGCTTCAGCGCGGCGAACACCCTGCGCACGTCTTGCAGGAAAGTTGCGCCCGCCTCGGTAAGCACCGTACCTCGGCGGTTGCGCACGAAGAGCACCACGCCCAGATCGCCCTCAAGCTCCTTGATGGCGCGGGACAAGGGTGGCTGTTCGATATGAAGGCGCTCGGCGGCCCGTGTGAAGTGCAGCTCCTCTGCGAGAGCCACAAAGCAGCGAAGGTGTCGCAGTTCCATGGGCCATGCTCCTGTTCCATATCAAGGATCTATTCGCACCAGTTTTCGTCCGCGATGGCCTGCTGGATGCACCCCATTCCACGCCGTTCCTGGTGCGATCCGCTGGACTCATCACCTATCGTTGCGACAGAACCTTCAGTCGCCCCGTCACCGATTGCGCCAACACCAGCGGTGGTTGCGCCACCAGCACTGGAGCTCAAGGAGCAACACTTCACCATCCTCTATGGCGATACGGGCTACAGCTATGAGTCGATCCTTGGCCCCTACTTGCAGGGTGCGAAGGCCGTCGTCATCGAAGACCCGTACATCCGGCTGCAACACCAAATCCAAAACTTCGTGCGTTTCTGCGAGATGGTGCTGAAGGCTGGTACGGTGAAGAAGATCAGCCTGATCACCGGCTACGACGACAAGACTCAGTTGGCCGACATCGCCGAAAAACTCGATGAGCTGAAGCAGAGCCTGCTGGAGTTGGATGTCGAACTGGAGGTGAAGCTCAATCCGAACATCCATGACCGCGAGATCCGTCTGGACAATGGCTGGGTCATCAAGATCGGGAGAGGACTGGATTTTTACCAGAAGCCTGGAGGCTGGTTCGAGGTGGGGGCGAACGATCTCAGCTTGCGAAAGTGCTTGGAGACCAAGGTCGATATTTTTCGGGTCTAGAACCTGCCCGGATTTTTTACCGAGCATTAGCCGGCTGGAAGCGCAATAGCCTTCAGGTATGGGTTGTTTGGCGGCATCTCACCGAAGATTAGTTGTGGCTCGACAAGCAGATAGCCATGCAGTTTCCGTGACTTTCTGGGGCCTGTGACTTCGCACGTCCAGATGTTCAGACCACTCGGCTGTTTGCGATGCAATTGCAACCGCTCGAAACGCTTCTGCACCCACTGCCAATCCTGCAGGTTCTCCTGTTTGGCCAGTTTCCCTACCTGCGGGTGTTCCTGCGCATAGCGCTGGAACACGCCAGGGCTGACCAGGTAGGCGGTGTCGCTCACGGTATGCACCAGCGCTTTCGCATCGTTGATGATGAGCCGCCGCGTGGCGATGCCCTGTTTCAGCCACGCCATGAAGTGCTCGCCGGATGGCTGTGTCGTCGAGGATGTGGAGGCCGGCGGCGAAGGCGCAGCGCCGGCCAAGGTCGGCAGGGGCGCATCGGGGAGGCCTGCGGGCACTTCGTCCGGGGCGGTTTCCACATCCTGCTGGATGGTTGGTGAATTCCCCATTCCCACCATCGCCAGCATGTCCTCCATGGCGTCGGGGCTGGCCTGGGCCTTGGGTGGAGGTGCCGATGCGATGCCACTACCTTCCGCTGGCGGAGCGTTTGGGTTCTCCAAAGCGGACGTCGCGCCGTTCGCAGAAAGGGTGGCCCCTGCTTCGACATCTTCACCTGCGGTGGGCGTGTCGATCGTCACCGTCCCGGCAAACGGTGCTGGCCGCTCACCAGATTCCCAGATCAGCGCGGGCGCGAGCCGCAACAGGGTGAACGAGTGGCTCCAGCCGGTGGAACTGGTCACGGTAGCGCGCCAGATCGCTTTGCCGTCTGCTGTCGGCTGCAACATGCCGTGATCCTGCAGCACGTTGAACACGGCGGTGTTGTTCGCAGGAATGCCGTCAATGCCCTGGGACAGCAAGTGCGCCCGCAGCTTGTCCGAGACCGTCTTGCTCACCAGCCACAAACCATCCTCAGTGAGCCAGCCATCGGAGGCTTCGGGTTGGTTCAGCTTCAACTCCTCCTTGAGCAGGTAACGCAGTCCGTCGAGCAGCTTGCGTTGCAGCGCGTGCTTGGGCGCGGCCATGGCGCGTGTGGGGTCGCCGCCCAGTTCCTGAGCCACGGAAGCACGGTCGGCCTGCACCACCAGTTCGCCCAGCACGCCAGCGTGCTCGTACTGCCCGGCCAGGACGTAGAGCAGCGGTGCCCACAGCGACGGATAGCTGCTGAGCCAGTCCAGAACTTCGCGGTCAAGCAGTTGCCGGTAGAGCAAGCCCGTCGCGGCGCTGTGCAGGCGGTACTCGCGATCGTCACGGTAGCGGAAGCGGTATGGCTGGAGCAGGGGGCCGTGCCATGGGTGCCAAGTGCTGCCGTCGGCCTGTTCGACGTGCAGGTCGACAGCGATCTTGCCGATGTCGTGCAGCAGTGCGGCGTAGGCGACGGCAGCAGTCCAGGCCTCGGCTTGCGCGGCCTGATCCTCGGGACTGGCGCCGATGGGCAGCAGATGAGACTGGCGCAGTTTGAGGCTGTAGGCGACGATTTCCAGGCCGTGGTCGAGCATGCCGCCTGGGTAAGCGTGGTGATGCGCTTCGGAGGCAGGGAAAGCCTGAACCAACTCGGCATAACGTTCCAGCGGCACGCGGTACAGCGCGGCGAACTGCTTGCGCGAGAGCGAGGTGCGCTGCCAGATGTGTTCCAGCAGTTTCTGTCGACGCGGTGTCGCCAGCAGCGATGCGGCCGATTCCGGCCAGATCAGCCCTTTCGGGAGGTCGGTGGTGGGTGCTGGCGATGGAGCGGCAGCGACCGGAGGCCGTTTTCGCTGGAACAGAGAGAGCATGTGGGTGTCCTGGTGGCGGGCCAAGCGGGAGGCCTTTTCGCCTTTTCGGGTAGGGCCTTTCCCCTTGCACCCATTCCCTTGCCATTTCGGCCCTTTGGCCTTCAACCGTTTCGGTATAACGGGGCGTGGATTGCGGCTCCAGCGTCAATGTGGAACCCGCTCGAATGGATTGAACGGCGACCCGGCGCTGGCCTTGGCCTATGCTGCGGGAACGCTGCTTCCGCCAGGTAGGTTGCTTTCACTCTGGGTGTCTAAGTTGACAAGTGCGACAATGGCGACTAGAGTGAATCCTGTCTCAAACCTACTTGGGAGATGACCATGCCCACTGCCATTGAATTCATTGCCGACCGTCTGCCGCGCGTCACGGTGAAGGATGTGCGTCGCTTCGCGGATACCGTCGAAATCCGGGACGCCAAGGCGTTTGCGGCCGAGTTGCAGGCGTTCGTCCACGAGCGTGTCGAGGCGGTGAAACTGCCCGCCAACCTGGAGGGTGAGACGGTGGAGCAGGCCCTTGCACGCAAGGCGGCCGCGCTGCGTGCCGAAACGCGCTGGGCACCGAGTAAAACCGACGTCCAGCGTGGCCGCGCCGTGCTGCTGGAAACCTTCAACCAGCCACACAATCTGCCGATCCCCGAGTTCGCCAAACTGGCGGACAAGTCCCGCCAGCAGATCTACAAGGACATCGTTGCCCGTCGGCTGCTGGCGCTGAACGTGGGGCCGCGCGGTCAGAAGCTGCCCGACTGGCAACTCGACCCGGTGAAGCAGCAGTTGACCCAAACCGTACTTCAGGAGGTCGAGGGCATCGACCACTGGACGATCTACCGCGCACTGTCCGAACCGCTCGAAGGTTTAGGCGGTCGCTCGCCGCTGGATGCGGTGACGCATGGCACGATCGACGACGTGGCCGCGGCGGTGTTCAACGTGCTGGGCGTCCAGGTGCATTGAAGTGAAACCGTCATGAACCGCGAGCTGCCGTCCTTCCTGATCGATGCCGGTGAACTGCTCCAGCATGTGAGCCGCGTCGTCTATCGGGGCAGCCCGCTGTACTATGGCCGCAGCAGCACCAATCGCTACGATGACCCGACGCGGGTCTACGGCGTGCTCTACCTGGGGCGCGACCTGCCCACGGCGCTGATGGAGTCGGTGTTCCACAAACACCAGTGGCTTGCGGACAAGAAGCGCTCGATCGCGCTGAAAGAAGTCCAGAGCCGGATGGTGCGCGCAGTGGGCGTGATGGACGACGTGCTTCTGGCCGACCTCACGGCGCCGGGCGTCATGGCGGGCTACTTCGGCCTGAATCTGGAGCAGTTGGCCAGCCGCGACTACACGCACACGCAGCAGGTGTCCGCCCAGGTGCATGCGATGCTCGGAAACGACGGCCAGCCGTTGTTCGACGGGGTGCTCTACCCCTCGCGCAACAACTATCCCGCCGCGAGCATCGCTCTGTTCGATCGGGCAGGAACGAAGATCAGCGTCATCGCGGACATCGACCTGGTGGACCATGTGGACTGGCCGCATTTCGTGGCCACCTACCGCATCGGCGTCGAACCCGACCCCGGCCCGGTGGAGCCGGATGACG
>ENA-UOUJ01000759-UOUJ01000759.1-activated-sludge-metagenome-genome-assembly--contig:-NODE-759-length-19491-cov-6.675551_pt1 | contig 19491 bp, 19 predicted proteins | sample MGYA00249839_ERZ747224 | MGnify/ENA primary metagenome ERZ747224 (study PRJEB28782, sample SAMN03220277) | activated sludge metagenome | biome: wastewater; feature: sewage sludge; material...
CTTTTTAACGACTACCTTCAATCATTTTTTTAACGCATTTTTTTCAAGGCCATTGTCGCAATGCGCAGCAACGCCTCACCCCAGCCCTCTCCTCACGGAGAGGGAGTAGGATTCGTATATGTTTCAGATAAAGCGGTAAAGGAGATAAAAAGTGCAGCGAAGCAGAGAAATCTTATCGTTCTGGAAGCAAAAAATTCCTCAATCCGTTCACAATGACGGTAAAAAAGAAGCTTCGCTTGAGATGAAAATAGCTAATTAAATAACCGGAATATACAAATCAACAATACATTTGTTTTGCGGATGATCATTATAATTGTTCTTAATAATTTCAAATGGTTTTAGCGCTCCCGGCTTGTATCCGTTTTCATTCATCCAAATAAACATGGAAGACCACGCCTTTTCAAATTCAAAAAGATTGATTTCAAAACTACCTGTAATACAGCGCTTTGGTTCGATTTGCTTGTATTGAATATCCAACTCCGGATTGCGGGCTTCGTCTATCGGAACTCCGATTTCCATTCGCACCTTATCTGCCGATGTAATTTTGAAACTATCGTTGTAAATTCGAATAATTTCAAATTCCTTTTCATTCTTCAATTTGTTCCTTGTAGCCCAATTGATGATTTTGTAAAATGACTGGTCTAATCCCTGCATTCCAATATGGCTCACATAAGCCATTTTTATGGGTTTAATGTCTTTGACTATTACATTTGTATTCATATATAACCAATTTTTTAAGTTATTGATATGACAAATGTATTCTTCAAACTTCTCAAACTTTTGTCCATTCTTGCTTTTTATAACTTTATCGTATTGAGATGAACTTAATTGCCTGAATCGGCTTGGACTGATTTCGAATGTTTTTTTGAAAGTTTTGGTTAAAGCAGCGTTGCTTGAAAAACCATAAGTATAAGCAAGTTCTGCAACAGTCAGGGTTTTGTTTCTAATTAAAAGTGAAGCGATTTTTTCGATGCGTTTTCTTGAAATATAATCATTTAACGTTTCGGTAGTGTAAGCACGAAAAAGCCTATGAAAATGAAAAGAGGAGTAATTTCCAATTTTAGCAATTTTGCCAAGCGTTAAATTTCCCTCTAAATTATCGTCTATATAATTTAAAACCTTGTTCAGTTGGTTCAGGTGAAAATCATTCATTTAATAAGTCTTTTAGTTAAAATTTCTAAAACCCTATCAATCTTCACCCATTACAACACATTGATTATCAATTCATTATACTATCTTCCCATATACACCATCAGTATTTGTATATCACTTGGGTTGATACCCGATATACGGCTTGCCTGACCCAGGGTGTGGGGTTTTACTTTAATTAATTTTTCTTTTGCTTCCCTGCCCAGAGAGGCGAGTTTATTATAATCAAATGTATCGGGAATGATAAGGTTTTCCATTTCGTTCATCCGGGCTACAATTTCTCTTTCCTTTTCGATATACACGTCATACTTGATTTGTATGGATGCCTGCTCTATTTCTTCTTTTGAATACCCATTGAGCATACGGCCTATGTCCAGAACGACAGTGGCCAGCTCCTCCAATTCAACATCCGGGCGCAACAGTATCTTTTCTGCTTTCTGCTTTTCGGTAATCGGCGCCGAATCCAATTTTTCAAGAAAGGGATTGATTTCATCCGGGCGCAGACTTTTTTCCTTTAATGCCTTTTTGATGATTTCGGTGTTTTTATTCTTCTGCATCACTTTTTCGTAACGCGCTGCCGATGCCAGACCTAATTGATGGCTGATGGGTGTGAGCCTTGCATCTGCATTATCCTGCCTGAGCAAGGTTCTGAACTCGGCTCTGGAAGTAAACATTCGGTAAGGCTCTTCGGTTCCTTTATTAATCAGGTCGTCAATCAATACCCCGATGTAGGCTTCATTTCTTTTCAGGGTAAATGGTTCTTTTCCGTTTATTTTCAAATGGGCATTTACACCGGCCACCAATCCCTGGCAGGCAGCTTCTTCATAACCGGTGGTGCCGTTTATCTGCCCTGCAAAATAAAGATTGGAAATGAGCTTGGTTTCTAATGTGTGTTTTAGTTGTGTTGGCGGAAAATAATCATATTCAATGGCATAGCCGGGGCGAAAGAGTTTTGCATTTTCAAATCCGGGTATCATTTTTATGGCTTCATATTGCACTTCTTCCGGTAAAGAGGTAGAAAAACCGTTTACATAAATCTCCACTGTATTCCACCCCTCGGGTTCTACAAAAATCTGATGCCTTTCCCTGTCGGCGAAACGGTTTATTTTATCCTCAATGCTGGGGCAATACCGGGGGCCTACCCCATCAATCCTTCCGGCATACATGGGGCTTCGGTCAAAACCGGTTCTCAACTTGTCGTGAACTTTAGTATTGGTATAGGTAATCCAGCAACAACGTTGCTTTTTGGAGTCTAATTTCGGAGTATCGGTAAATGAAAAGCCGGTTATTTCGGTATCTCCCTCCTGAATTTCCATTTTTGAGTAGTCCAAGCTACGTCCATCTACTCTGGGCGGCGTTCCGGTTTTCAGGCGGTCGCTTTCAAATCCAAGGCTTACTAATTGTTCTGTGATGCCTGTAGAAGCCTTTTCGGCTACTCTGCCCCCGCCGAATTGCTTTTCTCCGATATGAATAATTCCGTTTAGGAAGGTTCCGTTGGTTAAAACCACTGCTTTTGACCTTATTTCGTGCCCCATTCCGGTTACTACGCCCACCAGGCGCCCCTCTTTCATTAATAAACCCTTCACCATATCCTGATAAAAGTCCAGATTGGGAGTTTGCTCCAGCATTTCGCGCCATTTGGCCGAAAAGAGCATCCGGTCACTTTGCGCGCGCGGACTCCACATGGCGGGACCTTTGGAGCGGTTGAGCATTCTAAACTGTATCATGGTAGCATCTGTAACAATGCCCGAGTAGCCTCCTAAAGCATCAATTTCTCTCACAATCTGTCCTTTGGCTATGCCGCCCATCGCAGGATTACAGCTCATTTGGGCAATATTCTGCAAATTCATGGTTATCAACAGGGTTTTTGAACCCATATTGGCTGCTGCCGCCGCCGCTTCTGAACCGGCATGACCGGCGCCCACCACTATAACATCATATTCGGGAAACATCCTTATTTTTTATAAAAGTTTTTTTAATAAATTAATTTCTTTCTCTACCTCCTCTACTGACCTGCCCGAATTGAGCAACTCAAACTCAAACTGCGAATAATCAGCAATCAGATTCAGATAATCTTTCTTCTGATATATGAAGTCTGTTTGTGCTTTTGTATTGATGGCTTCTGAAAGCCTGATTGAATCAATTTTTTGTAATAATTTTAAACAGATTTCGAAGCCTGTTGTTTCATACATTTCCCTAAAATATTCGCGGGCATGTATTAAATCGAGTCTTTTGCCTCTGTCTTTGCCGTGCTTTATGTGCTCTACCCTGAGGTTGGTAAAATTCCAGCACATTTTCAGCTCTTCTTCATTCGAAAAATCGAAATACGTAACCGGAATAATGTGATCAAACTGCCATTTTTCTCCGAAATTAGTCCAGTTTAGCTCGTCATTGAACTGAAACTCGAACCAAAGGCGCATATTTTCAATATCTAAACCAAAATAAGGCGCATAAGCCAAACAAAGATTTTTTTCTAACACATATCTTCTTAATGATATCTGCCATCTTCTTTTTTCCCTCACCTTGAGCAATTCGGGTGTAGCCTCACCCTGGGGAGTCCAGCGCTTACGTTTCATTTTGCAAAAGTAATAGTTTCACGCAACACTGTTTCAGCATGAAACAGTTTATTGTGAAACAAGATTGAAATATTCATTCAAGCATTTATCTTCAATTGAACGCATCAATGCTTCTTCTCTCTTTGTCTTATCCTTATAACCGCAAAGGTGAAGTATTCCATGAAAAATAACACGATGTAATTCTTCACGAAAAGGTCGTTGGTTTTTAAGGGCATTATCCTTCACTCTATCCACGCTAATGTAAATTTCGGACTGAAGGAAATTGCCACCCTTTTCAGACATATCAAAAGTGATAATGTCAGTATAATAATCATGTTGAAGAAAATCGCGATTGATCTGCAGTAAATCTTCATCATTACAAAATATATAATTGATTTCACCTGAATGATAATCAACACCCCTCCTCAGAAACTCATTGATAAAATTTTTAAGCTTCTTTCTGCATTTCAACCGTACAGGTTTGATGAAAAAAAATTTGACCGTAAAATTATTTGTTGACATAATTATTTTTCAAAATTCGTAAACAAAACACAAACCACAATGCTTAGTTTTGCATTTATGGTAAAAAAGCAGGAAATGTTGCTTTCTGAATTGCTCCCCGGACAAAAGGCAACGATTGTAAGATTTACGACTGAGGATATATTTTTGAAACTGATGGAAATGGGATGCCTTCCGGGAGAAGATATTGAAATAGTAAAAATAGCGCCTTTAAAAGATCCGGTTTCAGTATCTGTAGCCGGATATGTTCTTAGCCTTCGGTTGGATGAGGCCAAACATATTGTTGTATCTATAAATCGTTGATAATCAATTATTTAAATGAATATCGGTCTGTTTTTTGGTTCCTTTAATCCGGTGCATCATGGGCATTTAATCATTGCCAATCATATATTAAATGAAGCTGTGGTGGATAAAATCTGGTTTGTGGTATCGCCTCATAATCCGCTAAAAGAAACCAAATCATTACTAAATGAAAATCAGCGTTACTACCTCACCGATCTGGCAGTGGCCGATGACGACCGGATGAGAGTAACCGACGTGGAATTCTCATTGGAGCGCCCCTCTTATACATCTGTAACGCTGGCCTATTTAACAGAAAAATATCCGCAGCACCGATTTTTTGTTATCATGGGTGGCGATAGTTTTCAGAATATTACAAAATGGAAAAACTATGAGTATATCCTAAAAAACTATACCATTATATTATACAACCGTCCGGGCTTCGAAATCAGTGAACGACACGATGCCGACATTGTAGAAATGAAAGCGCCACTGTTAGAAATTTCTGCAACCGAAATCAGAAAGCTGATTCAGGAAAAAAAATCAATCCGTTACCTGATGCCCGAAAACGTAATTGAAGAAATAGAAAAAGGCGGATACTACAGAAAATAGCCCAAAACAAGACAGGCCAGCACATAAAAAGGCGCCGGAACTCTTGTAAAAATTAATCCTAAAGCCGTTCCTGCTACTACAGCCATATTAGCCACCCCATCGGAAGTGCCTGAAAAAAAGGAAATGTCTTTCATAATAAAAATAGTAGAACCCACCATGATACCCCAAACAGCAGCATTGATTCCTTCTAAAGACCTGTAAATAACAGAATATTTCTTCAGTTTGCTCCAAATAGGGAAGAAAAACAACACCAGCAAAGCGCTGGGCAAAAAAATGCCCACCATACCTATAAGCCCTCCTACTATTTGCATACCCACACCCATATCCTTTAAAGCCAACCCTCCCGTGTAGGACGCGATTGAAAAAACCGGACCGGGAACTGCCCTCACTAATCCAATACCCGTCATCATATCATCTTTATTGATTTGAACAACATTTGGATTTTTATTTTTTACAGCCTCCGGCCTTACACTCCATTGTTCATACATAATGGGCATCAGCACATTGCCACCTCCAAACACAATGCTCCCCATCCGGTAAGTGTTTTCAAAAAGATTCAGTGGCTTCCGGTTGGGCCAGTCGTTTTTACGAGCAGTTTCGCTCAATACCCCCGCCATAATAAATATAATGGCAAACAGCCAGATATTCCACCATTTTATCTTTCGAGGTACCACTTCTACCTGCGGAATTCTTTTATGGCTGAGATTGGTAATAAATCCTCCAAGTACTATTAATAAAGGAATAATAAACGGTTTCCCAAAAAAGAAAAAAGTAACAAAAGTGGTAACAATAGCTATGACCACAGTAATTGTATTATGTACCGAAAAGGAGAATGATGCCCAACAGGCATAAATAAGGAAACCAGCTGCCATCGGTACTATGAACCTTAAAATATCAAGATTTGTACTGCCCGAATCGAGATAACCCACTAAAAAAGAAAGCGCCACCATAATGGCAGAGGCAGGAAGAATCCACACCAATAAAGTAAGCACGGCCAATGGGATTCCACCTCTCTTATAACCAATCAAGGTAAGTGTTTGGGTAGATGAAGCCCCGGGTAATAACTGACAAAAAGCATTATACTCAAGCAATTCATTTTCGGAAATGTATGGCGTTTGTTTTACAAAGGTTTTCATCATCATAGCAATATGCGCCTGAGGCCCGCCAAAAGCAGTAATTCCATGCAGGAACACTAATTTCAAAAAATGAAGATGTCGCAACAGCATAATCACAGTAACTCAATCGGACAATCTCTCGATTAAGGATAAATACGATTCGATTAAAGGTAAAAGAAAACCATGAAAAACGAACAAGGAAAAACAATTTTAATACAACCCAACAAAAAACCGAAACCCTTACAGATTTCGGTTTTTAATAAACTCTATAATTAATTAATACGCCTTACCTTCAATCACCACATTGTCAATACTAAATGTTCCACCAGTTGATTCCGCATTAAATCCATAAAACCTGAGTGTGATTGGAGTAGTAAGATTTTTAAAATTACTTCCAAATGTTATAGTGCTGCCATTTTGAGCAGTTGTAGCCGCATCAGTTACCTGAAACACATTTGTGCCAACGACAGACAAATTTGCATTGGCGGGCTCAATGGAAGCAGGTAAGTTGGTATTAAATGCATCCAAACCCGATCTTACTGAATATTGCCTTATACCGGTTCCGGAGCGTTGCAATGTAAATGTCAATTTCGTAAGATCCAGTTTCTTACCGCTCAAAGGAGTAATCACCACTTCAAAATATTTAGTCAAATCAATATCACCCGTAAATACATCACTACCATTAGCAGCACCCAAAGGCCAACCGGAGAATGAAAATCTTCCAGCCCCGGTTGAGTTTGTTCCCACTCCAATAGCAGTGAAGTTGCTGAATATCAATCCATTAACGGTAGGCAAAGGTGTCGGGTCGGTAGTTCCTGAGGTGGTAGTAACACCGGCAAAATCAAAAGAAGCAGCAAACAATCCTCCCGTATTTCCTCCCTTTATGTCGTCAGGCGTACGCAAAACGAGTTGGGCGGTAGCCGGTTGTCCGGCAGGTTGATAAATGCTGACATATCCCAAAACAGTATCCGCAGCAGCCGGAACAATGATACCCGAAGTAGTTCTAATGAAAGTGGTAATTTCTCCGGTAGCATCTTTCACGGTATAGTTCTTCCCCGTAGAGGCAGTACTTCCCTCAGCAAAAGTTACTCCTTTTATTGCCACCACAGTGGATTGCCATGCCAGAAGATTATTTTTTATCTCTTCAACAGTAGCTACCCTTGGAGTAATCGTTCCCTTTCCAATGGTGGTAGCGTTATTCACATCACTTATTTGAATGGTTCCGTTGAACATACTAAACCTTAGTCCACTAACATTTACTCTTAATTTATCACCCAAAGTACCGGGAGACGGATTACTGCCTTTTGCAAAATATAGGGTTATTCCACCTGTAGCATCCTGCAACCGATAGTTACCGGCAGCTTCATTACCGGTACTTGAGATAATTGTTCCTTCAATGGCTATACCAAACGGAATGGTAGAGTCGGCTTCCGGTGTTGCATATTTAAGTACATCTGCAATACTCTTTACAGTAACAGGCTGGGCGCTACACCTTGCATCGGTAAACTGCACATCAGAAGTATCACGTATAAAAAACTGAACCGTTCCATTGAAAATACTAGGTACCCCTATTAAAGCGCCATTGCCCTGAGCAACCTTAGCTCCCGCAAACCGGGCATAACTGCTGTTTCTTAAAACAATGATTTTGGAATCATCACAAGTTCTTATATTGAAGTTTACTGCAGAAACAGTTTGTTTATTAGCCGGATCGGCATAGGTTTTGTTAAGGTCGGCATCGCCAAACTCAGCTTTATTAATCTGAACAAGCATACTATATGCCGGATCATTAATGTTTTTTGTTATTTCCGAAATCTTAATCACTTTGGGTTTCACTTCATTTCCGAAAGAACCTTTCAGAATATACTGGTCAAACAGCGGCTGTGGAATACGCCCCAGGTTTAAGAATCTTCCATCATCCGAGCGAACAGAGTCGAGACCCAACTGAATATTCCCGCCATAATCGCCCAGCATTAGTCCTTTTACCTTTACAAAAACTTTACGCCCTACCGGATAGGAAGTATAAACATTATTTCCATCCAGCAGGATAGGAATACCCCCGGTTTCGTCCTGAATAATGATTTGTTTGTAAAAATTACCGCTTCTGTCATCAGCAATCACAATGCCACTGATAACCTTATCATCATTGACCTTTTGAAAGTTTCCGATGGAAGAATACATTGCTTTCAAGTCCTTAATGGTAAGGTTTGCCGTAATATTGGGGTCGGTACCCAAAGGCGGTTCATCAAATTTTTTATTACAGGATGATACAACAAAACTTATCATTAAAACAATGATACCTGCCGTGAATACTGAAAAAGAAAATCTGTTGTTCATGATTATTTTATATAAATTATTTTTAAATCAATTAAAATCGAAAAGCGGCACTGGCAAAATAGTTGAGACCATAAGCGTAATAATATTTCGGCGGAAACTTGTCCACGTTTTTGTTCTCATAGTCGAAACGCAATTGTTCAAAACCTCCTGACCGAATATTCGTATTGTTCAATAAATTATTCACACCCAAATTGAATACCAAATATGTTCGCTTATTGTTAACATAATATTTGCGTGGCAACAGCTTAGACCAGCCGCCAAAGAAATCGAGTGTAAACTGATCCGGAAACTTTTCCTGTGCCAGAATCTTTGAAGCAGTTTGTTGCACCATCGGGTCTTCGGGGTTCACATCGCCAATGGTTTCTGTGGTTCTCCTCAACGGATTGACACTCAACCACGAATTACTGAAATAGTTGCCTGTAAAACTGATATACCAAAATTTAGGTGAACGATAAAACAGTCCGCCGCTATAAGCATTCTGAGGCGTAGAAGGAATTCTGTAGTTTTTTAAATACACGGTTTGCTCAGTAATAACCTGTGCGCTGTTGTCAACCGTTACGATGGCATGTTGACGGCTGTCGTAATAATAGCGGCCTACCGCTGCGGCACCGTTGAAAGTAAGTGTGTTAGTGAGTTTAACCTCTGTACCCAACTCTCCCCCAAAGAATAATTTATCAATTCCGCTTAATGCATAATTTACAAAATTTTGATACTGATCGTGATAGAATGTCATAATATCGTAACCATTTTTGAATTGACTGTAATATCCTCTCAAACTGACTTTTGCTTTTGGCGCAATGTATTTGTAGCCGACTTCGGCAGTCAATGCTGTTTCACTCTTCAGATCGTTCTGCACCGTATTTCTGGTTCTTTGAGAGATATATACATTTTCAAACAACGGCGGTGTAGTAAGGTAGCCGCCATTTACGAAAAAGTAATTTCGCCCACTTGCTTTATAGGTAACACCGGCCTTTGTAGATGAATTAATAAATTTTTGTTTAACCGCATCGCCGTAAGATTCATTAGGAAAAAGTCCGTTTCGGGTAAGCCCGGTGCGATAAAATGATGATGACGATACTTCTCCGGCAGCAAAAAAGTCAAATTTTCTAAGGGTAAATACAAACTGCAACCAGGCTGCTGCTCTGTTCATGGTCATATTGTAATTGTATCCATATTGCTCCCCTTTCTTTTTAACCTGATTGGGATTATCCACATCGTATTGCAATGAATTAGGGTTGTCAGGAAAATCTCTTTCTGCAAACTGATTTACGTTCAGCCAAAAATCGCCACCCAGCAAGTCCTTCACCTCCTGATAGTAATGATTCACCTGTTGTTGGTAATTAGCGCCTGCCGTCAAAGCAATTTTTTCAGTCAGTTTGGTATTGTAAAGGGTGTTGGCCATCAGCCTCTTAGTATCATTCACCCTGTTGGACAATATATACAAAGATCGTTTACCGCTAACATTATTGCCAATAGTGCCGTTCACATTATTTATAGTTACGTTATTCCCTTTGTTCACCTGATACAGCCGATCCCAGTTAACCTGTAGCATATCGGGATAGTTTTTATACTGCTGCGCAATGGATACGGCCATTTCCGGTTGGTTTATGGCATAATAGCTTGGCAAGTACCGGTAATAATCCGGTCTTGGGTCGGGAGCATTGTACCAGTCGAAAGCAGATAATTTTCTTTTGCCAAAAACATAACTGAGAGAGGTAGTCCAGCTACTTTTATTATTGGGTTTGTATTCATGCACCGCCATAAAAGCCGGTTGAAAAGTTTCCAAAACATTCGAGTTTCGTTTTTTACCGTTTTGATACCCCCATGCAGGATTGTAAAAATTTGTGCCGGCCAAGTCCATTGCCTCCTGCACCGAACCGGTTTGACGGCCATTCTCGGTGGGAGCGCCAAAAGCAATCAAAGAAAATGTATTTTTCTCACCTATTTTTTTATCGGCTGCAGCATAATAACTCAATCCCCGATAATATGTGCCAGGCACATAACCTTCGTTGGCATAGCGGGTAGAAAGGGCGAGACTATAAGCCCATCCTTTTTTATTAAAGCCCGAACCATGAGAAAAAGTGAAGCGGTGGCGGTAATTTCTGTTAGAAAATGCATAACCAAACTGTGTTTGTGCCCATTGTGCACCGGCCCTTATGTCAATATTGGTATTGAGCGCAATGCTTCCAATGGCAAAGCCATTTGCATCAAGACCATAGGAGGTTTCACGCGAGCGCATCACGTTGTTCAGTCCGCCCCAAAGACCAAAAGGAGTAAATCCATTATCTAAGCCGGTAAAGTCAATCCCGTTCAGATACACTGCATTAGCGCCGGACTCATAGCCTCTAAGCCGAAACCGCATCACACTGAAATTATACTCAGCCTGAGACAGAAACGGATCGCGCCCCGCAGTAAGAATAGAAGAAACGGAGGCTCGTTCCCCTTCGTCAAGATCGGCATCTTCCAGATTAATTACCGGCAGATTATCTTCCATATCTCTCTTTAACTCCACCACCGTTGTATCCCTCACCGGTATTGTATCTGCCGGTAAGGATGTTTTGTTTTGAGCATGAACAAAGGAATTGCCAAAAAAAAGAAAGAGTAGCCAAAAAGCAACTTTCATAATGTTAGGTTTATCTTTATAACAAAAAGCAAATATCAAATTCAGGTGCCATGTTTTATTTAAATAGCAAGCCTGATTTAAAAAGCTTAAAAATCGTTTGCACTAAGATACGAATTATTGATTTTAAATGGAAATTATTAATAAAATAACTGACATGAAGAAATTAGTCCTTTTATTTTTTATCATCTTCTTTCTTACAGAAGGCTATAGCCAAACTAAGTATAGGCCGATTGTAGTGGGTTTTTACAATTTTGAAAATTTTTATGATACAATTTTTCACGGTAAAAACGATGATCCCCAATTCACACCGCAGGGCTCCAAAGCCTACACCGGCGCAGTATTCAATGATAAAGTAAAAAAATTAGCAACGGTGTTGTCACAAATCGGCACAGATATTAACCCGGATGGTGTGGCAATCCTGGGAACTGCCGAAATTGAAAATGCTTTTGTATTGGACACACTATTGAAACATCCGCTAATTGCGCATCGCGGATACAAATTCGTGCATTATGACTCACGCGATTTCAGAGGGGTGGACGTGGCCATGATCTACAATCCCAAATATTTTAAAGTACAAAAGAGCAGACCACTTTTTGTAAAGCTGCCCGAAGGTTCCAAAGATGCTTTTTACACAAGAGACGTATTGTGGGTAACCGGTTTATTAGACGGAGAAAAAGTACATGTATTTGTAAACCACTGGCCCAGTCGCTCGGGAGGCGAAAAAAGAAGTGAGCCGGGCAGGATGGCGGCAGCAGAAACAGTAAGAAGACAGATTGATACGCTGCTGATTATTGAGCCGGACTCTAAAATCATTGTAATGGGCGACCTGAATGACGACCCAACTAATAACAGTATAACCAAAGGGCTGAAAGCCTCAGGCAATCTCAAAAAGCTTAATAAAGATGAACTGTACAACCCCTGGATGGACTATTATAAAAATGGTATCGGTACATTGGCCTATCAGGATGCCTGGAGCCTTTTTGACCAAATCATTGTATCGCAAGCTTTCCTCGATAAAAAGCAGGAAGGGCTCTTCTTTTACAAAAACAATGTTTTTAAAGCCGATTATATGATAGAAAATATTGGAAAGTACAAAGGTTATCCCATGCGCACTTACAGTGGCGACTTATATCGCGGAGGATACAGCGACCACTTTCCCACTTATATTGTGTTGTTGAAAAAGGTAGAGTAATAATTAACAACTCATTTTGTTTACCCTGTTAGCATGTCTGCCGCCTTCAAATTCAGTATTTACAAATACATCAACCATTTCTTCGGCCACATATTCTGACACAAACCGTGCAGGAATACAAATAATATTAGCATTATTGTGCCTTCGTGCCAATGATGCAATTTCGGCATCCCAGCAAAGCGCTGCCCTGATACCCTGGTGCTTATTGGCGGTGATGCAAACCCCGTTTCCGCTTCCGCATAGCAAAATGCCAAATGCATTCTCGCCCGCTTCCACCGCTTTGGCTACCGGATGGGCAAAGTCGGGATAGTCGGCGGGTTCTGCCGAGTACGTACCAAAATCTTTGTATTTTAAATCTTTCCCTTCCAAATAAGAAATCAAAAGTTCCTTCATTTCAAACCCGGCGTGGTCGCTACCAATCGCAATTGGTTTGGAAAAATCAAATATATTATTCATGTCAAAGCATTTTAATCAAAAAAATACGTGTCAAAAGTTGAGCAAGCGGTTTAATACTAAATCCGTAAAAACCAAAATTATATATTAATCATTAACTCCACTCCTGTATTGAGCCGTCCTCTTTTGCCCTGGCCGCCTCTCCTCTTGCCGCCAGCTTCACACTAATTTCAAATAACAAATACAAAGGTAGTGTTACTACGGCTAAACTAAAAGGGTCTGTAGTAGGTGTAATGATGGCTGCTGCCACCAATATAACCATAAAGGCATGGCGGCGGTATCTTTTTAGCAGGCCAGACGATATGATTCCCGCTTTGGAAAGCGCCAGAATTAACAATGGCATCTGAAATAACAGTCCGATACCGGCTGTGGTATAAATCATATTTTCAAGATAATCTGAAAAAGTGGGAATAATTGCAATTTGCTCGCTTAGTTTATAGTTAAAATAGAAATTCACCATCAGGGGGGTGAGGATAAAATAACCGAAAGCCACACCAATAAAAAACAAAATTGATACCCAAAAAATGATGCCGGTAGTTCCTTTTCTTTCTCTTTCGGATAGGGCAGGCTTCACAAAACGCCACATTTCCCAAAGAATATATGGAAAAGCCAAAACAAAACCACCAATAAATGCCACTGTAAAGGAAGCAATAAACTGCCCTGTCATAGTGGTTTCCTGAAACTTTACAGCCGTGCTGGTAAAGCACAGTCCATCACCCACACCTACCTTTCTACCGATTTTACACAACCATTGTATCGAAACAAAATCAGGTCGCGTGGGACCAAAAATGATTTTATCTACAAAAACATTGGAAAAAATAAAAAAACCTATGGCTCCCACTACTACCGCCACTATTGCACGAATAAGATGCCAGCGCAGCTCTTCCAAGTGGTCCACAAACGCCATCTCAGAATCCTCGCCTTCATTTCGCTTTTCTAAAAATTCATTCAACGCCATAAAGCCTCAAAATTAAGAAATTTGAATTGGAGATTTTTGTTAAAGCCAAAAAACTAAAAAAGAAAATCATTCACCCAAAAATTCCGTAGGCTGCATTTACAAAATCTAACCCTATTCTCCCTATTTTTGCAACACATAAATTTATTGTTATATGAAAAAATTATTTGCTTTTGCTTTTGCATTGTTTTTTGCTTCCGCCTTAATAGCACAGCCCCCTGCCGGGCCGGCCAACAAAGGAGATTCTTTTGGAGATAAAATATCTGCCAAAGGCGCTGTTTCTTTGGAAAAAATGACAAAAACACTTGACAAAAACACTGTTTTTACCGGAAAAATTAAGGGAACCGTCAAAGAAGTATGCAGCAACAAAGGTTGCTGGATAAAAATGGAACTACCCGACAAAACCCAGATGCAGGTAAAATTTAAAGATTATGGATTTTTTGTGCCAACCGCTTTGGCCGGAAAAACAGTAGTGCTAAACGGAAAGGCAGAAAAAAAATTGGTTTCGGTACATGAACTGAAGCACTTTGCCGAAGATGCCAAAAAGAGCCAGGAAGAAATTGACGCTATTACACAGGCCGAAACGCAGGTTAAATTTCTGGCTACGGGCGTACTGGTGATTTAAGAAACTAAAATACCTGCGGGAATTCGGTTCCCGCAGGTATAAACAACTCATTATGCTACCTGCAAAACCGCAGGAAGCAATATTTTAATACCCTTTTTCCATCCGTACTTTCCACTTGTACGATGCCCTACTAAATGTTGGCTCCACCTTCATTAGGCTCTACATTAATGGTTTCGCCCTCAGCCGGTTTTTCCTTTGCGCCAAAAATATCATTCATCCATTTTTCTGCGCCGGGAAAATGTTCTTTAATCGTATCAGTGCCTTTGGTGGCAAGTTCCGAAAAATAATCTTTTGCCTGATCGGCAGCTTTTACGGCTTCGTCCTTAAAGCCATTTGCTTTTTCTTTCAGATTGTTCATCATCTTTTCTCTTTCTTCGGGTGTCATGCTGGCATATTTACCGGCGGCAAGACCTGCCAATGCGCCCATAATGAAAGTAGCGATATGCTTGTTGTTAACCATAGTTTTGAATTTTAAATTGTTTTACAATAATGTTTAATTACTACTTCAAAGTTAGTACCCTATTTTCATTCCCTGTGTTAAAATGTTCATCTTTTCGGTGAAGGGGTTGTTTTTGACGGTGAAGGAACAATTTCTGAGAGAATAACACGGAAAAGTAATAAAACGAAGAAAAAACGATCAATCAAAAAAAACGATATTTGAAAAGGTTAATTGAAAGTGGTTCAAAAAATGGGGAGCTTATAGTTAACTCTAAGTACTTCTGGCCGAATTTTAGGGAAGCCTACATACTGATGGTAGGAGTCCCACAGCCCTCCTGTAATACTTAAAATATCTGCCATGCTTAATAAGAGAGACGCTTTTGATCTTCTCATTCCATATAAATTTAAACTCTACATCACATTTCTTCATTCTTTAGTCTGGTAACAAATTTTCTAATCATTATAAAATGGAAGGATGATGATATGTTGTCTCTACTCATTGTCATATCGCTACTCTTTTGTCATATAAATAAGACTGGAAACCAATAAACGTGTTTCTGATTTTTGCAATGTCACCAAGTTCTTTTTTAGCGTCTGCGATGGCGTGATATTTCAGCACAAGCAAATCGCCAATTTTGGTGTCGTCTAATTCGTCAACGCCTTGTTTCACATATTGACTCAAAACGAAGTTCAAAAATTCTTGCTGTTTTGGATCGTAATTATACAAATGAATTTTTGCTTTATCTGCCCGTGTTGCTCTTTCTAAAATGTCGGAATGAAATGCGATGTATGCCAGAACATCATATAAGTCACTGTTTTCAGCATTCAGTATTTTTTGGAATTCTGTCAACTGTTGTTTAGCAAAACCTTTTTCTGTCAGTTCTTCCAACAGTTTCTTCCTTGTATCGGGTTTGCTCCAAATAGTTCTTAATTCATCTTCACTTTTAAAAAGCTCGGGCAATGTTCCGAATAGTGAACGCAAAAATTCTTCGGCTGAAATTGGCTTACCATCCGGGCTTCAAAATGAAGTACTAACCATGTGTTGAAATACCCTCACCTTACCATCAGCCAATTTCACCTTTATCATTTTGCGGCGATTATCATCACAGCGGCATAATATGTAACCACAGACAGGGCAAGGCTCCGTCTCTTCTTTTACACAAATACAAGGCCTTTGTCCGCAATCTTCGCAAGGTTTCGGGATGCTTTTAGTTTTAGGACCTTCAGATTCTTCGGGTTCTCCGTCCCATTCAGGGTCGCTGAAATGATGATGTGCTTTTACAAAGTCGTAAATGGTGAAATAATCTTTGCCATCAAATAAACGTGTTCCACGACCAATGATTTGTTTAAACTAAATCATGGAGTTTACAGGACGTAGCAAAACAATGTTTCTTACTTCGGGAGCATCAACACCCGTGCTTAATTTTTGTGAAGTGGTCAGTATGGTTGGAATGTTTTTCTCGTTGTCCTGAAAATCTCTCAAATGTTGTTCACCTATTTTTCCGTCATGTGCAGTTACTCGGTGACAATAGTTCGGATTTTTAGAATTTGCATATTGATTGATTAAATCACGAATTGCCAAAGCATGTAATTGAGTAGCACAGAAAACCAAAGTCTTTTCATTTTGATTTATCAGGCTCATAAAAATTTTTACCCGATACTCTTCCTGTTCTTTAATCTCAATAATGCGGTTCATTTCCGCTTCGGTGTATCTCTTGCCTTCTTCAATTTCTCCTTCTAAAACGGTGTCATCCGAAGCATATAAATACTCGTCAATGGTTGTGTCAATTTGCTTGACTTTGAAAGGTGTTAAGAAACCATCATTGATTCCTTCTATTAGTGAATATACATAAACCGGCTCACCGAAATAATTGTAAGTATCTGCGTTGATGGTTCGCTTTGGTGTAGCTGTCAAACCCAACTGAACGGCTGGGCTGAAATATTCCATAATGGCTCGCCAATTGCTTTCGTCATTGGCTCCGCCACGGTGACACTCGTCAATTATGATAAAATCAAAAAAGTCATTTGGGTATTCTCCAAAGTATGGTTCGACAAGCTCACCATCCTTTGTTTTAGTAAGAGACTTACTTTTTGATAATTTCTTTAGATTTTCAATATCACCTTTTATGAGTGCGATTTTTTTGGCCCTGCTCCATTTTTGAATTTGTTTTTCTCTTTTAAAAGCTTCATCAATTCTTGTGAATTCCTCATAGTAAACTAATTTAACTGGCAAATGACTTGAAGTAAAGTTTGCTCCTTCACCATTTTTATGTTGTTCAATTCTTAATGCTAAGTCTTTTGTACTTCCTGTGTAAAAGCTTCCATCAGCACATTGAAGAATATACATATATCCGTATGCGTCCACTTCGGCAAGCTCAGTGTCCGTTATTTCTGGAAAATCTATTTCTTCGTCTTCGCCAGCGGTGGGTGAGCTTGTCAATTGAGCGGTGGGTGAGCTTGTCGAACCCCCGCTCATAAAGGTTTGGAAAATGGTAAAAAACACGCTTCCGTTTTTCGGAACTCTCCCTTTTTTCTTGATGTCGCTTGGATTGATGCGAACCAAAGCATCTTCCTCAAAAACCGAAAAGGCATTGAATGCCTGGTCAGCTAAAATATTTCTGTCAGCTAAGAATAAAATTCTTGGACTTCTTTCAGCTTCTTCAGGTGGACGGTCAGCTTGTCGAACCGTCCATTTTGCCTGAAACAGTTTCCATGCAATTTGAAAAGCAATGGCCGTTTTTCCTGTTCCTGTGGCAAGGGTTAATAAAATGCGTTGTTGGTCGTTAGCAACCGCTTCTAATACTTTGGTAATGGCATTTTCCTGATAATAGCGTGGTTGCCATGTTCCGCCACGGTCTTCAAATGGAACGGAAAGTAATTTGTCTCGCCATGCTTCGGCAAGCTCAGCATTCGGCTCGCTTGATTTTGGAAAGGTTAAGTCCCATAATTCGTCCGGAGTAGGATAGGAAGTTACATCGCCTTCCTGACCTTCCTTCATATCGATGCGGTAAATCTGCAAACCGTTGGTGCTGTATGTAAACCGAACCTGTAATTTCCCTGCATAATCTTTGGCTTGTCCAACGCCTTCGGTATAGTATTTATCTCTTGCTTTGGCTTCAATAACTGCTAGGTTTCTGTTTTTGTATTGTAACACATAGTCTGCCTTGTCGGGTTTGCTTCGCTGCCCGTGCCCGATTAAACGACCCTTGTTGATAGGGAATTCCTTGCGAATGCGACTGCCTTCCACAACGCCCCAACCTGCTGCTTTTAATGCAGGGTCAATATATGCAGCTCTTGTTTCGGTTTCGTTCATTTTTTTACTTTTATCAAATAGCCATCACATAAAATCGAGCGGCCTATCACATAGCCATCACATAAAAATTCATTGAAATTCAGCATGTTATGATGTAAAACAACATCATCTATCACATAACCATCACATAAGAATTCTAAGGCGGTCAAATAACCATCAAATAAGGTTTTAAGCCCAAAATGGTATGTAGCTCGCATATTTTCGTGATTTACTTTCAGGGTCATCTTCTATAATCCCGAAGGGATGTAAATATTATAACCCAAAGATATCCATAAAATCTTCTTAAACCCCGAAGGGGTGATATTATCATTCTATCCATTCAAATAAATATTTTTCGTTGTATTCAATTTCAAATTTTTGTAGAAAATCAATGTATTCTTCTTTAAAGGTTTTCTTCCGATGATGTTCTTCTTGATTTAATATGTATTGATAAACATTTTCAATTTGTGAATGAGCATACGAAAATGCCCCATATCCTTCCTGCCAGGAAAATTTACCTTTGATAAACTTCTGTTCATTGATAAAATTAGAAGAATTGTTTTTGATGTCCCGAACTAAATCCGATATGCTCATTGCGGGCTTTAATCCTACGAAAACGTGTATGTGGTCTTCCACACCGTTTACAATAATGGGTTTCTGATTTTTACCTTTGATAATACCGGCTATGTATTTAAACACCTCATCACGCCAAGGTTTTTGCAATAGGTTTTCTCTGCCTTTTACGGCAAAAACGTACTGGATGTAGATTTGTGAAAATGTGCCTGCCATATTTTTATTGTTTTAACCCCGAAGGGGTGGAATAAATATCACCCCTTCGGGGTTTTGTTTTCCATATTGTTTGTATCGTTATAATCATGTCATCCCTTCGGGATTTTCTGTTTTTAATTCCCCCGCAAATGCTTTTTGTAGAATTGATTTTTTCAACTCTTCCAAATTAGCAATTTTTTGTTGATATATCGCTTCCAACTTTTGCGTTTCGGCTCGCAAGGCATCTAATTGATGGACGATGGTTTGTTGTTCTGTTTTTGATTTTGGAAATGAGATTTGATATTTATTAAGTTTTTCGATGGTTAATGCACTATATGCCGCCCCAATTGCAAGGCTTTTTATTTTTTCAACAAATGCAGTTAGTGCATATTTTAAGTAGTTAGTATCTAAACTATCAAAATTCTTAAACCAAACAATATTTCCGTCTTTAAAATAAAATTCATCTTCATTTTCAATTACCATTATTTCACCAATAGTTCCTACTGCTGACATTAATAAATCTCCAATTTTGGCTAATTCTTTTTTTGAGGTGCTATGCAAAATAGCCTGCTATTCGATACA
>ENA-UOUJ01000760-UOUJ01000760.1-activated-sludge-metagenome-genome-assembly--contig:-NODE-760-length-19472-cov-143.247361_pt1 | contig 19472 bp, 20 predicted proteins | sample MGYA00249839_ERZ747224 | MGnify/ENA primary metagenome ERZ747224 (study PRJEB28782, sample SAMN03220277) | activated sludge metagenome | biome: wastewater; feature: sewage sludge; material...
AACGAACCTGAACGTTTTATCATCAATCCATACCATCACAAAGTGGGACTAAACATATAGGGTGTTTACTAATATTCATGATGTGGTGAGAATGATATGTTTCCGGCTCATCCCACAATAAAGGAGGTTGATTTGAAGAAAATTTTTACAATTGTTTTGGGTTTTGTCATGACTGCTGCCATGGCTGATGGAGTTGATCAGCGCCAGATTCTGCCCATGAATGAGATGCAGCGTAATCATCTGCTGAGCGAAATGCGTATGTTGCTGACCGGCACAGGTGCCATTCTGGAGGCACTTGCACAGGATGACAGAGCCGCTGCCGCACGCCATGCCCGTTCACTTGGAACGGATATGCCGCACAAAATGGAAGGGCACATGGATAACATCCTGCCCGAGCAGTTCATGCAGTTGGGCATGGCCATGCATCAGGAGTTTGACAGGATTGCACAGGATGCGGAATCGGGGAAGGATACGAAGCATACGTTGCAGCAATTGAGTGAAACGCTGGGGCGTTGCACGGCGTGTCATGCCACCTATCAGATCAGTACTGGCAGGCAGCTTGCCGGGCAAGGTTCACAAAAAAATCACGGGGAGCATGGAACGCATTCACATACGCATTAGGGTAGTCTGATGTGCAGTCGAGTCGGTATTCATGGACAGTATTCCGCTTTTCCAGAGAAGGAAAAGTCTTCTTATCCTCGTAACGGAACGATCAGAATGGCAGTTGCTGCCAGAGATGGTCGATTCTGGTTTTGACGGCCGCATCCATTTCAATGGGGCGACCCCATTCACGTGTTGTTTCACCCGGCCATTTGTTCGTAGCATCCAGACCCATTTTGCTGCCAAGTCCTGAAACCGGGCTGGCAAAATCGAGATAGTCGATTGGAGTGTTTTCCACGATCAGAGTATCGCGTACCGGATCGACCCGGGTAGTCATCGCCCAGACAACTTCTTTCCAGTCACGGATATCGATGTCATCGTCGGTCACGATGATGAACTTGGTATACATGAACTGGCGCAGGAAACTCCAGATACCAAACATGACGCGCTTGGCATGGCCGGGATACTGCTTTTTCATGCTGACCACAGCGAGGCGGTAAGAACAGCCTTCCGGTGGCAGGTAAAAATCGGTAATTTCGGTGAATTGTTTCTGCAACAGCGGTACGAATACCTCGTTGAGTGCTACACCGAGAATGGCCGGCTCATCGGGCGGTTTGCCGGTGTAGGTGGAATGGTAAATCGGGTTGCGGCGCATGGTGATGCGTTCGATCGTGAAGACTGGGAAGGTTTCCTGTTCGTTGTAATAGCCGGTATGGTCACCGTAGGGACCTTCTACTGCCATTTCATCCGGATGAATATAGCCTTCCAGTACGATTTCCGCGCTGGCGGGAACCTGTAAATCATGCGTCAGGCATTTGACGACTTCAGTTTTTGCCCCGCGCAGCAAACCGGCGAACTGATATTCGCTCAGGCTGTCAGGAACGGGAGTCACTGCACCGAGGATGGTTGCCGGATCAGCACCGAGTGCAACGGCAACAGGGTAGGGTTGTCCCGGATAAATTTGGCAAAAATCACGGTAATCCAGTGCTCCGCCGCGATGCGCCAGCCAGCGCATGATTACTTTGTTCGGAGCGATCACCTGCTGCCGGTAAATTCCCAGGTTTTGCCTTGATTTATGCGGGCCGCGTGTCACCGTGAGCCCCCAGGTGATCAGGGGTGCTACATCTCCCGGCCAGCAGGTCTGGATCGGCAGTTTGCCCAGATCGACATCGGCACCTTCCCATATGATTTCCTGGCAAGGGGCGCTGGTCAGCTGTTTGGGTGCCATATTGAGCACCTGCTTCAGTACCGGCAGTTTTTCCCAGGCGTCGCGCAGTCCTTTGGGCGGATCGGGTTCCTTGAGATAGGCGAGCAGCTTGCCCACTTCACGCAGGGCGGAAACCGATGTCTGGCCCATGCCTAGCGCCACCCGTTCCGGTGTGCCGAACAGATTGCCCAGCACCGGGATAGTATGTCCGGCAGGCCGTTCGAATAGTACAGCCGGACCGGCCTGTTTGAGCAGACGATCACAGATTTCCGTCATCTCCAGGCGAGGGTCGACTTCGATATCCACGCGCTTCAGATCACCCCGTTGCTCAAGCTGTACGAGAAAATCACGCAAATCCTTGTATTTCATAAATCAGGCCCGGTGGTTGTAAGTGAGTTGAGCGGCGTGTAATGGGGTTGGAGCTGATCCTGAATCTTCGTCAGAATGATTGATCGGTTCTGAGCAGCGTATCCAGCAATATACCCGCAAATATGACTGCACCGATCCAGTTATTATGCAGAAATGCCTGGAAACAGCGGGAAGGTTCACGTTTGCGGATCATGCCGTATTGAACGATGACCAGGCCTAATGCAACCAGCAGGGCGCCATAAAACCAGATGCCACGTTGCAGCAATATGCCTGCGTAAGTCAGGGTGCTCAGGAAAATGATATGGCATAGCAGAATCCCTGCCACATCAAACCGACCGAGCGTAATAGCAGATGTTCTGATACCGATTTTCAGATCATCTGCGCGATCCACCAGCGCATATTCGGTATCGTAAGCGATCACCCAGAACAGATTGGCCAGCACCAGTAACCATGCAAGCGGTGGTACGGTACCGGTTTGTGCTGCAAACGCCATGGGAATACCGAAACTGAATGCGATACCCAGATATGCCTGCGGCATGGCAAAAAAGCGTTTGGTAAACGGGTAGGAAGCTGCAAGGAACAGGGCTGGTACGGATAGCTGGATCGTCAGCAGATTGAGCGGCAGTATCAGCAGGAATGCGCACAAACTCAATCCGGCGGCGATCAGCAATGCTTCTCGTGCAGTAATGAGGCCGGCCGCCAGCGGACGGTTGCGGGTACGAGAAACGTGAGGATCGATGCGCCGGTCGGCAAAATCGTTGATGGCGCAACCAGCAGAGCGCATCAGAATTGTACCGAGAACGAAAATCACCAGAATCATCGGATCCGGCATGCCGTCAGCCGCCAGCCACAATCCCCATAATGTCGGCCACAGCAGTAACAGAATACCGATGGGTTTATCCAGCCGGATCAGCCGGGTGTATGCGGAAAGCCGGTCCGCGAAAGTCATGTTTACAGAAGTCATAAGAATGGGTTCAGTAATGTATCCGGGCCTGATGGATCGATCAGGATAAGGTATGGCGTATTTTACTACTGCCTCAGAGTCTGCGGATTGCGGGCAGAAATACCTCGGTGACGAGTATCGGCTGATGTTGCAGGATGAATAACGAGCGCCTTGCCCAGAGATCGGCCGGGCGGTTCTGCAGTCGTTTGCAGGCACGTTCGAACAGCGGGTGGTGCGGTTTCAGTTTCTTGAAAGCAAGAGGAGTGCGCTGTATCAGTGGGTTGGTAAACAGCATGGTGCCCAGTGACTGATTGCCCAGGCGGCTCAGGCCGCGCCATGCACCTCGTAAATGTTCTTTTCTGACGATCGAATGAGCAAATACAACCGGTGTTTCGTTACAGCGCAAATAAACCTCCCGTACCAGTGCCCGGGTCTGTCTGCGCAGGTTCATGACTTCCAGTTCATCGATACACGTCGTTGCCAGTGCCTGAAAAATAGGTTCGACACGAAAATGTTCACAGCGATCCTGAATCAGGCGGGTGAGAGAACCCCGGTGAGTCAGCCACCAGTGAAGGTCGACGGGAGCGGAAACAGGTGCAGGATGCCACGCCAGAGGCGGGTTAACCTTCATTACAGCAGAAATGAAGGAACAGGACGGTAGCCATGATACGAATCTGAATAACCATTGGGACCAGGCCGATAATTGTTATATCGTTTTCCAGCCGTATCAGGCCGGTACCCGGTAGTGTGAAGTATGTTTACGTACCGTGTCGAGCAGTGCTTCTTTGGTAAACGGCTTGGTAAGATATTCATCAGAGCCGACCATTCTGCCGCGCGCGCGATCGAACAATCCGCTCTTGCTGGAGAGCATGATCACTGGCACAGACTGATATCTGGGGTTCTTTTTGATCAGCATACAGGCCTGGTAGCCATCCAGCCGTGGCATGACGATATCCAGAAAAATGATATCCGGCTGACAGTCGATGACCTTGGCCATTGCATCAAATCCATCTGTAGCCAGAATGACCTCGCAGCCGGAGTGTGCGAGAAAAATTTCCGCGCTGCGCCGGATGGTATTGCTGTCATCAACCACCATTACTTTGATACCTGCTAAATCATTTGCCGTTTCAGTCACGATTTCCCCTTATTTCCAAGGTTTCCTTGCCAAGCTATCTTTCCGCTGCAGTCAGATTTTTGCCCGTTATGATAACGCATTATCGGCCGATCCGATTCGATCTGAATATTCTGCGGCGTCATCTCCGCCAGAAGGCGGGGGTGAAAACAATCATCAGCGTATAAAATTCCAGCCTGCCCAGGAACATGCCAAAGCTGCACAGCCAGATCTGGAAATCGTTGAGCGATGCATAGGTCATGGCCGGACCGACTGCTCCCAGACCTGCTCCCAGATTGTTCAGGCAGGCGACAGCAGCCGAGAAGGCAGTAATTTCATCCAGGCCACTTAACGTCAGCGCCAGCGTCATCAGAACGATGCTGATCAGATAGACGAAAAAAAATCCCAGAATGGCAAAAATGATTTCATTGGTAATGATGCTTCTGCCGATTTTGATCAGTGAAACTGCACGCGGGTGCATGATGATGATCATTTCACGAAAAAATTGCTGAAACAGGATACGTGCCCGGATCATTTTGATACCGCCGCCAGTCGAGCCCGATGAAGTGCAGAAACCCGATAAAAACAGCATCCAGAGCGGGGCAAAGATCGGCCAGAGGGCATAGTCGGTGTTGCTGTAGCCGGCAGTAGTGGCAGTGGAAACCACATTGAAAGCTGCATAACGCAAGGCAACCAGAGGATCCGTGTAAATACCTTTTATCCAGAGGAACCCGGCTACTCCGATACAACTGGCCAGCGTAATCAGGATGTACAGTTTTGCTTCCGGGTCGACACGGTAAGGGGAGAAACTTTTGGCGCGCCAGGCAACGAAATGGGATGAGAAATTGATACCGGCAATCAGCATGAACAATATAGCGATTGCCTCGATCAGCGGAGAATTCCAGTATCCATAACTGGAGTCATGCGTGGAAAACCCTCCCAATCCCAGCGTGCTCAGCGCGTGAGCGATTGCATCGAATGGAGTCATTCCAGCCAACCGGTAGGCAATCATACAAGTAAGCGTCAGCGTGACATAGATCAGCCATAACCGCTTGGCGGTCTCGGCGATTCGTGGTGTCAGTCGGGATTCTTTTATCGGCCCGGGGATCTCGGCGCTGAGAAGCTGCCTGCCCCCGACACCGAGCATGGGCAGAATCGCCACGGCCAGTACGATCAGGCCCATTCCACCCAGCCAGGCCATGAGGCAGCGCCACAGATTGATGGCATAAGGAAGCTCATCGAGCCGTGTCAGTATCGTTGCTCCGGTCGAGGTCAGACCGGAAGCTGCTTCAAAATACGCTTTGGCGATACCGAGTTCCGGCAAATACCAGACCAGGGGCAGCATGCCAAACAAGGGCAGCGACAGCCAGACCAGCACCACCAGCAGAAACCCGTCACGAATCTGCAGTTCCCGCTTGAAGCGATAAGTCAGTATCCATATAGCAGTACCACACCCGAGCGTAACGGACAGTGCATCGAGAAAAACCGACAGTGATCCATCCAGCGTCCAGTAAGCAACTCCGCAGGGGATCAGCAGAACCAGCCCGAACATCATGACCATGCGGCCCAGGATGTTGGCTACTGCCAGGAAATGACTCAGGACATGGCCCATGGTGCCTGATTACAGAAACCCCACATTCACCTGAAACAGTTTCTCCACCTGCCGTACCATTTTTTTGTTGACGACGAACAGGATGACATGATCATTCTGCTCGATCACGGTATCGTGATGGGCAATGATGACCTGTGCCTGCTTCCATTGAGCTAAGATACTGTCTTCTTCCTGTTCGGACAGGTTCCGGTAAACATCCCCCGGTGGCAGTCCGCGCACGATAGCGCCGATGGTGGTGCTTCTGGGCAATTTGATTTCTTCGATTTTGCGGCCGACCACCCGGGAAGAACGGGTGTCACCATGTGCGACCAGCTCCAGCGCCTCGGCTGCACCGCGCCGCAGGCTGTGCACCACGGCTACATCTCCCTGGCGGACATAAGCCAGCAGTGATCCAATCGTGACTTGTGCGGGCGAAATGGCAATATCGATGCCACTGTCTTGCATCAGATCCACGTACATACTGCGGTTGATCAGGGCGATCACCTTGCGTGCACCCATGCGTTTGGCCATCAGCGCAGCCATGATGTTGTTTTCCTCATCATCAGTCAACGCACAGAATATGTCCATTTCACTGATATTTTCACTCTCCAGCAGCTCTTCGTCAGTGACATTACCATGTAGAATCAGTGTGTTATGCAAATTCTGAGTCAGTGATTCACATACTTTGATATCCCGCTCGATGATCCGTACCTGGTGAGACTGTTGTAATACCTCCGCCAGCCGGCGGCCAATTCTGCCACCGCCTGCAATCATCACTCGTCTGACGGATTTGTCCATGCGGCGTAGTTCACCCATGACGGCGCGAATGTCGCTGGAGGAAGCGATGAAAAATACCTCATCACCTTCTTCGACGATGGTGCTGCCTTCAGGAATGATCGGGTGGTTATGGCGGAAAATTGCTGCAACCCGGGTATCCAGATTGGGGACGTGCCGGCGCAATTCCTTCAACTGGCGTCCGATCAGCGGACCGCCGCGAATAGCTTTCACCGCTACCAGACTGACCTTGCCGGAGGCAAAATCGAGCACTTGCAGCGCACCCGGAAACTCGATCAGCTTTTCTATGTATTTGGTCAGTATCCGTTCCGGACAAATCGCAAAATCGACACAGAAATTTTCCCGGGAGAATATGTCCGGGTGGTCCAGGTAATCCACGGTACGGATACGGGCAATCCGGGTAGGGGTGTTGAACATGCTTGCAGCCAGCTTGCATGCAACCAGATTGGTTTCATCGCTTCCGGTAAGTGCCAGTATCATGTCGGCATCTTCCATGCCCGCCTGAATCATGATGTCAGGGTGAGAGGCACTGCCGACGACAGTACGCAAGTCCAGCCGCTCCTGCAACAGGCTGAGCCTGTTCCTTACCAGATCGACTACCGTAATATCGTTGGATTCGCTGGCCAAGCTTTCAGCCACGGTCGAACCGACACGGCCAGCTCCCAGGATGACAATTTTCATTAACGGTACCCGTTTTATAAGCTGATGACAGGGAGTGCAATAATTCGTGTGCCGTTTACCGGCAGATCATGGAGTAGTGGTGTGTGGGAGGAAGAGTACCTTGTATTCATTATCCTGATCTGGAGAAGCGGGTTATACCGATCGCGTATATCGTGGCGGAGTATTTTACTCTTCCCTGCCTGCATCTGTCTTTCCCCAATCGGCTTCTGTTTCTGTGCAGGGAAATTTCTGGGTTGAAGGTATTAAAAATATTCGTAAGTGATTGAGCATATCCTAATAACGCAGCCATTTCAGGGAAGCCACCCGCTGTTCGATCTTATCCATCATTTCGTGATAGCGGGGGCTGCTGGTACTTCCAAAGCGCGCTTTGAAGGCAGTTTCGGACATGTGTTCGGGCAGATCGGACCAGTGTGGGATGAGGTCGGTGTCGTGTATTCCAGCCAGAATGATGTTCCGCATCCGGCGTGCTGAATCCTGGCTGGCCATGGCTTTCTCGGCAAAACGGGTTCCTGAGCGATCTGCCATGAGGTCGTTGAAGGAAAATCCGCTGCCGGAACGTGAATCTTCCAGCTCTTTATATAAACCAATGGCGTTGGACAGGGTTGTATCCGAGTAAGCAGTAATCACTGCGGAAGCCATGAAGTGCATGGCCAGATCGTTGCGTCCATCCAGGGTGACATTGATTCTGACCGGATCCGGCCAGTCGGCTGTTTCCGGGATGACCAGCCTGAGCGGGAATTGAACGACATGAAATGCCGTTACCAGAATTGCGGCGCGGAATTCTTCCAGCACGTTTCCATTGGGCGAATGACGAACGGTTTCCTGCATGATCTGTGTCAGTATCTCTGACAGCGTAATGGTGTGTGAAACCCGTTTACGATTCTGTTCGTTGAGGAAATGGTGATAGTGCGACAGCTTGTCCAGCGCCTGCCGGTCAAAAAAAGGCAGGCTGACGGGGGAGTAACTGGCTTTGTCGATTCCCCATCCTTTCCAGAAATAGGAAATTGCTACTTCATTGCGGGAAAACCGCAGTTTTCTGAAAGCATCGAGGCCGGCGCGCGCATCTGGACTGGCAGTCTGCAGCCATGCCAGCAGCTTTTCCGTCAGTTGGCCGGCAAGAATATCCGGGATCTGTATTTTCCCGATGCTTACCGAGCTGAGCTCGGGAAAGCTTTTGCCTTCGGTCAGTGTAGCCTGCAGATTGAGATAACCTGTGATCATTCCCGGGGGTATCGGCAGGCTGAGCTGTATCTGTGCGCTTTTGTCGTGCATGGTGACTTTTGCATGTCCCTGAGCGAGATGATATGCAAGATAATTCAGAGCATTATCGAGATCATCTGCCTGGATTCTGACTGTGGCCGATGTGCCGGGACGTACCTGGTAACGGTGTGTATCGAGAATATCTTTGGCACGGGCAATCTGTTCCGGTGTGATGGAGATTTCTCGTTCAATCCGGGGATGACTGTCGATGGCAAGGTAAGTCATGATTGCCAGGGTGACAACCAGAATCAGGGTGCAGATTCCTGTCAGATTGAGTAATTTCCACATGCCGGATGAGTGTTGTCGGATATCGGGCCGGCCACTTTCAGGTGGCCGGCTGCTTCATTGTTTACGGTATGAATCGGTAAAATATTGACTGCCCTGAATGTCCCGGGTACTCGTGTCACCACCAGAACCGGTAGGGCCGGTAATACCCGTTGTAGAAAAACGGGTAGCCATATCCATAATAACCGGGATAGGGTCCGTAACGGTACAGGTTGTCTTCACGATAGGCCTGCGGCCAGAGATGGATGGTCTTGGCAGTGATGAGTGGAATATGGATGGTTTTGTTTCCGATTGTGCGTTCGATATTTCCTTTTACTGTGCCGATGACGGTTACTTCTACACCTTTGGTATAAATTGCTGGATCGAGAAACTCATTGATCTCTACCGCGAAACGTCCTTCTCCGGGTTTTCTGGTTTCCGGGTATCCGCTGCGATCGAGCGGATGAAAAAGCACCTGCATCAGACTGAAATCCGTTTCGTTTTCCACCTCGATCACAGTCCCTCCCCAGCGAACCGGTGCATCCTTATAGGTTTCAGCGTTCTGGCTGACTGGCTGGTAAGGGATATCCACTGCTGAAAAATTTCTGATTTCAGGCGGCATGCTGGTGCAGGCGCCGATGAGAAACAAAGTGCACGACAGGAGAAGGGGCAGGGTATGGGTTTTCATATTTTTTCCTCGACGGATAAAGTGGAAAAGTGTAAACCTCAAGTTGGACAAACACTCCGCCTGGATGTTCGGCGCAGACAATACGCGATTTACCAGGTTTCTGATCAAACCAGTTTATTCCGTTTGATTGAAAGGTATAATAACGACTTTTACAGCCGGCCCCGGATTATCTTGCCTGATTTCATCTTTCACATGTTTTCGCATAGCGCAGCCGGTTCAATACAAGGTATAAGGCTGAGGGATCACTGATATGGATCAGTCTTCCATCCTTGACTTCAGAAGTGGCACCTTTTTCGCACCCATTCTGGTCCTGTACAACAATGATCTGGAAAAGATCGAGCAGCGGTTGCAGGAGAAAATTGCCAGTGCTCCCGATTTCTTCAGCAGTTCCCCTGTATTGTTCGATTTGAGTGAGCTGAATGAGAATGACAAAAAGATCGATGTCGAAGCGCTCATATCACTCCTTCGTAAACTGAGCCTCTTCCCTGTCGGGATCAGGGGGGGAGATCCTTCACAGGAAAAGCGGGCGCTGGAATTATCCGTTCCGGTTGATTCCGGCCGCAGCCGTAATGACGCTATCCTGCCGGAGATACAAAGGAAAGACGATACCATGCCCGAGGTTCAGCCAGTGATCAGGGAGGCGGTACGCGCGCCTGCAATGATGATTACCCAGCCGGTGCGCTCGGGCCAGCGGATCTATGCTGCCAGCGATCTGGTGATTCTGGCACAGGTCAGTGCTGGTGCTGAAATCATGGCTGAAGGCAATATCCATGTTTATAACACGCTGAGAGGGCGGGCACTGGCCGGTGTGCAGGGAGATACCGCTGCCAGGTTTTTCTGTCTGGATCTGCAGGCGGAACTGGTTTCAATTGCAGGTATTTATAAAACCAGCGAGGATCTGAAGGAGACTCCCAAGAAGAAGCCGGTACAGGTCTATTTGCGCGATCAGGCGCTGATCATTGAAGAATTGAGCTGAAAATATTTCTGAGAAGGAGATTCAATTGGCAAGAATCATCGTCGTAACGTCAGGGAAGGGGGGGGTCGGTAAAACCACGACCAGTGCTGCGATCGCCATGGGGTTGGCTAAAAGGGGGCATAAAACAGCTGTCATCGATTTCGATGTCGGTCTGCGCAATCTGGATCTGATCATGGGATGTGAGCGCCGCGTGGTGTACGACTTCGTCAACGTCATCAATGGTGAAGCGAATCTCAATCAGGCGCTGATCAAGGATAAGAACTGCAATCAGCTCTATATCCTGCCTGCGTCGCAGACACGTGATAAAGATGCGCTGAATCTGGAAGGTGTTGGCAGGGTGCTGGAGGAACTTTCCAAGGATTTCAAATATATCGTGTGTGATTCCCCTGCAGGGATCGAGAAAGGGGCCTACCTCGCCATGTATTATGCAGATGATGCATTTGTCGTGACCAATCCGGAAGTTTCATCCGTAAGAGATTCGGATCGTATGCTGGGGATACTGGCAAGCAAATCGCGCCGGGCTGAATTGAACATGGAGCCTATCAAGGAATACCTGTTGCTGACGCGTTATGATCCGGACCGGGTTGAATCCGGTGAAATGCTGGGTCTGGATGATGTGCAGGAGATTTTGTCGTTACATTTGCTGGGTGTCATTCCGGAATCCAAATCGGTGTTGAATGCGTCTAATTCGGGAATTCCCGTGATTCTGGATGAGAAAAGCGATGCAGGTCAGGCCTATGCGGATGTGGTAGCGCGTTATCTTGGAGAAAAAAAACCACTCCGTTTCATTGACAGTAAGAAAGGATTTCTCAGAAAGCTGTTTGGAGGTAAATAATGAGCTTACTGGATTATTTCAGATCATCTAAATCTAAAACAGCTTCGGTTGCCAAGGAAAGATTGCAGATTCTCGTTGCGCATGAACGTTATTATCGCAACAAACCGTCTTATCTGCCCCAGTTGCAGGAAGAGTTGATGCAGGTCATCCGCAAGTACGTACAAGTGGATCAGGATGCCATCTCCGTTAAATTCGAACAGGATGACAACCAGGAAACACTCGAATTGAATATCATCCTGCCGGATTCGCAGAATACGCGGAATACTCAGCAGGATGCAGTACGAAATTCATTCTGAACGGCCATGTCCCGCCGAATCATTAAAAATTACTGGAGGAGGGCTACCTGCCAGATCTCCTGAAATGAATGACATCGTGTTTTCCTGCATTTCCAGTTTGAGTGCCAGGAGAATGGCATGCAGAAGCTGGGTGCTGGGTATTCTCCTGGTTCTGGTCGGGTGTGCCGGGCCGGAGGTTCATCAGGGAGAAGTGACTACAGTCGTCATTCAACCGGTACAAGAGCAAGCTGATATTGCGAATGAGCCTTTTGTACTCACTGGCAGGCTGGCAGTGAATGCCAGACAGCATCGGTTTTCCGGGGGAATTCGCTGGCAGCATACCGGGCAGAGTGATGAAATTTACTTGTTTTCCCCGCTTGGGCAGATCGTTGCAGAGATTTTCAGGGATCAGACCGGCGTGCGTCTGGTTACTTCTGAGCCCGCCATTTATCAGGCACAGAATGCGGAGTATCTCACCAGCCAGGTACTGGGCTGGGAGTTGCCGCTTGCCGGTATGCGGTTCTGGGTGCGCGGAACCCATTTTCCAGATACGGTTGCTGAAAAAGATCTGGATAAGAACAGACGTACGGTAGCCATTCGTCAGGATGGGTGGCAGGTGGTTTACCAGAATTATTATCCTGCACAGGAGGGTATGTCTGTTTTACCAAGATTGCTGGAATTTAGTCGGCCGGATGTGAAAATGAGGCTGCTGGTCGATCAGTGGCAGGGTGAAACAAAGAGCGGTGACGCCACGGGTAAAGAGTTACCGTAAATAATTTTTCTTTCTCGTGTATGGACATATTTCCAGCGCCGGCCAAACTCAACCTGTTTCTGCACGTGATCGGACGTCGGGAAGATGGTTACCATCTGTTGCAGACCGTCTTCCGCTTTATCGACCATTCAGATCGACTGCATTTTGACATCACTCATGATGGTGTCATCAGGCATGAGAACCTGATTCCCGGCCTGACGGAAACGGATGATTTATGCGTTCGGGCAGCAAAATTGTTGCGGCAACGGTCCGGCAGAGAGTCACTCGGAGTGAAAATTCATCTGGAAAAGAACATTCCGCTGGGCGGAGGGCTGGGCGGAGGAAGTTCCGATGCGGCCACAACACTGATTGCCCTGAACAGGCTGTGGGGGATCAACTGGAAAAGAGAACGCCTGATGGCACTGGGACTGGAATTGGGCGCCGATGTGCCGGTGTTCATCTATGGCAGGAATGCATTTGCCGAGGGAGTGGGGGAAGAACTGCATGCTGTCGATTTGCCATCAGCCTGGTATGTCGTGCTGACGCCGCCTGTCCAGATTTCCACAGCGGCGGTTTTCACCAGCAAAGAGTTGACACGAAATACAATTCCTATCAAAATGGCGGCCTTTTCCATGGGACAGGGGCATAATGATCTTGAGCCCGTTGCGATGCGCATGCAGCCTGTCATTGCTGGATGGCTGGGATGGTTGAAGCAGCAGCATGGCACGACGAAAGTGGCGATGAGTGGCTCCGGATCATGTGTGTTTGCGGAATTTCCTTCTGAATCGGCTGCGCGCGAGGTATTCGGGCGGTTGCCGGGTGACATGAGCGGGTTTGTCGTGTCAGGGCTCGCAAGACACCCTTTGTCAGATTTTTAGAACATTTTTTGGGGAGTCGCCAAGTGGTAAGGCACCGGATTTTGATTCCGGCATTCGTAGGTTCGATCCCTACCTCCCCAGCCAGATCCCAATGAATCTGCCAGTATCGTGGCAGGTATCACGCAAGTGGTCGGATCGGCCCGTGTCGTTTTTTAAACCGGATGTAAAAGTTACCTATGTCCTATGACAGCCTGATGGTTTTTACCGGAACGGCCAATCCGAAACTGGCACATGATGTAGTCAAATATCTGAACATCAATCTCGGGCGTGCAAACGTTGGGCGTTTCAGTGATGGTGAAGTCATGGTGGAGATACTTGAAAATGTCAGGGGTAATGACGTTTTTGTATTGCAATCCACCTGTACACCGACCAATGACAGCCTGATGGAAATTCTGGTGATCGTCGATGCGCTGAAACGTGCTTCAGCCAGCCGTGTTACTGCGGCAATTCCCTATTTCGGTTATGCGCGGCAGGATAGAAGAACCCGATCTGCGCGGGTACCCATTACCGCCAAAGTTGTGGCAAATATGCTGACCAGTGTCGGAGTGGACAGGGTGCTGACCATGGATTTACATTCCGACCAGATTCAGGGGTTTTTCGATATTCCGGTCGATAACGTCTACGGCATGCCGATTCTGCTCGGAGACATCTGGAAGCATGACTATCAGAACCTGATCGTCGTTTCGCCCGATGTGGGCGGCGTGGTACGTGCACGCCATCTTGCCAAGCGCCTGGAATGTGATCTGGCCATCATAGACAAGCGGCGTCCCAAACCGAATGAATCCAAGGTCATGAACATCATCGGTGACGTCAGGGGGCGTACCTGCGTGATCATCGATGACATGGTGGATACGGCAAACACGTTGTGTGAAGCGGCATCTGCGTTGAAACGGGAGGGTGCAGCCAGCGTGATCGCCTATTCGACTCATGCGGTTCTGTCAGGGAAGGCAGTGGAACGTGTCCAGACTTCGGATCTGGATAAACTGGTGGTAACGGATACGATTCCGTTAAGAGAAGATGCCAGCAAATGTAACCGTATTCATCAGTTAAGCGTGGCCAGCCTGCTGGGTGAATCCATGCTCAGGATAAGTAACGAAAGTTCGCTGAGCTCGCTGTTTATAGAATGAGATAATGTTCTGGTCCGTTCGCGGGTGGGCGGGCTGTTTGTTTTCAGGAGAATGGAATGCAAATCGAAATCAGTGCCAACAGTCGTAAATTACATGGAACCGGCGCAAATCGTCGTCTGCGTTCCCAAGGAAGATTGCCGGGAGTCATTTATGGTGGCAATGGTGACGCGCAATCGATCGAACTCGATCACAAGGATCTGTACTACAAGCTGAAAATGGAAGCTTTTCATGCATCCATCCTTTCGATCAGTATTGATGGCAAAAAGGAACAGGTGCTTTTGCGTGATGTGCAAATGCACCCGTTCAAGCAACAGGTGTTGCACATCGACTTTCAGCGTGTCAGACAGGATCAGAAAATCCACGTAAAAGTACCGCTGCATTTCATCAACGCTGATATTGCGCCAGGGGTCAAGTTGTCGGGCGGGATGATCAGCCACGTGGCAACCGAGATCGAGATATCCTGTCTGCCTAAAGATCTGCCTGAATTCATCACGGTGGATCTGTCCGGAATGACGGCCGGCAGTACGCTGCATTTGAGTGATCTGATACTGTCGGAAAATGTTGAAATACCTGCTTTGTTGAAAGGTGACAATCTGCCGGTGGCTACACTTATTGCGAAGCGTGGGGAAGCCGGCGAATCCAGCGAAGAATAAACCTGATTCTGTTTGTATGCCAGGGAGTATCTCCCTGGTATCGTTCACCTCGTATCGCAATTCATTATTAAGTCCGTTCACCCTTTTCTGAATCCCTTGTTGCCGGAACTGCACTGAGTTATGGAGTTACCCGTAAGGCTGGTGGTGGGTCTTGGCAACCCGGGCGAGAAGTATGCCTCGACCCGCCATAACGTCGGTTTTGACTGGTTGGACCGTCTGGCCAGTTCACAACGGGTTGCATTCACGCTGGAAACCCGGTTTCGCGGGTTGTGTGCACGCATCATGCTGGCCGATACCGACATCTGGCTGCTCAAACCCCAAACCTACATGAATGCCAGCGGCATGTCGGTTGCTGCTGTATGCCGCTATTACAAGATAGTGCCTGAACAGATGCTGGTCGTTCACGATGAACTGGACCTGCAGCCTGGCGTCATCAAACTGAAATCCGGTGGCGGGACCGGGGGACACAACGGCCTTAAAAGTATCGTCGCGGATCTTTCCAGCCAGGTTTTCTGGCGATTGCGGATCGGCGTGGGACATCCGGGAGATCGAAATCAGGTGGTGGATTATGTCCTGCATCCCCCGCGCAGGGAAGAAGCAGCACTGATCGATGAAGCAATAGATCACAGCATGCTGGTATGGCCGCTGATCGCCCGGGGAGATTTTGCCGCGGCAATGCAGCGACTGCATACCCGGCAGGAAAACTGAAAAAAACTGAGAAACTGTCTCACCTGTAAGCCGCTATTCTGTATCGCTTTCAGGAAATCGATGGAAACCGGATTATGAGCCTGAAATGTGGAATCGTCGGTTTGCCCAATGTTGGCAAATCCACTTTGTTTAATGCGTTGACCAAAGCAGGTATCGCTGCAGAAAACTATCCGTTCTGCACCATCGAGCCCAACGTCGGTATCGTTGAAGTACCTGATTCACGCCTCACCGAGCTGAGCAGAATCGTCAATCCGCAGCGTGTGCAACCGGCCATCGTGGAGTTCGTCGATATTGCCGGACTGGTGGCGGGTGCTTCCAAGGGAGAGGGGTTGGGTAACCAGTTTCTTGCCAACATTCGTGAAACAGATGCCATCGTCAACGTCGTGCGCTGTTTCGATGATCCGAACGTCGTGCACGTTGCCGGCAAGGTCGATCCGCTGGCTGATATCGAGGTCATTTTGACCGAACTGGCACTGGCCGATCTTGCTACCGTGGATAAAGCCATTGCGCGTGATGGCAAGAAAGCGAAATCCGGTGACAAGGAAGCAATCAAACTGGTTACGGTACTTGAGAAATTGATACCACACCTCAATCAGGGACAGCCGGCGCGCACATTCCCGCTTTCAGACGAGGAAAAGGAAATCATCAGGCCGTTATGCCTGCTGACGATCAAGCCGGCCATGTATGTGGGTAATGTGCTGGAAGACGGTTTTGAAAACAATCCATATCTCGATCGCCTGCGTGAATATGCAGCAAAAGAAAACGCACCAGTCGTGGCGCTGTGTGCCAAGATCGAAGCTGAACTGGCCGATCTCGACGAAGCAGATAAAAAGGAATTTCTGGCTGACCTGGGGCTGGAAGAACCTGGCCTCAACCGCCTGATTCGTGCGGGTTACGATCTGCTTGGCCTGCAAACCTATTTCACTGCCGGTGTGAAGGAAGTGCGCGCCTGGACCATACACAAGGGTAATACCGCCCCGCAGGCAGCAGGCGTCATCCATACCGACTTTGAAAAAGGCTTCATCCGGGCACAAACCGTATCCTATGCTGATTTCATTGCCTGCGGCGGCGAAGCCGGTGCGAAGGAAAAAGGCAAAATGCGGGTGGAAGGCAAGGATTACATCGTTCAGGATGGTGATGTGATGCATTTTCTGTTTAACGTCTGACGAATTTTGCTGGATCTTGATGGCGCTCAGTAGCGCTTGGTGGACAGGTTGACTCATTTTAAATCAATTGGTTGCGTAAACAATACGGTCTGCTGAGCGTTCCTATTGTTCATCGAGGTCTGAAAAATTCGGGGGTAGCGTTGGGGGTACTCGTGTTCAACCGTGGGGGTACTTTTCCCCGCAGTGGAGTCCAACGATGCCCGAAAATCTACTCACCGACCTCAAGGTCAGGTCGGCCAAATCGACTGATCGAGACTGGAAACTTTCAGACGGCGGGGGCCTGTTCCTGCTGGTCAAGCCCTCCGGCGGCAAGCTCTGGCGGTGGAAGTATCGCCTGCAAGGCAAGGAGAACCTCTTTGCCATTGGAGGCTTTCCTCAAGTAAGCCTTGCGGAGGCACGTGCTACCCGCGAGAAAGCGCGTGCCTTGGTCAAGCAAGGTATCCACCCTGCGCATGAGAGGCAGCAGGTCAAGCAGCGCAACCTGGAAGCACTGGAGGAATGCAAGCGCGCCCGTGAAAACTTATTCGCCAAGGTGGCGCAGGCGTACCTGGCCGAGATCAAGCCAGTCTTTGCGCTCAGTTCCTACCGCACGAAAGAATCCCGCATCAGGAAGTACCTGTCGCCCAAGTTCGACGGCATGCCGATGAGTGACATTGGCGTCAAGCAGATCCACCCGTTGCTGGAGGAGTGCAAGGCCCACGGCGCGTGGGCGGCCATTCACGTCAAAGGTGATCTGTCGGCCATCTTCGAGTTTGCTGTGGTGCGTGGCCTGATTGAGGCCAACCCGATCCCGAGCCTGCGCGGGCTGCTACGCGTGCCTGCCAGCGAAAGCAAAGCGGCGATGACGCGCGAGCAGATCCAGAAGTTCTACCTGGCCCTGCGGGGCTACAGAGGCTATCCGGAAACTGCACTGTGCCTGTGGTTGATTGCACTGACCGCTTGCCGTCTCGGGGAAGCTGCCAATGCCGAATGGGAAGAGTTCGATTTTGAGGACGCCGTGTGGCGTCGGCCCGCTGCCAAGATGAAAGCGCGGCGTGACCATATCAGCCCACTTTCCACACAGGCAATTGCAGTCCTAAAGGACTTGCAGCGCATCACTGGGGAAGGCCGTTATCTTTTCCCGCACCGCACCGCACCGCAGCGGCAAAGGCTTTGCCACGCCCAACCGGCTCACCTATGCCATGCGCGATATGAATCTGGGACGGGGAACGACACCGCATTGTTGGCGTACAACGTTCTCGACCTGGGCCAATGAGAACGGATTCAGGCCCGATGCGATTGAGCGACAGCTTGCCCATGTGGAAGGCAACAAAGTTCGTGCAACTTACAATAAAGCGCTCTTACTGGATGCCAGAAAATTAATGCTACAAGCTTGGGGAAACTATTTAGAAGATGCTAATAACGGCAACGCCTCTAAATGATTTGATTCCCTTCACGCCATAGGGCTTGGCCTCCTTAATGCAAATAGAGTATTAATCTACCAAAGAAGATTTAGTCCCGAAACTAGTAATAATACTGAAAGTATAGCGCGCAACCAGCGATCAGATAAAAACCGGCTTCCAATCAGTGCTCCAAGGGATCCGCCAACAGCAACTGCGACGAGCCACCAAGGCAAGGCGCTAGGAATCTGATCCCAATGGATATAAGCGCCCATCAGAGCAGCGGCTGAGTTAATTAGATTGTATACTGCGGTGGTCGCTGCTGTTTGCCTGGGAGTCCCCCAGTTCATTGCGAGGATCACGGGAGCCAAAAATACTCCTCCACCTGTTCCGGTAGTTCCCGAGACGAATCCAATGAGAGCGCCTGTTGCTAGCGCAGCATAAAATGGAGGCGAGGTAGGCGCGCCCACTGCTGCTGGCCTCTTGCTCAGAGCTGACCGGGCCATCTGAAAGGCTGAGAGTACAAGCACTCCCCCTACAATAGGAAAGTAGATATGTTCTGGAAGCTGAATTGCCCCACCAACCAGCGAAAACGGAAACCCCAAAACTGCAAACGGATAAACGCTTCGCCAACTCAAACGGCCAGCCTTAAAAAAATGAAAAGTTCCGATTGCTGCAACTAATAAATTCAAAGAAAGCGCAGTTGTTTTCATGGCCAGAGGCGCGAACCCCAAAAGCGCCATTGCAGCAATATAGCCTGACGCTCCCGCCTGCCCAACCGCCGCATAGATAAAAGCAATAACAAAAAAAGCTATTGCCAACCAGATCAACACTCTAAGCTCATTATTACCCCTGCGAGCCGCACCTTATAAGAGGGCGGCTTGTGGATCCAGACAGCACCTTGACGCGAAAAGCTTTCTTGGTGATTATGCATCTAAGTCTTTTGTGATTCTAGTATCATTACTTACCGCTGGCCGGCTTGCGTTATTTGCCAAGATAAACAGCGCTGATTTGTGTTCTTTCATGACCCAGCTCACGACTGATGGTTTGCCTTGCTTCAACGTCCAATACATGCTGCGCAGCAGTCAGGTCTTTGGCACAAGGCCCACCCACCGCAGGTGCTTTCCACCCTGTCAAAGCCTCATATCGGCTCTGCGCCTCCTGAACCGTCCCGACAATCGAGGAGGCTATTTGGTTAAAGTAAAATATCCATCA
>ENA-UOUJ01000761-UOUJ01000761.1-activated-sludge-metagenome-genome-assembly--contig:-NODE-761-length-19434-cov-6.568812_pt1 | contig 19434 bp, 22 predicted proteins | sample MGYA00249839_ERZ747224 | MGnify/ENA primary metagenome ERZ747224 (study PRJEB28782, sample SAMN03220277) | activated sludge metagenome | biome: wastewater; feature: sewage sludge; material...
AGTGAATAATGGTAAACTGGATATTCTCAAGAAAAAATTTCCGCTGTTAAAAATTCTGAGCAGAGGCACGCAGGTTAAACTAAGCGGTGCCCCCGATCAAATTGTAGAAGCCAAGGAAAAAATTGATTTGCTCATTCAATACCTACAACGCAACGGGCACATGAGCGATAATTATTTTGAACAAATCCTGGGTGGTGATGATGAATCAGCCATCGACCATTTCGTTGACAGAAATCCGAATGATGTATTGGTTTTTGGCCCCAATGGTAAAACCGTTCGTGCCCGAACAGCCAATCAGAAAATGATGGTTCAGGCATGTGACAAAAACGACATTTTATTTGCAATCGGTCCGGCAGGAACCGGCAAAACGTACACAGCCGTTGCTCTTGCGGTTCGGGCGCTAAAAAACAAAGTGGTGAAGAAAATCATACTAACCCGTCCTGCTGTAGAAGCCGGAGAGAGTTTAGGTTTTTTACCCGGCGATCTGAAAGAAAAAATCGATCCGTACTTAAGACCTCTGTACGATGCACTGGATGATATGATACCTGCAGACAAATTGGGCTACTATATGAGTACACGAACTATCGAAATTGCTCCTCTTGCTTACATGCGCGGTCGGACACTGGATAATGCTTTCATCATTTTGGATGAAGCGCAAAACACCAATGATCTTCAAATTAAGATGTTCCTTACACGTATAGGCCCGAACGCCAAAGCCATCATCACCGGTGACCCTTCGCAAATTGATTTGCCTAAAAACCAGCAAAGCGGTTTGTTCCGGGCCACACGTATCCTCAGAAACATTGAAGGCATTGCGCATATTGAACTCGATGAAGAAGATGTTGTACGTCACCGTTTGGTTAAGTCCATCATTAAAGCGTACAATAAAGAAGACGAGCAAAATGCAGCGCAACAAAAATAAACTTACTATGAATTCCCGTATAATAAGGTGGCCCTTGGGCTGCCTTATTTGTCTGATGGCATCGTGTAGCTCAAATAACGATATTGCACCGCTGACCATGACTTCCGCCGATACGCTGGCAGCTTTGAAACGGGTTGAACGCGCTCATTTTGAAATCAGTAACATCAAACCGGTGGTACAAACCGGAGATTTGATTACAAGAACCGGTAACGATTTTACGAGCGAAAGTTTACGTTCGCTGAATCAACGCAATCAAACCTATTCGCATTGTGGCATCGCCCTTGTTGAAAATGATTCTGTTTATGTTTTTCACGCGTTAGGTGGAGAATTTAATCCCGACCAGAAATTGCTCAAAGAATCGCTGGAGGTTTTTGCTGACCCGTATTCCAACAAAGGAATCGGCATATACCGTTTCGATATCAATCCTGATCAAATACAAGCTGTACTGAATAAGGTATTGGAATTCTATACGTTACCCGTAACCTTTGACATGCAGTTTGATTTGGAGAGTGAAGAAAAGATGTATTGCGCTGAATTTGTGGTAAAAAGCTACCAAAAAGGTACTGCAAACTGGCTGAATTTTCCGGTTAGCAAAATCAATAATTTCCTCTTTTTTGGAGTAGACGACCTCTTTTTGCACCCCTCCTGTAAACCCATTGGCCAAATAGTGTATAAATAACATTTGAATATTTGAATAATAAATATATTTTTGGCGCCAAATCATAGCAAAAACAATCAAAGCAAACATTATGAAAAGAATTTTGACCGCCGTACTGTTATTATCTACAGTAACCTTATTTAGTTGTAAATCCGGTGATGCCGATCCGAAGGCCGTATTGGGTGAGTTTTTTGAAGCACTGTCTAAAAAAGACATGGCTAAAGCACGTACGCTTGCAACTGCCGACAGCAAATCAATGCTCGATATGATGGAAATGGGAATGAATATGGCAAAAGATGAGCCGGCTGACCCAAAATTTGATAAAGCAAACCTTGAAATGGGTGAGCCTAAAATTGAAGGAGATAAAGCAACGGTTGCCGTTAAAGAAAAACAATCAGGTGAAAGTGTAAACTATATCCTGAAGAAAGAAGACGGAAAATGGAAAGTGGCTTTCGATAAGGCTTCCATGATGTCTATGGGTGCTGAAAAAATGGGCGAAGGTGGTGCTGATATGGATGCCGCTTTAGATGAACTGAAAGATATGGATGCGGACACCCTGAAGGCTGCAATCAATGAAGGATTGAACATGGTGGATTCATTGAAAAATGCTGCTCAGTAATTTTTTAAGTTAAACTTTTTTAAAAGCACTCTTCGGAGTGCTTTTTTTATGCAGGTCATTGAAAGATGTTAACTTTATAGCATGAAAAATGTATGGATTTGCTTAGCAATCTTTTTGCTGACAGCTTGTAATAGTAACGACAATGCCTATCCTGAAACTGCAATGGATACCGGGCGTACATTTATCCGAGCCAGTTTAGACGGCGATTTTAAAGAGGCCGAAAGGTTGTTGTTGCCCGAAACTGAAAACAGGGAGATGTTTAACTCATACATGAGATACTACCAAAAAATGCCCGGCGAAACCAAAGCTAATTATAAGAAGGCTTCTTTCGAAATCAACGAATTTCTCGAACTCAACGATTCAACTACCATCATCAATTATTCAAATAGCTACATGAATAAACCGATGGAAATTAAGGTAGTCCGTTCAAACAATCGTTGGCAGGTTGATTTTACTTATACTACTTCCGGTAATTTACCTATTCACTAAATGAATATCATATGTACGTAGTTCATCCCTGGCATGGTGTTTCACCCGGTCCTGCCGCGCCGGAAATTGTATGGTCGGTCATCGAAATAGCTAAAGGCAGCCGTGGAAAATATGAATTGGATAAACATACCGGGCTGATGAAACTGGATCGGGTCATTTATTCGTCTTTCCACTATCCGGTGAATTACGGTTTTATACCACAAACTTTAGGACAGGATAACGACCCGTTAGATATCCTGGTGTTATGCAGTGAAAATATTCATCCGGGCTGTCTGGTTGAAGCAACGGTGATAGGAAATATGCAGATGGTTGACAACAATGAAATGGATGATAAAATCATTGCGGTGGCCACCTCCGATCCGTCAGTCAACCACATCCAAAGCATTGAAGCCCTTCCAAAACATTTTGTGGCACAGCTCAGAAACTATTTCGAGCAATATAAAGTGCTGGAGAATAAAGTAGTGAAAATAGATAGCTTTCAGGATAAACATACCGCCTGCAAAATCATTCAACAAGCTCGTGAATTATACAAGGAAAATTTTCCGAATGAAACTGAAAAGTAGACAAATGGACCTACAAACCATTATTATTTTAATATTAACCGGCCTGCTGGCAGGTACTCTGGGCGGTTTGGTTGGAATTGGGGGAGGCATCATTATTGTCCCGGCACTCATCTATTTTCTGGGTTTCAGTCAATGGGATGCACAAGGAACTTCCCTGGCCTTGCTGATGTTTCCTGTGGGTGTGCTGGGAGTAATGCAGTATTATAAACAGGGGCACGTACATTTTGGATACGTTGCATTTATTGCGGTGGGGTTTTTATTGGGTGGATACCTGGGCAGCAAAATATCACTTAGCATTCCTCAAGAACATGTCAAACGGTTTTTTGCTGTATTTATGATCCTGATTGCATTGAAAATGCTGTTTTTCGATTCTAAACCCTTGCCCCCAAAGGCCACTGCAGAAAAATTAAAATCAAACCCCTAATAGAACCCAGAACAAGAAAATCAAACATTTGAAACTATTGTTTGTCAACGAATAATCACCATAATAAAAATGATCAGGAACTCATTGCCCTGTATCAACAATCCGGAAATAAAGACTGGCTGGGCATCCTGCTGCAACGCTATACGCTGTTGTTGTTTGGTGTGGGTATGAAGTACCTCAAGAATGAAGAAGCTGCACGAGATGCCGTTCAACAGGTTTTTTTAAAAGTAATCAGTGATTTCGATAAATACAGGGTGGAATATTTCAAAAGCTGGCTCTACACATCCATGAAGAATCATTGCCTTATGGAACTCAGGAAGAAAGGCATTATTACCACTGAAATTGATTTGCGTGTACACGAAGACGGTAGTTCAGAAGCTGTATTACAAGAAGCCGTTGATAAAGAAAAGAAACTGCAGCAACTGGCTGTAGCCATAGAACAATTGAATACGGAACAAAAAACCTGCATCACTTTGTTTTACCTTGAAAAAAAATCGTACAATGAAGTAGCTTCCATCTCGGGTTACACTTTACAGGAAGTAAAAAGTTATATTCAAAACGGGAAAAGAAACTTAAAAATTCATCTGCAAAGCATGGAGCAACATGACAGACGATAACAACATATCGAACCCTTCTGAAAAAGGGATCCCGCAGGATCCTCTGCTGGGTTATCTCAACAATGCATTGAGCAATCCGGAACAGCATGCTTTTGAAAAAGACATGATGGATGACCCATTTTTGAATGATGCTGTAGAAGGACTTCAGCAATACCGGGAGAAAGACAAACTGCAACAGGTAGTTCAGGATCTCAATCAACAACTCAATCAACAAATTAAAAAAAGAAAGAATCAAAGAGCAAAAAGAAGATACAACACACAACCTTTCATACTCATCGCCATCGGTGTGTTGCTGCTGATCATCATCCTGTTTATGTTGGTTGTGCTAAAATTGCCATCCTGATTATTTCTTCCTGAAAAACAACCGAACGGGTACACCGGTAAAATCGAAATGCTGACGCAATTGATTTTCAAGATAATTTTTATACGGTGTTTTAATATCATCCGGATAATTGCAGAAAAAAGCAAAAGTTGGTGTATGGGTTGGCAGTTGTGTGACGTATTTTATTTTAATCGCATTGCCCCGAACAACCGGTGGATGGTATGCTTCAATGGCACGTTGCATCACATCATTTAGCTTTGCCGTCGGTATTTTCTTCGTACGATTTTCATACACCTGCAATGCCATCTCTATACTTTTAAATATACGCTGCTTTTCCGTTACAGAAATAAAAATAATAGGCACATCATTAAACGGTGCGAATTTCTTTTTTAATGCTGCTTCAAAATCGCGCGCACTATTGGTAGATTTTTCAACCAGGTCCCATTTGTTCACCAACACCACAATCCCCTTTCCTTTTTTAACAGCTAAGGAAAATATTGCCAGATCCTGTGCGGTCAATCCTTTCTCGGCATCTAGCAATAATAAACACACATCGGCCTCGTCCATAGCTTTAATAGCACGTATCACAGAATAGAATTCAAGATCTTCGTGAACTTTAGATTTTCTGCGAATGCCCGCCGTATCTACCAGTATAAATGATTTATTGAAGAGGTTGTAATGCGTATCAATGCTATCGCGTGTGGTGCCGGCAATATCACTTACAATGGTGCGTTCTTTTCCAGTGAGTGCATTCAGCAGGGATGATTTTCCCACATTAGGCTGACCGATGATGGCAAAGCGTGGTAACTTTTCCTCTGTTTTTTCATCCGCATCCTTTTCATCCGGAATATGCTCCGCAATGGCATCCAGCAATTCTCCTGTACCACTACCACTGATGGAAGACAAAAAGAAAATATGTTCAAACCCCAAACTATAAAATTCACTGGCTTCAAGCATGCGCGCGTGATTATCTACCTTATTCACGACCAGGAAAACGGGTTTCTTGCTTCTGCGTAACATTTCCGCCATTGATTCATCCAGTGATGTGATGCCGGTAGAAGCATCTACCATGAATAATACAATATTTGCTTCTTCAATAGCAATATGTACCTGTTTACGAATTTCACTTTCGAAAATATCTTCACTCCCGGCAACAAACCCACCGGTATCTATTACATTGAATGTTTTGCCTGTCCATTCTGCCACGCCATATTGCCGGTCGCGCGTAACGCCACTGAAATCATCTACAATCGCCTTGCGCTGCTCGAGCATTCGATTAAAAAACGTACTTTTTCCAACATTGGGTCTGCCGGTTATGGCAACTGTAAAACTCATATTTCAACTTTAATTCAATAAACAAACGGATTAATAGCCGTATTCTTTCAGGTGTATTTCATTGTCGCGCCATTTCGGGCGTACCTTAACAAACAATTCCAAAAACACTTTCTGCCCCAGAAAAGATTCAATGGATATCCTCGATAAGGTACCCAGCTTTTTAATCATGCTGCCGCGCTCTCCCAATATAATGGCTTTTTGTGATTCACGCTGCACGATAATATCTGCTGAAATTTTTGTCAAGGTCGTTTTTTCTTTGAACTCCTGTACCAACACGGCAGTTTGATACGGCAATTCCTCTTCATACAATTCAAACACCTTTTCACGTATCAACTCCGACACAAAAAATTTTGTAGGTAAATCACTTAAATCATCGTTATCATAAAAGGGCAATCCCTCCGGTAAGAATTCAAGAATCACCCCCATCAATTCTTCTATGCCTGATTTCTTCAGTGCCGAAATTTCAACCACCTTTTTACAATATGGTTTGCTTTCAAAAAATGCTCTTCTCTCCTGCAACACTTCCGGTTTTACCAAATCTGTTTTATTCAGCAGGATGATGCAGGGTACCTTTAATTTTAACTGGCTGAATATACGGTCACTTTCCTCCGGATTTTCCCTTGCATCTGTGATGAGCAGTGCTACGTCAGCATCTTCTAATCCTGAACGCACCGCCTGCATCATTTTTTCGTGCAATTTGTATTTGGGTTCAATGATGCCCGGCGTGTCAGAAAATATAATTTGATAGTCCGCTCCGCTCAGTATGGTTTTTATTCGATGCCGTGTAGTTTGAACCTTAGGCGACACGATCGCAAGCTTCTCACCCATCAATGCATTGATCAATGTAGATTTTCCTGCATTGGGTTTCCCAAATATATTTACAAATCCTGCTTTCATCAGTTCGCCGCAAGCGTTTCCGGCAAAACTATCTTATTTTGAGGGAATCGGCTAATTCATATTCATCTGATTAAGGTTTGAAGGTGCCTGTGCTGCGCACCCAATGGTGCTTTAGAATTACTTTAACGTTTGCATCAGTAATAAAGCAGGCACGCTGTACAAAAGGTTTTACCATCCAATATTAGCCGGCAGGTACAAAAGTTTCAAAAGATGATTTTAATAACGTAAAAAACCTTATCTTTGCAGTGCGAAGTAGAGCAGCGGTAGCTCGTCGGGCTCATAACCCGAAGGTCAGAAGTTCGATCCTTCTCTTCGCAACACAGCAAAGGTTATCGTTTCACGGTAACCTTTTTATTTTGGTCTACGTAACAAAAAAGGGAACGCATGGTTCCCTTCATTTAGTGGAGCTGCAGGGAATCGAACCTTGGTAATCTTCAGGTTCAACACAGCTAAACAAACACACTGAAAGCTAGTATTTACGGGCATCAAGTCCCGCCCAAAGTAAATAGAGATACACTTAGGGCAATATTTTTTGCGACCTTTTTTGCAACCTTTTCAAAACAGTCGTTATATTTGGTGTGTAAAAAAATAGCTCATGGGTACAATTCGATTTAATATAAGAAAGGACAAACCCAACAAAGAATCCTTGCTCCCTATAGAAGTTATTTACCAATTGCACAGTGACAGAGCTACCTTCAGGACACAGATCAAGCTCTATGAAGCCAACTGGAGCCAAAAGACTCAATCCGCAGTATTTATTGAAAAGAAATTAATCCGGGCCCAGTATCCGGAATACAACCCATATTTGATCCTTGCCAAAAAAGAGGTTGAAAATATAAATGATACTCTGAATGCTCTTCGAAAAGAAATCAGAGACATTGAGAAAGGGTTTGAATTAACCGGGGTTTTGCCTAGCTGTGAATTAATTATCGGCAAACTTAAAACTGCTCACAAACCAAAATTCAAAAAAAGGGAGCCGGTAAGTGCAATTTCTGATTTTATTGAAAAATACGTCACCGATCATGAACTTACCAGAGAAAAGTCAAGCCTGAAAATTTATCGAACTCTCAGAAATCACCTCTTAAACTTTCAAGACAAGAAGAACTACAAAGTAACTTTTGCAAATATTGATTATTCCTTTTTTTCAGCCTTCCAAAATTATCTTATTTCTGAAGGGTTGAACAACAACTCAGTTGCAAAAAACTTAAGCACACTGAAGACATTCTTAAACTATGCCAAAATACACGGATTTGAAGTACCTGGTAACTATAAAGATTTTAGAATAAAGAAAGAATCACTCGACGTTATAGCACTTACACAAACTGAGCTTGAACAACTACTCAACGTTGAAATCAAAAACACATCCTTAAAACAAATCCGGGATGTATTCTGCTTTAGTTGCTTCACCGGTTTGAGATTCTCCGATATAAAGAACTTAAAACATGAAAACATCAAACCTGATGCTATTCGAATAACAGTTAAAAAAACGAAAGAACAGTTAATGATTCCACTCACTCCATATTCTATGAGCATCATTAACCGGTATAAGAACTACCCCAACCCACTGCCAGTAATATCAAATCAAAAATCAAACAAGGCAATTAAGGAGATTTGTAAGATTGCTGATATCTCAGAGCCTGTAGAAGTAGTTAAGTTTTATGGATCAAAAAGAGAAAGTAACATCCAGCCTAAATACGAACTTATAACAATGCACACTGGCCGGAAAACCTTTTGCACACTCTCACTTGAAAGAGGTATGAGCGCTGAAGAGGTTATGAAAATAAGTGGGCATAGAAGTTATGCTAGCTTTTCAAGATACGTAAAGATTACAGAGCAGCGCTCAAAAGTGGTAATGAGTAAAGCCTGGGGAGAGTTGAAACCAAATCTAAAAGCTATTTAAACATTCATGTAATATCAATTAAACCATAAATCAATAAATATGAATCAGGTTCAAGTTACAACCCTGGAAAAGCAACCACTCCATCAGAAAAAAAACATTGTCAGAGTTAAATTGTTCCATTTAGATGGATCTGAATCTGAAATGAGATTGCAAACCCCGTTTTACACAAGCTTGACAGAGCCTTTGGAAATGGCTAGTGTTTCCATCAGCAATTACATTGAAAGCCTTACTGCACATTTTATTCAAATACGTTCTTATCAGGTTTCATTTGGATCCGTTAATCAGCAAGGTGAAGAGGTATTGCCATTCAGTTATCCTGAAGTTGAAATCCCGGTAAATAAGGTTTATTACCGGGGAAAATGGGTTAATCCAAACAAAGTTAAAAACAGTACAAGAGCAATATAATTTCATTTCAATTGAGAGCTTCAATCATTTTTAATTTATAAACAAATTAGCATGAAAACAAAATGTATTAATCAAATGAATGCAACCGGATTCAAATTCTTTCAATACACCGGGCCGGGTATTTTGAAAGGTACAAAAGATGAAATCGTAACCGGTGATATTTTGTATACTAGAATATTTAATCTTTCAAACAAACGTAAAAAATGTTTATTGGCACTGGCAATCCTTAAAGGTGAACCAGTCCTGGTTAATGTTGAACATAGTGGAAACGGACTGAATTTAACTTCAGTGGAAAATCCCGGCCACAAGCTCAACCCTAATGATGCAATCAGTTTGTTTGAAATAAAATACATCTCACGCAAAAGAAACTAATCATGAATAGCGAAATCAAAACATTGCTCAATGAAGCTACAGCGCACGAATGGATTGATTACCTATTGGAAATACAAACCAGTTTAATCCTCAGTGGGCATTTCCTCGGATTTACTGAGAAAGGGTTTAACGATCATGCAGGTAAGTTCGCGGCGCTTCAAGCGTTTTTTAAACAATTATCAAACACTCACAAATCAGATAGTTAATGCAAGACAACAATATAGAGACTACTTACCAAAGAATCGCTAGAGTATTCAGGGATTATTTTAAGAGTTTAGATAATGACTACAATGTATTACGTGAAACCAAAATTGATTGTTTACAAAGAAGCCTTTTGAGTCTAAATAAATTTTTAAGAGCAATGTACACTTTGGATAGTGTTGGAACGGTTTTACATTCACCGAAACTTCATTTACCCGGGGCAGCCTTACCTATTCAGATATACGACTCTAAGTTAGATTCCAATGATTACAACCATTGGGCGCAAGTAATTCAAAAAGAAATTGAATCGTACAAAACCCAATCTTCGATAGAGAATAGTATGGTTAGTATTGGATTCCCAGAGGAAGTAAAAGGTGAATCTCAATACAGTAGTCCTTCAAAAGAAAGCCATGTGAAGCATGAAAGCCCTGTAAATGCACGAGCTATTGCTGTAGCAGCATTATTATGTAGTTACGTACCTGAGGAAAAAATAAAAGCTGCACTAAAAAAGTACGGGATTAATTCTTGGAAACATTACAGAGACATACACAACGGAGATGTAAAAGATAATTATTTTACAAGTAAAAAGATCTTTACAAAGCTATATCATTTTAAAACTTGCTTGAATGCATTTAATTCCGCATTTAATGTTTTAAAAAATGATTTCAATCTTAATTATCCTGAATTAATAAACGCCCAAACAAAGTGGGTAAGCCATGTTATGCAAATGATTGAGAATAAAAGCAATGAAGGTTATTTGGTTGAATGCATGGATCTACATGATGAAATAAAGGAGAAAGTGAATGAGACTCTTCAGAATCCATAAATGATTTTCCTTCCTGAAATTGATAAAAGTTTTCAATAAAAAGGGGTAAATCTTTACCCCTTTAGCCCGACATCAAAAATAAACAGCCCCCTGCACAGCCCCCTGCAATTCTCTTAGGATATACTTTCGTTTCTGTAAATCTGTAGAAATGCAAAACGTAGTATTATCGCCGATTCCACTTGATGAACTAATCAAGGAGATTGCATCCATTGTTGGCGGTCCAAAAGACGCCCCAGGACCTGCTTGCGAAAAACCGATTACAGACGACGAATGCGTTGATATAGCCTCCCTGGCCAGATTTCTTAATGTTACCGAACAGACTATCATCAAGTTCAAAGCAAAGGGATTAATTCCCTATCTACAAATTGGGAGGTCCGTAAGGTTTAACAAACGTGAAGTCATTGAAGCATTACGAAAAACCAAACGATAATGAGTGGCAATCTTCAGCACTTCATTTTTGATGCTTTAAGGAGGATGCGTACCATCCGGCGCGAACATTGCCTTAGCCCACAAGCCCAAGCGTTGCTTTATTTGCTAATAGAGCTTGCAAATGAACAATACTGGCCCGAGTCATTCAAATGCTCAAATGGGGAGCTTATGGGGCAATTAAGCTCATCTGAAAAAAGCCTTATAAGGTACCGGGGTGAACTTATAAACGCTGATATTATTGATTATGAATCTGGAAAAAGTAAAAAAGAGTCCGGTATTTACCGTATTAACTACTGTAAATTTTACAACCAATCAGACAGCCAATCAGACAGCCAACCCGGCTTAAATGGTTCAGACAGTAATAAGACAAAGACATATACAAAAAACAAGAGAGAGGTACACGCCCGAAATTTAATTAATGGATCTTTTAAAATCCCGGATATGGATGAAGTTATTGACGCTTTTAAAAAAAACGGAGGTAGCTCAGAAATGGCTAAAAAATTTTATTCCAGCATGCAGGCAACCAACTGGAAAAAAAACGGAGCGAAGGTTACAAACTTCGTTCACCTCGTTCCATCGTTTATTGAAAATTGGCGAAAGAACGAACAGAGAGGCACTAAAAAAACAGAAAATCATGACTACGCAGCAATCGCAGCATTCAGAAAAAAACAGGAGGATGAAGCCTGGGCAGCCATTAATGGCAATAATGCCTCTACATTAACCCGTAACCCATAAACCCAATATATCATGAAACAAGGAAGAAAAGCCTATTACAACAACAGTAAAGAGTTAATTCAAGAAGCTTCTAAAGTTGTTAAGGAAACAGTGAAAAACGCCCTTCAAGATCACAAAAATTCATTGAAAGATGAAATTGATCTGGCTGTAGAAAACAAGATCAAACAACGAAATGATCGAATTCAACAGCAGGTCCGGGAAAACATTTCCCAAAACGAATATGTCTCAAAGGAGGAATTAACCAAAATGAATTTAATAACCAGGGATGAAGCCTCTGAAAGCTGTGCAATACATCTTGGCCAGAAAACCCCAAACCAAAAAACGAACAAAAAAAATGAAAACAGAAAATTTAGTAACCCTAGATGATTTAATTCATTACACCTACCGGCTAGCTCTGGAAAACAATGCAATGCTTCGCCAGGTAATTTACAATCAAAGTTTATTGCTGAAGAAAAACAAACTGAACAACGAATTTCCTTCAGAGATTTTTCTAGACCTGGATCCGGTAGCAATTGACTTCAAAAAACAAAGAGAGAGATTGCCGCCGTTTCAGTTTATCAGCAGGATTACACCAAAAGTTCAAGAAGAGGTAATAAGGTGGGCCAGTCTCAACCCTTTACTTCCAGTTGATGAAAACGAGCCGGTTCCGTCGGTTCGATTCCGTACGCCTCCTGAATCTGAAAATTAAACCAATTGACTATCAAATGTTTAAGCCTTTAGGTGCAAAAAGGTTGCAAAAAAGGTATCTAGAAAACAACAAATCAACAAAAATGAAAAAAGTAAAATTCACAAAATCACAAAACGAGAGATTAAAATTTCTCACTGAACAATATTTTGAAATCAATGATGGATTACGAAATAAATCAATCACACCCCGCGAATATGCTGTTGGCTGCTATGATACAATAAGCGAACTACAACGCAATTTTGGATCAATTGAGCCGCTTTACTCCGTATTAATGAAGGAATATGAAATTCAAAACGGTAAACAACCGTGCGAAAGCAAATGGAACATTGATAACAATTTCACACTCAAAAGTTATTATGAAGAGTTCAAAATTGCATATGATGCGTATAAATCTGGCATCTTTTCACCTACAGAATTTAGTCAAAAAACAATCGACCTGATAATTTGCATAATCAGTGCTTTTGGTACCATTGAACCGTACTACTCAGAATTCAAGAAAAAAGCCGGATTCGATCCTCTTGAAGAGGTTTGATTTAATTTTTCACAATCTGATATCCCTAAATAATGGCAACAAATAATCGTACCCTTACCAGAATTTATGATCTCCGTGTACTTGGCGGAGACAAGGTCAACAATGCATTGAAAAGCATCAATCAGGCATTGGAAGAGAACGCCAGGCTGAAAGCGCTGGCGAGTAAGAATTCTGTTACTGCAGAGGAGCTGGCAGAAATCGAGAAATACAAAACCCGGATAAAAGAACTAACCGCCGAGGAACTGAAACTCAAAGCAGCCCAGAAAGAGGCTACGAACGAAAAGCGGGCACTGGCCATTGCAACAACTGAAGCGGCAAACGCAGCGAAAAAAGAAAAGGATGCGTTAGTGGAGGCACAGGGATCGTATGCAGAAACCAAAAGATTAATGGCAGAGCTTCGGCCGTTGATTCAAAATGCGAATAAAGATTCTCAGGTATTGTTCCAAGGTAAAAAACTGGATTTCTCAAAGGCAATTTCAGAGTATACACGATTGAGCGCAGCAGAACAGAACTTCAGACGGCAGTTCACGAAGGATAACATTTTAGTGGGTGAATACACAGCCGGAATATTGAAGGCGTTTAATGATAGCGGACTTGATGATGTTATCAAAAACCAGGTGCAGAAACAAAAGCAGGAGTTAAAATCACTGGACCAAGCTTTTAACGAGTTGAAAAAGGAGTTAAATTCCGTTGGTAGCACCGGAAAAGATGGCTTTGATAAAATCGAGAAAGAAATGGTTGCAAACCGTGCCCAAGCTAACCAACTGAGGGCATCAATTGCAGGCATTGAGCAACAAATGGCCGGGATGGGCGGTATTGGTGCCAGGGTCACCAGTTCGATCACAAAAGGGTTTGCAGATATCAAAAATTCACTGGGTTCAGTGGTGGTAGGTTATTTGGGGTTCCAAGCGGCAATCAATGCTACTACCAAAATTTTTAGTGATACGGTTACTCTTGATAGTTTTCAATCAGCTCTGAAACAAGTAAGTGGTACTCAGTCTGAGTTTGCAAAAAACTCTGAATTTTTAAAGGAGACTACGCAACGATTGGGAGCCGAATACATCAGCACTGCAAATGCTTTTAAAAACTTCTATGCAGCATCTACCCAGGCCGGAATCGGAGCTGATGAAACAAGAAAAATATTTGAATCGGCGGTTTCTGCATCTTCAAACCTGAAATTAAGCCAGGAAAACACCAACGGAGTTTTACTGGCATTCTCACAGATAGCATCAAAAGGTAAAGTTCAAGCTGAAGAGCTCAGGGGACAAATTGGTGAAAGGATCCCAGGTGCATTCTCAATAGCGGCCAGAGCTATTGGAGTAACCCAGCAAGAATTAAACAAAATGTTGGAAAAAGGTGAAGTTCTATCTGATACGTTTCTTCCAAAATTTGCAGCTGAGTTAAGAAAAACATTTGGCGGGAACAGTAACAATGAGGTTAAGGGTTTGCAAGCCTCGATAAATAGACTGAAAAACGACTTAACGCAAATGATCGAAAATGCGTTACCTCAACTAACCGTTCTATTCAATGCAATTATTGGGCTTGTGTCCTTACTTACCGGGAGCCTGCCGGTCCTGATCGGCCTGGTAACACTGTGGGCCACCGGATGGGCTATAATGAACAAAGAGCTTATTATAACCCGAACACTGATTCCAATTTTAACGGCTGTTTTCGGATCTAAAGCTAAAGCTATACAAGCACTGACAGCAGCTACAAACTTATGGGCTGCAGCCAAATCAAAAATCATAACATTACTCAATAACCCGGTGTTCAGGAATATCGGGTTAGTTATCGGAGCTCTGGCCGTATCATTTACATCATTCGCATCTTCAATTAAAGAAAGTAGCCAACAACTGGATGTTGTAACAAGGAAAAAGAAACTTTTGAGTGAAGCATCCAATGAAGCCAACAGGGAGCTAGCTACTACAATTGAACAGGAAAAGCAATGGATTAAAATTGCCTCCGATGTTAAAGTTGAAATAGAGGTAAGAGAGAAAGCTCTGGAAAAGTTGAAAGACATGATGGGGAGTTATGGTGAAGCCCTCACATTGGAAAACTTAACAACCAAAGAAGGTATAAAGCTACTGAAAGAGTACAATGAAGAAATTTACAATAATGCACTTGCAAGAGCTTCAGCCAGTATCCAACAACGTGAACAGGCAAAGCTCGACAAACTCGTACAATACCAGTTTGATATTCAAAAGGCAAAAGCCTCCGGCGGATCCATATCCACTGATATGTTTGATGAGGAATTTATGGAGAAATTTTACGAAAAACAAGGTAGAGGTGCAAGCAGTATTGGAAAATGGATTGGTGACAAAGTAGGAATCAGTTTTACATACAGTGGCAAAGATCTGGATGCATTTGCAAAACTTGCTACAGATGAAATAAATAAGCAACAACTAGAAGTCCAGGCGGCAATTTCAAACAATCTGAAAAACGAAACGGCCAACAATAAACCCAAAGAACTTACAATAGATGTTTTTGCCGTGTTCGCCCGGTTGATTAAAGAAGGTGGAAAAGAAGAAGAGTTTGAAAAACTAAAAAAGGATATCCAGGAAAAGAAAAAGAATTTGAATGTTATTTCCAAAGAGTACAAAGACCTTGCAAAACTGGAACAGGACATAGAGAATTTCCTGAACCCTAAAGAAGGTAAAAAACCTGGAGCATCAAAACTTAACGCTGAACAAAAGGACGGCTTTAAAGATATTGATGCTATTCGTGATGAACAACTTGCAGTCGAAAGAAAGAAGTTCAGTGAACAGTTAATTTCTGAAAAAGATTACTTGAATAAAGTTTTGGAAATAAACCTATTCGCAGCATCAGAAAAACTAAAGCTTCTTAAAGGGGTAAATGCTGAAGAAAGAAAACAAATTGCAGAGCTCAACTTGTACAAGGTTGAACAAATTGCTGAAACCAGCAAAAAGGTTTTTGATGTTGAAGCCAAAGAAGCCCAGGAGAGATTTGAAGCTTTAAAAAGTAAATACGATCGTGAATCGAATTTAATTATTGATGATCCCAACGCAAAAGAAACCGAAAAGCTAAAAGCACGAGAGGATTTAAACTTTAAACTTCTATCACTTCAATCAAAGTACAATAATGAAATGGAGTTGTTGGAAATGAAGTATAACCAACGATCTGTAAAATCCGAAGACGAAAGGGCAAAAGCAATTGTTACTATTCTTAAAGCTATAAAGAAGATCCGACAGGATGAATTTGCTGCAGCCATGATTGATATTGAAAGGGCGGCCAGTAAGTTATTAGCTGAAGAAAGTATCAAATTCAATGATCTTGATAAAAAAATTCTTGGACAGAAAAACAAATCAAACAATGACAAAGAGGCGGAAATTGAGAGGTCCAATATTGCCAAAAAGATCGCATTAAAAAGTATTGAGTTAGAACTTGCAAACAAAAAACTTGATTTCGCAAAAAAAGAGTACGATCAAGGCAAAATAACAGCCGAACAATATCAAAAATATTATGATGCTGCAATTGCGAAGCAACTGGAACTAAACGCTGCAATTGAGGATGGTAAACTCAAAATTGCCAGTTTGCAAGACCTTTTGCAAATAGGCATTACTAAACTTTTCAAAATTGGATCTGGAAGTGATATCCAAAAGCTACTTGGTGACACACTGGTTAAATCATTCGATATGGCCAGGGAAGCTATGGATAATTACTTTGATGCTAGAGCATCCAGAATTGAAAGGGATAAGGAATTGACGTATCAATTAATTGAAATTGAGAAACAACAGCTACTAGATAAAGCACAATCTGAAGACGAAAAAAGCTCAATCGAGAGACAGGCTGCGGCCAAAAAGAAGGAGGCAGACCGAAGAGCGTTTGAGGAAAATAAAAAAATGCAAATTGCCCAAGCCAAAATAAACCTGGCAATGCAATTAAGCAACCTGGCAGTTGTTGCATTTGCTCCAAATCCTTTAAACATTGCAACACTAGGGATTGCCGGTGCTATAATGTATGCAACCCAAGCTGCATTGGCATTCGCAAATTACGCAATGAATGTAACGCGAATAAACACAGCGCAGCCCTTTGCAGCCGGTGGCCGTGTTCAACCTAGAAAACTTGGTAGTGGGAAAATTACAGCATCCTCGAACATACCTACTCAACCCAATGGAGACAATGTGCTGGCCACTGTTAAAACCGGTGAAGTGATCTTAAACGAAGAGCAACAAAAACGCCTCGGTGGTGCTAAAACATTTGCTCAAATTGGTGTGCCCGGATTTGCCTCTGGCGGCATGGTGGAAATGTACAAATGGGCATACCCCGCCGCAATCCCTGGAACATTCTTAAAGCCACCCATTGATCTTAGCTTTTTAAACCCAAGTCAGAAAGCATTACCAGACGATATTAAAGACATAATCCTGGAGCAACAAAAATCAATTTCACTAAATGCTGAATCAGTTCGAAGCCTTATGATCCAAACCAATGAACGCATTGATAAACTGAAGGTACAGGTTGTATCACAGGAAGTTTCTGAAATGGATAAAGAGATCAAAGCCGCTGAGGCTATTGGAAGATTAAGATAATTTCCAATTTATCAATAATGGCTACAGAAAAAAAGAAGCTGAACGATAAAGAGCTTGATCTTGAAATCCGGAAATTATGGAGTACTGGAGAAAGAGGCAAAACGCGCTTTTACCAACTTTTGCAAACCAAATTCAAGATTGACAAACGGCGCTGTTTGGCCATGTATGATAAAGTTGCAAATGAAATGGCAACACTAGGGGCCAATGTGCACAGTAGTGTTATGACTGAAGAGTTAAAAAGTGCAGTTGAAGAATCAATAGCCAGTGATCTGGAGCTTGAAGCAATACTTTGTAAAATTGCTACTGGAGGCATTAGTATTTTTGACTGGGTGAATAACAAACCGGTGCTCAGGGATGTTACGCCAATGGAAATGATTGCTGCAATTGATAAACTCTTTAAAAAGCGGGGATCCTATGCCCCTTCCAAAGTGGCAAATACTGATACAAATGGCAATGATGTACCGGCTCCACCCGTTTTTGAAATTCAATATAAAAAGATGCCAACCGAATTACTAGAGAAATACGTAAGATTATATGAAGAGATTGAAGAAATAAAAAGAATCTCATCAGACTAGTTAATCAACGTTCCTACCGGCCTGTATGTGGAGCGCTTTCAACATAAGCTACACCCATGTGGTTTTCAACTATTTTGGTTGCACTGCTTCTTGCTTGAGTTACATTGTTATATCGGATAGGACCGGGTAAGTATCTCTAAACATTTCTGTTATTGCTCTTTCTGATATTGCAACATTCGGGCATTTGTTATTTACCATTAAATAACTACTGATTTGAGGGTACTCAAATTTTGTGAACGTTACGTCTCCAAATAGCTCTGAAGCGATTTTACTGTATACCCTGAATCTTTGATTAGAAATGTGTGATTCTACAGTTTTATTATTCTTGTCTACACTACGTGCCCCACCAAAGCCAAAAGAGGCTGTTGGATATTGTTCTAAAAGCATCGGAACTGCAGTTGCACAAGTTTTAAGTATGCTTGGTAAATCCCCTTTGTTTATGATTTTTCCAAACTTAAAAGCACTCCTTTTGTCCTTCTTGCAATAAAACTTAATTGCAAAAACATCCTCTTTGTGGTACTCGGCGTTTAAGATGTAGATATAACGAGTTACTGGAGAATAAAACTTGTAAATCAGGGTAAATAGATGGTCGGAGCCGTCGTTACAAGGTCGTCTTTGTACGAATTTTAACTCATAAGTCGGAAAGGAAGAAAAATTCAAGGAAGTAACCGATGTGCAGTATTACTAGCCGGCTTAGTTGTAACTATTGAACCCCTAGTCATACTTTGAGTAACGATAACAGGCTTAACTGAGCTAAGCGACTGCCAATTCAGACGTACTCCCTTAGTAGGGACATTTTTGGTTGTTTTCTTCGTGACAGGCTTCATTTGTAGATTGGTCTTGTTTTACTTTATAATAACGTTTGGTCTTTGAAGGATATTGTAAAACAATAATTGCATCAAAAATGCTATGCAAATATAAGTGAACAGTTAGCGCATCCAAACAATTTTAAACAATTTTAAACAATATTAAACAATTTTAAATCTCGACTGAAAATAAGTAATGCAATACAGTACTAATAAAATGCAAAAAATCAGCTGAATACTCTATAAATCACCTCTATTTTAGACGAATCAGCTACTTAATTTAAAATTGTCGAGATGTACTATTTGGGTGCAATCCGGTGAAATGCAGGTCTTCAACAAACTAAAAGGCCCCTGTAGAAACAAGGGGCCTAATTGTTGTAAAAAAAAATAGCTCTAAAGAATGCTCTATTACAAGAGCGTGAAGATAGGTAAAAAATGCGAATTTCACTACCTTTTTCACTACCTCACCCAAAACAACGGTCACAAATGTCTAAATTTCAACATATTGTGAAATAAAGCTGTGGAGCTGCAGGGAATCGAACCCTGGTCCAAACATATTCGCCGTAAGCTTT
>ENA-UOUJ01000762-UOUJ01000762.1-activated-sludge-metagenome-genome-assembly--contig:-NODE-762-length-19417-cov-4.435131_pt1 | contig 19417 bp, 20 predicted proteins | sample MGYA00249839_ERZ747224 | MGnify/ENA primary metagenome ERZ747224 (study PRJEB28782, sample SAMN03220277) | activated sludge metagenome | biome: wastewater; feature: sewage sludge; material...
TACCATTGATAAAGACAATACAACCATCGTTGGTGGAAAAGGTAAAAAGGCAGATATTGTAGGTCGTGTAAATCAGATTAAAGCACAAATTGAAACTACTACCTCTGACTATGACAGAGAAAAACTGCAAGAGCGTTTGGCGAAACTGAGTGGTGGTGTGGCTGTACTTTATGTAGGAGCTGCTACCGAAGTAGAAATGAAAGAAAAGAAAGACCGTGTGGATGACGCATTGCATGCAACCCGTGCGGCAGTGGAAGAAGGTATCGTTCCTGGCGGTGGCGTTGCCTATATCCGTGCCATTGAGGCTTTGAATGTAAAAGTAAGAGGTCAGATTGAAGATGAGCAAACCGGAATGGCAATTGTAAAAAGAGCATTGGAAGAACCACTTCGTATTTTAGTAGAAAATGCCGGTATCGAAGGATCCATCATTGTACAAAAAATTAAAGAAGGAAAAGACGATTTTGGTTTCAATGCAAGAACCGAAGTTTATGAAAACCTGTTCAAGGCCGGTGTGATTGACCCAACCAAGGTGAGTCGTGTAGCATTGGAAAATGCAGCTTCTATTTCAGGAATGTTGCTCACTACCGAGTGTGTGGTTGCCGACAAACCGGAGCCTAAACAGGCTGCACCTGCCATGCCTCCGGGAGGAATGGGTGATATGGGTTATTAATAAATTTTTCCATAACGAAGATTTATTCATGAATAATCAAAGAAAAAAATGCTCACAGAAATGTGGGCATTTTTTTTGGTGGAAGATTTTTAACGACAATAAAAAAAATGTTTAAAAAATCCTTTTCGATAAATGCTCAAACAATTAATTTAGTTGGATGAAAATCAACAAAAACGGAAAAAAGAAAAATAAGTTTCGAAAATTTTTATCCATTTTGGGACCGGGATTGATCACCGGCGCTGCCGATGATGATCCTTCGGGAATTGCCACTTACTCTCAAACAGGGGCACAGTTCGGGTTTGGACAACTGTGGACTGCTGTGTGGATGCTACCTTTTATGATGGGCGTACAGGAAGCCAGTGCAAGGATCGGGTTGGTTACAGGAAAGGGTATTGCTGCCGTAGTGAGAGAAAAATATAATAAGAAAATGCTTTATACTATGGTTGCTATCGTATTGATTGCCAATACCATAAACATTGGCGCCGATATTGGAGCGATGGCCGCCGCCGCAAATCTTATTATACCGCTACATTTTTCAGCATGGACATTATTGTTTACGGCAAGTATTTTGATTCTCGAAATTTTTACCTCTTATCGGGTTTATGCCCGAATTTTGAAATGGCTGGCGCTTTCATTACTTGCTTATCCGTTAACCATTCTTATCATTGATATGCCCTGGGCAGAAGTGATAATGGCTACTTTTATTCCTCATTTTGAGTTTAGTTTTGCATTTCTGTTTATTATTACAGGTGTTTTAGGCACAACCATTTCTCCCTACATGTTTTTTTGGGAAGCATCGCAGGAAGTAGAAGAACTCAAAGAAAAAAATATTTTTCAAAATGGAAATTACAGAGTCAGAAAGCCGATGGTAAAGCGAATGAGGATTGATATCAACGCGGGGATGTTGATTTCCGAAATTACCACCTGGAGCATCATGGTGGTAGCAGGGGCAGTGTTGCACAAAGGAGGTGTACAGGACATTGGTACGGCTGCGGATGCAGCCAAGGCGTTGGAGCCATTGGTAAGCTCTTTTCCGAATGCAGGATTTCTGGCCAAGCTGATTTTTGCCATTGGCATTATCGGATTGGGATTCCTTGCAGTTCCGGTTTTGTCGGGTTCTGCTGCTTACGCTGTATCAGAAGCTGTTAACTGGGACTCAGGCCTCAGCCTGAAATTAAAAAAGGCCCATGGTTTTTATGGAATTATCACCATCGCCACTCTAATCGGTCTTGTTATCAATTTTGTGGGGATTGATCCGGTGAAGGCGTTGGTTTATGCCGCCGTGTTAAATGGTGTGGCCTCTGTACCGCTTATTTATATTATTATCAAAATTTCTTCTGACAAAAAGGTCATGGGTGAAAACAAAAGTGGCGCATTGTCTAAATCATTGCTTTGGCTAACCTTTATTGGAATGGGTGCCGCTGCTGTTTCTATGTTTGTACTGATGTTTAAAGGAGGTTAAAAAACCTTTTATTTGTAATCAATTTTTATTTTTTGCTTAATCCCGATACCCGGCTCATCGGTTGGAACGATTTTTCCTTTATCGAGTCTGGCTCCGTCAAAGGCATCGTTTTGAATTAATAAAGCGCCGTCTAAGTCGGCAAAATCCATTCCGGCAACCAATTGAGAAGCTGCCGAAATTGCGCAGGATGTTTCAGTCATACATCCCAGCATCACTTTCAAACCCAGCGACTCGGCAAGGTTGCGCATTTTCCATGCTTCATGCAGGCCGGTACATTTCATCAATTTAATATTAATTCCGGTGAAAACACCTTTCACTTTTTGCACATCTCTGAGCCTTTGCACCGACTCATCTCCAAACACAGGCAGAGGGCTTCTTTCAGTTATCCAGGCATTGTCTTCCAGATTGTATTTCCCCATCGGCTGCTCTATCATTACCACGCCTTGCTCCTTTAGCCAGTGAATTAAATCCAGCGCTTCATGCTTATCCTTCCATCCCTGATTGGCATCAATGGCGATTGGAAGTTGTGTGGCAGACCTCACTGCTCTGATAATTCTCTTATCATCTGCTGTTCCTAATTTTACCTTCAAAATATTAAACTGACCTTCCACTTCCTTTACCTTGGTTCTAATCATATCGTCGGTATCTATACCAATAGTGTAAGTGGTGTCAGGAATTTTATTGGTATTTAATCCCCACATTTTATGCCAGGGCTGTTTAATAATTTTCCCAAGCAGATCGTGCAGCGCTATATCCACAGCAGCTTTGGCGGCTGTATTATTTTCTGCAATTTTATCTACGTATTGTAAAATTTCTTCAATATGAAAAGGATTTGAAAAACCTGATAGATCAATTTTTTTCAAAAACTCCATAACCGAAGCCTGCGATTCGCCCAGATAGGGTGGAAGAGAGGCTTCGCCATAACCGGTTACGCCATCGTAAGTAAGCGATGTAAGTACCACCGGAGTAGTTTTGCGAGAACTATTTGAAATGGTAAATACATGCTTCATCTGTAAATCATAAGGAGCCCAGCGAAGCTGAAGTTTTGAGTTGGCTGAAGTTTTTCGCATAATACTTTGAGCTTTTAAATTGAAGTCGATAATTGTGGCACCTCCCAAGAGAGCCATAGATTTTATGAAATTTCTTCTTTGCGTTGTCATCAAAATAAATTTTGTTTATTGATTATACCAAGGGTGATCAAAAATACTCCATGTGCCATTTTCAGGTGAATTTAGAATCCTTTTGGCAATTACATATCGTTTTCGATTATGTTCATCATAGTTCTTATCATTAGGATCAAGGCTGCTGATGGTAATTCCTTTTGAATCAGCATTGATAAACTGTCTGTTCTGCAAATAAATGCCGGTGTGTACAATATTATATTGAGTGGTATCCGGCCGGTTCTTTCTGCCAAAGAATAACAAATCGCCTTTTTGAAGTTTACTGAAGTTGTCGGTAGAGTCAATAGCAACTCCGGTCAGGTACTGTTCCTTTGCATCGCGGGGAAGAATAATGCCATGCATCAGATAGGTTGTTTTTGTAAATCCGCTACAGTCTAAACCTCTTGAGGAGGTGCCGCCCCAGAAATAGGGCAGGCCAACAAATTTTTTACCCACATTTTCAATACTGTTGCCGGTGAGTTGTATTGACTTTTTCCATTCATCCCATGTTTTTACAGATGCAGCCGGAATATATCCACCCCTGCCGTCGGCAAAAGAGACTTTATAAAAATTTTTTTGCTTTTTTGGATTGTCCAAGAATAAAAGATTGCCCATAATTACTTCAGAAGTGATTTCAGCAGATATTTTGGGCTCTTTATAAATGAATGTATTGTTTGCAGTTACAATCAAACGTGGTTTTAAATTGAAATCGCTCAGTGTTTTTCTATTGATATATTTTATTGGTGCATTCACCCAGCCCTTATAGCCTTCGGGTGTTTGCACCTGATACCAGTTTTTGTCTTTTGCTATTACTTTTATGGGTGTTCCTAATAATGCCTGGGAAATTAATTCTGACTTGTGGCTCGGTTCGCGATACATGCTCACCAATGATTCAGAAACAATTGACCAATATTGTCCTTCCGGATATTTAATCAGGCTGGTATCGGAAAAATTTTGAGAACGGGAAAAGTTACAGAAAAGTAAAAAAAATATGATAAACTTCCACTTTTTCATGCCAACAGCAATTTTTTGAAGAGTTAAAGATAGAAATAATTTGTGGGAAGTAGGGAGTTTGAAGCTGTGTTTTGTTTCAGTTCTTATAATATTTCATATCCTGTTGTAGAATCCTTACCTTTGCACCTCCAAAAAAAATCCGAAATTTATAATGATTAGTGTTAGAGACCTAAAACTGGCCTATGGCAAGCGTGTTTTGTTTGATGAGGTAAATCTCAACTTTACCAAAGGAAATTGTTATGGTGTGATAGGTGCTAATGGCGCCGGTAAGTCCACTTTTTTAAAAATTCTTAGTGGCGAAATTGAACCTAATAAGGGTAGTGTCAGCATTACACCCGGCGAAAGAATGGCAGTGCTGAAACAAAACCAGTTTGAATTTGACAACGAAACCGTTTTGAACACTGTATTAATGGGGCATAAGAAAATGTGGGATGTGATGCAGAAAAGAGATGCTATTTATGCTAATCCGGATGCTACGGAGGAAGATTATATGGAAGCCAGTCATCTTGAAGCCGAATATGGCGAAATGGGTGGTTACGAGTCGGAGAGTGATGCCGCCAGTTTCCTGAGTGGATTGGGTATCAAAGATGAGATGCACCAGATGCTGATGAAAGATATTCCGTCTAACATGAAAGTGCGGGTACTGCTGGCGCAGGCTTTGTTTGGCAATCCCGATATTTTATTATTAGATGAGCCTACCAACGGATTGGATATAGAAACAATCAGTTGGTTAGAGAACTTTTTGGCCGATTATGAAAATGTGGTATTGGTGGTGAGCCACGACCGTCACTTTTTGGATGCGGTATGCACCCACGTTGCAGATGTGGACAGACAAAAAATAAAAATTTTTACAGGCAACTATTCATTCTGGTATGAGAGTTCTCAACTGATGGCCAGACAAATCTCTGACAGAAACAAGAAAGCCGAAGAAAAGAAAAAAGACCTGCTTGAATTTATTGCCCGTTTCAGCGCCAATGCTTCCAAAAGCCGTCAGGCTACCAGTCGAAAGAAAGCTTTGGAAAAATTAGTGATTGAAGAAATAGAACCCAGCTATCGCAAATACCCGGGTATTATATTTCAGCCATTGCGCGAAGTGGGCAACCAGATACTAAATGTAGAAAACCTGAAATTAGAAGGAGAGGGCAGCACCTTGTTCAGCAATGTTACCTTTAGTGTAAATAAGGGCGATAAAATTGCTTTCGTGAGCCGTAACCCGCTTGCTGTAACATCTTTTTTCAATATTATTAATGGGCTGGAGCAACCTGATAGTGGTAAATTTGAGTGGGGCAGCACTGTAACCACTGCTTATCTACCGCTCGAAAACAGTGATTTCTTTACTAAGGAATTAAACCTGATGGATTGGCTTCGCCAGTTTGTGCCATCGCATGTTACCGAAGTGGATGAACCCTTCCTTCGTGGTTTTTTGGGCAAAATGCTCTTTAGCGGCGATGACGTGATGAAAAAGACTACCGTGTTAAGCGGTGGCGAAAAAGTGCGTTGCATGATCAGTAAAATGATGCTGCAAAGCCCGAATTGCATTATACTTGACCAGCCTACCAATCACTTAGATTTGGAAAGTATTCAAAGCTTCAACGAACAATGTACCGTATATAATGGTATCGTGTTGCTAACAAGCCACGACCATACTTTTATGGAAACAGTGGCCAATCGCGTGATAGAACTGACACCAACCGGTATTATTGACAGGCTTACCACTTTTGATGAATACCTGGCAGATGAAAGGGTGAAAGCATTACGAGAGGAAATGTATCAGTAATCCTGATTGGGTTCAATAAAATTTTGTTTACAAGTATTATTGAATACAAAAGACTAAGGTATTCAGCTTTTTTGCTGATTAGTTTTTTGTTTAATATTTTTTGCAAAATAAGAGGGTAGTTTCTCCAGATCGCTCATATTGAACCTGCCTTTCACTCTCAAAACAACCATATCACTGTCATTGTCATTTACCAAAAGCACAATTTCTCGTAAATTATCATTTTTTCCGGTTTTGCCATAAATATAAACCTTGCTGTCGGCATCATTAATAGTGAGTAAGGATTCATATTTTTTGCGCTGCATTTTTTTACAAAGTGTTAAAAAAGCCGAATGTGTTTTTTCGGTCTTCTTTACATCTTCTAAAACTACCAGATGTAAATAATTGGTTTTTCTCAACCATAATCGGTATTCTTTGTCTAAAAATGGCGCTGCAATCAGAAAAGTCAATTTATTCAATCGAATATCGATCTTTTCATGAGCAAGATGTCTTGTCCTTGCAGAAAATGAGCAAAACATATCCTGTGCCTGAGTAGAAGCGCCCATGAAAAGTACAAAAGCAAGTATGATAATTTTTTTCATAAAACAAAAATTAAAAAATTGATTCTTTGCAGCGGATTATTTCTTTTTAATGCCTTTTAGGTTTTCCATGCCAGACACATTTATGGTTTCGCCTAATTTACCAATATTGTCTAAGTCAATAACACCGGTAAGGCTCATCAATACAAATTCTGATTTACTGCCTACCAGCATCACCAGTTCGTTAATCATATTATTGGATTCCTTTGCAAAAAAGCGCACATTTTCACCTGCATCTCTAATTGTCATTATCTCCTCATAAGTACCCAAATTTAACTTTTGAACTGCCTCGCTATATAACTTCGCTCCATTCTTTTCGGTTGTAATCATTCTGAAACTCGTAAGTTGGTTAATGGTTTTTTTAACAGCCGGAGTTACATCGTCCCACTTTACTTTCGACATCATTTTAAACATTTTAGGGCTGATGGAAATGGTTGTAAAATCATCATTATTTTCGTATTGTCTGAAAAATTTGGCGATAGCGTCGTTTTGAGCATCACTGCAAATGCTTACTAATGAGGTCATTATAAATATCAAAAGTATTTTTTTCATTTTTTTAAAAATTTAAATGTTTTAATCTGTTGTTTTTAATACATTGGAAATCACCTGCAACTTTGAGCTTTTCTGGGCTGCTAATTCATTACCTTTATTCATTTTGGATGATAGTAATTCCAAAGCCTTTTCTAATTCCTGCCTGGCCAGTACAGGATCCTGATACGTATCATCAATGGTGAGCAGGTTGTTGATTTCCGTTTCTTTATTATTAAATTTATTGGGTAAATAATTATACATTAAAAATCCGCCGGTAACAATCAAAATAATAATGGATGCGGCTCTCAAAAAGCTAAAAAGACGAATTGCAGGCTTTGGATGAATAGAATTCTCAGCATTTATAAAATCAACTATCTTTTTGTCAAAGTCATCATTTAACTGTATTTTTTCGGAGATATTGGTTGATTCAAAAAAAGTCCGAAATAGTTTTAAGGGTTCTGGCAGTGTTTCATCCTGCAATTTTTTTTTCAAAGCCTTTTCCTCATCAGGAGTGGTTTCTCCCAAAAAATATTTATCTAATAGTATTTTTAATTCACTGTACTCCATATTCCACTTTTTTTAAAATTTCCTTTTTTATATAATTTCTTGCCCTGAAAATATTTACTTTCACCTGATCCATTGAAATACCTAATATTTCTGAAATCTGTTCGTAAGTCATTCCTTCGTTTTCTCTTAAATGAAAACAAAAATGTTGTTTTTCGGGCAATTTCAGCATGGCGTTACTTATGGCAACCACTACTTCTTTGCTCGAATAATGCTCCAAAGGATCGTTATCTGTACTCTGCTCTTGATGCGCCACGTTCAGTGCGTAATAATGATTTTTTCTTTTTCTCAATTCATCCAAACAAAGATGTCGGATGATACCCAAACAATATCCTTGCAAATTGTCCATTTCCCTCCATTTTTCCTTAATATTCCACATACGGATCATTGTTTCCTGAACCATATCTTCGGCTTTGTGCCTATCCTTCAAAAAACTGTAGCTGTATCTCATCAAATTGTTTTTTAAAGGCAGAATGGTTTCTGTAAATGTCCGTTTGTAATCCATATATATAATGAGGACGGAATATTGGAGAATTTGTTACATCAGGTGAAAAAAAATGGCTAAGAAAATTATTTCAAAGCCATAAAGTGTTGTTTATAATAGAATAAATGAGCCTTTATCAGCCATTATTGCTCTATCAAACCAAAGCTGCCACCTGTCCAAGTTTTATCCTTATTGTATCTAACGCCAATCATTTTTCCTTTGCTCAAGCGTGCCAGATTATTAGCCGGTTTGGGTCTGTCTTCACCTTTTTTCCAAAAATAAAAGATTCTTATTTCTGCCTTTGCAGGTTCATCAGGCGTATCTATCACGGCGGCATAATTTACTTTTCGTTGCAAAATCCAGTTTTCCGGGTCTGTTATTTTTTCAATATCTGCTGGGGTAACATCTATAACCACCCCCTGACCGGCAAAAGAGAAAAGCGGCTTCAGCACATAGTTTTCCAGATCGGCAGGTATTTCTTCCAGCTTATTTAAGTAGTATGTTTTTGGAATATTAGGATGGTCAATAAGCGGTAAAGTGTATTTACTGATTCTGTAAAACCAGGCAGGATGTGGAATCCACTCCACATCCAATTCTTCAAACAGAATTTTGGCTTTCTCCTGTACTTCCGGTTCTTGTTGCAATAGTTCGTCAAAGATGAGACGGTTGTAAATTCTTTTTATCAGCACTTCTTTTCCGTCTTTTTCATAAAAAAGTTGTTTGCCTTTTTTAATCAGCGTAGTTACACATACAGGTTTGATTCCCAAATAGTATTCGGAGCAATAAAAGTCAATTTTGGTCTTTTGTTTCTCGGGAAAAATTTCGAGAAGGATAACGTTTTCCGGATTCAAATCGCCCACAATAACATCTTTCAGTAGTTGTATATAGGATTCCTTGTGGTAGCCGCCAATATATCCTGCGAACCCATCAGGAATTTCAAAATGGTTTCTGTAAACCTCTTCCAGCATGATTTCGTAAGAAAACATTGAAGGGAATCCCTGCATTTCTATCAATTGTGGTTCTAATGCTCCCTTTTCATTTTTACATACGCCAAAATCAAAGGCAATACAGTGTGGATAATCATTTTCATTGGGTACCACCAAATTTTCGGGTACCGCTTTTTCGGTAAGGGTTTTGAAGCTCGGACTTTTAATTATATCTACAATGCTTTCACAGGCGTCAATCATTTGATTTGAAAAACTTTTTGGAACAAAAACGGGGGTTTCTGCTATTCTGAAAGAAATTTCGCCGTGTCTGGAATCCATTTCTTTTATAAATGCTTCATAATTTTCATTTAAGAATTTTTCATTGAATGACTTTCTTATTTCTGGTATCATAAAATCTTTTTAAAGCCTAAGATACATAATTATTGCAAAAAAGTTTTAGTTATTTTGCAGCCATGAAGCATTTAAAGGCGCTGAGAAAATATTTTTGGAAATACAGAGTGAGATTGGGCGCAGGAATCCTGTTTGTGATGCTTTCTAACTATTTTAGTGTGCTATCGCCTCAACTTATGAAATTCATTATCAATTATGTTGACCAATCTATTGCCGGCACTGTATCTGCCGAGCACCCTACAAAAGGGTATGATTATTTTGTAAAAAAACTGATAACCATTCTGTCGCAGAATACCAACGTTGTACAAGTGATAATCATTGCCAGTTTAATAATTCTTTTTTTGGCATTGTTAAGAGGTTTTTTTATGTTTTTGATGCGGCAAACAATCATTGTGATGAGCAGGCATATTGAGTATGACCAAAAAAACGAAATTTTTAATCATTATCAAAAGCAGGATGCGCTTTTCTTTAAACGGCATACCACCGGCGATTTGATGAACAGAATTGCCGAAGACGTAAGCAGGGTAAGGATTTATACAGGTCCGGCTATTATGTATATTGTCAATTTGATTTCGGTTATTGCATTAAGTGTTTTCTTTATGCTGCAAAGCAGTGTGGAACTCACTATTTATGTATTATTGCCGCTACCTATATTGGCTGTAATTATTTATTTTGTAAACAGCAATATTCATAAAAAGAGTGAACAGATTCAGGCTTCACTTTCCGATCTCACCACTCATGCGCAGGAATCGTATTCTGGTATCAGGGTGATTAAATCCTTTGTACAAGAAAGTGCTATGCTCAAATTTTTCACCGGTAGCAGTGAAAAGTATCGCAAAAATGCCATTGCATTGGCGAGGGTCGAAACCATTTATTTTCCTTCTATCATGTTGCTTATTGGCCTGAGCATTTTACTCACTATTATGATTGGCGGATTATATTATATCAACAATCAGCATGGTGTTACACTGGGTACCATTGTTGAATTTATCGTTTATGTCAATATGCTCACTTTTCCTGTAAGCGCTATCGGGCTTACCGCCAGCATGATTCAAAGGGCATCGGCTTCGCAAAAAAGGTTAAATGAGTTCTTAAATATTTCTCCTGCCATTTCCGACGCTGAAAATTCCGGAGATTTTAATGCTGATGGAGATATTGAGTTTAGGAATGTTAGTTTTACCTATCCCGATACCGGCATACAAGCTATCAGGCAACTGAATCTTTTGATTAAAAAAGGCGAAAAATTAGTGATTACCGGAAGGACAGGCAGCGGAAAATCGACGCTGGCACAATTACTGTTGCGGATGTATGATATTGATGAAGGTGAAATTTTGATTAACGAAAAAAATATTAAGGATTATCAACTATCAACCCTAAGGAATCAGATCGGCTATATACCGCAGGATATTTTTCTTTTCAGTGATACGGTGGAGGAAAATATTCGATTTGGGTCTTACCATGCCTCAAAGGAAGAGGTTTATGAAAAAGCCGAAATTGCTGGAGTACACAATGAGATATTAAAATTTGCAGAAGGGTACAAAACGCTGGTAGGAGAGAGGGGCGTTACGCTTAGTGGCGGTCAAAAACAACGAATTTCGATAGCCAGGGCATTGATAAAGCCAGCAGGTTTGATTATTTTTGACGACTGCCTGAGTGCCGTAGATGCCAAAACTGAGCGCGAAATAATGGCGAGATTGAATAAATACTTAGAAGAAAAAACGGCAATCATAATTACGCACAGGGTATTTTCGTTGCTTTCGGCAGATAGAATAGTGGTAATGGACGAGGGTAAAATTCCCGAGCAGGGAACTCATGCCGAATTAATGAATATTCAAAACGGATTATATCTCAAATTGTATAACAGACAGCAAAAGGGACTTCAGGATGATGAGGATGAAGCGGATTAAAATAGAACGATTTCTCTTGTTTTTCAGAGGAGGCAATTTTATTTCAAAAAAAAGTTTGATTTTTTGAAAAAACCATATATTTGTTGTCTGATAACAAATTTTAAGAAAATTTTATAAAGTGGAGAACGAGAATAACGATAAGAAAATGGAGAGCCTTTACAGTAAAAGGCTGCGTGCCGGTAAAAGAAGAACTTATTTTTTTGATGTGAGGTCAACAAAAGGGAATGATTATTACCTTACCATCACAGAAAGCCGTAAACGATTTGACGACAACGGTTACGATAGGCACAAAGTTTTTCTATACAAAGAAGATTTCAACAAATTTGTAAAGTCACTCACTGAAGCGATTGATTTTGTGAAAACAGATTTGATGCCCGATTTTAATTTTGATGCCTTTAATCATGATGATTATGATGATGAAGCAGCGCCTGTGCAAAAAGTGATTATTGAATCTTCTGAGGCGAAAAGCACAGTGGAAGCTACCGAACAACCTGAGCCGCCACAGGTATCTTCAATAGAAGATGCGCCAAAGGCTGATGAAAACAATGAAGCGCCGCCACCTACAGCACATGAGGAGGTGGATAAATGGTAGTAAAAATCATTTATGAGTAATTTATTTGAAGCCGCAGTTGCGGCTTTTTCTATAATCTTTTTTACTGAAAATCTATAAAATCCATAGTTCGTATTACCATTTATTTGACAAATTCGTTTGAAATAGGATTTTTTATCTTTTCTTCCCGCTTCCAAAGGTTTGGCATTTTATAAATGAATTCTTTATTTAATGCCGGATTAGGTATTCTTTGAATTTGTTCCGTTGGAATAATACAAGGCATTCGGTCTTGTTTCAATATTCCAACCAAATTACCATCATTCATTCTTCTAACAGATTGACTATCAATCAAAAGATATTTGTTTTCCTTTAAGGGTGCTTTTTTATTATGTGGCAAAATAGAAACCTGAGCATTTAAATTGCAAATAAGAAAAATTAGGATTAGACCTACAAGAATAACATGAATTTTCATACCAAAATTTTCAGGTATGATGAAAATATTTTACAATTACATAAAAATTTTTAGGATTTTATTTAAAGGTCTTCTTCTCTTTCCAGCATCAGGATGGCGCTTTGCGGCACAATAAAATATTTTTCGTCTTCGTACATTACCTCGGTAGCAGCGCTTAATAAAAAAATTGCCAAATCGCCCTCACGGGCCTGTAGTGGAATATATTTCACCTGTTCTTCATCTGTTTTCCAGGGTTCGTTTTCTACAGGAACGGGAATAACATAGCCCGGCCCTGTTTTGATAACGTATCCCTGCTGCACTTTTTCTTTTTCCTGAACCCCCGGCGGCAGATACAAACCGCTTTCGGTTCGCTCATTGGGTTTTACGGGTTTTAGTAAAACCCTGTCGCCAATGACTATTAATTTTTTAAAACGATTATCGGCAGTAATACGCATATATTGATGATTACCATACAAAATTAATCAAAATTTTGGATGATTATACTGGTTTATAGTTCAATAATGCGCTGGCGACGAAGCTGTTCAATATAACCCAGCAACTGATTAACAGAAGCAAGTTTTTTATCAATATCAGCCTGTTCATATTCAGCCACAGGGTTGTATACATCAGTGGCAACTGACTTTTTAATATCAAGAAGCTTTTGCTGTGTTACTGAGTAATTTTTGTAAAGGCTGTCCAACTGAATTGATTTAACAGCATTTTTCAACCTCTGGTTGACATTTGCCCAATCAATGTAATAATAGTTCTGACGAAGGTTTGTTTCAATTTCATTCCAGTTGGTATAATTGAAATTTTGTTCAAAACGTTTCTTGAGAATCAGTTTTTGTTCATCGGTCATGGTTTCTGCAAATTGAAATTCTATCTGTTGCCAAATTGTTTCTGACAGAATTTTTTTAGTGGCATATAAAGAAGTTTCAATATTTTTTTCTTCTTCTGCCGTAAGAAGGGGCGTTACCGAACTGGCAAAATGTGTAATACTTAAATTATCTGACAGCATTTCATCTTCCGAATGAATGCTATGGGGTTCGGGCTGATTGTTTTTTTGTTTAATTAATTTCTCTTTTTTTGGTGCCTGAAAATTCTTTAATTCTGTATTTTCTTCAGGTGCAAAAAAAGCCACAGGTTCTCTCTTAAAAATTTCATCTTTTGCAACCTGTAAAATATTAGTTCTTTGTTCAATATTATTTGCCGGCTTCAATATAGATATAATTGCAAGAAAGGTAATCAGTGCAAGAGAAAAAATAACTTTTTTTAAATCAGGTAAATTCTTCCTCTTTGTCCCTAACAGAAACTCAATTCTGTGAAGCAATTCCGAGTTTTTGCCGGATGCTGCAATGGTCAGTTCGTTTTCAATTCCGGATTGATATGAGGCGATCGAATACAAAGCAGTAGCATAAAGCGTTTTATCATATTCAAATCTTACCACCCAATCATCTGCCGATTTCTCTCTTTCCAGATTTTGTATTTTAATTAATGCCCTGATGAAAGGGTTGAAATACATGAAGGCAAGAATTAATTGATTGATAAAATTTTTCAGATAATCGTTTCTTTTGATGTGGGCTAACTCATGTAGTATGATGGCCTCTACCTGTTGCGTACTCAGATTGTTGATAGCAGCTAACGGTATTAAAATCATTGGCCTGAGCCAACCCAATGTCAAGGGAGAAGTTGCAATATCCGATATGAAAATTTTTACTTTTCTTCTTATACCCAGCCAGGAACTTCCATTGAGTGTAAAGATTTTCAGATGCCCCGGAACCTTGGAGAGGCGCCTGTTTTTAAAAACGTAAATCGTTTTAACCCCTGTTATTAACCTTATCAGAGGAAAAATCAAAAAGCATAAATAAGCCATTGCAACATAAGGAAGCAAATGTGCCAACCCGTACAAGCCAATAATACCAACGAATACTGACGATTGTGTATGTGTAAAAAAGCAGGTGTATATAAACGAGGTAAGGAAACTTAAAAATCCGGCTACGACGGCCCAAAAAGCAAGTGTTTCAATACAGTAAGTTTTTTTTACTTTTTCAGTTTTTATATAAACAAGGACAAGAAGCCATATCAGGCCGGCTTGCCAGATGCTGTTAAAAACAGCGCTACCTAAGGAGGCAAATATGTGCAGCATCGTTTCGTTCATGGCATTATCTATCCTTCATGCTGTTGATTAAAGATTGAATTTTTTCCAATTCTGTCTTTGATACTTTGTGGTTGCCCAATGCCTGCATAATCAACTGGCCCGAGGAACCGCCAAACAGACCATGAATCATTTTATTCAGTAGAAAATTCTGAGTGTTTAGTTTATTTATGGCTGCCCAATATATGTGTGTTCGGCTGCTTTCATCTCTTTCTACCAAGCCCTTTTCGTGCATAATTTGCATCAACTTCAATGTTGTGGTGTAGCCTACATCTTTTTTTTCCAACATTTCAACATGCACCTGCCTTACTGTAGCATCACCTTTTTCCCAGAGAATCTGAAGAATTTCGAGTTCGCTATCGGTTGGTTTTACTGCTTTGTTTTCGTGCATAAAAAGTTTTGATTGCAATTTACGATTTGTTTCGTAATAATGTGCTAATTCTTCAATAATTACATTTTTTTAACAAATTCGATTTTAGTTATTTTCTTAATCAGGAAATCATATATTTGCATGAATAAAAAAATTTGTATTGTTAAATCATTTGAGTAAAGTGAATCTCACCGGTCAATATAGTGATCCTACTTGTGCTGCATGTATTTTGAGCAACTACAATTTGTTCTCCGGACTGAACGAAAACGAATTGGAAGAATTGAGCAGTCATAAATCCTGCAGTTCGGCAAAAAAGGGACAGATTATCTTTTCGGAGAATGGTCTGCCAATGGGTGTGTATTGTATTCATAAAGGAAAAGTGAAACTCAGCACAACCGGGCCTGACGGGAAAGAGCAAATTTTGCGTCTTGCAAAAGATGGTGATTTGTTGGGGTATAGGGCGCTGCTTGCCGGAGACAGATATCATGCTACCGCTACGGCCTTGGAGGATTGTGATTTTTGCTTTGTGGAAAGAGATTATTTTGTAAATCTGGTGGTTACCAATCCTAAAATATGCATTGGTATATTTAAAATAATTGCCGCTGATTTAAAAAGCGCTGAAGACCATATAGTATCTCTTTCGCAAAAGAATGTAAGAGAAAGAATGGCAGAGGCATTACTGTTTTTTAAGGCTACTTATGGATTTGAAAATGATGGCCAGACCTTAAATATCCAGTTCAGTCGAGAAGAAATAGCAGACTTCGTTGGAACCTCTACTGAGAGCGCTATACGCCTGCTTTCGGAATTCAATCATGATAAGATTGTAGAATTGAAAGGCAAAAAAATAAGAATCACCAATTTAGATAAACTGGTGCGCACAGCAAATCTGCTTTACTAAGTTTCAATTTTTTATATAAGAATTTGAAAATTAAACCAGCCAAGGGTTAGCGTTTCTTGTACAGTTTTGGTGAGGTTGTGTATTATTTTCTTTTGACCACTAATTACAACAACAAGGATATTTTTTTCCACTGCTTGCTGCCTCAGTTCATTGGCGCTAAGTTGTCCTCATGATTTCGCCCATATTATCTATTTTACATTTCGCAAAAGCATTATCATTTCAACATGAATGGTTAGAAATATCAATTCGTACGTACAAACGTTTCGGTTCTGCCTAACAATGAAACGCCCCAATAACCTCTCACTTTGAGTTGGCTGTCATCCAGCCACATTTTACAATTATATGTTTTTCCGCTTTCAGGATCATAAATTTTACCGTTTACATACTCACCGTCTTTAAATGTAAAACCGGTCATAAAATCGCTGCCTACCATATTACGCGTTCTCAATGTTTTATCTGGGTTGTTTTTATCAATGAGATTTTTAATTCCCCAAATGAGTTTGCCAAAATAGGTGCTGCCTTTTTTATAAATAGCCACTTTGCCATCCTTTTTTGGAGTATGATAAACACCCACAATTTCATCAGGATTGGTTTGTGCACTTGTATTTGTTATTACCAAAAACATGAATGACAATATTGCTGCAAAATATTTCATAGTCGAAGTTTTGAACATTTTTATATAATTCAAACATCGGTGATTATTTGTAAAAATTTTGCGAAAACAATCCTAAAAAATTTTTAAGGTTGAGGATGTAAATAGTTTTGGTCTGCAACCATGAGATTTCTAAATAAATCCGCCTCCAATTGACAGCCTTATCAGCCCGATTATAATCACAATAATGCTTACCACTTTTCCTCCTCTGGAGTTTCCTATAAAGGAGAAGATGAGTGCCACTACCACCATTGGAATTACCATCCAGTACATCCAGCCGAGCAAAGGTATAAAAGCGATCAAACCCATCACACCGGCTATTATGGCAGTGATTCTTGCTAATGTTTTCATTCTGTTGATATTAAATTTAAAAATTCTTCTTACACATAATTTTTAAAAAGCTTGCCTTAAATGGTATAGCAATGAGCCTATATTCGACTTAGTGAATTCTGTCGCCTCTAAGCTCCATTTCCTTCATGATCACTTCCTCATGGGCAAGCCACTCATGCCAGCGTTTGCGTACCTTGTCTTTATCAAGATATTCTTCTGCGAGTTCCAGAAACAAGGTGTAATGGCCGGCTTCGCTTTCCATAAACCGGCGATAGAATTTTGCCAGATAATTGTCCTTCAATCCTTCGCTCAACCTTTTAAATCGTTCACAACTGCGTGCCTCTATCAGCGCCATTGTAAGCAGTTTGTCTAGCAATCTGTCGTCGCGGCTGCCACCTTTTATCTGGAAGTCGAACAATGCGTTCACATAATTATCTTTTCTTTGAGGACCCAGTTTCAGACCTCTTTTGTTCAGTTCTTGCAAAACTAATCTGAAATGTCCCCATTCCTCGGTAACGATGGGTGCCAGTTCCTTTACTAACTTTTCTTTATCGCTGAAACCTTGTATAAGCGAGATGCAACTGGTAGCTGCTTTTTGCTCGCAATAAGCATGATCGCTCAAAATGGCTTCCAATGATATTTCGGCAAGATTGACCCATCGTGGGTCGGTGGGGAGTTTTAAGCCCAAAATGTTTTTGGTATCCTGTGTAAGTTCCATATAGCAAATTTATACTGACTATATCGAAATATCAATCCTTTTTGCATCAAATTGGTTCATTTATGTGGTTCCATAACGTTTAGTATTGACTATTGTCGCTATGCGCAACAATTCCAAACTCACCCCGTCAGTCACATACAACCCATTTTGTTGTTTTTGCACACAATACTGCTGTTTATGCACTCAATTCGGTAACTCACGGTTATTTTTCCGTAGTTTGCCAATTTGTATATAGTTTTATAAAAAAAGCTGATTTATATTTGTTCCATATCTCCAAAAATACAGCCTGTAAAAAAGGCGCTGTTTTGAGGGTATTAAAAATCAACTGTTTAAAACTCAATGAAATATGAATCAATTTTTTGAAGGAATGTCGCCGCTGCTGCAGGGGTTTTGGTGGATAGCCATTATCGCCAGCGCCATCTTTATTGTGCAAACCGTTATGACGTTTATGGGCGCCGACAGTGGCGCTGATGGCATCAATGCCGATTTTGATGGAAACCTGGATGATGTGGATGCCCCATTTCAGATGTTTACTTTCAGGAATCTGGTAAATTTCCTGCTTGGCTTTGGATGGACAGGCGTAACTTTTTATGACTCCATTTCCAGCGGGCTTGGCCTTGTGCTGCTGGCAACCGGGGTGGGTGTTGTATTTGTGGCGCTTTTCTTTTTGCTGATAAAGCAGATACTTAAGCTAGCAGAAGATAATACATTTAATATCAATAGTTTAATTGGTCATAATGGAGATGTTTACCTCACTGTTCCTGGCCAATTATCAGGAAAAGGCACAGTGCAGATTAGCTCCAAGGGATCGGTACATGAACTCCCTGCCATGACCCGTGGCGAGGCTATCCCCACCGGCTCTGTGGTAAAAGTGGAAAGTATTAAAGAGAAAATTTTAATTGTTAACAAAATATCGTAATTGTTTATGGAAAATTTATTGAGTAATCCTTCTTTACTTGTAGCGCTACCGGATGGAGGTTTTGGCGGAAACCTTATCATTGTATTGGTGCTGGTTATCATGCTGTTTGTAACCATCAGAGCGCTGTTATCAAGGTACAAGCGTTGTCCGTCGGATAAAATATTGGTTGTGTATGGAAAAACAGGCGGTTCTTCGGCAAGGTGTATCCATGGCGGGGGCGCTTTTATCTGGCCCATAATTCAGGACTTTGCATATTTGGACCTGAAACCTATTTCTATTGAGGCCAATCTTACCAATGCACTGTCGCGACAAAATATCAGGGTAGATGTGCCTTGTCGTTTTACTATTGCCATTTCTACCGAACCGGACACTATGGGCAATGCGGCAGAACGTCTTTTGGGACTTAGCCCCGAGCAAATTCAGGAGCTTTCTAAAGATATCCTTTTTGGACAGTTGCGTTTGGTGATTGCTACCATGACTATTGAAGAAATTAATTCTGACAGAGATAAATTTTTAGACAATATTTCTAAAAATGTGGATACCGAACTGAAAAAAATCGGTTTAAAGCTTATCAATGTTAACGTAACCGATATCAGGGATGAGAGCGGATATATTGAAGCATTGGGTAAAGAAGCTGCTGCCAAAGCGATCAACGAAGCAAAAATCAGTGTGGCCGAGCAGGAAAAAATTGGTGAAACCGGTAAGGCCAGCGCCGACAGGGAAAAGGATACACAAATTGCCGAAACCTACCGCGACAGAGACGTAAAAATCGCAATAACGCAGAAGGACAAAGAAATCAGCATTGCTCAGGCAGGAAAAGACGAAGCAATTGGAAAAGCGGAGGCCAACAGAGATGCCAGAATTTCTACATCAGAGGCAAATTCACTTGCGGT
>ENA-UOUJ01000763-UOUJ01000763.1-activated-sludge-metagenome-genome-assembly--contig:-NODE-763-length-19388-cov-6.292350_pt1 | contig 19388 bp, 14 predicted proteins | sample MGYA00249839_ERZ747224 | MGnify/ENA primary metagenome ERZ747224 (study PRJEB28782, sample SAMN03220277) | activated sludge metagenome | biome: wastewater; feature: sewage sludge; material...
GGTGTGCGGCGGGGCGAAGAGCCGCACCCGCCCGAGCGCCCCGAGGCCGGTGGCGGTGGCGATCGTCGTCCCGCTCCGGGCGAGGCTGCCGTCGCCGCGGATCCAGCTCGCGACCTGGACGAGCCCGAAGGCGGCGAGGAGCCAGGCCGCCGGGCGCGCTTCGCCGGCGAGCAGCCCGCCGCCGGCCAGCGCGGGAAGCAGGAAGAGGAGCGGCGTGAGCGGCGAGCGCCAGCGCGGCACGCTGCGCAGCTGGGCATAGATCATCGAGGTCGCGACGACGGTCGCCATGGCGGCCGCGCCGGCCGGCACCCCGATCCAGCGGGAGCGGATGCCGAGAAGCCCCCAGACCGCCGCGAAGAGCGTGAAGAGGAGGAGGGTGGCGACGGCGAGGATCGCCTCGCGGCTCAACCAGGAGCTGCGCCACTGGCTGAAGGCCTTGAGGAACCGGCGCGGCTGGCCGAGGTGAAGGAGGCTCGCGAGCAGGCCCGCCGCGGCGAGGCCGGCGGCCAGCGTCGAGATCGCGAGCGCGTGGAGCTGCCCGACCGCCGCGTCGCCGACGCCGAGCCAGGCCATCAGCCCGAAGCCGAGCCCGGAGAGCGTGGTGAAGGCGATGATCGACGGGGTGGGGTGCATGCCGGCCGGAGCGGCCCTAGAGGCGCGCGAGCGCCCGGTCGAGCCAGCCGAGGAAGCCGCCCTCGGCCTCCGGCAGCGGCTCGAGCAGCGGCGCGAGCAGGTCGACGTCGCGCTCTCGCGGCGGCAGGTACTTGTTGGTCGGCCGGGTGCGCTGCTCGGGCATGAGATCGAAGCCGCCCCGGCTGGCGACCAGCCGCGACACCGCGCTCCCGGGGTCGCCGAGGTCGCCGAAATGCCGCGCGCCGGTCGGGCAGGTCCGGACGCAGGCGGGGATGCGGTCCACCTCCGGCAGCGAGGGGTTCTCGATCCGGTCGTAGCAGAGGGTGCACTTCTTCATCACCCCCTGCGACGGATCGAGCTCCCGCGCGCCGTAGGGGCAGGCCCAGGCGCAGAGGCCGCAGCCGATGCAGTCCGCCTCGTTGACCAGCACGATGCCGTCCGATGCGCGCTTCAGGCTCGCCCCCGTCGGGCAGACGGTGACGCAGGGCGCATCCGCGCAATGCAGGCAGGACTTCGGGAAATGGACGACGCGCGCCGGTCCGTCATCGGGAACGGCCTCGAAGCCGTGGACGTGATTGAGAAAGGCGCCATCGGGCTCCGGCCCGTAGGGGTCGCGGTCCGAGAGCGGCGCGCAGGGTCCGCTCGTCGTGTTCCACTCCTTGCAGGCCACGACGCAGGCGTGGCAGCCGACGCAGGTGTCGAGGTCGATGACGAGCCCGAGCGCCCGCTCGGTCGAGGCGGGCAGCGAGGTCATGCGGAGAGGTCCGCGGATCGATCCATGGCGTGGTGGCTCCCTGCATCGGCTCCGGCCCAGCTTAGAGGCGGATGCGGGGCACGGAAAGGACCGCCGCAACGAGGCGGCGGTCCAACTTTCTCCGGCTGCCGCGTGGCGTCAGCTCTTCACATAGTCCGGCCGGCCCTCCAGCGCCTCGGGCGTGAGCGAGGTGCGCAGCACCACCCGGCCGGAGTCGTTCTGCATGAACTCGACCTCGTCGAGCGCGAGCAGCACGGTATTGGAGCCGAACCCGAGGAAGCCGCCGAACTTCGCGGCCACGCTCTCCGCCTTGCCGTCGGCGCCGAGGACGACGTCCTCGACCGATGCGATCACCTCGCCTTCGCTGCTGCGGATGTCGGCGCCGATGATCTGGTCGGCGGTCAGCTGCGCGACCTCGACCGGCGTGAAGTTCTCGTCCGTCACCCAGTCCCCGGTCAGCGGCGCGGGCTCGGCCGGGGCCATCGTTTCGGGTGCGGGGGCGGTCGTCCCGGGGGCGGGATCGGCCGCGGGCGCCTCGTTCTGCGCCAGGGCGCCGGTGGCGATCAGGGCGCCGAGAGCGGCGCTTGCGAGCAGGGGCTTCAGCATGTGTCGTTCCTTTCGCGCATTGTCTGCGGCGGCCGATGCATCTCGCCGCCGGGTTGCATGGCAGAAACGCCCGGCCCCCCTGCCGAGTTCCCGCGGCGCCCCACGTTCGCGGGCCCCTCGTCAGCGCGGGACGAGCACTGCCTGCGGCGGAAACCGCGGCTCCGAGCGGCTGCGCGCCGGCACCCGCTCCAGGCGGACGCGGAGATCGTACCAGGCGGCCTGGCCGGTGACCGGATCGGAGTTCGCCGTGCCGTCGCGGCGGCGCTCGGGGATCAGATGGTTGAGGAGGAAGCCGCGCGTCGCCTCCGGCGCGCGCGGGTCGAGCGCCCAGGCGCCGGGGCGCTTGCCGATGGCGTTCCAGGTCCAGACGGTCATCGGGTTGAGCGCATCCATGCGCGCGACCGGCACGCTGATCCGGCCGTGCGGCGAGACGACGTCGGCCCAGTCGCCCGCCTCGAACCCGAGCGCCTCCCAGACGGCGCCCGGGACGTAGAGCGGGTTCTCGCCGTGGATCTGCCGCAGCCAGGCGTTCTGCGCGCCCCAGGAGTGATACATCGCCGCCGGCCGCTGGGTGATGGCGTGCAGCGGATAGTCGTCCGCCTCCGTTTCGTCCGGCGCGGGATACCAGACCGGGAGCGGCGCCATGGCGCGGGCCAGCGTGTCGCGCAGATGCTCCGGCGGCTGCTGCGCGCCCTTGCCGAGCGCCGCGGCCTGGAAGCGGGCCAGCGGCTCGGCGTAGATCTGGAAGAGGAAGGGCTGCGGCGCGTCGACGAGGCCGGTCGCCACGGCCCAGTCCTGGTAGGCGGCGTTCCACGGCTTGAAGAAGGCCGCCTCCTCGGGGACGTGGCCGGACCAGAAGCCGCCGTTCGCGACGTAGCGGTCGATCTGCTGCGGGTTGGGTGCCCCGCGCCCCTCCGCCGCCCCGTCTTCGCCGCGCCAGCCGGCGAGGGGGCCGACGCCGGGGCGGCGCTGGTGGCGGACGATATAGTCGGCATAGTCGGCGAAGCTCGGCGTGCCGTCGGGCTCGATCATGCCCGGCAGCCCGAGCCGGTGGCCGAGATCGAGCAGCACGCTCTGGAACGGCCGCACGTCGCGATCGGGCGCCACCACCGGCCAGCGGATGGCGTCCTGCGCCGCGTCGGGCTCCGAGATCGGCCGGTCGAGGAGGCTCAGGCAGTCGTGCCGCTCGAGATAGGTGGTGTCGGGCAGGACGAGGTCGGCATAGGCGGTCATCTCCGAGGCATAGGCGTCGGCGACGATGATCCGCGGGATGAGATACTCCCCGGAAGCATCGGTCGCGGTGAGCATTTCCATCGTCCCGGCGGTGTTCATCGCCGAGTTCCACGCCATGTTGGCCATGTAGAGGAAGAGCACCTCGATCGGATAGGGGTCGGCCGCGACGGCGTTGGCGATCACCATGTGCATCATGCCGTGCGCGGCGAGCGGCGCCTCCCAGGAGAAGGCCTTGTCGATGCGCTTCGGCCGCCCCTCCGCGTCGACGGCGAGATCCTCCGGCCCGCGCGGATAGCCGAGGTGCGGGCCGTCGAGCGGCTTGCCGGGGGTCACCTTGTGGTGCGGCTTGGGGTGGATGGCGAGGGGCTTCGGATAGGGCGGCTTGAAGCGGAAGCCGCCCGGCGTCTCGACCGTCCCGAGCAGCATCTGCAGGAGGTGGATCGCCCGGCAGGTCTGGAAGCCGTTGGCATGCGCCGAGATGCCGCGCATGGCGTGGAAGGCGACGGGCCGGCCGACCATCCGCTCGTGGCGGCGGCCGCGGAAGTCCGTCCACGGCCGCTCGAGGGTGATTTCCTCCTCGAAGGCGGTCCGGGCGAGGAGCGCCGCCAGCCGGCGGATCTCCTCCGCCGGGACGCCGCAGGCCGGCCCCACCGCCTCGGGCGCCAGCGCCGGGTCGAGATAGGCCTCCGCCATCAGCTGGAAGACCGGCTTGGCATGGGTCGGGCCGACGTTGAAGGTGCCGGCGAGCGCGGGCCGGACGCCCGCCGCGTCCCAGGGCACGGCCCGGTGCCGCTCCGGGTCCCAGACGAGCTCGCGCCCCTCCTCGTCGCGCAGGAAGCCGCCGAAGCCCGGCGAGCGCGGATCCTGGTCGACGAGATGCGCGACGTTGGTGAAGGCGAGCAGATAGGGCAGGTCGATCCGGCCGGCCGTCATCAGCACGTGCACGAGGCTGAGGACGAGGAGCCCGTCGGTCCCCGGGGCGATCCCGATCCACTGGTCGGCGATCGCGGAATAGCCGGTCCGCACCGGGTTGATCGAGACGACGCGCGCGCCGCGGGCCTTCAGCTTGCCGAGGCCGATCTTGATCGGGTTGGAATCGTGGTCCTCCGCCACGCCGAAGAGGAGGAGGAGTTTCGTCCGCTCCCAGTCCGGCGCGCCGAACTCCCAGAAGGCGCCGCCGAGGGTGTAGATCCCCGCCGCCGCCATGCTGACCGAGCAGAAGCCGCCATGCGCGGCATGGTTCGGCGTGCCGTACTGCTGCGCCCACCAGCCGGTGAAGGACTGCGACTGGTCGCGGCCGGTGAAGAAGGCCAGCCGCTCGGGATGCTTTTCGCGCACCGGCGCGAGCCAGTTGGTGGCGATGCCCAGCGCCTCGTCCCAGCCGATCTCCCTGAATTCGCCCGAGCCGCGCGGCCCGGTGCGCCTGAGCGGCGCGCGCAGCCGGGCGGGCGAGCGGTGCTGCATGATCCCGGCCGCGCCCTTGGCGCAGAGGACCCCGCGGTTGACCGGATGGTCGCGGTTGCCCTCTATGTGCTTCACACGCCCGCCCTGCATGTGCACGTCGATGCCGCAGCGGCAGGCGCACATGTAGCAGGTGGTCTTGCGGATCTCGTCGGAGACCTCGGGTGCTGGATCGGCGGGCAAGCTCTCCTCCCTCGGGCGATGCTCGCAGGGGATGGGCGGAACTGGCAAGCCCTCATGCGTTTCTCCGGGTGAATGGCTCGGTCCTGTCGTGCGCCCCCCCGCGTTAACCTCTCGTCGCGGCCGCAATTCGTATGGCCGCTCTCCAGCCTCCTTCCAGCCGCATTCCAGTCCACCCAAGTCGCTGTTAACAAGACCGGAATTCCCTCGATCCCGATTCACCCCCCCGAGGGCCGCCGGGCCGAGAGGACGAAGTCGCCGACGTCCTGCCAGACCCGCGGGGCCTGCAGGTCGCGGAAGAGCCAGTGCCAGCCGTCCGGGTAGAGGACGTAGCCGACGCGGCCGGGGATGCGCTCCTCGACCCGGCGGACCTGGGCGGGGGTCAGCACCTCGTCGCGGGCCCCCATGAGCGTGAGGGTCGGGATCGTCACCACCGGCGCCACGGCCGCCGCCCGGTCCATCAGCTCGACGAGGCCGTAGAGCTCGCGGCTGGTCGGGTCGCCGATGTGGCGCGGGTCGGCGACGGCGCGGGCGATGGCCTCGGGGTTGTCGGTCGGACGGATGGTGATGAGCCCCCCGCCGGTCCAGCGCCGCTCGGGCACCGCCGCCGCCGCGATCCGGGCGGCGGTCCGGTAGAGCGGGTTGAGCGCGTCGCCGCCGGCGATGGCCGGGCCGACGAGGACGAGGGCGTCGGCCTCCAGCCCCTCGGCGGCCGCCGCCAGCGCGATCCCGCCACCCATGGAGTGGCCGATCACCACCAGCGGAACATCCGGGTAGTGGGCGCGCAGATGATGCGACATGGCGACGGCGTCCTGCGCCAGTGCGTCGACGCCGGGCCAGTCGTGGCGGCTGGCGGTGCCGCCGAAGCCGCGCTGGTCGGGAGCGTAGACGGCGATGCCGCGGGCGGACCAGGCCCGCGCCGCGTCCTCGTAGGCGAGATCTCCGGTGTCGCCGAACCCGTGCAGCGCCAGGATGACCGCCCGCGTCTCGCCCCTGGCCGGCCAGTAGTGGAGCGGCAGCGCCTCGCCCGGCGTCGGCGCCGGCGCGCGGGCGCAGGCGGCGAGGAGGAGCAGGAGGGCAAGACGGACGGGCGACATCCGGGAAAGAGTAAGCGCGGCCGCGGCCGGGACAAGGACGCAGGGTGTCCGTCGGCATGGGGGCTGGCGAGGCCATGGGGCGCGTGGTAGCAGGCAGCGATATTCGGGAGAGACGATCGTGAACACGGACGAGGCCCTGGCCTGGCTCGAGGGGCGGCCTGACATCACCAGCCTCAGGGCGGCGGTCTGCGACCTCAACGGCATCCTCAGGGGCAAGCGGGTGCCGGTGGTGCAGGCGGAGAAGGTGCTCGGGGGGGAGATGCGGATGCCGTATTCGATCACCTGCCTCGACATCTGGGGCGAGGACGTGAAGGGCAACCCGCTGGTCTTTCAGCAGGGCGACATCGACGGCCGCTGCGAGCCGACGGGGCGGGGGTTCCTGCCGATGAACTGGCTCGGCTCCCCCACGGCACTGCTGCCGCTCTGGATGCTGAACGAGGACGGCTCGCCGTACCTCGGCGACCCGCGACGGGCGCTGGCGGCGGTCTGCGAGCGGTATGCGGCCAAGGGGCTGACGCCGGTGGTGGCGACCGAGCTCGAGTTCTACCTCGTCGACACCACGGGCGAGGTGCCGACGCCGCCGCGGTCGCCGGTGACGCACAAGTTCCTCGACGGGGACGGGGCGCTGTCGATCGACGATCTCGACCATTTCGAGGCCTTCTTCACCGACGTCTATGGCGCCTGCGACGCGCATGACGTGCCGGTCGACAGCGCGATCTCGGAGAACGGGGGAGGGCAGTTCGAGATCAACCTCCTGCACGTCCCCGACCCGCTGAAGGCGGCGGACGACGCGCTCTACTTCAAGCGGTTCGTGAAGGGGATCGCGCGGAAGTACGAACTGGCCGCCTCCTTCATGGCCAAGCCCTTCCTCGACCGGGCGGGGAACGGGTTCCACGTCCATTTCAGCCTGCTCGACCGCGAGGGGCGCAACGTCTTCGACAGCGGGACGCCGGAGGGGTCGGAGACGATGCGGCACGCGGTCGGGGGGGTGCTGTCGCTGATGCGGGCGTCGAGCCTGATCTTCGCGCCGCACCGCAACTCCTACCGGCGGCTGACGCCGAACGCGCATGTGGCGAGCGAGGCCTGCTGGGGCTACGAGACGCGGGCGGCGGCGGTCAGGATCCCGGGCGGGCCGAACGCGGCGCGGCGGATCGAGCACCGGGTGGCGGGGGCGGACGCGAACCCCTACCTGGTGCTGGCGGCGATCCTCGGGGCGGGGCTCGAGGGGATCGAGCGGCGGATCGAGCCGCCGGCGCCGATGGTGAGCGCCGAGGAGGCGCTGCCGATCGACTGGAAGCAGGCGATCGAGAGCTTCGAGCGGAGCGAGGCGATGGGGAAGATCTTCGACCCGGTGCTCCGCGACGCCTTCGTCGGGATGAAGAAGCAGGAGCTGCAGGTCTTCTCGCAGCAGATCAGCCCGTTCGAGCACGAGACCTACCTCGAGACGGTCTGAAGCGTGCGGGCGCACGGCGCGCACGTGTGCCCACCCTGCAGGCCATTGAAATTGCTAATGGAATTTTCCGTCTATACAACGTATTGACAGCTTCGCGCGCGCTGCGGGCCCGTGCGGCGGCTTCGCCGGGCGGCGTTGACCCTGTGCGCCTCGACGGAAAAATCATCGCTCGTCGACCAGCCCGACCCGGGCGGCTTGCGCCTCGGCTGAGGTCTGCACGCGCGTGCAACATCGGGCTTTGCCGCTGGAGGGCGCGGCGGGGCAGGGTCGTTGCAGGTTGTTGTGCACAGGTGTGCATTGGCTGTTGACTCGCGGGCGCGGGCTGTGGGAGCGTCGGGCGAAAGGGGCGCAAGACCCCGGCGTGGTGGGAGAGACGCTTGCGCGGATGGCTGGCTTCACCCGTTGACGGATCGGCCCGGTGAGCGTGACGTCGCCGGACAGGACCGGGGCGAAGGCCGCGGCGCCGGCGCGGCGGCTGCGCTATCGGCTGCGGATCGCGGCCAGCGAGCCGACGACGCTGATCGGCCTGCTGATGGCGGCGCTCTTCGCCTATCTGATCGTGGTGCCGATCGTCTCGCTGCTCTTCGACGCGGTGCAGGTGCAGCTCGGCGACCAGCGGCGGACCGGGGCGGAGGTCGGCAGCTTCACCTGGTACTATCTCGAGCGGACATTCGGCTCGCGGGTGGCGCACCATCTCTTCTGGGGGCCGCTCGTCAACACGCTGACCGTCGCGCTCGGGGCGATCGTGCTGGCGATGGCGGTGGGGGGCACTCCGGCCCGGCTGCTGGCGCGGACCGACATGTTCGGGCGCCGGTGGTTCGCGACGGCGCTGATCGTGCCCTACATGCTGCCGGCCTGGACCTTCGCGCTGGCCTGGACGACGCTGTTCAAGAACCGCACCGTGGGCGGGCAGGCGGGGTGGCTCGAGACGCTGGGCTTCGCGCCGCCGGACTGGCTGGCCTACGGGCGGGTGCCGGTGACGATCATCCTGGCGCTGCACTATGCGCCCTTCGTGATCCTGCTCTTCGGCAACGCGCTCAGGCGGTTCGACAGCCAGCTCGAGGATTCGGCGCGCATCCTCGGGGCCGGGCGGCTGACGGTGATGCGGCAGGTCGTGCTGCCCTTGATGCGGCCGGCGCTGATGTCGGCGATGGTGCTGATCTTCGCCAAGTGCCTCGGCGAGTTCGGCGTGCCCTACGTGCTCGGGCTGCCGGTCGCCTTCGACACGCTGGCGACCTCGCTCTACCAGAACATCGCCTCGCGGCAGTCGGGGGTCGCGGCGGTGCTGGCGGGGGCGATCATGCTGATCGGGGTCATCACGCTAACGATCGACGCCTGGCTGATGCGCGAGGCGCGGCGGTTCGTGACGGTCGGCTCGAAGGGGTCGATGGACCGGCTGAGCCCGCTCGGGGGCTGGCGCTGGGGGGCGACGGGGTTCGCGGCGCTGATGTTCGCGCTCTCGGTCGGGCTGCCGCTGCTGACGCTCGCGCTCTCGACGGTGATGAAGGTGCCGGGGCGGTTCGCGCTCGACAACTTCACCCTCGACTACTGGATCGGGACCGGGCTCAACACCGTGGCGCTGCAGACCGGGATCCTGCTCTCGCCCGACCTCTGGAACGCGGCCTGGAACAGCCTGCGCATCGTCGGCATCGCCTCGCTGACCTCGGGGCTGCTCGGGCTGCTGGTCGGCTATGTCGTGGTGCGCACGCCGTTCCGGCCGCTCGGGACCTTCCTGAGGCAGGTGACCTTCCTGCCCTACCTGGTGCCGGGGATCGCCTTCGCCACCGCCTATCTCTCGCTCTTCGCGGTGCCGCGCGGGCCGATCCCGGCGCTCTACGGCACCTGGGTCATCCTGATGCTGGCGCTGATCGCCGACCAGATGCCCTATGCCTCGCGGGCGGGCATCGCGGCGATGACGCAGCTCGGCAAGGACCCGGAGGAGGCGGCGCAGGTGGCGGGCGCCGGCTGGCTGCGGCGGATGGTCTCGATCGTCATCCCGATCCAGAAGGGCGCGCTGACGACCGGCGTGCTGCTGCCCTTCATCTCCGGGATCAAGGGGCTCAGCCTCTTCGTCGTGCTGGCGGTGCCGAGCACCGACGTGCTGACGACCTTCTCGCTGCGGCTCGTCGACTACCACTATACGCAGGCGGCCAACGCCGTCGTCCTCATCATCGCGGCGCTCGCCTATTTCGGCGCGCTGCTCGGACAGAAGCTGACCAGGAGCAACCTGGCAGAGGGCCTGGGAGGCTGAGGATGCCGCGGATCAACCTCATGGGCGTGCGCAAGAGCTACGGCGGGGGCGGGCCGAACGCGGTCGAGGCGCTCGACCTCGAGATCGCCGACGGCGAGTTCATGTGCCTGCTCGGGCCCTCGGGCTGCGGCAAGACCACGACGCTCCGGATGATCGCCGGGCTCGAGCACCTGAGCGACGGCGAGATCCGCGTCGGCGCGCGGGTGGTCGACTCGGTGGGCGAGGGGGTCTTCGTGCCGCCCGAGAAGCGGCAGATGGGGCTCGTCTTCCAGAGCTACGCGCTCTGGCCGCACCTGACGATCGAGCGCAATACCGACTTCGGGCTGAGGCTGCGCAACGTGCCGCGCGCCGAGCGGGAGGCGCGGGTGACGCGCGTGATGAAGACGCTCGGGATCGAGGCCTACCGCGACCGCTATCCCTCGCAGCTTTCCGGCGGCCAGCAGCAGCGGGTGGCGCTGGCGCGGATGCTGGCGGTGAACCCGGAGGTGCTGCTGCTCGACGAGCCGCTCTCGAACCTCGACGCGGCGCTGCGCCTCGAGATGCGGGCCGAGCTGAAGCGGCTGCACCGCGAGTTCGGCACCACCATCGTCTTCGTCACCCACGACCAGTGGGAGGCGATGACGCTGGCGACGACGATCGCGGTGATGAGCCAGGGGCGGCTGCAGCAGGTGGGAAGCCCGAACGAGATCTACGACCGGCCGGCGAACCGCTTCGTCGCCCAGTTCGTCGGCAATCCGCCGATCAACATGATCGACCTCGCGGCGGGAACGCCGCTCGCCGTGTCGGCGCGCCGCTTCCTCGGCGAGCGGTCGCCGGACGCGGGGGCGGTCGGCCTGCGGCCGGAGGCGATCCGCCTCGGCGGCGAGGCCGGGGACTTCGCCGGGCCGGCCGAGGTGACGGGCGTGCTGCCGACGGGCGGGAGCTGGATCGTCGAGCTGGAGAGCGACGGGGCGAAGCTCTTCCTGACGACGCACCAGCCGCCCGAGGTCGGGCCGGGCGAGCGGGTGCGCTTCGCCGTCAGGCCGGAGGCGCTGCACGTCTTCGATCGGGACGGAAGCCGGTCCGCCGTGGCGGATGCGGCCTTTGCCCATGGCAGGATGAATTGAGCGACAAGGGAGGAAAGGTCATGCGCAGGATGCTCGGGGTTTCGGCGGCGGCCTTGCTCGCCGCCTTCGGCGGGATGGCGGTGGCGGAGGAGTTCGACCTGCAGGCGCTGGTCGCCGCGGCCGAGGCCGAGCCGCCGTTGCAGGTCTATTCGAACACCGGCAAGATCGTGGAGCAGGCCGAGGCCTTCTCGAAGAAGTACGGCATCGAGGCGACCGGCACCAAGGCGAACGCCGCGGCGCAGCTCGAGATGGTGATCCGCGAGGCGCAGGCCGGCAACGTCCAGGGCGACGTGCTGCAGATCAGCGACGTCGCCGCCGGCGCGGCGCAGCTGCTGCCCGAGGGGTTCGTGACGAGCTGGGTGCCGCCGGATCTCGCCGACAGCATCGACGCGCGCTACCGGGATCCGCTCGTCATCGCCAACGAGGCGAACGTCTGGGCCTACAACACCGAGGCGCACGAGACTTGCCCGATCGAGAATATCTGGCAGCTGACCGAGCCGGAGTGGAAGGGCAAGGTCGCGCTGCAGGATCCGATCGGCAAGGCCTCCTACATCGACTGGTTCAACCAGATGGCGACCCATGGCGACGAGGCCGTCGCCAAGGCCTACGAGGCGCGCTACGGCAAGCCGCTCGAGACCGACGAGGCGAGCGCGACCGCCGCCTGGGTCGCCGCCCTGGCGGCGAACGGGCCGCTGCTGACCGATGCCGACGAGGCGGCGGCGCAGGCGGTGGGGGCGCCCGGCCAGGCCGATCCCTTCGTCGGGATGATGAGCTCGGCCAAGTTCCGCAACAACACCGAGGCGGGGGCGAAGCTCGGCATCTGCGCCGGCATGCAGCCCTGGGCCGGCTGGCTCTATCCGAGCCTCGGGCTGATCGCGGCGGGCACCGACAGCCCGAACGCAGCCAAGCTCTTCGTCCGCTACCTGCTGACCGAGGAGGGGATCGCGCCGCAGGCCGAGGACGGCAAGATGTCGACCAACGCCGACGCGAAGCTGCCGGATGACGAGCCCTCGGGCATCGCCGGGGTCGTCGAGCAGATGTTCCCCTACGACCCGTCGAGCGCTGCCGAGGACTGGGACGCCCGGCAGGACTGGCAGGATCTCTGGCGGGTCAGCTACGTGAAGTGAACGCGCGCCGGAACGGCCGAGCCAAAGGAGGAATGGAGATGCAGACGCAGTGCCTGAAAGCCGCAGCCTCGGCCGCCGCGCTCCTCGCCGCGGCGGCCCTGGCCGGGCCGGCCGCCGCCGAGGCGTTCGATCTCGACGCGCTGGTGACGGCGGCCAAGGCCGAGCCGCCGATCACGATCTACGATTCGACCGGCAAGATCGTGGAGATGGCCGAGAACTTCACCCGGAAGTACGGGGTGCAGGCGACCGGCGAGAAGGTCTCGGCCTCGAGCCAGCTCGAGATGATCATCCGCGAGGCGCAGGCGAAGAACGTCCAGGGCGATGTCGTGCTCATCACCGACGCCCCCGCGGGGCTGGCGCAGCTGCTGCCCGAGGGCTTCGTCGAGAGCTGGGTGCCGCCCGACATGGCGGAGAAGATCCCGGCGAAGTTCCAGGACCCGCTCGCCATCAGCACCAACGCCAGCGTCTGGGCCTACAATACCGAGGTCCACGACGAATGCCCGGTGAAGAACCTCTGGGAGCTGACGCTGCCGGAGTGGAAGGGCAAGGTCGCCTTCTACGACCCGCTCTCCAAGCCGACCTATCCGGATTGGTTCAACCAGACCGAGATGCACCACGACGACGCGATGGCGGCCGCCTACGAGACGCAGTTCGGCGCCGAGCTCGACCGTAGCGAGGAGAGCGCGACGGCCGCCTGGGTGAAGGCCTTCGCGGCGAACGGGCCGCTCCTGGCCGATTCGGACGATGCGATCTCCGAGGCGGTGGGCGCGCCCGGGCAGGCGGAGCCGTTCTTCGGCCTGCTCAGCTCGGCCAAGTTCCGCGACAATGCCGACAAGGGCTACAAGCTCGGGCTCTGCAAGGACCTCGGGCCCTGGCCGGGCTGGACCTACACCAAGCTCGGGCTGATCGCGAGCGGCACCGACAGCCCGAACGCGGCGAGGCTCTTCATCCACTACATCCTGACGCCGGAGGGCATCGCGCCGCAGGTCGTCGACGGCAAGCTGCCGACCAACCCCGACATCGGGTTGCCGGCGGACGAGCCGTCGGGGATCGGCGAGGTGCTCGACCGGCTCGAGCAGTACGACGCCTCGACCGCGCTCGACGACTGGGACATGCGCCAGGACTGGCAGGACTTCTGGCGGGTGAACTACAGGAAGTGAGCGACGGACGATGACCACCCACGCCGAGAGCGGAGAGCTGATGCGGGTCGCCGAGGCGGCGGCGCTGGAGGTGTCGCCGATGCTGCGCGCCGCCTTCCGCTCGGCGATGGAGATCGCGACCAAGCGCGACCTGCACGACATCGTCACCCGGCACGACCGCGCCTCGGAGGCGGCGATCGCGCGGTCGATTCGCGGCGCCGTGCCGGCTTCGGTGATCGTCGGCGAGGAGGGCGGGCGGCAGGGCGAGGGCAGGGTGGTCTGGTACGTCGACCCGATCGACGGCACGACCAACTTCGCCCGCGGCCTGCCGAGCTGGTGCGTGTCGATCGCCGCCGAGGTGGACGGCGCGCTGGTCGCGGGCGTCGTGCATGCGCCGCTGACGGGCGAGACCTTCCGGGCCGACCTCTCGGGCGCCTGGCTCGGCGCGGCGCCGCTCGCCGCCGGCGCCCGCGCGCGGGAGGAGGAGGCGGTGCTGCTGACGAGCTTCCCGGTCGCCCGGCACTATGCGGCGCTGGGCGGAGCCGCATCCGCCCCGCACCGCGCGCTCGCCGAGGCCTTCCTGTCGCTGCGCGATCCCGGCAGCGGGGCGCTGCAGCTCGCCTGGGTGGCCGCCGGCTGGGCCGACGCCACGCTCGGCTTCATGACCAATCCCTGGGACATCGCCGCCGGGGCGCTGATCCTCGAGCGCGCCGGCGGGCGGTTCGTGGCGCTCTCGCGCGGCGAGGCGCTGCCGGCGCAGCAGCACGCCGATGACTACTACGGCGTCGGTGCCGGCGCGGTCTATCCGACCCTCGACCGGGTCGCCCGCGAAGTTTCCTCGCGCCTGCCGGTGCGGGCCGATCTGGAGGCCGCCGATGCCTGATTCCCGAGCCCTTTCCGGCCGCAAGCTTCCGCCGCCGCGGGCGCTGCTGCTCGACTTCGGCGGGGTCATCGTCGAGACGGCCAAGGTGCCGGGCTGGGAGGGGACGCTCGCGGCCGAGGTCGCCCTGCGGCTGGCCGGCATCGCCGGGGCGCCCGATCCCGCGCAGATCGAGCGCGACATCGGCTTCGGCGCCCGCGCCGACTCGCGCTGGAAGGACGCCATGTCGCGGCCCTTCGCCCCGCGCGAGCTTACCCACGCCGAGTTCTGGGGCGACTTCGTGGCCGCCGACTGGCCCGCCGCCGCCCGCGAGGCGGTGGTGGCCGATGCCGCCGAGCTCTGCCGGCGCATGGGCCACCTGAAGAGCGAGCGGCGTCTCCGCCCGGGGATGGCCGCGCTGCTCGATGCGGCCGACGCCGCCGGCATCCCCGTCGGCATCGTCAGCAACGCGCTCTCAGGCCAGGTGCATCTCGACTGGCTGGCCGAGCACGGGATGACCCGCCGCTTCGCGGTGATGATCCACAGCGACGAGGCCCGCGTCCGCAAGCCCAACCCGGAGATGATCCTGCTCGCCGCGCGCGCGCTCGGCGTCGCTCCGGGCGAGGCCTGGTATGTCGGCGACAACTTCGACCGCGACGTCCTCTGCGGCCGCCGCGCCGGGATCGGCGGCAACATCCTGATGGAGGCGCAGGGCACCTGGGAGCTGCCCTATGAGCTCGAGCTCCGGCCCGACGCCATCGTCGCCGATCCGAACGGCCTGCTCGCCCTCTTCGAGGCGGCGCTGCGCGAGGCTGCGGCGTGACCCCGGCGGAGGCGGGCGAGCTGCGCGCCGTCGCGGCCGGGGCGGCGACCGCGGTGCGAGCGCCGCTCCTCGCCGCCTTCCGCTCGGCGATGGCGATCGACTACAAGGCCGACCTGCACGACCTCGTCACCCGGCACGACCGCGAGGCGGAGGCGACGATCCGCGGCTTCATCCTCGCCCGCGTCCCCGACTCGAGCATCGTCGGCGAGGAGGACGGCCCGCAGGGCGCGGGCCGGGTGGCCTGGTACGTCGACCCGATCGACGGCACCGCCAACTTCGCCCGCGGCCTCGCCTCCTGGTGCATCTCGGTCGGGGCGGTGGTGGAGGGGGAGATCGTCGCCGGCGCCATCCTCGACCCGGTCGGCGGCAACCTCTTCGAGGCCGATGCCGGCGGGGCGTGGCTGAACGGCGCCCCGATCCGCTCCCAGGCCGTCCCCGACGAGCGGCGGGCGGCGCTCATCACCGGCTATCCGGTCTCCCGCGACTTCCGCCTCGACGGGCGCGAGCGGGCGCTGGCCGGATTCGGCGAGCTGGTCGAGACCTTCTCGACGCTCCGCCGCCCCGGCAGCGCCGCCCTCTCCATCGCCCAGGTCGCCGCCGGCTGGGCCGACGCCGCCTGCGGCTTCGGCGTCAACCCCTGGGACGTCACCGCCGCCATCCTGATCCTGCGGCAGGCCGGCGGCCGCTACCGCCCGCTTTCCCAGGGCAAGGTGCCGCGCGACGCCCCGGCGCATCTCTGCCCCGGCTACGTGGCGACCGGCGCCGGCGCGGCCTATCCGACGCTCGACCGGGTGGCGGACGCGATTTCCGAAGGCCGCATCGCGGCGGCTTCCAGAGTTTCCTCAGTGGCGTGATCCCATGAACATCGACCTCCGCACCGCCGGCCCGGACCCCTCCGACCTCGATGCCCGCGCCGACCTCTGCCGCGACCTGGCGCTCTCGGCGGGCAGGATCGCGCTCGAGGGCCTCGGCCGGGCCGACCGGAGCTTTCGCCTGAAGGGGGCGCAGGACTTCCTGACCGAGACCGACGCGGCGGTCGAGGACCACCTCCGCGCCGCGATCGCCGCGGCCTTCCCGGGCGACGCCTTCCTCGGCGAGGAGGGCGGCGGGCGACCCGGCCGGGAGACCTGGGTGGTCGACCCGATCGACGGCACCGCCAACTTCGCCCGCGGCGTGCCGCACTTCTGCGTCTCGATCGCCTTCGTCCGCGACGGCGCGACCGAGATCGGCGCGATCTGCAACCCGGTGCTCGGCGAGCTGCACTTCGCGCGCCGCGGGGCGGGGGTGGTGCGGAACGGCGCGCCGGTCCGGGTTGCCGCCACCAGCGACTTCGCGGCGGCCTGCGTCGAGCTCGGCTGGTCGAACCGGGTGCCGAACGCGCGCTACCTCGAGGCCATGGCGGCGCTGCTCGAGCTGGGCGCCAACGTGCGGCGGGGCGCCTCCGGCGCGCTCGGGCTCGCCTGGGTCGCCGACGGCCGTTCGGACGGCTATGCCGAGGCGCACATGAATGCCTGGGACTGCCTCGCCGGGCTCCTCATGGTCGAGGAGGCCGGGGGCAGGGTCGGTCGCTTCCTCGAGCTCGGCGGGCTCGAGCGCGGCGGGCCGGTGATCGCCGCCGCCCCCGGCATCGCCGAAGGCTTCGCGGCCGCCACCGGCCTCGCGCTCCGGGCATGAGGGCCGCGGCGGTCAGCCTGATCGAGCCCGGGTCGGGCGGGGTGGCGCGCTGAGCATGCAGCCGGTCGCCGTCATCGCCGATCCGCATTACCACGACGTCAACCATCGTCCGGGCGTGGGGCGGGGCGAGGGGGTCGCGCTCCGCACCCTCGCCGACACCGTCGAGTCGACGCGGGTCTTCAACGAGAGCTTCGCCGCGCTGCCGGCGCTCCTCGACGATATCGTCGCGCGCGGCATCCGCCTCGTGGCGGTGCTCGGCGATCTCACCGACGACGGCCAGGCGGCGACGATGCGCGCCGCCGTGGCGCTGCTCGACCGCTACCGCGAGCGGCACGGGCTGCGCTTCTTCGCGACGCCGGGCAACCACGACCTCTACGCCATCCACGGCCGGCACCAGGGCAAGCGCTTCCTCGATCCCGACGGCGGCCACACGCTGGTGACGAGCGATCCGGCGGCGGCGAAGGGCGCCTCGCGGGGGCGCGTCGTCACGCCGGAGATGTACTGCGGCGGCTACGAGGCGGCGCTGACGGCGATGGCGGGACTCGGGTTCTTCCGCCGGCCGGAGCATCTGCACTGGGAGAGCCCGTTCGGGCGCGACGATGCGCTCGCGGCCCGCAGCTTCGCGATCCGCTCGCCGGACGGCAGCACGGTGCGGCGGATGATCGACGCCTCCTATCTGGTCGAGCCGGTTCCCGGGCTCTGGCTGCTCTCGATCGACGCCAACGTCTTCGAGCCGCGCGACGGCGCGGCCGATCCCGCCGCCGAGGCGAGCTACGTCGACAGCACCGATGCGGGGTGGAATGCGGTGGTGCGGCTGAAGCCCTTCCTGCTCGACTGGATGGCGGACGTCGCGGCGCGGGCGCGGGCGGGCGGCCGGCGGCTTCTTGCCTTCTCGCACTATCCCTGCCTCGACCTGCTCGGGCCGGCGCATGCGGACGAGGTCGCGCTCTTCGGCGAGACCGGGCTGGTGCGGCGGGCGCCGACCGCGGCGACTGCCGGCGCCGTGGCGGCGACGGGGATCGGGGTTCATTTCAGCGGGCATCTGCACGTCAACGAGACGGCGCTCTGGCGGGGCGGCGGCAGTGGTCTCGTAAACGGGGGCCTCGTCAACGTGGCGGTTCCTTCGACGGTCGCCTTCCCGCCGGGGTACAAGATCGTCGCCTTCGAGGATGGCGCGCTCGATGTCCGGACCGTGCTTCTCGACCGGGCGCCCGGCCATGACCTGGCCTTCGCCGCCTATCGGGCGGAGCTGGCGCGGACGGGCGGCGGGCATGCGTCGCTCGCGGCGGCCGAGAGCCTCGGGGCATTCCTCGGCCGGCACCTGGCCGCGCTGGCGGCGGACCGCTACCTGCCGCGGGAATGGCCGGGGGAGATGGCGGCGCGGGCGCGGTGCCTCTGCCTCGGCGAGCTGGCGCGGGTCGCGGGGGCGGCGGACGTGACGCCGCTGCCGTTCCTGACGCTGGTGGAGGACTGGTATCGGCTCCGCAAGGGGCGGGAGCTGGCGCTCGCCGTCATTCCCGGCGATCGCCTGGGGCGCTACCGCGCCCTGGCGGCGGCCTTCGCGGCGCGCCGCTGGCCGGAGGGCGGGACCGAGGCGTGGGTCGCCGGGTTCCTGCGGATGCTCGTGAGCTACATGGACGGCGCGCCGTCCGGCGACTTCCGCGTGGACCTCGGGACGGGGGAGGTGACGGCACGGGGTGGGCACGCGTGCCCGGAGGGGGGTGCCGTTGTTTTTACAGGATAATCGCCTCTCTCGGTAACCGGTTGGAAAGCTTCGTTAACGGGCTGCGGGCGCGAGCCGGTCGGGTGTCGCGGCGGCCGAGAGGATGGCCTCGGCGTGGCCGGCGCGGCCCGGGGTGCGCATCGAGATCCAGACGTGACGGGCCAGGGAGAGGGCGGCGAGGGCCTCGAGGCGGGCGGCGTCGGGCAGTGGGCGGTGCGCGGCGTAGCCGTCGAGGAATGCCGTCTCCTGCGGCGCGAGGGCCGCGGGCGCGTCCCAGCGGCGAAGGGCGAGCTCGCGGAGGTGGGCGAGGAAGTTGGCGACGTCGATGGCGGGGTCGCCGAGGGCGAAGAGGTCGAGATCGACGATCCAGGTCGTCGCCGGGCCGGCGATCACCTGATCGGGGTAGAAGTCGCGGTGGATGCCGGTGACCGGTGCCGGCGGGAGCTGCCGTGCGCGGGCGGCGAGGCGGGGGAGGAGGGCCGCGAGGCGCGGGGCGAGCTCGGGGCGGGCGGCGGCCGCGCGGGCGAGGGCGTCGTCGAGGACGGCGATCTCGTCCTCCATCGACCAGGCGCGGAGGCCGGGCGGCTGGAGGTCGGCGGGCGGGATGGCGTGGAGGCGGGCGAGTGCCCGGCCGGTGGCGGCGAGCGGAGGGAGCGCGCCGCCGGGGGCGAGGAGGTCGGTCAGGGTGGGACCGTCGACGCGGGCCTGGAGCCAGAGGTGGGCGGCGGGCAGGACGGCGACGACGTCGGGGACGGCGGCTGCGCCGCGGAAGCCGGCCGCGGCGAGGCGGCGGTGCAGCGCCGGGGTGCGGTGGTCGGGCCCCTTGTGGCGGAGCTTGCCGTAGGCCTCGAAGGGGGTGCCGTCGGGGGCGCTGCCGCGGTAGGCGACGAGGGCCCGGCGGCCCGGTCGTTCGCGCAGGAGCTTCGGCTGGTCGAGGTGGAGGGGGCGGCCGAGGGCCTGCGAGATCGCCCGTTCCATGCCGGCGCGGTCGAGGGCGCGGGGGAGGGCGCCGGCGGGGCCGAGGAGGTCGGCGGCGCGGCCGAGGAGCCTGGCGGTGACGGCGCCCCAGTCGGGGCGGCGGGCGCGGAAGGGCTCGCAGGCGAGGGCGGCGAGGGCGGCGGCGCGCCAGGGGGCGAGGTCTTCCGCGGAGAGGCGGTCGGCGTAGCCGGCGAGGAAGGCGCGGCCGAGGGCGTCGGCCCGGGCGGCGGCGAGCTGGCCCGCCAGCACGTCGGCGTCGAGCCGGGCTAGGAAGCTGCCGGCGTCGGCGAG
>ENA-UOUJ01000764-UOUJ01000764.1-activated-sludge-metagenome-genome-assembly--contig:-NODE-764-length-19380-cov-4.492160_pt1 | contig 19380 bp, 22 predicted proteins | sample MGYA00249839_ERZ747224 | MGnify/ENA primary metagenome ERZ747224 (study PRJEB28782, sample SAMN03220277) | activated sludge metagenome | biome: wastewater; feature: sewage sludge; material...
AAGCGTTCGTCCAAGGCTGCGCGCAGGGCGGCATGGACCTCGGCGATCTGGGATTCGTCGGGGGTGCGGCCGGTGCCGATGGCCCAGACAGGTTCATAGGCGATCACCGTGTTCTCGGCGGTGGCGCAGTCGGGGACCGACCCGGCCAGTTGCGCGCCGATCACGGACAGGGTTTCGCCCCCGTCCCGCTGGTCTTCGGTTTCGCCGACGCAGATCACCGTGCGCAGCCCGGCCTGATGGGCGGCCGCGGCCTTGTCGCGCACGGCGGCGTCGGTTTCACCGTGATCGGCCCGGCGTTCCGAATGGCCCAGGATCACATATTCCGCACCCGCATCGCGCAGTTGTCCGGCGGAAATGTCGCCGGTATGGGCGCCGGATGCCTTGGCGTGGCAGTCCTGCCCCCCCACCGCGATGGCGCTGCCGCCGATGCGCGCGACCATAGGGTGGATCAGCGTCGCCGGGGGGCAGATCAGGATCTCGCATTCCGTCTCGCCGCAGGCGGCGGCCAGCGCGTCCACTTCGGCCAGCGCGGCCAGGCTGCCGTTCATCTTCCAGTTTCCGGCGGCGAGCTTGCGGGGTGCCATGATGTCCTCCGTTGTCCCTTGCGGGTTCCGCCTAGCCCGCAAGGGCCGGGGGGATCAAGGGGCAGGGCGCCTTTCCGGTCAGGACTGGGCGCGCGATCCCTCCAGCGGCTCGAACCGGATGGATTCGCCGCAGCCGCAGGTGTCGGCGACATTGGGGTTCACGAATTTGAACCCGCTGTCCAGAAGGCCGCTGGCATAGTCGATCTGCGTGCCGAACAGGAACATCTGCGCAGTGGGCGCGATCAGCACGCGGGCCTCGCCCTGTTCCACCACCTCGTCGCCGGGACTGGCCTGCTGCGCCAGTTCCATCGTGTATTCCATGCCCGCGCAGCCGCCCTTCTTCAGGCCGATGCGCAGGCCGCGCGCGCCCTTGTCCGCCATCAGCCGCGCAATCCGCGCCTCGGCGGCGGGGGTGATGGTGACGGGCGGCTTGCCGGGAATGGAAAACATGGGAACAGACCTTTCGCGCTGATCCTTCAAGATAGGAAGGCCGGGCCGCCGCCTCAAGCCGCAGCAGGGCGGCGAAAGCCGCGATCCGGCGCGGCTGTCCGGGATGCAGGCACCGACTTGGCGGGATATTGCAGCCATTGGGGCAGGAACGCCCGGCGGTTCCGGTCGGCCCGGACGCATGATGTCCGGGCACGGCAGCGCTCAGCGCGCCTTGGGCGTGACCTGCGGCTCGTCCTCGGGCCGGCTTTCCTCGCCAGCGCCGGTGTCGTCGGTCGGCGCGCCGTCCGGCGACATGATGGCGCCGCTGCCCGGGTCCCGCCGCCGTGCCGCGCGGCCAAGAAGCAGGAACGCGACAGGGGTCGTGATCATGATGAAGATGCCGATGGCAAGCTCGTGGACGAGCAGCCGCCCGTTCAGGAAGCTGAAGGTCAGCATCGACGCCAGCACGGTCGCCGCCGTGCCCCAGCTGGTGCCCAGCGTCGGTGCGTGCAGGCGTTCGTAAAACGTGCGCAGCCGGACCAGGCCAAGATTGCCGATCAGCGCCAGCGTCGAACCGATGACCAGAAAGATGGCGATCATGACGGCGCCAAACGGCGGGATCTCTGACAGATGGCTCATTCGATCACCTCGCCACGCAGCAGGAACTTTGCCAGCGCCGAGGTCGCCGCAAAGCCCAGGATGGCGATCAGGACCGCCACCTCGAAAAAGAAGCTCGACCCGCTGCGCATGCCGACGACCAGCGTCAGCAGCATGATGTTGGAATAAAGGGTATCCATCCCCAGCACGCGGTCATGCGCCCGCGGCCCGCGCAGCAGGCGCCAGCCCGCCAGAAGGCAGGCGAGGCCAAGGGCGATCTCGGCATAGCCCAGCGCCCAGAGCAGGACAGTCTCGCTCATTCGAACGCCTCCTTCAGCAAGGCCTCGTAATGGCCGTGAATGATGCGGCCCCAGGCCTCGGGGTCTCTCAGGTCAAGGACATGCAGCAGCAGGCGGCCGGTCGCGGGATGATATTCCAGCCATGCCGTGCCGGGGGTGGCAGTGATGATGATCGCCAGCACCGCCAGCGCATTCGGATTGCGCAGGGTCATCGTCAGTTCCAGGAACCCCGACCGTTCCGACGCGACCCCGGGACCGGCCAGGATGATCCCGGCCACGCCGATGTTCGACTTGACGATATCCACCGCCACGATCCCGATCAGCCGGATCAGCGCCCACCAGTTGCGCACCGGGCTGCGCGGCAGGTCCAGCTGCCCGGCTGCGACAGTCGCCCCCCAGCCGACCGCAAGCCCCAGAATCAGGTTGCCGGTGCTGAAGCCGGCCAGCAGCAGCCAGGTGAATGTCAGCCCGGCGACAAGCATCCAGTTGCGGGCAAGCTCTCTCATGGTGCGACGTCCCCGTTGTCCATCTGGGGGGTTGCCCCCGGATCGACCGGATGGACCGCCATGACCGTGGCCGCATAGCGTCCCTCGATCAGGCCGTCGGCGGCCTCCAGCGTCATCCGGGTCACGTCCTCGGCCTGGAACGTCATCAGGACGATGCCCGTCAGCAGCAGCGCGACAGGCACGATTTCAAGGACCAGGACTCGCGGCCGGTTTTCGGTTTCCACCCAGAAGCGGTTGATGCCGAAACGCAGCAGCGACACCAGCACCGCAAAACCCGATGCCAGCAGCACCAGCACGAACACCCACACCATGGGTGGGATCGTCCCCAGATTCGAGGCGGCCGCGAACATCCCCGACACCATCGTGAACTTGCCGAGAAAGCCTGCAAACGGCGGCAGCCCGGCCAGGACCGCGGCAATGGCCGCAAACAGCGCGCCAACCGTGACGATCGAGCCGGGCAGGGCGGTCGCGGGTTCGTCGCTGTCCTCGACCGCGCCCAGGCCCATCGGTCCCCATTCCAGCCCCCGCACCATGTCCGGGGGGGCGGGTTGGGGTTCGCCCGATTCGTCGATCTCGTCGACCGGCTCCTGCCGCTCGACCATCTCGGCCAGCAGGTAAAGCGCGCTGGCCGCCACGGTCGATCCGATCATATAGAACAGGGCGCCCGCCAGCATCCGGGCGCCGCCGCCCAGCACCGTGAATCCGGTGACGGCGATGATCGTGCCCGACGAGATCAGCACGATGTGCCCGGCATGGCGGGCCAGCCTTTCGGATGCCATGACGCCCAGCGCGCCATAGACCATGGTCGCGGTGCCGGCCATCATCAGAACCGCTCCGCCAAAGCCCGCCGATTCGCCCGCGCCGGGGGCAAAGCACAACAGCGCGATCCGCAGCACGGCATAGACGCCGACCTTGGACATCAGCGTCATCACCGCCGCCACCGGCGAGGCCGCGGCATCATAAGTGCGCGGAAGCCAGAAACCCAGCGGCCAGATTGCGGCCTTGATCAGGAAGGCCAGGCCCAGCATCGCCGCCCCGGCATGGAACAGCGGGCGCTGTCCGGTCCCCAGATCGCGCGACAGATGCGCGATCTGCGCCATGTTCAGCGTGCCGGTGACGCCATAGATCAGCGCGACGCCGATCAGGAACAGCAGCGAGGCTGTCAGGTTGATCGCGATGTAATGCAGCCCCGCCCTGATCCGCACCGGCCCCGACCCGTGCAGCACCAGGCCATAGGAGGCCGCCAGCATCACCTCGAAGAACACGAACAGGTTGAACAGGTCGCCGGTCAGGAACGCCCCGTTCATCCCGAACAGCAGGAACTGGAACAGCGTATGGAAATGCTGGCCCTTCCCCTGCCATCCGGCCGCGGCATAGATCAGCGCCGGCAGGGCCAGAACGGCGGTCAGCATCACCATCATCGCCGACAGCCGATCCAGCACCAGCACGATTCCCATCGGCACCGGCCAGTTGCCCAGCAGATAGACCCGCAGCATCGCGTCCTCGTCGGCGCGGCCGATCAGTTGCCATGACACCACGCCCAGCGCCAGGACCGAGGCAAGGCCCATGCCGAATTTCAGCCAGCGCCGCCGGTCGTCATAGAACAGCATCAGGACGCCCGCCGCGAAGGGGATCAGCAGGGGCGCGATCAGCAGATGCTCGGGCTTGATTTCGGCGGCTTCGATCACCGGTGACGCTCCTTTCCATCGACATGATCGGTGCCGGTCGCGCTGCGGGCGGCCAGCAGCACCACCAGAAACAGGGCGGTCGTCGCAAAGCTGATGACGATGGCCGTCAGCACCAGCGCCTGCGGCACCGGGTCGGCATAGGCGAGGGTGTCGTCAAAGCCGCCCTGGGGCAGGACCGGGGGCGCGCCGACGATGGGCCGCCCGACCCCGAAGATGAACAGGTTGACGCCATAGGCCAGCAGGCTCAATCCGCAGGTCACCTGAAAGGTGCGGGGCCGCAGCAGCAGCCAGATGCCCGATCCGGTCAGAACGCCGATGGCGCAGGCAAGGATCAACTGCATCACGGCTCTCCTTCCGGGGCGGCGGCGGGGATATCGACGGCGCCGCGCGTGACCCGCAGCGACTGATGGGCGATGGCGATGACGATCAGCGTGGTCGATCCCACGACCACCGCAAAGACGCCCAGGTCGAACAGCATGGCCGTCGCCGCCGGCACCTTGCCGACGATGGGCAGGGTCACATATTGCGCATGGGCGGTCAGGAACGGATAGCCGAACAGCCAGGCCCCGGCCCCGATCACGCCGGCCAGCGACAGGCCGAAGGCGATCCAGCGGACCGGCAGCACGATCAGCCGCGCCTCGACCCAGCGCACGTCGGTGGCGATGTATTGCAGCGTCAGCCCGATCGCCAGCGTGACCCCGGCCGCAAAGCCCCCGCCCGGCAGGTCATGCCCGCGCAGGAAGAAATAGACGGCCAGCAGCAGCGTCACCGGGAACATCCAGCGCATCAGCAGGGCGGGGACGAAGACGATGTCCTGCAGGGGCGCATCGGCCATGCCCGCCTGCGGCCTTGGCGGCGTCGCGCTTTCCGGTGCGGGACGGAACCGGCGCAGCAGCGCAAAGACGGTCAGCGCGACGATACCCAGGACCGTTATCTCGCCGAAGGTGTCAAAGGCCCGGAAATCCACCAGGATGACGTTCACCACATTGGTGCCGCCCCCTTCGGGATAGGCATTGCGCAGAAACCAGTCGCCGACCGTCGGCCCGCGCGGCGCTGCCATGACCGCATAGGACACCGCGGCCATGCCGCCGCCTGCGACCATCGCGATCGCAAGGTCGCGCCCGCGCCGCAGCCGGGCCGGCCAGTCCTGATCGCCCGGAATGGCGGTGCTGCGCTGCGGCAGCCAGCGCAGGCCCACCAGCAGCAGGATGGTGGTGGTGATCTCGACCACCAGTTGCGTCACCGCCAGATCCGGGGCCGAGAGCCAGGCAAAGCTGACGACGGTCATCAGCCCCGCGCCCCCCAGCATGACCAGCGCGGCAAAGCGGTGATACTTGGCCTGCCACGCCGTGCCGATGGCGCAGGCGCCGCCCACCAGCCACAGCAGCCCGAACACCGTTTCGGACAGGGTGAAGCCGGGGTCCGCGGGCCACCACATCGCCCCCGGAAGGACGGCAAAGCCCGCGGCGACCGCCACCACGACCACGGCCAGCAACTGGGCCTGCAGGCTCGACATCGACATCAGCCGGTGCAGGGCCCGCGGCATGTTCCGGGTCGCCACATGCATCGTCCGCTCGAAGATGGCCAGTCCGTCCAGCCTGCCCGCGGTCTGCGCCTTGCGGCTGTATTCCTCGATCGCGGGACGGCCCAGCAGATAGATCAGCGCGCCGCCCAGAAAGGCCGCGACGCTCATCATCAGGGGCACGGTCACGCCGTGCCACAGCTTCAGGCTGAACTGCGGCGTCTGGCCGGCCAGGATCGCGATGGCAGCATCGTTCAGGACCGGCCCCAGGACGAAGGCCGGAAAGATCCCGATGCCCAGGCACAGCAGGGCCAGCAGCTCGACCGGGCGGCGCATCAGCGTGGGCGGATCGTGCGGCGGCATCTTCGGCAGATCCGTCGCCGGCGGACCGAAGAACACCGTCAGGATGAAGCGCAGCGAATAGGCCACGCTGAAGGCGCTGGCGAGCGTCGCGAGATAGGGCAGCAAGTCGTCCAGCCAGCTTCCGTTGTTCCAGGCCGCGGCCACGTCGAAGAACATCTCTTTCGACAGGAAGCCGTTGAGCAGCGGCACCCCCCCCATCGCCGCCGCGGCCACGATAGCCAGCACCGTCGTCTTGGGCATCCAGCGCGACAGGCCGGACAGCCGGCCCATGTCGCGGGTCCCGGTTTCATGGTCGATGATCCCCGCCGCCATGAACAGCGACGCCTTGAAGACGGCGTGGTTGACGATGTGGAACACCGCCGCCACGATCGCCTCCGGGCTGCCGATGCCGGCCAGCGCGGTGATCAGGCCCAGATGGCTGATCGTCGAATAGGCCAGCAGCCCCTTGAGGTCTCGCTGGAACAGGGCTGCCATCGCGCCCAGCGTCAGCGTGATCATGCCCGTGCCCACGACCAGATAGAACCATTCGTCCGTCCCGCCCAGCACGGGGAAGAACCGCACCAGCAGGAAGACCCCGGCCTTCACCATCGTGGCGGAATGCAGATAGGCGCTGACCGGCGTCGGCGCGGCCATCGCGTTCGGCAGCCAGAAATGGAACGGGAACTGCGCCGACTTGGTGAAGGCCGCCAGCAGCGTCAGGATCAGGATGGCGCCATACAGGGGATGCGCGCGCACCATCTCGCCCGCCTCCAGGACCGCGTCCAGTTCATAGCTGCCGGCGACGTGGCCCAGGATCAGCATCGCTGCCAGCAGGCACAGTCCCCCGCCCCCCGTCACGGTCAGGGCCACGCGCGCGCCCCGCCGCGCGTCCGGGCGCTGGTTCCAGTAGGAAATCAGCAGGAACGACACGATGCTGGTCAGTTCCCAGAACACCACCAGCATGATGATGTTGCCCGACAGCAGCACGCCCGACATCGCCCCCGTGAAGGCAAGCATCGCGCTGTGGAACCGCGAGGCGGAATCGGCGGGCGACATGTAATAGCGCGCATAGATCACGACCAGCAGCCCGATCCCCGCGACCAGCACCATCATCAGCCAGGCGAAGCCGTCGATCCTGAACCGCAGGTTCAACCCCAGGCTGTCCACCCAGCGCACGGTCGATGACACGACGCCGCCCTCGGCCACCCATCCCTGCAGGCCCGCCAGCACGGCCAGCATCGCCAGCATGACGCCCCCCGCCAGGGCCGCCAGCGCATTGCGCGAATCGGACGGCAGCGTCGCGGCCGTCAGGGCGCCGAGGAACGGCAGCACAATCAGCAGGGTGAGCAGGTTCTGCGCAATCATCCGGTCCTGTCGTCCTCACGGTTTTCTTGCCCGAGCACGCTCTCCGCCCGTTTCCGGCAAGGCCCGCAGGCCCGCCCTGACGACAGCGCGTTGGCCGGCAGACGATGGACCGCGCGGGCCACGCGCGCGCATGGTCCCGGTTTCGATCTGTGCTCTTTCGGCTCATGTTCCATGTAAGTTTGCGGCAAGGGACTGCCAAGCAGAAATGCGCCGTTCCGGCGGTCCTGACAGGGTGCTGAGCCGGAAGGACTACCCCCGGAAGATCGGCGGGCAGCCGGAAGGATGCGGCCGCGGCGGGCGCGCAGGACCACCTGCCATTGAATTGTGCCGGAAAGTGCCGCATCTGACAGGGATAGATTTCCTTGCGCGCGGCTGGCAGCCGGGCAGGGGACCGTGCGTCCGCTGCCCGGCCGCCGCGGCAGGGCTATCAGCACTCCGAAGCCTCCGGCGAGTCGGGGTCTCCACAGATTGAAGGCAGACTCAGGAATCGTGTACAGCCGCCTGAAAACAGATACGGAATCCGCAGCCCGCCTGTCCGTGGCCCCCATGATGGACTGGACGGTTTCCCCTAAAATATCAGGTAGTTAATTGCTTTCGTGTGCAGTGTCTGAACGCGGACGTTCTTGTTCTATTTCGTTTCCCGTTCACACGATAGAACCCGACAACGCGCGCTAGCGGGGCGCGATTCTATAGTTTGACAACCGTTTCTCGTCGTGCGCACGAACAGGTTCGAATGCGTGCGCCAGCGCGCCTTCACGGCGATCTCCAGCGTGTTGTCCTTGCACTTCACCGTCTTGCGGCCAGAGCCGTTACGGCAGTTCGCCTGGCCGCCAGCCGGCGTCTCTCCATGCTCGCAGCCCAGATGTTCCGTCAGCTTGGCCCTCAGCATCCTTTGCATCAGAGCCAGCTTCAGGTCCAACATCAGATTCGCTTCGCCGAGCAGGTCCTCAGGCCGCTCGCAACCCTTCAGCAACTCGTCCAATACCTCCGGTGTGATTGCGATCTTTCATGCGTCCGTTTGCTTCAATGGGCCGTCACCTTCATACACAGAAGATAGGACGCTCCCCGTTTCGACGGCGTCCACGGTCGACTTCTTCACCAGCCTGATAGAGTGAGAGTGCGGACCGGGTTTTCCGTGACGGGTTGAGGGCTGGGAGAGAGGCTCCCGGCGCCCGTCGCAGAGAACCGCGATGTATTACCGCACCCCACGCTCCCGCTCCGAACGAACGAACCTCTACGACGAGATCACCGGCAAGATCATCGCCGAACTCGAGGCCGAGCGTTTCCCTTGGGTCCAGCCCTGGGGCAAGGCCACGGCCGCGGCGCCGCTCGGACTGCCGCAGAACGCCGCTACCTGTCGCACCTACAGCGGCATCAATATCCTGATCCTCTGGGGTGCCGTCGTCCAGCACGGCTTCCCCGGCCAGGGCTGGCTCACCTTCCGCCAAGCGCTCTCGCTCGGCGGCAATGTCCGCAAGGGCGAACGCGGCACCACCGTCGTCTATGCCGACCGCTTCACCCCCGAGGACGAGAAGCGGCGCGCGCGAGAGACCGGCGAGGAACCGGGGAAGATCCCGTTCCTGAAGCGGTTCACCGTGTTTAACACCGCGCAATGCGAGGGTCTGCCGGAGGATATTGCCCTCGCCATGCCGCCTCCGCCGCCTGGCCTGATCGAGCCAAGGGTCGAGACGCTCATCAAGGCCACGGGCATCGACTTTCGCATCGGCGGGGACCGCGCCTTCTATGTCCCGGCCCTCGACCATGTGGTCGTCCCGCCGCCGCAAGCCTATTTCGAGTCGATCAACTGGCACCGGACGGCCCTGCATGAGCTGGGTCATGCGACGGGTCATGCGTCCCGGCTGAATCGGGATTTCTCCGGTTCCTTCGGCACGAAGAAATACGCTTTCGAGGAGCTGGTTGCCGAGATGAGCGCTGCGTTCTGCTGTGCCTCGCTCGGCATCGTGCCGACGGTGCGCCATGCCGATTACATCGGCTCATGGCTGGAGGTGCTGCGCGATGATAACCGGGCCATCGTCCGCGCCGCCTCGCAGGCAAGCAAGGCCGCCGACTGGATCTTGTCCTTCCTGCCCGACGAGGAGGCTTCGGGGGTCGACGTCGGTGCTATCAACAGGAGGGCGGCATGATCCTCGTGACACCGGAACTGCGTGGGCAACTTTTGACCAATGGTCGCGAGCGTGACACTCAGGTGCAAGTGGTGGAATCCTCAATCCATTCGGCGTGGGCGTATGGGTCGCCAGCGAACTGGACCCGGATGGCGACATCCTCTTCACGTGGGATTTCCCAATCTCGGTATGGGTGAGAGGCCGCGCGGCACGCCGGCAGCATCCGTGCGGCCGAAAGAATCATCCGCACGGCCGGATAATCGCGGTGGGAAGGCGTGTGCTGCGCTTCCGTTGCGGGGAATAGGCCCGAACCCTCTCCGAGCGCAGGAGGCCGCCGAGACCGACGGACGAGGGCTTCCGGCTCTGATTGCCCGATTCCTTTGCGATGGCGCTGCCTTCTTAGAGGAAGAGGGTGGCGCTTCGCTTCGTGACGGATTTGGGGTCGAGAGAGAGGCTCTCGGCGTCCGTCGCGGAGATACCCCGATGGCAAAAGCTGCCAAGAAGACGTCCACCCCCGCAATGATCGTCTTCTCGCGGGCGCGGGACATTCCGTTCAACCGGATCAGGCTGTCGGACAGCAATGTCCGCGAAACCGATGTCGAGGCCGGTCTGGACGAACTCACCTATGACATCGACCGCCGCGAGGATCTCGTGCAGGGCCTCAATGTCCGCGCCATCCTCGACGAGGACGGCGTTGAGACCGGCGATTTCGAGACGCCTGCCGGCGGCCGCCGCTACAGGTCCATTGCGCGTCTCGTGGAAGCCGGTCGCTTTCCGGCCGATGGCTTGGTGCCGTGCATCGCGAAGAAGGCCGATGCCAAGACCTCGGCCGTCGACGACTCGCTGGCCGAGAACTTGCTGCGCCTCGCCCTGCATCCGCTCGACCAGTTCAAGGCGTTCAAGCGGATGGTCGACATGGGGATGTCGAAGGAAGAGATCGCCGACGCGTGGCGGACCACGCCGCGCTACATCATGCAGCGTCTTCGCCTCGCGACCGTCGCGCCACCCCTGCTCGACGCCTATGCGAGAAACGAGATGACGCTGGCGATGCTGGAAGCCTTCACCGTCAACCCCGACCATGAGCGCCAGCAGCAGGTCTGGGAGCGGATCAGCAATTCCTGGCAAAAGGAACCCTGGCAGATCCGCAGCCTGTTGACCGAGACCACGATTTCGGCCGCCGACAAGCGCGCCCGCTTCATCGGCCTTGAGGCCTATGAGGCAGCAGGCGGCCCCATCCTGCGCGATCTCTTCTCCGAAGAGAATGGCGGCTGGTTGCAGGACGTCACGCTTCTCGACCGCCTGGTCGACGAGAAGCTTCGTGCCGTCGCCGACGAGATCGCGGGTCAGGGCTGGAAGTGGATCGACGCCGCAGTCGAGCTTCCCTACGGCTATGCCAACGGCCTGCAAAGGCTGGTTGGTGTGACCCAGGAGCTGACCGACGAGGAACGCGCCACCCGCGAAGCGCTGCACGACGCGTATGACGAAATCGAATCGCAACATGCCGAAGACGAGGAACTCCCCGATGGGGTCGATCAGCGGCTCGGGGAGATCGAGGCGGAGCTGGAAGCGTTCGAGAACCGACCCGTCGCCTTCGCGCCGGAAGATGTGGCGCGGGCCGGTGTTTTCGTCAGCATCGGCCGCGGCGGCGAGTTGATCGTCAGCAGCGGCTATGTCCGGCCCCAGGACGAGCAACCGGGAACCGGCGATGGCGAGGATGCCGGAGACGGTGCGGACCCGTCCAATCCCGATGCCGTGCAGCGCGCCGTCATCACCGTTGGCGGCGAGCCGGTCGGCGACGACGAGGAGGAGGACGGTGCAGTCAAGCCGCTGCCCGAGCGGCTGGTCATCGACCTGACCGCCTGGCGGACGCTCGCATTGCGCAATGCGCTCGCCGAGAACCCGCGCATCGCCATGACGGCGCTGCTGCACAAGCTCGTCGTTGACACTTTCGAGCGTAGCTCGACGGCGGGCACGAGCCTCCATGCTGCCGTGCGTCATGTCTCTCTCCCGGCCGATGCAACGGGACTCGCGGACAGTGCTGCGGCGAAGATGATCGACGAGCGCGCGGGAGCCTGGCGGGGTGACATTCCTTTTGGTGATGACGATCGCCTTTGGGACTGGATCGGCGGCCTCGACGATGCGAGCCGCCTTGCGCTGCTCGCACACTGCGTCAGCTTCGGCGTCAACGCCCTCCACGAGCGGCCCAACCCCTATTCGGGCAATGGCATTTCGCAGCACGGTCTCGACCGCCGCATGGCCGAGGCGGAACGGCTTGCTCACGCTACCGGCCTCGATCTCGTCGAGACTGGCTGGAGACCCACGGTCGAGAACTACCTCGGCCGTGTCACCAAGACCCGCATCGTTGAGGCGGTGCGCGAGGGCGCGGGCGATCGCGCCGCCGATCTCATCGCACATCTCAAGAAGGGCGACATGGCGAAGGAAGCCGAACGGCTTCTGGCCAACACCGGCTGGCTGCCGGAACCGCTGCGCCCCGTGGCGGACGGGACAACCGTGGATGGCGTGACCGGGCGAGAGGAGGACGCCGGGGCGCTGCCCGACTTCCTCGCCGATGACGACGCGGAGGTCGCCTCCGATGGCAATGACGCCCCGATGGCCTTCGTCGCCGCCGAGTGACGCATCCGGGCGGGGCGGCCTCGGTCGCTCTGCTTTCCATCACCTTCCACTCCAAGGCCCGGCACCTCGCCGGGCCGTTTTCGTTCCAGGAGACCAAACACATGTCCGCTTCCCTCATCTTCGACATCGCGCCCGTCGGTTCGCTCGTGGCCTACAGCGACGGGCAGCCGAAGCCGCGCGCGCGCTTCACGAAGAAGCTCGCCGCGTGGAAATCCCGCAACGGCGTTGGCCGCCTTGTGCGGAAGACGCCTGGCCGTGAGCGTTCGAACTACACGGCCCCGCCGTCCTTCACCTTGCATGAGGGCGATTTCGGCGAAGGCGTCATCATCCTCACCGTCATGCGCAGCTACGGCATCGACAGCGATCTGAGGTTCCGGGTAATCGAGCGCCCGCAGGTTGGACAGGTTCGCGTCTTGCAGGATGTTGGTGAAAACGTCGAGTTGCTTCACCTCGCCGAAAGCCGCGAGGCGGCCGAACTTTGGATGGCGCGGAAAGGATACAGCCGCGCCCGTCTCGAGGAGATCACGGCCGACGAGGTGGGCGCCGAGGCGATTGATGGCCGCGCCGCCGCGTGACCCTCATTCCCCATTCACTTGGCCCGCTGTCCCCCGACGGCGGGCCATTTTTGTTTCAGGAGAACACAATGGCCATTCCCAATCCCGTCCGCACGAACTTCAACACCCTGCTACGCGCCGCCGATGACGGCAATCTCGCGCTCATGGAATGCCTCGACGCCGTGACGCGCGAGGTTCGCTATGTCTTGTGCGCGGTCGGTCGCGACAGCGTCGATTGCGTCTTCACGCCGTTGGGCCATCTCGCCGACGGCAATCCTTATGACGCCTACCTACCGCCGGACCCTGCCGATCCTGCCGGCTACATCGAGATCACCGGCGATGGGGGCGCATCGTGATAACGGTCGATGAAATCTTCGCCGACAACCGCCGCAATCCTCCCTCGGAGCGCTCGCTTCCGTGGGAAGAAACCCGCGGCGGCGTCACCGTCGTCGTGGAGCCGAAACCGCATTGGGCCGAGGACATGCGCGCTTTCCGGCTCGATGCCGAAAAATATTGCCGCTATCGCGACTGGACCGTGAATGGCGCACAGACGCAGTTCTACGGTCATATCGACACATCGGGCGACGACGTGATGACGAAGGCCGGCGCCATGATCGCCCGCGAGATCGCCGATGGCTTCTGGGACTGAGCGGCCTTGAAAACTGCGCCTGGGCACCGGAACCGCCGGGTATTTCTGCGCAGGCAGCGATGGATTGAGGTCCAGCGTCACCATTGCGCCGTCAGCGTGTCGTTGCGGGCCAACGGCTTCCATACCCGGCCTGAATCACGATCTGAAAGTCAGCCCGGCAAGGAGGCTGGCGCGGCGAGGCATCTGCGGCAGGTTACCCGGCATCCCGTCAGATGCGAAGCACACCCGCGCTTCCATTCGCGAACCTTGGTCTGACCGCCTCTTCCTCAATTAACCCACAAGGAGTCAGCTTACGCGAGCGTGCCGCTGCCGCCGATTTGGACGAGCCGGACGCGCGAGGATGATTGCAGATCCGGTCGGACACTTCGGACGCCTGGTCAGCGGGGGGGGGGGGGGGATGGTCCCCGCCTCCAAAGACAGGAGCCGGAAGCGATGTCCTTTATGCAGATGCCATCGCCTTCGCCCCCAGCCTCGCCACCACGCTGATGGTCTTGATCGTCGTGTTTCAGGGGGGACGGAACCCATGCCGCGATGTCGGCCGACGAGTTCAACGGCGATGAGGACATGGTGACGCTGGAACTCGATCCATGGAGCTGAGACGCGAGAAGCGCCTCATCCCGGCGGCCCGGCCTGCATCAAGCGCAGCCGGGCCTTCAATCTTGCGATGGCCGCCCGTTACCGGAACCGCGCCGTGGCATACCTCGGCAAGAGAGAGTGAGAGTGCGGCCGCGAGTGGGGTGGCCCCGGCGGAATGTAAGGAGAGCAACGCCGCGATGGCCACGTTCCGCTCTCCCGGAGGATATTCCCATGACCGATACACCCGCGCCCGCAAAGCCGGAATTCGACATCGCGGCCAGTCTGTCCCGCTTCCTGACAGAGCAGGCAGACCGCAATCGTCGCGCCGAGGAACTACGCCCGGCCAACAAGGCGGCCTTGTTCGAGGTTCTTGCGAGAGGCGGCATCACCGTCGTGACCGTCACCTTCGACGGCTACGGCGATTCAGGCCAGGTCGAGGACATTACCGCCCGACGCGGCGAGGACCTGGTGCCGCTGCCGTCGGATGAAATCACCATCTGTTCGGCCGCATGGGGCGATCCCGGGTTCGTTGCCCAGACAATGACCGTCGAACAGGCCGTCGAGCAACTTGCCTACGATTTCCTGTCCGAAACGCATGGTGGGTGGGAAAACAATGACGGCGCCTATGGCGAGTTCAGCTTCGATGTGACGGCGCAGACCATCACGCTCGATTACAACGAGCGCTACACCGCCACCGAATTCTGCAGCCACGAGTTCTGAGGTGAAAAAAATGGCACATCCGTATCATCATGCGCTTTCCTCGGTGAAGAAATGGGGTGGGGCGGTCGAAGACTATCTTCCGATCCATAGTTGGTTCGACGCAAGCAAGGAGATTCTGGCCGATTTTCGGCACCGCGCTCTCCGCCACCACGCCGAGGGGATATTCATGGCCGAGACCATCTTCGGAGCGACGGTCACGCTGTCCACCGGTAGGGTGATCCCGACCCGCTGGATCGGGGAGCAACACGTCTGGGAGGATCTGGGTCATATTCCTTCCTTCGCCGACTGGGCTCGGGCGATCCAGCCCGCGCCCTGGATGGGGCGGACACAGCGGATCGAACCAGAGGTCGATCCGCATGGCGATCCCGACCTTCTTCAGGAAAAAGCCTGAGCAAATCCGGGTCCAGGTCGAGCGCCAGCATGTCGGCGATGTTCTTATCAATGAGGGGCTGGCGAGAACCTGGGCGGGGCAACGTGAACCTTGATGCTGACCTTCAAATCAATCCCGGCGAAGGCTATGGCGATCCACTATCGCGGAGGGAGAGTGAGAGTGCGGGCCGGTTGGCCGTGACGGGTTGAAGGCGGAGAGGCTTCCGCCGTCCGTCGCGGAGTATGCCCTATGACCTTATCCCGCCGAGCCGGTTTCACCCCCATTGGAGAAATTGTCGCGCTACAGGTGCTGTCCGCGCTGCGTTACGCCCGGAGGCTGCCCCTGCGCATGTCCTGCATTGCCACTGCCAATTGCGATAACCTCGGTGATGCCGATGGTTTCGACCACCCGACCGTCATCGGCCAATGCTCTTCTCTCGAAGAGGCCATGACCCTCGCCAGCCAGTGCGTTGCAAGCGGCGACATCCGCGTTGGCCCGGACGATACCGTACACTTCCTCCCGCGCATCATGGTTATTCAGGACGCCGAACACGGTCTGGTTCTCGCCGGAGCGATCGGGGCCGGAATCATCCTCTGGCAGCAACCTGTCGCCTCCAATGTCGAGGCTCGCCGCGTCGTCACTGAGGCCAGCCGTCTGCGCGGCATCGCCTCCGCGGCATCCGGGCGCGGCGACGCGACATCCGCCGGCGATCTCCGCACCCGCGCCAGCCTGCTCGAGGCACAGCTGGTCGATCCCTTCTGGCGCGAGCCGGTCACAGAACTGCTGCGACTGCCCGAAGCCGCCTGATCTCTCACCCCGCTTCCCACCCATTCGGCCCAGCCTTGCGCCGGGCTTTGTCGTTTCAGGAGGCTGACATGGCCGACTACTTCACCCACTTCTCCTGCCTGCTCGATGTAGGCACCTCGGAGAACGCTGCCCGCGCGCTCGCTCTCTACAACGCGCTGTCTGATGAGAATGCCGCCGAAGATCCCCCTTCGGAAGGATTTCTTCTGTCGATCCAGCCAGAGCATGGCGGCACGCAGCTCTGGATTCGCGATGACGTCACCGGCGATCCCGAGCATGTCATCCAGTTTGTCAAACGCTGCGCCGCCGAGTTCGGCCTGACCGGATCGTGGGGGTTCCAATACGCAACCACCTGCTCAAGGCCGAGGGTCAACGCTTTAGGCGGCGGCGCGCATGTCCTCGACCTCGCCACCGGCGAGACCGTGGACTGGATCGACACCGACGGCTGGCTGGCCATCGTTCTCGACGGAGGCGACCCCTATGCCTGAAGTCATCGAAACCACCGTTTATCGGCTCAACGAGCTTTCCGACGCCGCGAAGGACAAGCCCCGTGCCTGGTACCGCGAAGGCGGCTTCGACTACGACTGGTATGATACCGTCTATGAGGATTTCCAGCGCATCGCGGAAATCCTCGGCATCCGCTTCAAGGTCCGCTCCGTGCGGCTGATGGGCGGCGGATCGCGCCAGGAGCCCTGCATCTTCTTTTCAGGCTTCTGGTCTCAGGGCGATGGCGCATGCTTCGAGGGCCACTATTCCTACGGAAAGAACGCCTCTGCCGAGATCCGGTCCCATGCTCCAGAGGATACGGCCCTGCATGGCATCGCCGATGCCTTTCAGGCCGTCCAGCGGCGCAACTTCTATCAGCTTCGCGCCGAGGCAACCCATCGCGGGCATTACTATCACGAATACTGCATGGCGATCTCGGTCGAGCGCGATAGTCCAACGTATCAGGACATGACCGCCGACGCCGAGGAGATCGTCACCGAAGCACTGCGCGATCTCGCCCGCTGGCTCTATCGCCAGCTTGAATGCGAATACGAATACCTCTCCTCGGATGAGGCCGTCGATGAGGCGATCACCGCCAATGGTTATACCTTCACAGCCGATGGCGGGCGGTTCGGCTGATCCGTCAGGCCTCCTGGACGAGGTCGATCCCGGCCAATTGTGCCGCCTTCACGAACTTGCGGTCGAAGGTCAGAAACGCGTCCTGCCCAGCCGAGCGTCCAAGATGCAGCGCATCGGCGAAATCCATCCCCCGCTCGGCAAGGTCGAACGCCGCGGCCACCAACGCCGCGTCTTCAATGGTAACCCCAGGAAGACCGCCGAATGCCCGCAATGCCCCTGCGACATCCGCCGGCTTGTAGCCATAGGTGCTGCGCAGCACCCATTCCGTCTCCAGCACCACCGTCACTGGTACGAAGACGGGCTGTCCGTCAACGATCTCGCGCGCCCGCCCCGACTGCTCGGGGTGATCGCCGGTCAGGTAGCGGACGACGATATTGGTATCAATCGCGATCATGGCGCCGGCGGGCCTCGACCAGCACCCCGGCTTCCATATCTTCAAGTGACTTCGGCACGCCCGAGAAGGGCAGCATCCCGAACACATTCTCGGGCCGGGTGGGCGCGAAAGCGGGCGCGGGCTTCAGCAGGACGCCGTCCGAAGTCTCCTCGACGATCAGCCGCGTGCCGGCATCCCAGTCCCGGCGCTTGCGGATCGCCTTTGGCAGGATGACCTGCCCCTTGGTGGAAACGATCGTGATCAGGGGATCGGACTGAGCCATGGGTCAAGCTCCATGTGTAAGACAAAGGTAAGATAGGAGCCGTGGCGGCGCCGATCAAGAGGCAGAGGCGGGCCGGACAAGGCTGCGCCTGTAAAGGAGCGAGAGCGCCTTCCGCAGCGCATCCCTTTCCTTGATCCTGAGAACCCTGTCATGAGCCTGACAACCTCTGCACAACCCCAACCCGCTCGTCCCCGAGAACCGGCGCGTGGCGTTTCTGCCCCGGCTCTTCGGACGCCCCCTTCTCCTCATCGAGGAACATACGGTCTTCAGCTTCAATAGACTGAACCCCGCAAGCGGCCCGCCTGACGGCCGGGCGCTTGTTTTATGCCACCCGTGGCAACGGTTTCAGAGGGAGAGAGCGGCCGGAAGGGACGTGAGCCGGTGCGGTCGAGAGAGAGCGCTGCTCGGCTTAGTCCCTTACGGCTCTCCCGAGGAATCCCCGATGACCATAATTTCCACATCTGCGGCGGCGCAGGCTGGCACGGCGCTTCCGCTCGACCATGCCTCCGAGACGGCAGACTGCATCTTCGCCGCTGCCGGACTTCTGCTGCCGCATCTCGAACGCGGCCAGCGTGTCGATGCCGCCACGCTGCGCGGCGCGATGGAAGTTGCCTTCGGCGCGTCCGATGCCACCGGAGCGTGGACCTGGAAGACCGCTTATGACGCCTGCGAGGCGGCGACCGTCCTCTTTCTGCGCAAGCACGGCAAAGCGCTGTTCCGCAAAGCCGGGTCTCCGGCGGCGATCCTGCCGCAGCTTGGCAAGATCGCCGGGCTTCTGCCGACGCACACGCGGCGCTCGGAGAAAGCACAGACCTTCCAGCAGTTTTCCACGCCGATCCCGCTCGGCTTCGCTGCCGCGACAGCGGCGGCGATCACGTCCTCCGACCGGGTGCTGGAGCCCTCGGCGGGTACCGGACTCCTTGCCATCCTGGCCGAGATCGCCGGCGGCACGCTCCTGCTCAACGAACTCGCCGAGTCCCGCTCCGGTCTCCTGTCTTCCCTCTTTCCGGCCCTTGCCGTCACCCGGTTTGACGCCGCCCAGATCGACGATCATCTCGATCCCGGCCTGATCCCGACGGTGGTGCTGATGAACCCGCCGTTCTCGGTCATGGCGAATGTCGAGGGCCGGATGGCGGACGCCGCCTTCCGCCATGTCGCCTCGGCGCTGGCGCGCCTCGCGCCCGGCGGGCGGCTCGTGACCATCACCGGGGCGAGCTTGGCACCCGACAATCCGGCCTGGACGGCCTCGTGGACCCGGCTGCAGGAGCGCGGCCGCGTCGTCTTCTCTGCCGCGATCGAGGGTTCGGTCTATGCCAAACACGGCACCACGATCCCGACGCGGCTCACCGTCATAGACAAGCTGCCCGCCGAAGACGCGGCGGTGTTTCCGGCCGCGCCCGGTGTCGCGCCGGACGTGGCAACGCTGATCGGCTGGATGGCGGATCAGCTTTCGGTCCGGCTGCCGGTCGATCCCGGCCTGGCCGTGCCGGTCGTCCGATCGGTCACTCGACCTGCCGCACCTCGCACCGTGCGCGGCTCTGTCATCCGGGTGGCGATGGGCGCGCCCGCCGCGCCGCTGGCTGAACCGGAGGGCGTTCCGCTCGCCTACGAGACCGTGGATTGGGTACCGGCCGAGGATGGCCGCCTCTCCGACGCGATCTACGAGGACTACGGGCTTCAGACCATCCGCATCGCCGGAGCGCAGGCGCATCCGACCCAGCTCGTGCAATCCGCCTCGATGGCGAGCATCGCGCCGCCGAAGCCCAGCTATCGGCCGACACTGCCGAAGGATATTCTCGGCAAGCTGTCCGAGGCGCAACTGGAAACCGTGATCTAT
>ENA-UOUJ01000766-UOUJ01000766.1-activated-sludge-metagenome-genome-assembly--contig:-NODE-766-length-19354-cov-3.863361_pt1 | contig 19354 bp, 21 predicted proteins | sample MGYA00249839_ERZ747224 | MGnify/ENA primary metagenome ERZ747224 (study PRJEB28782, sample SAMN03220277) | activated sludge metagenome | biome: wastewater; feature: sewage sludge; material...
AGCACCCACAGCAGCAGCGCGCCTTCGTGCGAGCCCCAGGTGGCCGCGACGCGGTAGTGCACAGGCAGCGAGAGGTTCGAGTGCGTGGCAACCAGCAACACGGTGAAGTCGTTGGTCACGAACAGCGCCATCAGGCAGCCGAAGCTCAGCAGCGCCATCGCGAACTGCAGGTGCGCCGCGGGTTGGGCGCTGGCCATCAGCCGCGCACCGGCGGTGCCGCGCACGAAGCTGCCGATCATCGGCAGCGTGCTGAGCACGATCGAGAGCGCCAGCGCCAGCGCGATCGCGAAATGTCCGAGTTCGGCGGTCATGGCGTTCGCGCTCCGTTCGTTGCTGGTGCTTCGTGAATCACTGTTGCTTCTGGTACTGCTGGTATTGCGGCGTCGCGCTCATCGGATGGCCTGCGCGCTCGAGCGCCTCGGCGGCTTCCGGCGGCATGTAGTTCTCGTCGTGCTTGGCCAGCACCTCGTTGGCGCGGAAGCTGCCGTCGGGCTGGATCGTGCCTTGCGCGACCACGCCTTTGCCTTCCTTGAACAGGTCCGGGAGGATGCCGGTATAGGCGACACGGATGTCCCTGGCGCTGTCGGTGACGACGAACACGACGTCGGCGCCGTTGCCGGTGCGCTGCAGGCTGCCGGGCTGCACGAGCCCGCCGACGCGGAACGCGCGGCCCGACGGCGCCTTGCCCTCGGCGATCTCGGTCGGCGTGTAGAAGAACACCAGGTTGCTCTGGAAGGCGTTGAGCACCAGTGCGACGGCGACGCCGATCGCGGCGAGCCCGCCGAGGACCAGTGCCAGTCTTTTGTGACGCGGTTTCATTCGTTTCCGTTCAGCTTTCGCGAGCGTGTTCGAGCTCCGCCCGGAAGTCCTCGACGTGCCGCCACGCAGCCTGCCGGCGCCGGCGCAGCGCCCACAGTTCGATCGCGACCGCCAGTGCGAGCATCCCGTAGGAACTCCAGATGTAGAAGCCGTGGCCGCCCATCGCCAGCCATTCGCTCATCGTGCGACTCCCGACTGGGTCGTGGACGCGATCCCGCGCCCGCCGGCCGCAGCTTCGGTCGTTGCCGCGGGCGATTCCTTGCCTCCCTGGCCGCCGGTGCCGCCCCGGCCGCCGGCTCCGCCGGCCATCAGCGCATCGACCCAGTCGCTGTGCGCTTCGCGCTCGAGCATGATGCTGCGCACACGGTGCAGCACCGCGGCGATCGTATAGGACCAGGCGGCGAAGGTCATCAACAGCATCGCCGTGAGCATTGTCTCGGCCATCTTCGGCGCGGCCGTCAGCGAAATCGTGGCGCCCTGGTGGAGCGTGTTCCACCACTGCACCGAGAAATAGATGATCGGCACGTTCACCGCGCCGACCAGCGCGAGCAGCGCACAGGCGCGGTCGGCACGGCGCGGATCGTCGATCGACGCACGCAGCGCGATGAATCCCAGGTACAGGAACAGCAGGATCAGCGTGGACGTGAGCCGGGCGTCCCAGACCCAGTAAGTGCCCCAGGTCGGCCTGCCCCAGAGCGCCCCGGTCCACAGCGAAATGAGCGCGAACATCGCGCCGGTGGGCGCGAGCGCCTGCGCCATCATCGCAGACAGCCGCGTATTCATGACCAGCGACAGCCCGGACCAGAAGGCCATGACCAGGTAGATGAACATCGCCATCCAGGCCGCCGGCACGTGGATGAAGATGATCCGGTAGGACTCGCCCTGCTGCCAGTCGGTGGGCGCGACGACGAAGCCGATGTACAGGCCGACCAGGCTCAGGAGCACCGCCGCACAGCCGAACCAGGGGATCATTCGCCCGGCCAGCGGATAGAAACGTGCCGGCGACGCGAACTGGAACCAGAAGCTTCCCGTCGTCATCATTCGTGTGCGATTCTAACTGCCAGCGCAGCGGCGAACGGCCCGAAAACCCAGACCAGGATCAAACCTGCGCCAAGCAGCGACAGGTGGGCTTCGGCGCCGATGCCGGCTGCAAAGGATTCGACCGCACCGGCCCCGAAGATCAATACCGGCACGGCCAGCGGCAGCACGAGCAGCGCCAGCAGCGAGGCGCCGCCGCGTGCACCGAGCGTCAGCGCGGCCGTCGTCGCGCCCAGCCAGGACAGGATCGGCGTGCCGAGCGCCAGCGACGCGACGAGGATGCCGATCGCGTCGGCGGCCAGGCCGAACTGCAGGCCGGCGAGCGGCGCCAGCAGCAGCAAGGGCAGCCCGGTCACCAGCCAGTGCGCAAGCACCTTGCCGGCGATCAGCGCCGGCAGCGGCGCCGGCGCCAGCAAGATCTGTTCGAGCGTGCCGTCGGCCCAGTCGGCCGCGAACAGCCGCGGCAGCCCGAGCAGCGTGGCCAGCAGCGCCGCCACCCAGGCGATGCCGGGAGCGATCGCGCGCAACAGCGTCGGATCGGGGCTGACCGACAGCGGGAACAGGCTGGCGTCCAGCAGGAAGAACAGCCGCACCACGGCCAGTTCCGCACGCGAGCGCGCCGCCAGGTAAAGGTCGCGCCGGCAGGCCCAGACGAGCGCGGACGACGCCGACATCGGCGGCAGGTCGGCCTGCATCAACGCGGCGCATGGTCGGCCAGCGACAGCTCGAGCGGCCGTTCACGCACTGGCAGCGGCTGGTGCGTGGCGACGACGGCGAGGCCGCCGTTCGCCAGGTGCGAGTCGAGGAGTTCGCCGAACAGTTGCTGGCCGGCGGTGTCGAGCGCCGTGGTCGGCTCGTCGAGCAGCCACAAGCGCTGACGGGCACCGGCCAGCCGCGCCAGAGACAGGCGCCGGCGCTGGCCGGCCGACAGCCGGCCGAAGGGCAGGCGAGCCTGGCGAGCCAGGCCGGCGCGCGCAAGAAGCTCGCGTTCTCGTGCGTCGCCGAGATGGTTGTCAAGTTCGCGCTGCAGGCGCAGGTTGTCCGCCGTCGACAAGCCGTCTTTCCAGCCGGCCGCATGCCCCTGGAACAGGCAGGCGGCGTGCCAGTGCGGATCGCCGACGCGTCGCGGTTCGCCGTTCCAGTGCACCTCGCCGGCGGTCGGCCTGACGAGTCCGGCGAGTGCCCGCAGCAACGTGGTCTTGCCGGTACCGTTCGGGCCGGTCAGCTGCAGCCAGCGTCCGGCTTTCAGCTCGAAGCCGACGCCGGTGAACAGCGTCCGGATGCCGGCTGCGCAGGCCAGCTCGGCCGCGGCCAGCGCGGCGCTCACGGTTCGACGTTCCGGTCGATCAGGATCGCGATGCCGTCGCTGCCCTGCTCGACGCTGACCGGCTCGCCGTACAGGTCACCGGGTTTGCGGATCGCGTCGCCCGATACGCTCAGCCGGGCTTCGATGGCGATCGCGCCGACCGAGGACAGCGGGCGCGACGGGTCCATCGCGTTTTCGTCGTCGAGCTCGAAGTCGACCGGCAGCCGGGCAGCCGGCACGCGGAGCACGGCCACCGGGACCCTCGGCCCTTGCGCGGCGCGCGCGATCACGAACAGCGTGGCGTTGGCCGGCAAGCGTCCGGCCAGCTTCGACGCGACGCTGACCGTGCCGCGCAGCGCGGGCTGCGAGGCGGCTGCGCTGGTTCCAGGGACAGCGGCAGAGGCAGCCGGCGCGACAGGCGAGGGGGCGGCTGCGACCGACGGCGAGGACGGACCCGGACTCGCGGCCTCTGGCTGCTTGCCGGACGCCCCCAGTTCGGCGGCGATCTGTTCGACGATCGCGCGAATCTGGCCGGCTTCGCCGGATTCCGGCGGCAGGCTCGCCAGTAGCTGGCTGAGGTAGCGGTGCGCCTGCGGCAGGTCGCCGGCGCGGTAGCGCGCCGCGCCCATCAGCGCGACCGACTTCTGGTCGTTGGGGTCGGCTGCAAGCGCCCGCTCGAGCAGCGCCGTGGCGCGGCCGGAGAAGTCGCCGCCGGCAGCGAGAGCAGTGGACTCGGCAAACTCGGCGAGCAGGCGGGCATCTTCCGGCAGCAGCTCGACCGCCTGTTCGAAGGCCTCGATGGCCGCGCCGTGATTGCCCACGATCTTGTAGGTCTGAGCGAGCACTGCCCAGGCCTCGCCGTCTTTCGGATTGGCCCGCAGCCGGTTCTCGATCTCTGCGAGCAGCGCGTCGAATTGGGCGTGCGGACTGTCGGCCACGAACTGCCGGCCTTCGAGCTGCGCGATCGCGAGTTCGGGCGAGCCGACGCCGCGGTAGACGCCGATCGCCAGGACCGGCAGCGCGATCGCCACGGCGAGTCCGGCGAACAGTGGCGCGCGCGACGGTCGTCGGCCGGTCGGGGCGTGGGCCGGCCGGTCGATTCCGCTCAGCGCCTCGGGCGGCAACTCCTCGGCCATCTGGCGCAGCAGGTCTTCGCGCGCTTGTTCGGCTTCGGCCGCGGACAGGCGCCCGGCGGCCCGTTCGCGACCGATCTCGTCGCGGCGGTCGCGGAACACGGCGAGCCGGCGTTCGAGCTCAGTGTCCTCGTCGACCGGCGCGACGCGCCGGGCCAGCAAGGGCCAGACGAGGGCCGCCGTGACGACCAGGGTCAGAAGGGAAAAGGAGGCCCAAAGAAGCATTGCAGGGCACGCTCGAACATCGTTCCGGATAACCGCTCATTCTCTCATACGAGTTTCGGCGGTCATCCGGTCCAGCGTCGGGACAAGCCCGGTCGGGTCAATTTTCGAAGGGATTCGGACGCGGCGTTTCGTTGCTCGACGGCGGCAGCAGCGGCATGACGAACGAGGGCTGGTCGCCGGTCAGCGTCTTCAGGAACGCGACGATGCTGCCGATCTCTTCCTGAGAGTATTTCCGGCCCAGTTGCAGACGCCCCATGATGTCGACGGCTTCCTCGAGCGTCTCGGCAGCACCGTCGTGGAAGTACGGGTAGGTCAGTTCGACGTTGCGCAGCGTGGGTACCTTGAACGAGAACCGATCCTCATCCTTGCCTGTGACCGCGGCCCGGCCTTCGGCGGGGTTCTTGGTCTGGTACGGCTCGATGAGGCCCATCTTCTGGAACGAGGTGCCGCCGAGCGCCGCACCGTTGTGGCAAGCAATGCAGCCGCTTTCCTTGAACAGCATCCAGCCGGCCAGTTCGCGGCCGTTCAGCGCCTTGTCGTCGCCCATCAGCCATTTGTCGAAGGCCGAGTTCGGCGTGACCAGCGTTTCCTCGAATGCCGCGATGGCATCGGTGACCTTCTCGATGTCGATGCGCCCGGACCCATAGACGGACTTGAACTCGTAGACGTAGCCGGGAATCGACTGCAGGACGCCGATGGCCAGGTCGTGCGAGAAGGCCATCTCGATCGGGTTGGCGATCGGGCCGCCGGCCTGCGCCTGCAGGTCTGCCGCGCGGCCGTCCCAGAACTGCGCGACGGCCAGACTCGAGTTCAGCACGGTCGGCGAGTTGATCGGCCCTTCCTGCCAGTTGTGTCCGATCGAGGTCGGCAGGTTGTCCGAGCCGCCCATCGACAGGTTGTGACAGGAGTTACAGGAAATGAAGCCGGAGCGCGACAGGCGCGGATCGAAGAACAGCTTCTTGCCGAGTTCGACCTTGTCCGGGTGCGTGACCTTGGCCGGTTCGATCGGCTGCACCAGTTCTTCGCGGCTGTTGGAGGCCGCCCAGGCGGCACCGGCAACGGCTGCTGCAACGGCGAAGATGCCGCCCGCAATCGAGGTTTTTCTCATTTGGACATTCCCTCGTGCGACAGAAAATCTCTTTGCCCGAAGCATGCCCGATCGTCGTGTCAACAAGCTTGACGAGGATCATGCCCCTTCGGCAGCGGGGGTTATTGCGCGATGGCGGCCGGCGCTTGTCGGCGTCGAAGGTGGCGTCGCAGCGCCAGCCAGCCCGAGACACTCCAGAGCAGCAGCGTGCAGATGGCCAGGCCAGCGGCGATCGGACGCTCGATGAAGCCGAGCGGGTTGCCGTCGGCCTTGATCATCGACGTGATGAAGTGCTCTTCCAGCATCACGCCGAGCAGCATGCCGAGGATGGCCGGTGCGATCGGGTAGCCGTTGGCTTCGAGAAACCAGCCCGCGAGACCGAAAGCGACCAGCACCCAGAGATCGAACGGCGAGTTGTTGATCGCGAAGGCGCCGACGACGCAGAAGACCAGGATGATCGGCATCAGCACGTTGCGCGGGGCGCGCAGCACGCGCGCGGCGGCCTTGATGCACAGCCAGCCGAACGGAAGCATCATCAGGTTGGCCAGCACGAAGACGGCGAACACCGCATAGATGTTCTCCGGGTTGTTGATGAAGATCATCGGGCCCGGGTTCATGTTCTGCATGTACAGCACGCCGATCACGATCGCGGTGATCGAATCGCCGGGAATGCCAAAGACCAGCGCCGGAATCCAGGCGCCGGCCAGCGCGCCGTTGTTCGAGGCGCCGGCTTCGACGAGACCCTCGGGATGGCCGCTGCCGAACTTTTCCGGTTCCTTCGACATCCGCCGGCTCATCGCGTACGAGATCCAGGCCGCGATGTCCGCACCGGCGCCGGGCAAGGCGCCGATCGCCGTGCCGACGGCACTGCCGCGCAGCGTCTGCACCTTGTATTTGCGCATCAGCCCGCCCATTCCGCGAAATACCGAGCCGACCTGGCGCTTGAATTCGTCGATCTTCTCCGGCGCCAGCGAGAAGCGCAGGATTTCCGAGACCGCGAACAGGCCGATCATCGCCGGGATCAGGCTCAGCCCGCCCAGCATGTCGGCCGAGCCGAAGGTGAAGCGCGGGTGCGCGGCCGGGTTCTGCAGGCCGACGCTGCCGGCCAGCAGCCCCAGGAACAGCGTGACCATGCCCTTGAGCGGCGCGTCGCCGGTGATGAAGACCGCACAGGTCAGCCCGAGCAGCACCAGCCAGAAGTATTCGTAGGAGCTGAAGTTCAGTGCGACCTCGGCCAGCGCCGGCGCCGCGACGATCAGCACCACGGTGCCGAACAGCCCTCCGATCACCGAGAACACGAGTGCGATGCCAAGCGCCGTTTCGGCCTGGCCGTTGCGCGTCATCGCGTAGGACTCGTCGGTATAGGCGGCCGATGCCGGCGTGCCCGGGATCCGCAGCAGGCAGCCGGGAATGTCGCCCGCGAAGATGGCCATCGCCGTTGCGGTCACCATCATGGCGACTGCCGGCACCGGCGGCAGGAAGAAGGTGATCGGCACCAGCAGCGCGGTAGCCATCGTCGCGGTCAGGCCCGGGATGGCGCCGACGAACAGCCCGAACAGCGCCGAACCGGCCATCGCCAGCAGCACCTGCGTGCTGAACACCATCTGCAACGCGGTCAGTACGGCATCCATCGTCGATCCGGGAACGGTGAGCAGGACAGGGGCAGCGCGCCTACCAGGCGAAGGACTCCAGCAGGCCCCAGGGCAACGGCACCTTGAGCAGCTTGTAGAAGCCGTAGTGAATGACGAGCGTGGCGATCACGGCCAGCGGCACCACCATCACGCGCCGCACGCCGTAGGCGAGGAACAGCGCGATCAGCATCAGCGTCGAGCTGACGAGAAAGCCGAGCCGTTCGGCGAAGAGCAGATAGAAGAGCAGCGCCAGCAGCGTGGTGACGAAGGCAACCGGCCGATGCCCGGAGGGAGCATCGTCGGCGTCGCCACGTTGTCCGGTCTCGACGATCGGGATGCCGCTGCGAAAACCTTTGGCGATCAGCAACAACGAGCAGATGCCCAGCCCGCAGCCGATCAGGAACGGATAGAGCGCAGCGCCGTAGGGCTGGCCCGGGATCGTCGGAAAGCTGCGCACGTGCCAGACGACGGCCAGCGACAGGACCAGGAGGACCGCGCCGATGACCGCGTCGTTGACACGCACGGAAGTTGCCGGTCCCGGTTTACTGCTTGACCAGGCCGACGGCCTTCATGACGGCGCCCTTGTCGGCATCCTGCTTCGCCATGAACGCGCCGAACTCCTCGGGCCCCGCCCAAGTCGCGCCGAAACCGCGCGAGGCGAGGAAATCGGCGTAGGACTTCGAGTCGTAGATCTTCTTGATCGCCGTGGACAGCGTGTCGACGATCTCCTTCGGAAGCCCCTTCGGGCCGACGATGCCGCGCCAGGCGCCGTTGGTCCAGTCGCTTCCGGTTTCGTCCTTCAACAGCGGCACCTTCGGGAATACCGCGTCGGGCTTGTCGTTCATCAGGACCAGCGGGCGGATCCGTCCGGCATCGAGCAGCGCGCGTGCCTCGGGCAGCGAGCACGAGGCAGTCTCGACGCCTCCGGCGACCAGATCCTGAAGCCCGGGCGCTGCGCCGTTGCTCGGTACCCAGGTGATCGCGTTGCCGGACAAGCCGGCCTCGACCAACATTCCCGCAAGTCCCAGGTGCCAGATACCGCCCTGGCCGGTGCCGCTTGACTTCAGCTTGCCGGGATTGGCCTTGGCGGTCTCGAGCAGGTCTTTCGTGGTCTTGATCGGCGAATCGGCGCGCACGAAGACCGCGTTGGGATCGAAGTTGACCAGCGCCACCGGGGTCAGCTCGGCGTGGGTCAGCGTCGTGAGTCCCTGGTGATGCATCATCGTGATCTCGACGGTGGCCAGCCCGAGCGTGTAGCCATCGGGTTTCGCCGCGGCCATCGCCTGGTGTCCGACGACGCCGCTGCCGCCGGTGCGGTTCACGACGTTGACCGGCTGTTTCAGTTCCTTTTCGAGCTCCGCGGCGATGAAGCGTGCGACGGCATCGGTCCCGCCGCCGGCACCCCAGGCGACGACCATCGTGATCGGGCGTTCCGGCCAGGCAGCCATCGCGGGTGCGCTGGCCAGTCCGAGCGACACTGCGGTCGCAGCGAGCGCGCCCAGCATGTTGCGGCGTTTCATCTCGTCTCCTCGTCTTGTTCGTGGGCACGGACGTGCCCGGCGGCCCGGCGTGGGAGCCGGCGGCTGGCATACGCATGACTACCGGCTCGGCCGAGCGGCCATCGTAGTGGGATTGCGGCCCGCGATGCAACCGTCGGCGGGGCAGGGCCGTCTCGTTTAGGGCCTGTTGCCCCGGCTGCCTGTCCGGCTGGGCGGTTCATCGCCCGGACCGGCTCATTTGCCGGAGTGTTTCCTGACCCAGTCGACGTACTTGTCGACCCAGCCTTGGAGAAATTTTCGAGTGCCTTCGCTGGTAACGTTGCCCTTGTCGTCGAAGAAGCCGTCCTTCACGTGAATGAACACTTCCGGCTGGCCGAGCGTCGGCATGTCGAGGTAAGCGAGGACGCCGCGCAGGTGCTGCTGCGAGATCGCCGTGCCGATGCTGCCGATCGAGGCGCCGAGCACCCCGGCGGGCTTGCCGGCAAAGGCGCTCTGTCCGTAGGGCCGCGAAGCATTGTCGATCGCGTTTTTCAGCACGCCCGGGATCGAACGGTTGTATTCGGAAGTGACGAAGACGACGCCGTCGGCCGACGAGATCTCGCTCTTGAGGCGCTTGACCGTATCGGCCTGGTTGCCGTCGTCGTCCTGGTCGTACAGCGGGAGGTCGTCGATCCGCGAGTGCCGGAACGTGAATTCGGCGGGTGCAAGTCGCGTGACGGCATCGGCGAGCTTGCGGTTGATCGAATCCTTGCGCAGGCTGCCGACGATGACGGCGATCTGGTACTGGCTCATGAGGTCCTCCATGGGCCGGCCGTAACCGGCGAGGTGGGGTAAAAAGGACGCTGATCGGAGTCAAGCATATCGGCTTACAGCTGCGGCGAGAACACGCGCGCGGCCGAGTCGCTGAAACGAAGGAGGGCGGGCCGGCGGCGCTCGGTGAACTCGCCGGAGCCCCAGATTGCGTACTGCAGGTGAATCGAATGCCGCGCCGCGGCACCGGCGCGAGAAGCGTCGCCCCCGGCGATCAGCCGCCCAGCGCGAGCCCCTGTTCGAGTTGCCCCGCCAGTACCGACAGGAAACGCATGCACTGATGCAACTGCTCGATCTCGACGTGCTCGTCGGGCTGGTGCGCGACGGCGATGCGGCCGGGCCCGCAGACGACGGTCGGCACGCCGATCTGCTGCAGGATGCCGGCCTCCGTGCCGAAGCTGACGCGTCCCGGCGTGAAGTGCCCGCACAGCGGCATGATCGCCTGCGCCAGATAGGTGTTGCCGCGCTCGTCGAGCGCAGGCGTATCGAAGATCTCTTCGAACGTGATGTCGCAGTCGGGCGAGATGCGCTTCATCGCCGGCAGCAGCGAGTCGCAGTACTGCCGCACGCGGGCGAGGATCTCGCCGGCGTGCTGGCCTGGCAATGCCCGGATCTCGAACAGGATCTCGCAGTCCTTGGCCGTGATGTTGTGCGCGGTGCCGCCCTGGATGCGGCCGCAGTGCACGCTGGTGTGCGGGAACTCGAAGCCGTCGTGTCGGGCCGCATCGCGCAGCTCGCGCTGCAGCGAGTTGATGAAGGACACGACCTCGGCGGCGACCTCGACCGCCGACACGCCGTCGTCGCGCAGCGACGAATGCACCGAATAGCCGCGCACGCGGATCCAGTAGCCGGCGGCGCCCTTGTTGGCGACGACGACCTGCATCGACGTCGGCTCGCCGATCAGGCAGGCCGCCGGCTTGACCGGCGCCGACGCGAAATGCCCGGCGAGCTGGCGCATGCCGTGCATGTTCGTTTCCTCGTTGTACGACAGCGCGACGTGCAGCGGCATCTTCAGCCGGGCTGCGGCGAAACGCGGCGCCGAATCGAGCACACAGGCGATGAAGCCCTTCATGTCGGCCGAGCCGCGGGCGTACAAGTCGTCGCCGCGCCGTGTCAGCACGAACGGGTCGGAGCTCCAGTTCTGGCCGGCCACCGGCACCACGTCGGAGTGCCCGGACAGCATCAGCCCCGGCACGTCCTGCGGCCCGATCGTCGCAAACAGGTTCGCCTTGCCCGGTTCGGGCGCGTGCTGGACGAGCACTTTCGCTCCGACCGATTCAAGACGCTCGGCGGCCCAGTCGATCAGCGCGGCATTGCTGTTCGAGCTGATCGTGTCGAAGGCGACCAGGCGTTCGAGGGTGGCGATCGGGACGCTGGGTGAATCGGGCATGGATCGGTTCCGTTGAAACTGGCGCAGGATCGACGCAGTGTAGCGGCTGAGCACTACCTGCGCCCCCGCCACGCATGACCTAACGCCCCGACAAGCTCGATCGATCGACGCGCGGCTTATCGCGCTTTTCGACAACGCAAGTCTGCAGTCGACGATTCGAAGGCTCGACAAGGTCGAGCTCGCGAACGTCTGGCGCGCGACGGCGGCCGCCCTGGAGTCGCCGGGGCTCGAGGACCTCGCGCCCATGAGCTCCCTCGAGGTTCACAGCAGGCTGGTCGAAGGCCTGGCCGGAGTTGCTCTCCTGGTGTCCTCGGCCATGTTCCTCACCAACATGTCGGAGGTCGAGGACTACTTCGGCATCACGTTCAAGACCATCAAGGTCCGCCTCGAAGGCTCGCTGGATGCCGCTGCCGGCGAGAAAGCCATGAGGGCCGCGCGCGCCACGATGACGGCGGCCGAGGTGCTGGGCAGTTACGATGCTGCGCGCGAGTACATGCACACGCGGAACTTCGCGTTGGGCGGTGCGACTCCGGCCGATCTCCTCGAGACCGCCGAGGGCGAGCGCATGGTGCTCGACGAGTTGCATGCGCAGGCTGAGAGCGGGCCTCTTTGAGGCGTCGCGGTGCTGGTCTATCGCGCCAGTCGGCGTCCGAAAAGAGAATTCAATCCCTTGGATGCGAGCGCCTCGGTCGCGCGCCATGGCTGGCGCTACAACGACAATCGAACCGAAATTCTCTACACAGCCGGCGTGGAATCACTGGCGACCCTGGAGGTCGTTGCACGGCCGGGCTGGAATACGATCAAGGAGCTGACGATCGCCGCGATCGAAGTGCCGGACGGTTCGGTTGTCGACCTTCAGGAGGTCGGCATTGTCCTGCCCTCGAACTGGAGTATGCGACCCGCTGCACCGAATGCCCAAGCCATTGGCGCTGAATTCCTGGCAGTGGTAGACAAGGCAAAGGCGGCTGGCACGCGCATCTGCGGAATTCGTGTGCCATCGGTCATCAGCGACTACAACGTCCTCCTCGATCCCCGGCAGAAGAGCAGCTATTCCGTGGCGGCATGGTCGCGCATCCCCTTGTTGCCCTTAAGGATGGCCTAAGGCGGCGGAGCGACGCTGCTTGCGTCGACCGGAAGAGGAGGACGCGTGATGACGAACCCAGCCATGAATCCAGCAGCGATCGGCGCCGGTGCCGGGACGTACGGTGCGGGCGTTCGAGGGGTCACGCGACCGCGAGACGGCAGTGGCGACGGCGGTACGCCGCCGGCGGGCGGGCCTCGGCGCTACGAACGGCGCCAGGTGCTGCGCATTGCTACCGGCGCGATCGGTGGCGTTGGACTCGCGGCCGTCGCCTGGCCGCTGATCGACAGCATGGAACCGTCGGCCCGGGCGCGCGCCGCAGGCGGACCGGTCGACGTCGACATCTCGTCGCTGGCGCCCGGGGAGTTACGCACGGTGTCGTGGCGCGGCAAGCCGGTCTGGGTGATGCGCCGCAACGCGGCGATGGTGGCAGCGCTCGAGCGGTCCAACCCCGGGCTGGCCGATCCGATGTCGAAGCGATCCGAGCAGCCGGCATCTTGCGCGAATGCAACGCGTTCGGAGCATCCCGACGTCTTCGTGGCAATCGGCGTGTGCACGCACCTGGGCTGCTCGCCGCAACTGCGCCTCGACGATGCGGCGCTCAATGCCGAAGTCCACGGGCCTGGCGGCTTCTTCTGCCCGTGCCACGGCTCGCGCTTCGATCTGGCCGGCCGCGTCGTCAGGAACGTTCCGGCGCCGACGAACCTGTCGATTCCGGACTATCGATTCACGTCGGAATCGACGGTCCGGATCGGCTGAGATCAGTTCAACTGCGTGACGAACTTCGTGTTCAGATAGCCATCGAAGGTCTCCACGCCGCCTTCGCTGCCCCAGCCGCTGTCCTTGATGCCGCCGAACGGCGTCTCGGCCAGCGCCATGCCGAAGTGGTTGATGTTGACCATCCCGGCCTCGAGGCCGGTGGAGGCCGCGTGAGCATTCTTCGATGAGTTCGTGAATACGTAGGAAGCCAGGCCGAAGGGGAGGCTGTTGGCGCGTCCGAGCACTTCGTCGGTGTCCTTGAAGCGTACGAACGGCGCGATCGGGCCGAACGGCTCGGCGGTCATCAGCAGCGAATCGTCGGCGACGTTGGTGACGATCGTAGGCGCAAAGAAGTTGCCGCTGTCGCCGATGCGCTCGCCGCCCAGTTCGATGCTTGCGCCGCGCATGTTGGCGTCTTCGACGAAGCTGGCAATCGCCGGCACGCGGCGCTCGTGCGCGAGCGGCCCCATCTTCACGCCTTCGTCGAGGCCCGAACCGACCTTCATCGCGCGCGTCTTCTCGATGAAGCGCGCCATGAAGCGATCGTAGATCTTCTCGTGCAGGTAGAAGCGGGTCGGCGACACGCAGACCTGGCCTGCATTGCGGAACTTGAAGGCCTGCAGCAGGTCGGCGGCGCGGTCGACATCGGCGTCGTCGAACACGATGACCGGAGAGTGGCCGCCGAGTTCCATCGTGCTGCGCTTCATCTGCTGCGCCGCCATTGCGGCGAGCTGGCGCCCGACCGGTACCGAGCCGGTAAACGAGATCTTGCGCACGACCGGCGATTCGATCAGGTACCTGGAGATTTCCGACGGCACGCCCCAGACCACGTTGAGCACGCCGGCCGGCAGGCCTGCGTCGTGGAAGGCGCGCGCCAGCGCCACCACGGCGCTCGGAGAATCCTCCGGCCCCTTCAGGATCAGCGTGCACCCCGAGGCAAGGGCCGCACCGATCTTGCGGATCGCCTGGCTGGCCGGAAAGTTCCACGGCGTGAATGCCGCGCAGACGCCGACCGGCTCGCGCACGACGAACTGACGTACCGCCTCGCTGCGTGCCGGAATCACGCGGCCATAAATGCGGCGGCCCTCCTCGGCATGCCATTCGGAGTGTTCGGCACAGGTCTGGACTTCGCCGATCGCTTCGGCGAGCGGCTTGCCCTGGTCGAGCGTGATGTTGCGGCCGATGTCGGCTGCGCGCTCGCGGATCAGGTCGGCGGCCTTGCGCAGGATCCGGCTGCGTTCGAGCGGCGAGACGCGCTTCCACTCGCCGAATGCGCGCTGCGCGGCCGCGATCGCGCGGTCGAGGTCTTCGCGGCTGGCGTGAGGCAGCCTGCCGACCACCGAGCCGTCGGCAGGATTGGTGACGTCCTGGCCCTCCCGGCCGTCGCTGCCGAGAAACTGTCCATCGATGTAAAGGCTGAGCTGCTCGTACATGATCAATCACTCCTCACTGGCGAAGGCCGGCCTTCCGTCCCGGAATGCCGGCCTTCGTCCGGACGTCGAAGGGGAAACGGCCGATTCTGCCATTCCTCCGTCACGGAGAGGGTTCCGGGTACAGTTGCCTGTCATGACGATCGACGCGAGCCCGCAGCCATGAATCACCCGATCCGCTCGACCTGGCCCTACCTGCGGTGGTTCCTGTTGCTGCTGCTTGGCACGATGCTGGTGCTGATGCTGATGGCATCGCTGCTTTCGAACGCGGCCTTCGGCCAGTTGTTCGAGGAGCACGGGCTGATCGAGTGGCTGTCGTTCGCGATCTGGCTCGTCGTTGCGGCGGTCTTTGCCCGGATGGCGCTGCGCGGTGGCGGGGTGGTGGCCTGGCTTGCCGTGCCGGTCTGCATCGCCGCGGCCCTCCGCGAGTCCGACCTGCACAAGTCGTTGACCGGCTACAGCGTGCTCAAGCTCGGCTTCTACAGTTCGCCGGATTTTGCGGCGTGGCAGAAAGCCGTGGCGGGCCTCGCCGTGGCGATCACAGCAATCGCGCTGATCGCGCTCCTCGCACTCGCCGTGCGCAGCGCGCTGCGCAACGGCATCGTGAATCCACCGATGTTGCTGCTGATCCTTGCGGTCGGCTTGCTGGTCGTGACCAAGGTCTTCGATCGCGCGCCGGCGGTGCTGCTCGAAGATTTCGGGATCGCGCTGTCCGATCTCACGCGGCGCTGGCTGCAGGCCTTCGAGGAGGGGCTCGAAGCGCTGCTGCCGGTACCGTTCCTGCTCGCGTTCATCGCGTCGCGCGCATCCAGCACTACTGCTGCGCCCTTCAGCCGCTCGGGCTGAACCCGAAATTCCGGCCCCACGCCTTGGCCCGTGCCGGTTTCTGCCCTCCCCGAACAGGGGATTCGGCGAAGTGCACCGGCTGAAACAGAGGGCCGCCGCCGGAATCTGCTCAAATGTCGGATTCTCCGCCTCGAGAACAAGATGACCCAGCAGCAAGCGACGCCCGAAACGGGCACGCGGCCTGGCGGCGGCCTGGCCGCCCGGCCGAGCCCCGACGGATTGCCCGATTCCGACCGAAGCAGCGACGCTCGGCCCGTGCTCGAATTTCCCTGCGGCGACGCGCCCGAAGTCGGCAGCGCCCGCGAGATCGTTCCCGGTGTCATGTGGCTGCGAATGCCGCTGCCGTTCTCGCTCGATCACATCAACCTGTGGGCCGTGCGCGATGGCGACGGCTGGGCGGTCTTCGACAGCGGCGTCCACTCGACCGAGACCGCTCGGGCCTGGCGCACGCTGTTCGGTGAGTCGGGTCCGCTGCAGGGCGGCTTGCGACGCGTCTTCGTCACGCACATGCATCCGGATCACATCGGCATGGCCGGCTGGCTCACGCGCAGGTTCGACTGCCGACTATGGATGACGCAGCTCGAATACCTGAGTTGCCGCGTGCTGGTCGCCGATACCGGACGCGAGGCTCCCGACGAGGCCGTGCGCTTCTATCGCCGGGCCGGCTGGGACGACGACGGGATCGAGTTCTACCGCACGCGCTTCGGCGCCTTCGGCAAGATGACCTATGCGCTTCCGGAGAGCTTTCGACGGATCCAGGATCGCGAGCGCATCCGCATCGGCGAGCACGAATGGCAGGTCATCGTCGGCACCGGTCATTCGCCGGAGCACGCCTGCTTCTACTGTCCCGAGCTGAAGCTGCTGATCTCCGGCGACCAGGTGCTGCCGCGGATTTCGTCGAACGTGTCCGTTTTCCCGACCGAGCCCGACGCCGATCCGCTGCACGGCTGGCTCGATTCGCTCGACCGGCTGCGGCGCACGATCCCCGACGACGTGCTCGTATTGCCGGCGCACAACGAGCCGTTTCGCGGCGTCCATGCGCGCCTGACGCATCTGGCGCGCGGACATGCGCGGTCGCTCGAGCGCCTGCGTCGCCATCTGGAGCAGCCGCGGCGGGTCGTCGACGTGTTTCCTGCGCTGTTCGCCCGGCCGATCGACGGCCCGCAGCTGCTGAGCCTGGCGACCGGCGAGAGCATCGCGCACCTGAACTACCTGCTGCGCCGGGGCGAGGCGACGGTCACCGTCGACGGTGACGGCGTCGCCTGGTACCAGGGCGCAGCAGCCTGAGCCGGCCTTACTCTTCGAGCAGGCTGCGCAGCATCCAGGCCGTCTGCTCATGGACGGTCAGGCGCTGCGTGAGCAGGTCGGCGGTCGGTTCGTCGCCGGCTTCGTCTGCCAGCGGGAACATCTCGCGCGCGGTGCGCGCGACGGCCTCGTGGCCCTCGACCAGCACGCGCACCATGTCGAGTGCCTTCGGCGGCTCGGTCGGCGCGTCGGAGATCGTGGCGAGCCGGCCGTACTCGGCATAGGAGCCGGGCGCGTGGTGGCCCAGCGAGCGGATGCGCTCGGCGATCGGGTCGACGGCGTTCCACAGCTCCGTGTACTGCTCCATGAACATCGCGTGCAGCGTGTTGAACATGGGCCCGGTTACGTTCCAGTGGAAGTTGTGCGTGGTCAGGTACAGCGTGTAGGTGTCTGCGAGCAGCTTCGACAGGCCGCCGGCAATCGCCGCCCGGTCCTTGTTGCTGATGCCGATGTTGATTGCGGGGGCGCCGGATTTGTTCTTGGGCATTCCTTGCTCTCCTTCGGGTCGATGAGATGAGTGGGTGAGGTCAGATTTCGATGTTGTCGAGCAGGCGCGGCGTGCCGATCTTCGCCGCGCCGAGCGCGACCAGCGGTTCGCTGCCGCGCAATTCGTCCGGCTCCGGCGGCAGCAGATCGCGCCGTCGACGCACCGTGACGTAGTCGGGATGCCAGCCGTGCGATGACAGCAGGGCGCCGGCGTCTGCCTCGAGCCGCGCCAGTTCGCCAACGTCCATCCGGCCGCTCGCGCGACCTTTGCGTACCGCATTCGCGAGATCGCCGAGAGCCCGGTTCAGCCGCGACGCTTCGGCACGCTCGGCGTCCTCGAGGTAGCCGTTGCGCGAGGACATCGCGAGACCGTCGGCTTCGCGCACGGTCTCGCAGCCAACGACGGTCAGCGGCAACGCGAACTGCTGTGCCATCTGCCTGATCATCATCAACTGCTGGTAGTCCTTCTTGCCGAACATGGCGATCGTCGGTTGCACCATCGTGAACAGCTTCATCACGACCGTACAGACGCCGGCGAAGTGGCCGGGTCGCACCTCGCCCTCGAGAATGCCGGCCAGCGCCGAATCCGGAACCACCTGGAAAGTCTGCGGCTGCGGGTACATGACGTTTTCGTCCGGCGCGAACAGCAGGTCGCAGCCGGCCTCGCGCAGCAGGCCGGCGTCGCGATCGAGCGTGCGCGGATATTGATCGAAGTCTTCGCCGGCGCCGAACTGCAGGCGGTTGACGAAGATGCTGGCCACGACGAGGCCGTCCGGCCCGAGCCGCTTGCGGGCTTCGCGCACGAGTGCGAGATGACCGTCGTGCAGATTGCCCATCGTGGCGACGAAGCCGACCTGCCTGCCGGTACCGAGTGCGGCGCGCAGCCCGGCCAGCGAGTGTTCGATCCGCATCGAGGAGACTCCGTTCGAGGATGCGTGGCAGCGGTGGAGGGGAGGCGCATCGCGCGATGCGAGCCGATTGTACCGAGTGGCCGGCCGCCGCGGCGAACCTTCGGCACGAACTTCGGCGACTACAATGCGGTGGATGGACGCGGCGCTCGACCCAGGTGGCGATGGCTTCCGGACTCTGTCCGGTGGTGATCCCGTGCATTCCGATCCCTTGCGCACACTCGCGCGGCAGGGCTTCGTTCGGCTCGATCCGGCGCAGTGGCTCGCGCTCGCCGGCATCACCGCGACCGAGGCCGAGTGCTGGCGGCCGGGCTGGAGCCACCTGCCGCCCGATCGCTGGCTGCGCGACGGTGGGCGCTACCGCTGGCGTCGCCACAGTTGCTTCGTCCAGGGAACCGCCAAAGGCACGATCGAGCAGGTCGCCCATCGCGCCCACTGGCAGCCGGTCGACTACAACGCGCTGCATGGCGGCATCGAACGGATGTTCGAGCCGATCGAAGCCACGATCTGCGCCGACCCGGCCTGGCACCGGATGCTTGCGTCGCTCGGCACGCTGTTCGCGTCGGTGTCACCTGCCGAACGCTGGTTCATCGAGGCGCACCAGTTCCGCATCGACGCTGCCGACGGCGTCGGCAGGCCGACGCCCGAGGGGGCGCACCGCGACGGCGTCGATTTCGTCGCGGTCGTGCTCGTCGATCGCAGCGACCTGCGCGGCGGCGAGACCCGCGTCTTCGAGGCCGACGGCCCCAACGGCATCCGCTTCGTGCTCGAGCAGCCGTGGTCTGCCGTGCTGCTCGACGACCGGCGCGTGATCCACGAAACCACGCCGATCCAGCCCGGCGGCCCTCAGCCGCATCGCGATACGCTGGTGCTGACCTACCGGCGCGACGGATTCCTGGCGCCCTGAGCCGTCGGGCGTCCTGGGCTGTCTGCGCGCCGAGAGGTCCAGACCTGAGGTAGGCCTGAGGGGGCGATGGTCGTCAGGGCTTATTGGTAACCGTGAACGGCCGGGTCCGGAAAACGGCCGGCCTTGACCTCGGCGACATAGCTGCGCAGCGCGGCCTCGACCGAGCCGGCGCCATCCATGAAGTTGCGCACGGAGCGCGGCAGCCGGCCACGGGTCACGTCGAGCATGTCGTGCAGCACCAGCACCTGGCCCGAGGTGTCGGGCCCGGCGCCGATGCCGATCGTCGGAATCGGCAGTTGCTGCGTGATCCGGGCGGCGAGGGCCGACGGCACGAGTTCGAGCACCAGCATCGCGGCACCGGCCTGCGCGATCTCGGCCGCATGGCGCAGCAGCAGTTCGCCGGCCGCCTCGTCGCGTCCCTGGACGCGGAAGCCGCCCAGCGCATCTGCAGTCTGCGGCGTCAGGCCGAGGTGCGCGCAGACCGGGACGCCGCGCTCGACGAGGAAGCGCACCGTTTCGTTGGTCCAGCCGCCGGCTTCGAGCTTGACCATCTGCGCGCCGGCCTGCACGAGCCGGATCGCGCTGCGCAGCGCCTGCTCGGGCGACTCGTGATAACTGCCGAAGGGCAGGTCGCCGATCAGCCAGCAGTTGCCGCTGCCGCGCGCGACGATCTCGACGTGATAGGCCATCTGCT
>ENA-UOUJ01000767-UOUJ01000767.1-activated-sludge-metagenome-genome-assembly--contig:-NODE-767-length-19353-cov-5.296300_pt1 | contig 19353 bp, 20 predicted proteins | sample MGYA00249839_ERZ747224 | MGnify/ENA primary metagenome ERZ747224 (study PRJEB28782, sample SAMN03220277) | activated sludge metagenome | biome: wastewater; feature: sewage sludge; material...
CCATCATGCAGCAGGTAATCTTCAATCTTTTCGGGATGCACATCGCCGCAGTCTTTTAAGGCAATCTTTAATTGCTTTTTAAAGTAAGGATCTTCTTCGGCATTAACGAAGGGTTTCTCGCGATGCTCAGAAAACAATAATAAATCTTCGAGAGGTTTTTTGTCAACTATTTGGCTTTTCACAACCTCCCCAATGTTGACGCAATCGATTTTTTGATACACGGTGTTACCGGGGTTAAATTTTACCAATGGCCCCTGATTGCAAGGCCCCATACAACCGGTGGGTACCACTTCTATATCTTCTAACCCCCTGTTTTTAATCTCTTCCTGAAGCTTTTTCATTACATTATCTGCTCCCGAAGAAATACATCCTGCGCCACAGCAAACAAATATTTTATGTTTTGTAGGTGCATTTTTGGCTTTCAGTTCCTCTGCGTGAATAATATTTTTAAAATCAACCCTGTTCATGAGTTTCCAGTTTTGATGTGAGTTTTGAAATTAAATCTTCAGGCGACACTTTTGCCTGAACTTCATCATCCAGAATAACGGCCGGCGCCAGACCGCAAGCGCCTATGCAGCGTGCTGCCTGTAGCCCGATCTTTCCATCCTGTGTAACCTGCCCTTGTTTCAGCCCAAATTTTTCTTCTACCTTATCAAGCAGTTTTTGAGCGCCTTTTACATAGCAGGCAGTACCTGTACACACTAAGCAGGTGTGTTCTCCCTTTGATTTCATGGAGAAAAAATGGTAGAAGGAAACGGTACCAAACACTCTGGAGGGGGGTAGTCTTAGAACTTTGGCAATGTATCTAAGAACATTAATGGGCAGGTAGCCATAGCTGTTTTGAGCATTGTGCAAAATTTCAATGAGGGCATCAGGTTTGTAACCCTCTTTTTTCATTTTTACATTGAGCTGTTTCACACGGGGATCATCCTGAGGCAGATCCGCATCCTGCAAAGAATTTCTGACAATCATTTGACCATGTTTTAAGCATCGAATGTCAACCTGTAACTTAATGAAAGAAAGGCTGACTTTAAGTACTCAAAACTATGAAGGTTTTTGCTCAGGAAGTATGATTTTTATCATGTACATCCGTTAAATTTAATCATATTTAGACTATTTAATTGCTGATTTTCAATAAAATAGGCAGTAGTCTTATTTTTTCTTAAAAACAGGTACAGCGCTGCAAGGTTCTCCATACATGATACTTTTGACCACAGGCAATAAAACCCGAGTAATTTCTGTATAGGCGTAAGGCTCAATTGACCTTTCGCCGCAGCCTTTAATAACTACTCGTGCGTCAATATAGTTTTGAGGATTTAGTTGTTGGATATTTTTCAGAATCAAAGATTTTTCCAATTGCTGTAAGTTTCCGGCTACAACCCCGGCAGCTATGGGTTGAAGGTAAGCAGTTATAAGCATGTATGCCCATAAAGGGATAATAGCATCTCCCGAACAGATAATGCCCACATTTTTGTTTCGGTATTTTTCCCAATTGGCCTGTTTAAGTTTTTCCCTGAAGTCTTTTTCCTTCAAAATCATTTCCATAAACAGGTATTCTTTTATGTCGAACAGGACAGATTCTTCTTTTGGGAAAAAATCTTCCAAATCAATTGTGATAATGCCGCTTTCGGCCACTTTATTTTTAATAGGGAACTCCATAGAATGAGAAACAAAAAAAACGATTAATGGTTTGACATTCACAAAAAGCCCTGAAAATCAGGGCTTTATAGTTCGTTTATAATGTATTCTGCTGCCTTGAGGCAGTGAAAAAATAATTAGAAAAACTTGCTTCTGTAATCTTTTATTTTTGCTCCTTCTTTCAATAACTGTATTGATTGGAAGGCGGATTGCTGTTTTGCCTGCTGATACCTCATTTTTCTTTCCTCTTCTACATTGGTATTAACGGCAGGAAGGCTGGTAATATTATCCACTTTTACCACATACACGCCCTGTGCTCCGGCAATGGCCTCAGGAATTACTTTGTTTACATTTGCTTTATTAAATGAAGCCCCAACTACCTTAGGTTCAAAACCAAAAACCTGTGAGCCTCTTAAGAAGCTGATACTGTCAGCCGTTTCTACAGTCTTTTTTAATGCAGATGCAGCAGCTTCTAGTGTTGTTATTTTGCCTAACTTACTTTTAATAATATCTGCCTTTTTTTCATTTATCAATAGCGGCTCTACCATCATTCTGGCTTTTTCGGGCGACATGGTACCTTCTTTATTAACTTCTGTTACAAGCGCTACCACATAGGCATCACCCACACGCTCGGGCTGTAATACATCGCCCAAATCTGCTTTATAAAGCGATCTTACCAACGATCTTGAGTTGCCCAATCCCTGAATAGTATATCCCATTGGTGGGATATCAGTGGCAATTACCTTGTTAATCCCCTTTTCTTTTTGAAATATTTCTGCTTCTTTTTCAAAAGATTTAGAATTAGTAGCTCTTCCTGCAAACAGAGTGGCAGCATTATTGGCGGCCATATCGGTTTCCTGACTGGCATCAATGGGTCTGCTGAGGTAGGCTATTTTGTAACCGGTGGAGCTTCCCTTTTGAGAAAGAATTTCAATATAATGGTATCCAAAGCTTGTTTTTACAACTCCTTTGGAGCCGGTAGGATGCTCAAAAATAAAGTCATTAAACTCAGGCACCATCTGACCGGAAGGTACATTATCATACACACCGCCATTTTCTACGCTGCCCGGGTCATTTGAAAATTTTACAACCAACGAATCAAAATTAGAACCATTTCTGATGGCTAAAGCAATACTGTCTGCCAGATGTTTTGCTGTGGCGGTATCTCTGATGGGGATGGATTGTCCGCTTTGTGGGTCCTGCTGTACAGTTGCTATCAAAATATGCCTGATTTTAACTGTGTCAGGAATTGTTCTGGAACCTACCAGCTTTGCTAATGTAAAGGTATTACCATCAATATATGGTCCATAAACATTACCAACTCCTACTCTAAAAATTGAATCTTTCATGGGTACCTGTATTCTATTACCACTAATATAACTGTCGTAATAGGTGTTTACCCCTTGCCTTACCAAATAGTCTTTAACATCTTTTACCGAGTCTAATCCTTGCTTTAATTCAAGTATTTTTTGCAAAGCTGCAGCCGTGTCGGTAGCCGTTGGCGCTGCGCTAAAAGCAAGATATGCAATACTGCGACTCTCTTCTTGCTTGAAGTCGTTGGCGTGTTTGTCAATATATTTCTTAATATCTGAAACACTTACTTTTACCGAGGAATCGGATATGCTTGAATATGGTTCTCTTACAAAGGAAATTTTTGAAATCTGGTTATTATCGGCATTTTGTTTTTCAATCATCCACTTAGGAAAGTTGATGCTGTTGACCATCAATGCATCATATTTTTGAGCAAGATGTTGAAAAACAACCTGATCTAAATATTCGTTTAATTGTGCTTTTTGCTCAGGAGTACCCTGATTTTTTATCATATTGATTTGTTGCTGGGCAGCCGCAGCATCGTAATGCCCGGTTTGAGGATTTGTAAAACCCTGAGCCAAATCCTGTGGCGGATTGGCGCCAAACAGTAAATCGTTTAATTCTTTTTTTCCAATGCCCAAGCCCAACTTATCTGTTTCCTGGGTGAGCAAAACCCTTGCTATCTCCTGATTCCAGGCGGCATCATTGGCTTGCTGATTTAAGGCTTCTCCGGTTATCCCCCTGCCCTCAAGCATTCGAGATTGAGTTTCTGTTAATGCCTGAAAATCAAGGTAATCCACTGTTTGCCCATTGATTTTACCAACGGTCATCGAATTGCCTTTGAACAAGTTTCCACCGTTTTCAAAGGCAAGCATCACCACAAAGATTACCAAAGAAATACCTATTATCACAGCCATTACTTTGCCATACTTATCCTGAATCTTCTGTATTACTGACATAAAAAATTATATATGATTGTAAAAAATGGTGGCAAAAATAACACTTTTAGAGATATCAACAAACTGTGGATAATTATGTGGGAAAACAGTTAATTAAACAGGCGATATATAGGTATTAAATTTAATCTCCTTCAGGCTATAAATCCTCATCTCCTGTTTCTTTTTTATAGGCTTTTATAAAAATGGCACCAAGGTTTTTATAGGGAGGAATGTAGTCCTCAAACCCTGCCACATTTGCCCTTTGCTTGAATTCTTTCCAAAAGGGAATCCAATCTATATCTTTTCCGGTACGCAGTTTTTCGGTCAGCAACGAAAAGAAAGGTTTGTTTACTGAAGTTTTTCCAATTTGTTTTGAAGCAATGATGTGTGCATCGTCACATTTTTTCAAAATAGAATCTATCAGGTTAAAACCGCCGCAGGAACCCATAAATACAATTTTTGAGCTATTGGCCATATAATCTATTGTAGAATTGGCATAGTAACTATGCCCTCGATGAATGGTAACTGAAGGTTGCAGGTTGTTTTTTTCCAAATAAGCGCCCAACGCTCTTTGCGCTTCGTCGTCCAAGCCTTTGTTTTCATCCAAAGCCCTGTTGGCATAAATAGATACCGGTTTGCCTTTGATTGATTTAATGACCACCCATAACTTGCTGGTATTGTCCACCTTCCAGTTGCCGCCGCCAAACATGTTTACAAATCCGTTAAATATATTACGCCCGTCCTGATCTCCATAAAAGAAAACCTGAACTACTACTTCGCCTTTTTCATTTGTAAGGTCCGAATAGGGTATGTTATAAACCGGAGGCACGCCTAGATCTTTGGTAAGGTTTATTTTATTGGCAGAATCGGCAGATAAAAATAATTTATACAAAATATTGTAAATAGCTACACCTCTTTTATTGAACTGGACTACATTTCTGTCAAGGTTCTTTTTAACATTATCCAACATATCAGTTGCCAGAGAAGGCAGTGTTTCATACAGGCTGGCATAAGAGTCGGCTACATCCACGCCGTCTTCGAGTCCCGGTGATTTTTCGAGATAACCCACAAAAGAACGCATCAGGTCTTCTGCATCGGCTTTATTGCCAAATGAACCCAAAAAATTTTTCAGTTTATTATATGCTGCTGCCTGACTGATAAATTTTCTATAATGGTCAAAATTTACTTTTTTCAGTAATTCGTCGCCCTTATTTTTAGCCTTCCCCATCATAATGTCGTAAGCGCCGGTATAGCTACTGGTGTAAATCAGCCCATCCGTAAGCACCACCACATAATATATTTCTTCGGCAGTGAGTGGTTTGAGGCAGGCAAACCTGATGGATGGCCCTGAATTGTGCAGCCCGTTCATCTTGGCAACAAATTCGTCTTTGGCCTTCATTTCCATTCGTTTTTTCAGCTCCTTCATTCCCACGGCCGTATCGCCATTCAACGCTCTTGCGGTATATTCAATTTGTGTTTTTACAAGGAGGCTGAAGTATTTTGCAGGATCATCTTTTACAGCGTCAATTGCTTTAGTTGTAAGTTTTCCGTTTACGATATTATCCAAAAAAGGGAAATAATATTGGCCGTTTTTATTATCGTCTCTTGCCAGCCCTACGATGGTGGCAACCAGCCGGTCATCTTCAATATTCTGAATACGATAACTGAGTTTGTTATTTGCCTGAGCATAATCATACAAAGACTGTGGGGCTTTGCGTGCCACCAACTTTATCAGGCTGTCTGCAAAAGGCGCATCGGGGTAGTTTTTGAGCATTCCCATCGTTTTCTCGGGAAATCGTTGGCTCACGCTCAAGGTTAATAATTTCAGTACATCATCATAGCCCGGATTTTCCTTAAATATTTTGGACATCAAGGCAGTATTTGCCACATCGTAGGGAAGATATTCTATCAGGGGAGCCAAAGGTTGCTGCTGCGCGTTTGCTTCTATCAGTTTTTTGTAGGTAAAAATTATTTGAGGCAGGTAAGAAGCCTCTATTTCTTTCTTTTTCCATCCGGTTTTGACAAACTTTAATATATCAATAAGCCCGGTCAGATAATAAATTTTTTCTCGACCCGAAAGATTTTTGTTGGTTTCAATTTCATATTGCAACCGGTCCACTTTTCTAATTACCGCATCTGTAATTGATTCGTTAATACGTTGATCTTCATAAATAGTTAAAAATGAATCCTTTATGCCATCGCTTTTCAGTAACAACAGTTGTTCCTTATCTAAGTTTTCATGCAAAATTCTACGGTTGACATCAATATTATATGGAGGAATAACATCTGATGGCTGCTGCAAGGTTACTTCTTTTTTCTTTTTTTTGGACCGACGTTGCGCCTTTGCCTGTAAAGAAAAAAGCAATAAAAAAACAAAAGGAATCAGTGGTAATATTGTTCTTTTTTTAAGCATAAAGTTCTCCTGTTTAACAATACGTTTGTACGGATTTGACATTTAATTAAGCAATAATCAAGCCACAATAGCGGATGATTTTTGATTTAAAGATAATGAATTCAGAAATTAGAACATATTATTCGAAATTATTGCAAGTTATTATCAACTGAAAAACCGGCAATCATGTCAATAGCAATATGGAAAACAAGTACATTATTTCAATTTCATCGAAATTACCATTAGGTTTGCTTAAATTTTTCATAAATGCAGCAAAATGGATTTAGGATATTAATTGCAGATGACGAACCGGATATTCTGGAAATTTTATCCTATAATTTGGAGAATGAAGGCTATCAGGTAATTACTGCATCTGATGGCAATGAAGCCATAGAAAAAGCTGAAAAATACCGGCCACATCTCATTATTCTGGACATGATGATGCCCGGCAAATCAGGTGTGCAGGTGTGTCGTATCCTGCGTGGCAAAGAAGCATTTAATGATACGCTGATAATGTTTCTTACTGCGTTGAATGATGAGTTTACACAAGTGCGCGGCCTTGAAAGCGGCGCTGATGATTATGTAAGCAAACCGATTAGCCCAAAAGTGCTATTGAGTAAAGTGAGCGCTTTGCTAAGAAGAGTTCGTAAAGAAAATAAGGGTATCATTAAAGCAGGCGCCATTACCATTGACCCTGAAAAATATATTGTAATTGCCAATGACAAAGAAGTTGTGCTGGCAAAAAAGGAGTTTGAACTGCTTTATTTGTTAGCCATTAAACCTGGAAGAGTTTTTTTGCGAAATGAGATTTTGAGCGCTATTTGGGGTAATGATGTGATAGTAGGAGACAGAACTATTGATGTACACATCAGAAAAATAAGACAAAAATTAGATATTGATTGTATTACCACCGTGAAAGGAGTGGGATACAAGTTTGAATAATAAAATGTTGATTTAAAAGATATTACATCCCTTTGCTTTTTTAATTTCATTATGTTTGATGCCAAAAATTTATCTTCCCGCAGATTATCCATTTATACAGCCATAGCGCTGGCCATTCCGGTAGGCCTTATTTTTTATATTGCCGAAGGAAGGAAATGGCTGGCGATCGGTATATTTGTAACTGTGCTGCTGATGGCCTATTTTCTATTTTTATTTGTTTTGGAAAGATTTATTTACAGAAAAATAAAGCCGATTTACAAACTGATTTACAAAACAAAAGCCACCAAAAAAGAAGAAACATACTACAAATATATTCTGCCGGCAAAGAGCATCAGCGAAGTGGCCGAAGACGTGGAAGCCTGGGCCGAAGAAAACAGGCTGGAAATGGAATTGCTGAAGGCAAACGAACAATACCGGCGCGAATTTTTGCAAAACCTGTCGCATGAGTTTAAAACGCCGGTTTTTAGTATTTTAAGCTATGTGGAAACGTTATTGAATACACAAAATGACGACCCCGCAATCAGGAAAAGATTTTTGGAAAAGACATCCAAAAATGTACAACGGCTGGCAGGTATGCTCAATGATCTGGATGAAATATCCAAACTGGAACGTGGCGAACTAAAGTTGAAGAAATCCAATTTTGTAATTCAGGAATTATTAAGAGAGTGTCAGGAGAGTATTGCCATCAAAACAGAGCCGCTTCGGATAAAAACAGGCATCAAAAAAGGTTGTGAAGCGCCAATAGTTGTGAATGCCGACAAAGAAAAAATAAGGCAGGTATTGCTCAATCTTTTTGAGAATGCTATAAAGTACGGCAAGAAAAACGGCTCTATCAAAGTGGGAGTATATGCAACCGATGATAAACGCATATTGGTAGAAATCAGTGATGATGGAGTTGGAATTTCTTCAAAATCGCTTCCCCGCATTTTCGAAAGATTTTACAGAACCGAAGCAGGGCGTAATCTTGAAGCTGCCGGTAGCGGTCTGGGGCTGGCCATTTGCAAACACATTATTGAAGCACACCACCAGACGATACATATCCGCAGTACCGAGAATGTAGGCACCACTATTGGATTTACATTGGATGCGAGGAAAGACGGGTAGCTGCTCCAAATGCAAAAGGCACCAACCATTGTCAGCGCCTTTTTTATTGATTGATTGTCAAACTATGCCTCTGCTTTTGTTTTCACCACTCTTACTTTCCATACTTCCGGCCCTTTTTCGATATACTCCCATCTGAAAGGCTCTTTGCTTTCTGCTTCCATCTGGTAGTATAATGGTTTGGGGTCATGATCATTTATAAACTCAAACGCTTCACCGGGTTTGATATCGGCAAATGCTTTGTAAAACATTTCGTGCCTTTCAGTAGGCGGGTAAGGTCTGATATCAAATTCGTTAACCACAGAAAAACCTGTGTCACCCAATCCGCTGTTGTCTTTCTTGGTGATATGCACCACATACTCATCAGCTTCCTTCTTTTTATAAATCCAGGAATGTTTGCCTTCAAATTTCATAATGAAGATGTGATGAATTTCTACAGGGTCTTCTTTGGCAATCAGCTCCATTGTAGTGTCTTCCTCCATCATGCCATATCTGTGAAACACCACCTGTTTCCAGTCTTTTGCTTCTACTTTTCTGAGGTCAATAAGCGTAGATATATCGGTAAACTCCCTGCCCTGCGACTCTTCCAGACGGGTTACTTTTACCTTCCATTCTCTGCCGCCACGATTCAGATACTCCCAGCCTACCACATCGCCATATATCGAGCGAAACTCATAAAACAATGGCAGCGGATCATGGTCGTTGATGAACACAAAACTGTCCTTTACCGGCAGTTCTTTAAATAATCTTATCAGCAGTTCATGCCTTTGAATGGGAATCAGCACTCTTACATCTAATTCTCCGTTTTCATTCTTTTCTAAATTCATTTTTTGGGGTTTAATATTTTTTATTTAAACAAAAATAATTGAGTTAATCCATTAAAAAGGCCTGCCCGTGCGTAACCGTATCACAGAGGTCTTTTACTTTTTTGCCTTTAAAAATCTTTTCAATTAATTCTCTGGCCACTTTATATTCATTATGAATGGGGCAGGGGTGTGTCTCCGAACACTTGCTCAATCCTAAGCCGCACTCCTTGAAAATCCTTTTCCCTTCAATCGTTTCCACAATATTGGATATTGGCAGGTTTTGCTGTATATCGGTAAGATAAAACCCTCCTGTAGGCCCTTTCAGACTGTTGATGATTTTTTGTTTTACTAATAATTGCAAGGTTTTCCCTACCGTGTGCTCACTGGCATTTATGTGCTCCGATATTTCTTTCAGCCCCGTTTTTTCACCTGACTCACTTTTGCACGAAAGGTAAATAACGGCTTTGATGGCTGTTTTACAAGTATAACTTAACATAATATTATTGGCCTAAAAACTCCCTTCCTTCGGGAGAAATTTTTGTGTAATCCCACGGCGGATCAAAAGTAAGTTCCACATTAATCCGCCACTCCGGAAACGCGTGGGTGAGTGATTGCGTTACATTACTCTGAATACTGTCGCCCATCGGGCAAAACTGAGTGGTCAGGGTCATGGCGGCATTGAGTTCTTTTTCTTCTTCCAGAAACTCTAATTGATATATCAGCCCCAGATCTACCACGTTCAGCCCTATCTCAGGATCATAAACTTCGTAAAGTCCTTCCAATGCTTTTTCGCATTTTTCACTATCATTTGTTACTAAATGTATGCTCATAATTTTTTAGGTTGATGCAAAAAAGTTTTAAAAGTATTTGCTACGTATAAAACTGAAGCTATAACTAACCCCACTGCACCTGCTTTTAATAAATAATTATTTAAAATGATAACGCCCACAATAAAAACCAAAAATCCGAAAAGATAAGCAATCAGCATGGCATGATAAATTTTTTCGCTGAAGAGTTCTTTCGGAGCCGGTGTTTTACCTTTATAGGCTTTTTTGTGATACACTTTGTTCCACACGATGAAAGGAAGTGTTTTGAAAGTCATACCCAGAATAATGGCCGTAATCCACCCGAAGAATATACAAAAACCATAGAGCAAGGCAATATTCTGATGTTTACCTGATGGTAAAAATGCCAGGATGATGACTAATGCCAAAATGGGCAGAAGCATCTGTAATACAGAAAGCAGTGAGGTTTTCATCTGTTCATCCACACTTTTTCTGATACGGACATCGTATGCTTTTTTGCAATGCAGGCCAAACAATATCACGCCGACCAGAATCAGCATAACAGAGAGGTAATAACTGGAAGTTGTTAACCCTAAGATTCTGAATAGCAAAAAGCTAATCAGACCTCCATTCACCAAACCAAAAATCATCCAGAGGTTTTTGTCATTGGTATATTTGGAAATCAGAAACATCGGAATCAACCTGGAGCCTACACCCATCACCATCAGTAAAAACCAACCGATAATCCCTATATGGGCATGAATGGACAAATACGATACGGAGTCTTTTGGAAGAATACTTTCGCTGAAATTGAACACCAGTAATAATCCGTAGAAAGTGGTGGTGAACAGCCATAAAGTTGCCGTTAAAACAAACCACGAATGAATATTTCTGGTTTTGCTGCGGAATGAACTCCTGAAAACATTAATCAGATAAAAGATAATTGCCAGATTTACCAATATGGCGCCGATTTGCAAAACCCATCCGGTATGAAATATATAGAACCCATAAATGAGTATGGGAATGCCAATGGCTGCAAATCCGAAGGTAAGATAAGCCAGTGTGTCGCTGCTCAACTTGCCCTCTATCATTACCGGTAATAACTGATGCGAAGCGCCAAAAATAATCATTGTACCCCAGCCTAATGCCATAGTGTGGGTAATAGCAAGCGTATAAGGGTTAAAATAATGGGTTTCAGTCACGTCAGTATGTAACAATAGTAACCCGGCGCCTATCAAAAAAAAGATGGAGGCATAAAGATAAAACGGTAAAACAACTCTATAGTTGGTGGTTTGCTGCATTGCGCCACCAATACCCGGGCCAAACATATTTTTCTATTTATTTTTAAAAATCAGCAGATATACTTCGTTATCCTGCACTTCTTTTATCCTGTAATCGAAATTCCGCTCTTTCAGTTCTGTCAATAAAAACACGGGAATACGTTTGTGATGCACATATAATGCTTTATCTTCCGGCATGGATTCCAGCGCCTCCAGAATGGTCATCATCGGCATGGGCATTTCTAAGTGGCGCACATCTATTTCCTGAAGTTTGCCTTCGTAATGATTCAACACCTGATCCCAGTCGCCCGAAGTGCCTTCTTCGGCCTCCAATTGTGTGCTGCTACCTGTATCTTTGTTTTGCCCGGTTTTGTAAAACCAGGTTTCCACCGTGTCTTTGTCTATATGTTTTACATAGGTTTCAAAGCCTTGCCTTTCAAGCAATTTAATCAGTGGCACCGGTTCAAACGAGTTGACTATCAATAGCACTTCATCAGGTTGCAAAGCTTTTACTTTTTGCTGAATCTGCTTTAGCGGGTCGCTGCCGGCTGCCAGTATCTCACGCACATCAAAATTGACTACCTGCTCTAACTTTAAAGATTTGAGGTAATCCGGCATTGGCTTGTTTTCCGGCGTTTCTTCTGCTGCTAAGGGTCTGTCATCCACCTCAAAACCCAGTGGCGCCAGCGCTCTGAAAAAATCTTCAGGTTTGCAACCCCCCATTTTTGAGGCCATAGCAATGGTTGCCCTGCCCGCTGCCAGTTTGCGAAGGATGGGATTCCGCAGCTTTTTGAAATCAGGACTCAGGGCTACAATCGTTTCAAGTGCATCGGGGTGATGCTTCAGAATGGTGCCTATTTTTGTCCTTTCGTTGATGACCATGTAAATTTTATTTTCTTTGATTTTTTATAACAAGTACACAAACGCTGAAAAAATTCAGGTTTGTGTACTCGCTTTAAAAACTAAACTATAAATCTAGGCTAAAGATTTCTCTATCACTTCAGCTTTCGGGAAGAGAATATTGTTTTCCAAATGTATGTGTATAAACAAATCATTTTCAAACTCTTCCAACATTTTAAACAACAGTCTGTAGCTGGTGCATCCGTCTGCAGGCACGGTGAAGTTGTCGCTCAGGCTTCGAATTTCTTTCATTGCATCGCCTACGCTTTCATGCTCCTGCTCAGAGGTGGCTACTATTTCGCTAAAACTTCTTTCTGTATTCCTAACGTAAGGAGTTCCATTAGTTTTTGCTTTCACAATTTCTTTTACTGCGGGGAAAAGATTGTTTTCTTCATCAGCCATGTGCTCAAACATTTCCTTATCCACTTTTTCTACTAATTCATTGATCCTCAATAGTTCAGGATGCCTGTCGCCGTGTACGCGGGCTACTTTGGCTGCATAGCCTTTTATTTCGGGCAGATATTTGCGTACATAATAATGGTGTGTGTTCACAATATAATCTGCCAGAAAATCCAGGTTCCATTCATCGTAGTTCAAAGCGCCGGTGGCAGAACTGGCCTGAACGATTTGTTGCAGTTCTTGTTCCACTTTAGTAGCGTCAATTCCTTTTTCGGCACAAGCTTCACGAACTGTTTTCTTGCCACCGCAACAAAAATCAATTCCGTATTTTTTCAGTACATCTGCTTTACGCAAGTCTTTAGCCACAATCTCACCAATGGTTTCGGTTATTTCGTTACCTTTTCGGGTTACGCGGATATCCCACCACTGTGGTCCTTGTTGAAGGTATTCCCAGGTAAACACATCGCCTCTCATACTCAGCAACTGATAATAAACCGGTTTGGGATCGTGGTCGTTGTGAATAATCATGCTTTCGCCGGGTTGCAGCGTATCGAATGTGCTGAAGATAGTTGGGTGTTTCAGTCTTGGTTCCAGCGACGGCACATCTACTACTTTTTCATTGCCATTGGCAGATGCAGGAGCCGCAGCGGTTTCAACTGCTTCGGGTTGTGCCTGCTGAGGTGCATCCTTCAGCGTTACACGGATATCGTACCATTCCGGGCCCTGTGTAATGTACTCCCATGTAAAAACATCTCCGTGCTCGCTGGATAATTGATAATAAAGTGGTTTGGGATCATGGTCGTTATGAATAATAAATGACTCGCCCGGATTCAGGTTTTCAAAAACATGAAAAATAGTAGCGTGTTTATATTGAGGCGAAATGTCAGGTACGTTTACTACTAAAACTCCGCCTTCGGACAGATGAGTCGGCACGTTTCTGGTCACTTTTATGTCCCACCATTCGGGACCTTCCTGCAGGTACTCCCAATCAAAAATGTTTCCGCGAATATCCATCAATTGGTAAAAAACGGGTTTAGGGTCATGGTTATTATGAATAATCAGGCTTTCTCCTTCCTGAAGGGTATCAAAAGTGTCAAATATAGTCTGATGCCTTAGTCGTGGCTCAATTTCCTGAACATTAATGATGATGTCATTTGCTGTTTGCATAATTTCAATTTTTTTATGAATGAATGAGGGAGCAAATATAAAAGATTTTTTTTAATAAAAGTATTAAAGTACTTTTATACCCCTATAATTTTTTGATTATTGATGAAATAGAGGGTAAATTATTGAATTGCAGGCAGTTATAGGAAACAAAAAGAAAATAAAAGTCAATGATGTGTAATAAAAAACCCAAAATCTGCAATAAAAATGCCTTTATTTTTAGCAAACCGGGTTTTGGTTAAAAAAATATGACAATTCTTTGACCGAAAACATCATTCAAGATAAGAAATTTTTCTGTTAATATTTTATAAGAAATTCAATGAGCAATAAAACATTAAACACCGAACAGGGCCACTGGCTATTGGCCAAAATGGGCAAGAGAGTTTTAAGACCGGGAGGAAAAGAGTTGACACTCAGATTAGTAAATGAACTGAAAATCAATCACAAAGATAAATTAGTAGAGTTTGCTCCCGGTATGGGTTTTACGGCAGAACTTTTGTTAAATAAAAATCCTAAATCTTACACAGGTATAGAATTGAATGAGGAAGCCGTAGATATCCTTAAAAAGAAAATATTTCTCAACGGTTATTCTGTAGTGAACCGCAGCGCTGCCGATACCGGTCTTGAATCTTCATCTATCGACAAAGTTATTGGTGAAGCAATGCTTACCATGCAGGCAGACCACCGCAAATCAGAAATTATCAGGGAAGCCTATAGAATTCTAAAGCCCGGCGGCTGGTATGGTATTCATGAGTTAGGTTTGATACCCGAAAATATTGAGGATGGCGCTAAAGCAGAAATTCAACAGGAACTGGCAAAATCTATAAAAGTGAATGCAAGGCCATTAACCATAAAGGAATGGTGCAACCTGTTGGAAAAAGAGGGTTTCAAAATCAAAACAATTGACCAAAACCCGATGGAATTGCTCAAGGCAAAAAGGATGATTGCCGATGAAGGGTTATTGAGAACCCTCAAAATCGGGTTTAATATTATGGTCAATCCAAAAGCAAAGAAAAAAATAATGGATATGCGGAATATCTTCAACAAATATGAAAACCATCTGACCGCTTTTGCAATAATTGCTGAAAAATAAAACGATATTACAAATAAATTTAAAATCAGATTTTATGGACGATCACAAAGAAATGTATCCTCAGGCAACTGCTGAAACCGCAAAAAGAAAAGCAGACCTGGCTCCCAAGCAGGTAGAAGCATGGAGAACCTTCAGCCGCACCGTTTTTAAAGAAGGCGTGCTGGACGAAAAAACCAAGCAACTGATAGCGGTAGCAGTGGCACACGTAACCCAGTGTCCCTACTGCATCAAATCTCACGTGCCTCAGGCATTGCGAAAAGGCGCTACCAAACAGGAAATCATGGAAGCCATCTGGGTAGCAGCCGAAATGCGTGCGGGAGCCGCTTATGCACATGGCACGATAGCATTAGAGGCAATGGAAAACGAACAATAAAATTCAGGATAGAATAATATGAACAAACCGCTTTATGATTATTTTACCAACGACCACCATCGTGTGGAAGGTCTGTTGGACAAAGCCACTGCTATTGAGGGTCTGATTGAGATGGAATACTATCATCAGTTCAGAACGGGGCTATTGAAGCACATAAAAATGGAAGAGAAAATTCTGTTTCCGGCTGCCCAGAAAGCCAATGACGGAGTGCCGCTTCCGCTGGCAGCAAAGCTCCGCCTGGATCATGCGGCGCTTACGGCGCTGATGGTAGTGCCACCCACTAATGATGTAATAAAAGTGATTCGCCACGTGCTGGAAAAACATGACCTACTGGAAGAAGAGCCGGGCGGCATGTACGACCTCTGCGAAAAACTGACAGAAGGCGAAACGCATCGATTGCTGGATGAACTCGAAAAGGTAACAGAAGTGCCTGTGCTTCCGCACAATAAAGCAGATTTTGCATTAGATGTGGCCAAACGAACATTGGAAAGGGCAGGGTTTAATTATGATGAAATTTTGAAAAAATAATATCATTGAAAAGAGAAAAAAGGTTTTTGAAGTATCGCACGAAGCGCCGGTAGCAATGCTCGGGTTGGAAAAATATATTGCCCAAAGCGGATTGGATAAAAAACTGTATGGACTGATAAAAACCAGGGCTTCGCAGATTAATGGTTGCGCCTACTGCATCAATATGCACGTTGGGTGCAATGTGAACAGACGCTCAACGACTTGACAAACAACAGAAAAAATGTAACTTTGAACTGTGGAAAGAATATACATAGATACATCTGTATTCGGTGGTTATTTTGAGTCAGAGTTTGAACTTTGGACAAAGGTTCTTTTTGACAACATTTTAAAAGGTAAATTTAAAGTTCTTATTTCACGGTTGACAGATATTGAACTTGAAAATGCACCACAACAAGTTAGAGATTTAGCAACATCACTACCAACTGACAATGTAGAATGGTTAGATATCACAACTCAAGCAGTTCAATTAGCAGACAAATACATTGATGAAAAAGTAGTTGGCCAGACAAGCCACTCCGATTGTATTCATATTGCCATAGCGACATTGAACTATGCAGACGTATTAGTGAGTTGGAACTTCAAGCATATCGTAAATCACTTACGCATTAGAGGTTACAATGCAGTAAACTTCAAGTATGGACACAAAATACTTGACATTCGTTCACCAAGAGAAATTTTAGAATATGAAGACTAAAGAAGTAAAAAAAGACAAGACAATTCTTACAGACCTTCGTGCAATACGGGACAAGATTAGCGAAGAATTAAAAGGCAAGACAACTGAACAAATTGTTGAATATTTAAAAAAGAAAAAAACACTGCACCCAAAATCGTTTTGGCAATAGTGGGGCAGTCAGTTGCAAATTCAATATTTGTAATTCTTTTGGACATTTGTGCAAATGTTGTGCCGACGTTTTTCAAATGCTTCACCATCGCCAAGCCGTAAACCGTGCGGGATGCCATGAAGATAGGAGAAACAGCCCAGAGGCTCTTCCTGCTGGATGCCTGGGTCGAAACAGATCTTTACACCGAAAAAGAAAGAGCTGTACTGGCGCTTACCGAAGCCATGACCCTGATTAGCAACGGACATGTACCCGACACATTTATAAGGAAGCGGCAGCCCAACTGACCGAGAAAGAACTGGCGGCGGTTATTATGACGGTAGTTACCATCAACGGTTGGAACCGGATTTCGATTACTACTATAGCGGCGCTGGATTAAAAAATTTAACCAATAAATATTTATGATTTTAGATAAAAAAACAGCGGTAGTTACCGGCGCCGGCAAAGGTTTAGGCGCTGCTATTGCAGCAGCATTAGTCAGGAAGGGAGCAACCGTTTATGGCATTGCACGAAATGCTGAAGCCCTTGATGGACTGAAAAATAAATTGGGTGATTTGTTTCATCCGGTCAGGTTAGACATCACCCGCCACGATGAAATCGGCAAATGGGTAAGCGATACCTTTTCAGAAGAAAATTGTCCAGATATTTTAGTCAATAATGCCGGAGTGGGTTCCTTCAGCAAAATAGACGAAACGCCCACCGAAACCTGGTTAGATATGATGAATACAAACCTGAATGGTACGTTTTTCATCACTTCTCAGATTTCCAAACTGATGAAAAAGAAAAAAACGGTATCTCACATCATCAATATCGGCTCTATTCTGGGGCAGGTGGGCAAGGCTGAAAGCACCGCCTACTGTGCCACCAAATTTGGAATGAAAGGTTTCAGCGAAGCCTTGTACCTCGAGTTGCGTTTTTTTGGCATCAAGGTAACCTGCCTGAGCCCGGGCTCCATCGAAACCGATTTTTTCAAAAGCTCCGGTATCCATGCCCACAGTAATATGCTGCATCCCCAAGACCTGGCCGATACCGTGATACATGTACTCGAAACGCCTGATAATATGCTGATTAACGAGCTCACCATCCGGCCGCTGAACCCCCGCTCGCCCCAAAAATAGGTGTTTCGGCTCCCAATTATTCTTTTTTTGACCATTCAGGCCATATCTTTGCAAATCATTTTTTAAAGGGTATGTTTAACAAAAGAATAAAAATAAAAGAGTTATTAGCTCAGGAACCCCAAAATCAGGTTGTAACCGTGATGGGCTGGGTTCGCACTTTCAGAAATAATCAGTTTATTGCGCTTAACGACGGGAGCACCAATACCAACCTACAGGTAGTGGCCGAATTGGGGAAATTTGATGAAGAGTTGCTGAAAAGATTAACCACTTCTGCCGCCATCAGGGCTACCGGTGTGGTGGTGCCTTCACAGGGCAAAGGACAGAAGATGGAGCTGAAAGCCGATACGATTGACATTCTTGGCGACAGCGATGCCGAAAAATATCCGCTCCAGCCCAAAAAGCACTCGCTCGAGTTTCTGCGCGAGAAAGCGCACCTGCGTTTTCGTACCAATACGTTTGCATCTGTATTCAGAGTGCGCCACACGCTCGCTTTTGCTATTCATAAGTTTTTTAACGAAAAAGGATTTACCTATCTGCACACTCCCATCATCACTGCCAGTGATGCCGAGGGTGCAGGGGAGATGTTTAAGGTAACCACCCTTCCTTTAGACGGTGCGCCCAAAAATGAGGATGGCTCCATCAACTTTAAGGAAGATTTTTTTGGCAGAGCCACCAACCTCACCGTGAGTGGTCAGCTGGAGGCCGAATTAGGCGCCACTGCACTGGGCGATGTCTATACTTTTGGTCCCACTTTTAGGGCCGAAAACAGCAATACGGCGCGCCACCTGGCCGAGTTTTGGATGATAGAACCCGAAATGGCTTTTTACGACCTGGAAGACAATGCCAACCTGGCTGAGGAATTTATAAAATACATCATCCGCTATGCGCTCGAAAATAATCGTGAAGACCTCGATTTTCTGGCAAACAGACAGGCCGAAGAAGAGAAACAGTTGCCGCAGGATAAGCGTAGTGAGATGGGATTGATTGAAAAGCTGGAGTTTGTGATAAATAACGACTTCCAACGCTTAACTTATACAGAGGCTATAGACATTCTGACAAACAGCAACCACAACAAGAAAAAGAAATTTCAATACCCTATTACCGGCTGGGGAATGGATTTGCAGAGCGAACATGAACGGTATTTAGTAGAAAAGCATTTCAAAAAACCGGTAATCCTGATGAACTATCCTGCCAGCATCAAGGCATTTTATATGCGGCTGAATGAGGATGGCAAAACGGTAGCGGCAATGGATATTCTGGCGCCGGGCATCGGTGAGATTGTGGGCGGCTCACAGAGAGAGGAGAGGTTAGACGTGCTTTTGAAAAAAATGGAAGCAATGCATATTCCTGCCGAGGAAATGTGGTGGTATTTGGACATTCGCAGGTTTGGTACGGTGCCACACGCCGGTTTCGGACTGGGCTTCGAGCGTATGGTGCAGTTTGTAACCGGTATGGGCAATATCCGCGACGTAATTGCCTTCCCCAGAACACCTAAGTATGCTGAGTTTTAGATTCGGGTGAGGGGAGAGGATGTCTTTTGCTTTTTATAACGATGAGATTTTTCCGCTTCGCTGCGAAATGACCCTTATTTTTACCGGTCATTTCGAAAGAAGTGAAACGGAGTGAGAAATCTCCTTCTTTCCAAAACGATGAGACATCTCCCATCGGTCGATGTGACGGTTAATAAGTGGTTGAAATGGTCATTGTTTTTTAATAGGGATAAGATTTCTCCGCTTCGCTGCGAAA
>ENA-UOUJ01000768-UOUJ01000768.1-activated-sludge-metagenome-genome-assembly--contig:-NODE-768-length-19350-cov-4.275875_pt1 | contig 19350 bp, 16 predicted proteins | sample MGYA00249839_ERZ747224 | MGnify/ENA primary metagenome ERZ747224 (study PRJEB28782, sample SAMN03220277) | activated sludge metagenome | biome: wastewater; feature: sewage sludge; material...
TATGGTATTGAACGGAAATGAAATTGGCGGGGGCAGTATCAGGATATTTCAAAAAGAACTGCAGCAAAAAATGTTTCAGGCGCTGGGAATGGATGAAGCAGAGCAGCAGCATAAATTTGGCTTCCTATTGGGTGCTTTTGAATATGGCGCTCCACCGCATGGCGGCATAGCTTTTGGTTTTGACAGGCTTTGTGCCATTCTGGGAGGAAGCGAAAGTATCAGAGATTTTATTGCGTTCCCCAAAAACAACAGTGGCCGTGATGTGATGCTGGATGCGCCATCAACCATTGACCAAAAACAATTGGATGAATTGAGTCTCAAGCTGGATTTAGAATAGCAGATAAATTACGGTGGCAATCGGTTTTATTTTGTTTTTAATTTGATAGAAAGCGATTGCTGATTTCTGATTATTTCAAGATCGATAAACTCTTTATTCTGGAATTCATTATAAATAGTTATCAGTTGCTCCCCATTTTTAACTGATTTTCCATTAGCTGAGATGATAACATCTTTCGGTAGTAAACCGGATTGGGCCAAAGGACTATTTTCTTCAATACTAACAATAATAACTCCGGTTTCATCCGGCAGGCCAAAAGCAGAGCGATCGCCTGGGCCTTCCACTGATTTTAGTGTTCCACCCCGAAAAAGTATTGTGCCCGATTTATTATCAGCATTATCTAAAAAAATAAGGGTTGGAATTTCCGATTGTTTGGCAATTTTCTTTAAAGTGCTCTTTTGCACGCCAAACTGATCTGTCCTAAAATTTTTGAAGCCAATTTTCAAGGCGGGGGAATTTGGCGAAATGCTGAAATCGCCCGATGCCGGATTTGTAAAATCTGGATTTCCGTAAATACTGTTTTCATCGGTTTTTCTGTTCCGGGCATCATTCAAGGCGAAATCATCCGGAAAAAGATTATAATCAATACGGTTTCCCCAGTCATAAATCTGAATAGGAGCATATTTTTTCATTATAATATTTCTTTCGAAAATATCATGACTATTTTTAAACCAAACATGCGGATGAAAGGTGTTGTTGACCATAATATTATTTTCAACAGTCCGATAAAACCCTTCTCTCAGTTTTATACCTCCGTTAAGGCATAGATTATTATAAATCAGATAATTGGAAGAGCCGTCATCCAAATCAATATCCCACCCGTGATCACAACGAAACCGATTGTTTCGGATGATTGTCTGTTTTTGTGCATCAAGTAAAATCAGTTCGGGATGCAGCGCAATCAGACTATCCATATATTTTCTTTGAGGCGCCCAGAAGCGGTCTCGGCCCCATGAATTGAATGTTCCATGATCTCCGGTTTCCAGAACCGTGTTAAATACATCGTTAAACTCAATAATGTGCCCCCCAAAACATCCATCGCCGATGTTGATACCCGCACGGGGTGTGTTGTAAATACTGTTATGACTTACCGTAATTTCAGAAGCAATTTCGATTTGAATACCGGTGGCCTGTTTTTCGATAGTTCCCAGATCGTGTAGAAGATTGTTGTCTGCTATACATTTTCTGGGAAAATTATTGGTAAGAGGCCCCGGAGTTTTGTCCAATTGATTGTAGGGTATATAGTCGTTATAGTTGAAAGTTGCCGACCTGACTGCGCCGGTATCGCCCACAAAGCAAATAGCGCTGGCTCCCATATTATAAATATAACAACCTGATATAGAGTTATTTTGGTTGTATTTGCTTACCATAATGGCATTACCACCCGAATTGTAAAAACTGCAGTCGAAAATCCTGCAGTTTTCAGCCCCTTCCATCAGGATGATCCCACTACGATAAATAGTCCAGTCGCTACGAAGAAGCGGCTCTTTGGTATCCATAAAGCTTCTTTCGTTCTGAGTAAACTCAAGTCCTGAAATAGTAACATTTCTCAAAGGTTTTTTTTCTGTACCCACTAATGTGATGGTATTTTTAATTTGTGATACTTCAATTGTTGCCTTTAGGATATCTACATTAGCTGGCGGATAATAGTAAAGCGTTCTGTTATTTCTATCCAGGTACCATTCGCCAGATGTATCTAATTCTTCAAAAATATTTTCAACAAAACGATACTTTTCATGCATGGGAGACGGTCTGTTGTTTTGCCATCCGCCTTCCAGATGAAGTTTACCTTTTTCGTCCAGACCTGTGATCCGATAATGAAATCCTCCCCATTCGTGAGAGTGAAGTGCATGAACATAACCTCCCACAGGGTTTTTCCATTTTTTGATACGTCTGCTGTCAATTGCATCAGCAGCAGTGCCGTGAAAAACTCTTGCAGTTGAGTCATAATTCGGGTATCGGGCGAGGGGTTGCTGCACTCCATTTACAAAAAAGCTTTCAAATAAAATGCCTTCCGGAATTGGTGCTTCATAAATTCCATCTTTAAAATACTTCCAATTGAGTTTGAGTTTTTTACTTCCGCCCATAATAACCCGATGGTTGTTGTATGCTTTTATTGTCAATGATTGAGGCAAAAACTCGTTAGAATTGATGATTATGGGTTTCGTGATATAGTAAGTCCCTTTCTGTATATAAATATTGACATTTTTATTTGCTTTATCGGATGCCTTTGTTACAGCATGATGCAGTGTTCTGAAAGGTTTTTTTAGAGTGCCAATGTTTTTATCATTTCCATTGGATGAAACATAATAGTTTACCTGTGAGTTCAGATTTAAAGACAAGAGACTTATCCAAAAACTCAGAAAAAAAAAACGGGAAAAAGTATGCAAAATATTTATATTAAATTGTCAGCTCCTCATGTTTTCTACCTGCAAGGGTATTTCGATATTCCAGCCTTTGGATGCCTGAATTACAGACTGCAGGTCATCAATTTTTTTGCCGGTAACCCGTACCAAATCATCATTAATAGAAACCTGCACTTTTAATCCGCTGTCTTTAATAAGTTTCACAATTTTTTTGGCATCCTCCTGTTTGAGACCATTGCGCACCTCAATTTCTTTTTTCCAAACCTTACCGATAATGCCGCCTTCTTTGCTAAGGTCAAAGGCTTCGGGCGCTATTCCTTGCTTGTGAGCCCTGCTAATCAAAACATCCAACAGTTGTTTCATTTTCATTTCGTCCTCTGTTTCCACATGGAGTTTATAGGTTTTCTTATCCAGGTTGATTACTAAGTGCGTACCCTTAAAATCAAACCGGTTGGAAAGTTCTTTCTGAACAACATTGACAGCATTATCCAAAGCCTGTCCGTCCACTTTACTGACAAAATCAAATGATGGCATAAGTATTCTTTTTAGGCCACAAATATACTGAAACTATCTGCAATGATTATTTTGGAGTGGTTATATACAGCCTCCAGGCCACAATGGCAAATACCATATTGGGAACCCATGCTGCCAGTAGTGGCGGGAAATTGCCTTTTACCGAAAAAACAGTAGAAAACTGGTCGGCAATAATGAATATGGCTGCAATAATAATTCCCAAAGCCAAATGCATACCGCTACCACCTCTGGTTCTTCGGCTGGCGATTACAGCGCCAATAAAGGTTAACAGAATTACGGTGAAAGGTGTGGAAGTGCGCTTATACAGTTCTACCTGCAATGCATTCAAGCCTTCGGTACCTCTCAACTTCTCTCTTTGAATAAATTTTTTTAGTTCAGGGGTAGTCAGTTTATCTTTTAGGTATTCGTCTTTTATCAACTCTCCCGGAGAAAGTTTGAGCCATACAGGTTTTTCATATATGGTAGAAACTTTTTCACCAATACTATCCACATTTCTCTCAACAACATTATAAGCCATCCATCTCCGGTTGTCAAAGTCCCATCGGATTGACTCGGCCCTGAGGTTATACACCACTTTACCGTTTTTTACCCGGTCCATAAAAAACATGCCGCCGGTACGGGTATCCTCATTGTAGTTTTTAATACCGATATAGGTAGCGCTATCAATACGTTTATAGAAACAATTATAGCAGGAGGTTTCCTGCCTGTTCTTTAAGGGATCATTCCGGTCTAAGTAATTTCTTTTAAACTCAAATTGAATCTTGTTTGCCTGGGGTATTAAATACCTGCGACCTACAAATAAAACCACCGCCAACAATACACCTCCGATTAAATACGGACGCAAAAAGCGATTGTAGGTGGTGCCGCTTGCCAGAATGGCAATCACCTCTGACCGAAGCGCCATTTTACTGGTGAAAAAAATTACGGCAATAAAAATAAACAAAGGATACAGCAGGCTCCAGATGAAAGGAATGAATCCAATGTAGTATTGGGTAAAAATCTCCCAGTTAGTGAGGCCGGTTTTGATAAAATCATCTGTTTTTTCGCTGGTATCAACGGCAACTGCAATTACCGTAAACAATAACATGCAAAAAATAAATGTTATAATCAGTTTTTTAAATATGTACCAGTCGAGAATCTTCATACCCAAGTGTCAAAAATAGCAGAAAAGCAGGATTTTAAGCGAAACATCTGAAAATAATATTCAACTTTAACGAATTAATATAGCCGGTACCAAAGTTGGGAATGGTTTGCTTTCAGCGAGCTTCATTTTTTCATCTATTTTTGCCTGAGCAAAAAAAGGAATTTCGGATGAATTGTTGGCGACCGAATTTTGTAGAAACATTATTATTTATGAGCAAAATTATGAGATAGAGAAATGGATTTTTTTACACCCATACAGATAGAAAAATTAGAACCGCCTGTAAAATATGGTGATAATATACTCTTAATCGGCTCCTGTTTTACCGAACATATCGGAAATGCCCTAATCGAACATAAATTTGAAACCCTTCAAAATCCGCATGGCATACTCTTTGACCCTGCAAGCGTATGCCACAGCCTCGTATCATATATTGAAAATAAAAAATATACAGAAAGTGACCTTTTTTACCTTAATGAACTTTGGCAGACCTGGCATCACCATTCAAGGTTTTCGGGAATAGATAAAGATGAAGTTCTGAAAAAAATTAATGCAGCGCAGGAAGAAGCTCATTCCTTTTTGAAGACAGCTGATTGGGTGATCATTACACTGGGTTCTTCATTTTCCTACAGATTAAATATGAATAGTCCTGACAGTGAAAAAATCAACCTGAAGGTGGCCAATTGCCATCGGGCACCGGGGCAATGGTTCGAAAAAAAAATGCTGACCATCGAAGAAATTATAGCTTTGCTTGACAACTGTTATCACCGATTGAAAATATTTAATCCTCATCTGAAAATTCAGTTCACCATCAGCCCGGTAAGGCATCTGCGCGATGGCGTGATAGACAATAACCGTAGCAAAGCCAGGCTGATAGAAGCGGTGCATCACATTGTAAGCAAGTTTCAGGGTACTTATTACTTTCCGGCTTATGAGCTGGTAATTGATGTGCTTCGCGATTATCGTTTTTATGATATTGATCTTGCGCATCCCAATTATCCCGCCACAGCTTTTGTATTGGAAAAATATACAGAAGCCTGTATTGATGAGCCTTCCCTGCAAATTATGAGGGAAGTGAAACAAATAATCACGGCACGGAAACACAAACCTTTTCAGCCGGATACTGAGGCGCACAGATTGTTTCTGCAGACACATTTTGAAAAAGCAAAAGCTTTAGGCGAAAAGTATCCGTTTCTCAATTTTACGGAAGAGTTAGCCTACTTTTCCCAAAAATAAAAAGAGAGACTCTTAGTGAATCTCTCTAAAAAAATTTGTTCTGATAATATTATTTTGTAGTCAGTTTGTAAATTGTCTTTGTATTGTAAACTTCACCCGGCCTTAACACGGTGTTTGGAAAACTCGGGATATTGATCGCATTAGGATGTACCTGTGTCTCGAAGCAGAAACCGGAGAAGGAGCCATATTGTTTTCCGCCTTTGCCTTCGATTTCAGGAGCATATTTTGCATTGTACAGGTGAACCAACGGCTCCGTAGTATAAACCTCTAATTTTACATCCTGCTCGTCGCAGTAAGCTTCAGCTGCCACATTTTCAATACCGGTTTTGTCCAAAGGGAAACTGATGTCAATTCCTTCATCATGGTTTTCAATTTTACCGGTTTGATTGTATTCTGTAAAATCATTGCGGGTGCCTTTTACATTCAACAAAACGCCGCTGCAGCAGAGGTTGCTGTCCTGCTCCAGATAATTGGAGGCATGAATTCTCAAATGATGGTTCAAGATATCGCCATCACCATTATTCAGGTTGAAGTAAGAGTGGTGGGTAAGGTTTACTGCGGTTGCCTTATCTGTTTCGGCTTTGTATTCGTAGCTGAACTCATTATTATCATTGAGCTTAAAAATAATCTGAACCTTCAGTGTACCCGGAAAACCCTCCTCGCCGTCAGGGCTTACATATTGTAAAACCAGTTCTCCATTATCTTTTGAAACCACATCCCACACTTTTTTATCATATCCTTCAATACCTCCGTGAAGTATAAAAGTGGGTTGTTGCCCGTTTACTTTATAGGTGGTGTCGTCAATGGTGAATGATGCTGTATTGATGCGATTGCCATAGCGACCGATGGCTGCTCCAAAATAGGGGTAATTTTTCAGATATTCCTCGCTCCAGTAGTCTGATGGCTGGTCAAATCCCAAAACAATATCGTTAAAAGTTCCATCGCTTTTCTTTACCTTTACAGACATAATGATGGCGCCATAATTGGTAATTTTCACCTCGGTGCCTGCATTATTGGTAAGGGTAAAAGTGTAAATCTCTTTGCCATTGGGATGTTGGCCACTTGATTGTTGCAAAATCTCATTCATTGTAAAAAGTTATTTATTAAATGTAAAAAAATAAAATCGCCATGAGCACAAATTTACAAGAACAATTTGAGAAACTTTACGGAAAAGCTGCCGAAAAAACTTTCTTTTGCCCGGGTAGGGTAAATTTGATTGGAGAACACATAGATTATAACGGCGGACAAGTGATGCCTTGTGCAATATCAATGGGCACCACCCTGTTAATCTCTAAAAATGATGATAATGTTTTCAGGTTCCACGCCGCCGATTTTCCCGAAACTGCCGACATTGAGCTAAAAGATTCTTACACCAAAACCGGCCCTGAATGGTACAATTATCCATTGGGTGTCATTCATGAGTTTTTGTTGAAGGGTATTCAATTATCTGGGCTGAATATGCTCTTCTCAGGCAATCTGCCTATTGGCTCCGGACTTTCTTCTTCTGCCTCCATCGAGGTGCTTACCGCTTATGCACTGAACGAAATATTTAACGGTGGTATGGACAGAGTTGAGCTGGCATTGTTGGGTAAAAGAGTTGAAAATGGTTTTATGGGCCTGAACAGTGGTATCATGGACCAGTTTGCAGTAGCAAATGGTAAAGAAGCACATGCTATTTTACTGAACTGCGACACCCTGGATTTTGAATACCTGCCTTTCGAAATCGGAGATTATGTTTTAGGTATTATTAATACTAACAAACCAAGAAAATTAGTTGAATCCAAATACAATGAAAGATTTGCAGAATGTATGGATGCAAAGGCCAAACTGCAGCAGAAATTAAATATCAACCACCTGTGCGATGTAAGCCTCGATGAATTTAATGCAAATAAAGACCTCATTGGAAATGCAACGGTAGAAAAAAGAGCCTATCACGTGATTACCGAAAACCAAAGGGTAAAAGATGCAAGAGCAGCGTTGACGGCAGGCGACATTAAGAAATTTGGAGAACTGATGTATGCTTCGCACGATTCTTTGCAGCATGATTATGAAGTGTCCGGTATCGAGTTGGATACTATTGTGGATTTCTGCAAAACCTTTGATGGTTGTATGGGCGCCCGCATGACAGGTGCCGGTTTTGGAGGATGTGCCATTGCATTGATTCATAAGGATAAATTTGATGAATTTGCCCAAAAAATCGTTCCTTATTATGAGGAAAGAATTGGTTACAAACCGGGTGTTTTCTCTTCAGTAATAGCTGAAGGTGTAAGAGAGCTGGTTTAAAAACTAGTAATTTGATTGAATTATTTTGAAAAACCGTCTGATTTCAGACGGTTTTTTTGTAGCCATAGAAATAAAAAACCCCGGAATCCCGGGGTTATGAAATATTGATTAACGTATAAAATTACGATGATATTTTTCCTTTTGCTTTAGCCACTACTTCTTCTGCAATGTTGTTAGGAGCAGGATTGTAGTGCGAGAACTCCATGGTGCTGGATGCACGACCGGAAGTGAGTGAGCGCAATTGGGTAACATAGCCAAACATTTCGCTCAATGGAACTTTTGATTTGATTACCTGTGCGCCGGCTCTGGTATCCATACCTTCCATCATACCACGACGACGGTTAAGGTCGCCGGTAACATCACCCATGTATTGCTCGGGAGTAATTACTTCTACCTTCATGATAGGCTCCAGCAGTACCGGTTTTGCTTTTTTGGCGGCTTCGCGGAAACCTTGTTTGGCACACATTTCAAAAGACATAGAGTCAGAGTCCACCGGGTGGAAACTACCGTCAAACACACGAATCTTCATATTGTCAACAGGATAGTTTGCCAACACCCCATTGGTCATGCTACTTTCAAAACCTTTTTGGATGGCAGGAACAAACTCACGTGGAATAGATCCGCCAAAAATATCATTTACAAACTGGAAACTCTTATCAGGGTTTTCTTTCTTCCAATCTTCGTCAACCGGGCCGATAGAGAATTGTATGTCAGCGAATTTACCACGGCCACCTGTTTGTTTTTTAAGTGTTTCACGATGCTCAACTGTGGCATTGAAGGCTTCTTTGTAAGCCACCTGTGGAGCGCCCTGATTTACTTCAACCTTAAATTCGCGCCTCATTCGATCAACAATGATTTCAAGATGCAGCTCTCCCATTCCCTGAAGGATGGTTTGGCCGGTATCTTCATCAGTTTTTACTCTCAGCGTTGGATCTTCTTCTACCAATTTACTGATGGCCATACCCATTTTATCCACGTCAGCCTGTGTTTTAGGCTCAATGGCAATAGAAATTACCGGCTCGGGGATAAACATGTTTTCTAATACAATGGGATGTGCTTCATCACAAAGTGTGTCTCCGGTTTTTATTTCTTTAAAACCAACAGCAGCGCCAATATCGCCTGCTTCAATAAAATCAATCGGATTTTGCTTGTTGGCAAACATCTTCATGATACGGCTGATACGTTCTTTTTTACCGCTTCTTACATTCAATACATACGAGCCGGCATCCAAATGACCTGAATAGGCGCGGAAGAATGCCAAACGACCTACAAACGGGTCGGTAATTATTTTAAACGCCAATGCTGAGAATGGTTCTTTAGCATCTGGTTTACGGGTTAGTTTCTTTTCCGGATCTTTGGGATCAGTGCCTTCGATAGCATCAATATCAACCGGTGAAGGCAGATAGCGACAAACAGCATCCAATGCAGCTTGTACACCTTTGTTTTTAAATGAGGAACCGCACATCATTGGTACGATGCTCAAATCTATGGTAGCTTTACGAATCGCTTCATGTATTTCATCTTCGGTAATGGTATCCGGATTATCAAAGAATTTCTCCATTAATGCATCATCATATTCTGCAACGGCTTCTACTAATTCGGCTCTCCATTCCTTAGCCTCTTCCAACATATCTGCCGGAATTTCTACCTCATCAAAAGTCATTCCCTCTGTTTCTGCGTGCCATTCAATACCTTTCATGGTAATAAGGTCCACAACTCCTTTAAAACTGTCTTCGGCGCCAATGGGCAGCTGAAGAGGAACTGCCTTGCTACCCAACATTTCACGCACTTGTTTCACCACATTTAAAAAATCAGCGCCCTGACGGTCCATTTTATTTACAAAACCAATACGGGGAACTTTATAGCGATTAGCCTGGCGCCATACGGTTTCAGACTGAGGTTCTACACCATCTACAGCCGAAAATAATGCAATCAAACCATCTAATACACGCATGGAGCGCTCCACCTCTACAGTAAAGTCCACGTGCCCGGGTGTATCAATGATGTTAAAAGAATATTGTTTGGTAGCTCCTTGAATGGGTTTCCCTTTATCGGTAGGGAAGTTCCATTTACAGCTTACCGCTGCTGATGTAATGGTAATACCACGCTCTCTTTCCTGATCCATGTAGTCAGTTGTTGCAGAGCCCTCATGGGTTTCACCCGTACGGTGAATCATGCCGGTATAACGCAAAATACGCTCGGTTGTAGTTGTTTTGCCGGCATCAATGTGTGCGGCAATACCAAAGTTCCTTTGAAATTTTAAATCTGCCATTTTATTCTCTGTTGAATTTATTTCTTAACCGGAAGACACTATTTAAAAAAATCTACTCCGGCTGCAACAAGAAATAATCAGGTTGCATTTTTTAAGTTTGCAAAGGTAAGGAAAATGTTGAAAGAGTTATTAATTTATGGCGATAAAGTTGAAAATATTCGGGTAGTTAAAACAAAATATGCTTCTGAAAAATTGAAGTGGATTTTAGGATTAACTATAATATCGGTAAGATTCCTGCAAATTATTTAGATTTTTGAGTAAAATATTCGTTCATGTTTTCTAAAATAGAAGTAATTTTAGAAATTTTGCAAGAACCGACAAGCCATTTTTTCGACTTAATAAGAACACACTGCCGCCAAGCCGAATACCGGTTTTTGTTATGAAATTTTGTTGATTTATGAAAATAAGTTATAGAAAGTCAATCAATTACCTATAAAATAGCTTTGGCTATCTGTCTGATTTGTTTTTTATGGGCTTTTCATCCACCATTTTTTCAATTTCTACTGCTAATTTTTCAATCAGATTGGAAGTAGCAATCAGAAAATTCTCCATATATGGCTTACTGACCTTTGCTACTTTTTCAGCTTTTTGTTCAATGACTACTTTCAGTTTTTCGGCAGCCCTTTCGGTTGCTTGGGCAGCTTTTTGCAGGCTTTCCTCCACCTCTTTTTCGGTATTTGTTTTCTTTGGCGCTTTCGGGTCAGTTTTAACTTGTTGATTATCAATAGGATTATTGTCGCTTTGCTTGGTTTGTGCATAAGATTGAAAAGCGACAAATGTCAAAAAGACACAAAAAACAGTTGCGTAAACGTAGGTTTTCATTCTCCGGATTATTTTATTTTTGTTAAAAGACAATGAAGAAGCAAAAATGGTTGCAATTTATGTTAATGCAAACCCAATTTTTTAGTCTAATATCAGAAGGAGTTGTTCAATTTCCTTCTGCATATATTGTTTGTTTTCATCGCCAAAGCATAAACTGAAATCTTCAAGCAGTCTTTGAATAATCTGCTTGTTGTTTTTGGGTAAAAAATATTCCGGAAAAACCGGTAGGTGCATCCGGCTGAAATAATTGTTGAGGTCGTTGTGTGTAAAGGGTTGCCCGGTTACCGGATCAATAAAAAAATCAATATTCAGATGCAGGTTCGAGCGGTTTTCTTCGGAACCCGGTTTCATGTAGGCAAGAATAAATTGTTTGGGAATAGAAATCAGCTTGACCGGAATATCCAGCAATTCGCAAAGCAACAGATATAGCGAACCGTTTCCGCTTTGGTTTCCTTTTTTCGACTCAATAATTTGATGTATCAGAAATTCATTTGGCGATGCATTGTTATTATATTTGCCTTTTAAGCCAAAATAATTATAAAGAATACTATTCAATACATGAATCTGCTCCATTGGAGTAAGGTAATTGTTGAGCTCCAGCCAGATATTTCTTTTCAATCTTTCAATATCTCGAATGACTTTTCCGGCTTTCAGTTCGGGAAATAAAAATTTGGAAACAAGTAAAAGACCCGGCAGGAGTTCGTGATGGGGCGCCTTGCTCCATTCTTTAAAATCGGTCAAAAGCACAGCGAAATGCAACTGATGAATCAGATGTTCTATTTTATCCTGCAATTCGTTGTCAAAAGTGTTTTCCCAAAGGTTTTCCAGCTCTGGAATGATGGGTAATCCATAAGAAATCAGGCGATTTTTTACGGCTTCAAAAACTTCCATATCGGGGTCTTCGAGAAGGTGGAGCAGGGCCGATATTTCTTTTTGATTATCCATTAATACAAATATATATCAGGGTGGAAGGCCGGGCAAATATTTAAATCCACATCGGTGGAGAACATTGTGCATCTAACATTCAGGCAAACTCACCGGAACATTTACGGCAAGTCCGCCGTCGGCCGTTTCTTTATATTTTGTACTCATGTTTTGAGCCGTTTCCCACATTGTTTTTATCACATCACCCAGCGACACAATAGCAAAATCAGGAACACCCTGCATGGCTAATTGAGCCGCAGTAATCGCTTTTATAGCGCCCATTGCATTTCTTTCGATACAAGGCACCTGCACCAAACCTTTGATAGGGTCGCAGGTCATGCCTAAGTGATGTTCCATTGCTATTTCGGCAGCCATCAACGCTTGTTTTTGAGAGCCGCCCAATGCTTCGGTAAGCGCTGCTGCCGCCATTGAGGAAGAAACGCCTATCTCCGCCTGGCATCCGCCCATAGCAGCAGAAATGGTAGATTCTTTTTTGAAAATGCAACCAATTTCTGATGCAGTCATTAAGAATTTGATTATTTTATTTTCATCATTGCCATCACAAAAGAGAATAAAATAATGCAATACTGCGGGGATGACTCCGGCAGAACCATTGGTGGGCGCTGTTACCACACGGCTAAAAGATGCATTTTCTTCATTAACCGCCAGTGCAAAACAACTCACCCAATCCATAATATATTTAAATGAATCGCCGCCCTTTTTGATACATTTCAACCATTCATCATAATTACTGTATTCATCATTTATAAGCAGTTTTTTATTCATTGCGGCAGCCCTTCTTCTTACTTCAAGGCCGCCGGGAAGTACGCCCTCGGTGTGGCAGCCACGGTAAACACAATCTTCCATCACCTGCCATATTTCAAGAATTTTTTTTCTTACTTCGGCTTCCGGCCGCCAAGCCTGTTCATTTTCATTCACTATTTCACTGATGGACAATCCTGTTTTGATACACCACGCATGAAGGTCATCCGGATCATTTATAGGGAAAGGTAGAACAACAGAATGGGCTGAATCTTTTCCCTCATCTTCTTTTTGTACAAATCCTCCACCTATTGAGTAATAGGTTTCGGCTACTTGCTCACCGTTTTCTAATATGGCCGAAAAAGTGAGCGCATTGGAATGGAAAGGCAGCGCTTCTTTAAAATGAAATTCAATATCCACCTCGGGAGTAAACTCAATTTTCTGCTCACCATTTAGTATAATTTCGTTTCGTAAGGCTATATTCTCAATGGTTTCTGTTATTTTATTTACATCGAAACTAACAGGGTCATGGCCGCAAAGACCTAATTGTACAGCAATGTCAGTACCGTGCCCTTTACCGGTTTTGGCCAGCGAACCGAAAAGTTTAACTTTTAGTTGCTTTATTTGAGACAATTGATTTTTAGCCATCATCTCATGTAAAAACCGCTCTGCCGCACGCCATGGTCCCAGAGTGTGCGAGCTGGAAGGTCCCACACCTATTTTGAGCATGTCAAATACTGAAAGCGCTTCGTAACTCATAGTTGTTTTTTTGTTTTAAAAAGATTTCTATGTAAATATACAAAGAGAGTTGAATGAAAGTTCGTGCGATGATGGTTAAATCTTCTTATAAAAAATATCTGTTAAGCAAGTTTTGAAAAAATCATAAGCACTTTCAAAGAAGTAGTCCGTTTTGTTTTTCGACGGATTAACTTTTACTTTCTGATGATTTTAAGCATAAAAGGTAAACAATGCTTATTTAAACCGAAGTAGGATTCGTTATTTTATCGTTTTTATTTCTTGTTCTTTAACTTTGTTCTCTTTCATGCAATCATCGCAACATTCACATAAAAGCTATGTTCAGGGTCTTATCCTTTCGATATTAAGCTACCTGCTTTGGGGATTTTTTCCGCTTTACTGGAAAATGCTTACTCAGGTGCCGGCGGAACAAATTCTTGCTCACCGGATTATCTGGTCTTTTGTTTTACTGGCTTTAATTGTATTCGCGTTGCGCAATAAACTTGTAAGGGGTTATCTTAAAAATATCAAAGTATTAGGCACTCTTTTTATCACCGCCATTATTATTGCCATTAACTGGGGCGTGTATATTTATGCCGTAAACAATAATCAGATTGTTGAAGCGAGCCTGGGTTACTATATCAATCCTATTGTGATAGTGATTTTTGCGATCATATTTTTGAAAGAAAGAATGAACCGGCTTGAAATATTGGCTATTGTTTTTGCACTTGCGGGCATCGTGTATCTGACTGTAGAAGTAGGACGACTACCTGTAATATCCTTGCTGCTGGCTACCTCTTTTGCCGTGTATGCATTGCTGCGCAAAAAAGCCAATCTTCAGTCAATGGCAGGTCTGATGATAGAAACCATGATATTGGCGCCTATTGCGCTGGGTTATCTCCTGCTTGTGGATCATAATGGAACAGGCGCTTTTGGCCATATCTCAACCTGGATTACAGTACTCCTGATTCTTGCCGGGCCGGTAACCACTTTGCCTTTGTACCTGTTTGGCATTGCGGCACCCAAAATTCCCTTGTCAACCACTGGATTTATTCAGTATTTGTCGCCTTCAATTCAGTTGGTATTGGGAGTTGTATTGTATAGCGAGCCATTTACTCATCCCGAGCTGGTTAGCTTTACATTAGTATGGGTTGGTTTGGGGTTTTATACCTTTAGTCTAATCGGGGGGTTAAGGAACAAGAGGGCGGCTACCTAAAAACTGTAAGTGAAATAACCTGCTTCGTGCTTATTATATATATTGTGTGTCTTATCCTTTCTTAGGTTTCTCCTGTCATGTTAATTTTTGCTTTTTTTGGTGCAATATCCGTCTTTTCATTTCTTTTGGTCAGGTGATGCGTTTTTTTCGTGCTGTAATCCCAAAAGTCGCATTTCAGTAACCTGATTTAAGAAATAATAGCAATTTTGAAATGAAACGAAAGAATTAAGCTTTTAAGCTAAAATACTGTAATTACAAAAAACTCAAGTTGTTTTAAGACACAAAAAAGCCACCTGAAATGGTGGCCTCTGTACCGCGTACGGGAATCGAACCCGTGATTCATCCGTGAAAGGGATGCGTCTTAACCCCTTGACCAACGCGGCATTTTCCGTTTTAAGGAGTGCAAAGATAGGAGTATCAGTTTTCATCGCCAAAAACTTTTACAAAAATGTTTCAACTAAAGTCAATATTAAACCAAAATTAGTTGCCAATGCCACTCCAAACACACTAAAAGCCGGAGTTTCGTCTCTCAATGCTTGTTTTTAGGCCCGAAAACAATACTAAATTCTGAATTTCAATTTTTTATAAAAACGATATTCCATGTTTGACGGAGGCGGTTAAAATGATTAAAATCATACCATATTTTATAGTTTTAAACCATAAAATGATTAACTTTGCACCTCTTAAAAGTTCTTACATCATAAAAAATATATTAATACTATGAGTACAGTAAAAGTAGCCATTAATGGTTTTGGTAGAATCGGCCGTCTGGCCTATCGTAAAATTTACGGTCAACCAGGTATTGAAGTTGTTGCTATCAACGACTTAACAAGCCCTAAAGTTTTAGCCCATTTGTTAAAATATGACTCAGCGCAAGGCCGTTTCGAAAAAAATATTTCTCACTCTGATAATTCAATTACCGTAGAAGGTAAAGAAATTACCGTTTATGCGCAAAAAGACCCTTCTCAAATTCCCTGGAAAAATCACGATGTAGATGTGGTTTTGGAATGTACAGGTTTCTTTACAGATAAAACGAAAGCAGAAGCGCATCTGGCTGCCGGCGCAAAAAGAGTAGTGATTTCGGCTCCTGCAACCGGCGATTTGAAAACAGTAGTTTATAATGTAAACCACAATATCCTGGACGGTAGCGAAACTGTTATAAGCGGCGCTTCTTGTACTACCAACTGTCTGGCTCCAATGGCACAGGTATTGGACGAACAATTTGGTATCGAAGTAGGTATCATGACCACTATCCATGCTTACACCAATGACCAGAACACGCTGGATGCTCCTCATGCCAAAGGCGATCTGAGAAGAGCTCGTGCAGCTGCGGCCAACATCGTGCCCAACAGCACCGGCGCTGCTAAAGCAATCGGTCTGGTACTTCCTAATCTGAAAGGTAAATTGGATGGAGCCGCACAACGTGTGCCTACCATTACCGGTTCCTTGACCGAACTGACCGTTATCTTAAACAAATCAGTTACAGCCGAAGAAATCAACGCAGCCATGAAGGCAGCTTCTAATGAAAGCTTTGGCTACACCGAAGATCAAATCGTAAGCACCGATATTATCGGCACTTCTTACGGTTCTTTGTTCGATGCTACCCAAACTAAGGTGATGACAGTAGGCGACAAACAAATGGTGAAAACCGTAAGCTGGTACGACAACGAAATGAGCTATACCATGCAATTGGTTCGCACACTCGAATATTTTGCAAAACTCATCAGCAAGTAATCATCAATAAATTTACAGAAGCGGAGCATTAAGTTCCGCTTTTTGTTTATGTGAGATTTTTAGCAATGTGTTTGTCCAATGGTGATACCGGCTTCAGAATAAATAGCATCTTCGTTGCGACGCTCCGTTCAACTGCGGTAACACTACCGGGCAAAAAATGAAAAAGAAACGATTTTAGAAATATTAAATAAATTCATAACTTTATTTTTAAGTTTTCTCTTCTCTAATCTAAAATCTAACGTCTAACATCTAACGTCTAACGTCTAATGTCTAATGTCTAACGTCTAACATCTAAATAAAAATATTATGTCAAAATTTTCAAACTACAATTTCAAGGATCAGAAAGCGCTTGTAAGGGTTGACTTCAATGTTCCGCTAAACGAAAATTTAGAAATCACTTCCGATGCAAGAATGAGGGCTGCCGTTCCCACCATCAAAAAAATATTGGGTGATGGCGGCAAAGTAATTCTGATGTCGCACCTTGGCAGGCCCAAAACAGGCCCCGAAGATAAGTTTTCATTAAGGCACTTAGTTGCCCACCTCAGCGAGCTGCTTGATGGAGCGCCTGTACTTTTCGCCAACGATTGTATTGGTGAACAGGCTTATCTTACAGCCGACATGATGCGCCCCGGTGAAGTGTTGTTGCTCGAAAACCTTCGTTTTTATAAAGAAGAAGAAAAAGGTGATGAAGCATTTGCCGAAAAATTAGCAAAATTGGGAGATGTGTATGTGAACGATGCTTTTGGCACAGCTCATAGAGCCCATGCTTCCACAGCCATCATTGCAAAATTTTTCCCTGCTGAAAAGAGAATGTTTGGCCTGCTCATGGAAAACGAAGTAAACAGCGCCAACAAGGTAATGAAAGAAGCTCAAAAACCATTTACTGCCATACTGGGTGGCGCCAAGGTTTCTGATAAGATTCTTATCATCGAAAATCTGATGGAAAAGGCGACCGATATCATTATCGGTGGCGGTATGGCTTATACCTTCTTTAAAGCAATGGGTGGTCAAATCGGCTCTTCTCTTTGCGAAGAAGAAAGGTTAGATACCGCAAAGGATATTCTTACCAAAGCCAAAGAAAAAGGCGTTAACATCCACCTGCCGGTTGACAGTGTGGTAGCTGATAAATTTGATGCCAATGCCAACACCAAAGTATCAAAAAGCGATGCGATCGAAGAAGGCTGGATGGGATTGGACGTAGCTGATGAAGCACGCAAACAGTTTGGCGATGTTATCAAAGCATCAAAAACAATTCTTTGGAACGGTCCGATGGGCGTGTTTGAAATGGAGAAATTTCAGGCAGGAACCAAGGCTATTGCAGAAGCTGTGGCTGAGGCTACTCAAAACGGAGCTTTCTCATTAGTAGGCGGTGGCGACAGTGTTTCGGCGGTTAATAAATTTGGCTTCAAAACCAAGGTAAGCTACGTTTCTACCGGTGGTGGCGCCATGCTGGAGTTTTTTGAAGGAAAAGAACTTCCGGGCATTGCTGCGGTAAATGCATAATCAAAATATTATTTTTATGGATAAACTCACTGGCTGAAAAGTTGGTGAGTTTTTTTTTTGATTCTTTCAGTGTAAAGTTTAAGAGTGGCTTCATTTATCTAATTTAGAAAATGGTTTTTACCTATGACTAAAAAAGCCTTTTAAATCATTAACCGAATAATTATCTTTATTGCAAAAACAGGCATGCAAAAGTCCTTGATTATTTTTTCACTGATTTTGTCTTTTATAATGACTGAAGCACAACAAACTCAAAAGCCCGAACTCCACGGTAAAAAATGGATGGCAATCACCGGTAAAACGCTGGCAGCTACGGCAGGCTCCATGATTTTTCAAAAAGGAGGCAATGCAGTGGATGCCGCATGTGCCATGCTGGCGGCTACCTGCACCTTATGGGATGTACTCAGCTGGGGCGGCGAAACACAGGCGCTGATATATAATCCCAAGACCAAGAAGGTAATAGCCATTAATGCCTTGGGAGTAGCGCCCACAGGGGCGACAGTAGATTTTTTTAAAAGTAAAGGCATGGACTTTCCTCCAGAACATGGGCCGTTGGCTGCTGTAACCCCCGGAACACCCGGAGGTCTTTGTTATATGCTGGCCAAATACGGTACCATGAGCCTCAGAGAGGTACTTGCGCCTGCAATGGATTTGGCTTCCGGATTTCCGGCTGATATCCCTTTTGCACGCAGTGTCGCACGCAATAAAAAATTGATTGAGCAATGGCCCTATAGTAAGGCAGTTTTCATTACCCATTCGGGAGAGGAAAAGAGTACTCCACAACCTGGAGAAATATTTGTACAAAAAGACCTGCTGAAAACACTCGAAAAAATGGTGGAAGCAGAAAAACTGGCATTAAAGGCCGGTAAAAACAGGTATCAGGCGATTATGGCTGCCTATGACCGCTTTTATAAAGGGGATATTGCTCAGGAGTTTGTGAGAGGAAGCATGGAACAGGGCGGACTGATTACAATGGACGACCTTGCCAACTGGAAGCCCATTGAGGAGGAACCTCTGCACACTAATTATAAGGGAATTGAAGTATATAAGTTGCAACAATGGACACAAGGACCCGTGATGCTTCAGTGTCTGAATATTCTGGAGCATTTTGATTTAAAAAAGATGGGCTATAACTCTGCATCTTATATTCATACACTTTATCAGACGATGAATCTGGCTTTTGCTGACAGAGATTTTTACTATGGCGATCCTTATTTTCCACCGGAGGAACCCATAAAAGGCCTGGTGAGCAAGGAATACGCAAGAGAACGAACCAAATTGATAACCGAAGGTCGGAATAATGATTATGCTATGCCCGGTGATCCTTACCCTTATGAAGGAAAAGAGAATCCCTATTTAGATATCCTGAAACAAGACCTATGGCAACATGATACCCTCAAAGGCAAAAACCCTGATTTTGTACCGGCTCATGATACTCGTACCGGTACGGCTGATGAGGAAGCCTATAAAGACAGGTTGTGGCGTGGC
>ENA-UOUJ01000769-UOUJ01000769.1-activated-sludge-metagenome-genome-assembly--contig:-NODE-769-length-19345-cov-4.015967_pt1 | contig 19345 bp, 33 predicted proteins | sample MGYA00249839_ERZ747224 | MGnify/ENA primary metagenome ERZ747224 (study PRJEB28782, sample SAMN03220277) | activated sludge metagenome | biome: wastewater; feature: sewage sludge; material...
TCGAGATCCGCACGCACCAGCGCCTGATGGACATCGTCGATCCGACCGACAAGACGATCGACGCGCTGACACGCCTCGACCTGCCGGCCGGCGTCGACGTCAAGATCTACGTCCAGCAGGCCGACGGCTGGCGCGGATGATCGTTCGCGAGTTATAATTTACGTTTTTCCGCCGTCGGCAGCGTTCGACGGCAGACGAAGCATCAAGGCCCGGAAACGGGTCCAGATATGAAGGTCCGCCGGCGGCTCGAAGTTCGCCGGCGTGCCCGAGGTCCGGCAACGGACGCAGTCATCCGGCCAATCGCAGCCGGAATCGGAGCTAACAATGAGCCTTGGCCTTGTGGGACGCAAGGTCGGCATGACGCGCATCTTCACGGACGATGGCGATTCCATCCCCGTCACGGTGCTCGATCTGTCGAACAACCGCGTTACCCAGATCAAGACCGTCGAGACCGACGGTTACAGCGCCGTGCAGATGGCTTTCGGCGAACGCCGCGCCACGCGCGTCACCAAGCCCCAGGCGGGCCACTTCGCAAAGGCCGGCGTCGAAGCCGGCAGCCGCGTGCGGGAGTTCCGGGCCGATGCCGGAGCGCTCGAGTCGCTGGCGCCCGGTGCGGTCGTCGATGTGTCGATGTTCGAGGCGGGCCAGAAGGTCGACGTCCGGGGCACCTCGATCGGCAAGGGCTTCACCGGCACGATCAAGCGCTACAACTTCAACTCGGGCCGGGCTTCGCACGGCAACTCGCGTGCGCATAACGTGCCGGGTTCGATCGGCATGGCGCAGGACCCGGGTCGCGTGTTCCCGGGCAAGAAGATGTCCGGCCACATGGGCGCGGTCACCTGCACCGTCCAGAATCTCGAGATCGCACGGGTCGACGCCGAGCGCGGCCTGCTGCTGGTCAAGGGCGCGGTGCCCGGTTCGCGCAACGGCGACGTCGTCGTGACGCCCGCCGTGCGCACGCCGGCCCCCGGCAAGCGTGCCGCCCTGAAAGGCTGAGGAGCGTTAGTCCATGGAACTGAAACTGCTCGATGCCGCGGGCCAGGCGTCCGCCAGCGTCGACGCGCCCGACACGATCTTCGGCCGCGATTTCAACGAACCGCTGGTCCACCAGGTGGTCGTCGCCTTCCAGGCGAACGGCCGCAGTGCGAATCGCGCGCAGAAGGACCGTTCGGCGGTCCGTCATTCGACCAAGAAGCCGTTCCGCCAGAAGGGCACCGGCCGCGCGCGCGCCGGCATGACCTCGAGTCCGCTGTGGCGTGGCGGCGGCAAGATCTTCCCGAACTCGCCCGACGAGAACTTCACGCAGAAGGTCAACCGCAAGATGTACCGCGCCGGCGTCTGCTCGATCCTGTCGCAGCTCGCCCGCGAGGACCGTGTCGCCGTCATCGAGGAAATCGAGCTCGAGGCCCCCAAGACCAAGCTGCTGAACGAGCGGCTGCGGGCCATGGGCCTGGGCGCCAACGGCGACTCGGTGCTGCTCATTACCGACAACCTCGACGAAAACCTCTGGCTCGCTTCGCGCAACCTCGCGCACGTGCTGGTCGTCGAGCCGAAACACGCCGACCCGGTGTCGCTGGTGCACTTCAGCAAAGTGCTGATCACGCGGCCGGCGCTGGCCAAGGTGCAGGAGATGCTGGGATGAATCAGGAGCGTTTGATGACCGTGCTCGTCGCGCCCATCGTCTCCGAGAAAGCCACGATGGTCGCCGAGAAGAACGGACAGGTGGCGTTTCGCGTGCTGCAGGACGCCAGCAAGGACGAGATCAAGGCTGCAGTCGAGCTGCTGTTCAAGGTCGACGTCGAGTCGGTGCAGGTGCTGAACCAGGCGGGCAAGCAGAAGCGCTTCGGGCGCTTCATGGGCCGGCGGCGCAACGTGCGCAAGGCCTACGTCTGCCTGAAGCCGGGGCAGGAAATCAACTTTGCGGAGGCGATCTAAATGGCGGTCGTCAAGACGAAACCAACCTCGCCTGGACGTCGCTCCATGGTCAAGGTCACGACGCCCGGGCTGTGGAAAGGCCGCCCGGTCGCCACGCTGACCGAGGCGAAGAAGCGCGGTTCGGGTCGCAACAACCTGGGCCACATCACCACGCGGCATCGCGGGGGTGGCCACAAGGCGCACTACCGGATCGTCGACTTCCGTCGCAACAAGGACGGCATCCCGGCGAAGGTCGAGCGCCTCGAGTACGACCCGAACCGCAGCGCGCACATCGCGCTGCTGCTGTACGCCGACGGCGAGCGCCGCTACATCCTGGCGCCGCGCGGCGTGCAGGCCGGGGTCATGCTGATGAACGGCGCCGAAGCGCCGATCCGCCCGGGCAACACGCTGCCGATCCGCAACATCCCGGTGGGTTCCACGATCCACTGCATCGAGATGCTGCCCGGCAAGGGCGCGCAGATCGCTCGCTCGGCCGGAACCTCGGCGCGGCTGCTGGCTCGCGAGGGCAGCTACGCGCAGATCCGCTTGCGCTCGGGCGAGATCCGTCGCGTGCACATCGAGTGCCGCGCGACGATCGGCGAGGTCGGCAACGAGTCGCACAGCCTGCGCACGATCGGCAAGGCCGGCGCCAACCGCTGGCGCGGCATCCGTCCGACGGTGCGCGGCATCGCGATGAACCCGGTCGATCACCCGCACGGTGGTCGCTCCAACGGCGGCGGCCATCCGGTCTCGCCGTGGGGCATCCAGACCAAGGGCTTCAAGACCCGCACCAACAAGCGCAGCGACACGATGATCGTGCAGCGCCGCGGTCGCAAATAACGGGTGAGTGACGAGTAACTTATGGCACGTTCAGTTAAAAAAGGGCCGTTCGTCGACGCCCACCTGATGAAGAAGGTCGACACGGCGATGCTCGCGAAGGATCGCAAGCCGATCAAGACCTGGTCGCGTCGCTCGACGATCGTTCCCGAGTTCATCGGCCTGACGATCGCCGTGCACAACGGCAAGCAGCACGTTCCGGTCTTCATCAACGAGAACATGGTCGGGCACAAGCTCGGCGAGTTCGCGCTGACCCGCACGTTCAAGGGCCACGCCGCCGACCGCAAGGCCGGCAGGCGCTAAGGAGCCAGACATGGAAACGCAAGCAATCCTGCGCGGTGTCCGCCTGTCGGCCCAGAAGGGTCGGCTCGCGGCGGATCTCGTCCGCGGCAAGCCCGTCGAGCAGGCGCTGAACATCCTGCAGTTCTCGCCGAAGAAGGCGTCGAAGATCGTCAAGAAGGTGCTCGAGTCGGCCATCGCCAATGCCGAGCACAACGACGGGGCCGACATCGACGAGCTGAAGGTCAAGACCATCCACGTCGAGAAGGCGACGTCGCTGCGCCGCTTCGCTGCCCGGGCCAAGGGCCGCGGTGCGCGGATCGAGAAGCAGACCTGCCACATCTTCGTGACGGTCGCCGACAAGTAAAGGACTCGGAAGGAACGATATGGGACAGAAGATTCATCCGACCGGGTTCCGACTCGCGGTCAGCCGCAACTGGGGCTCGCGCTGGTTCGCCAGCGGCCCGCAGTATGCGCAGCTGCTCAACGACGACATCCGGGTTCGCGAATACCTGCGGCGCAAGCTGCGTACCGCTTCGGTCGGCCGCGTGCTGATCGAGCGCCCTGCCAAGAACGCCCGCATCACGATCTATTCGGCTCGTCCGGGCGTCGTGATCGGCAAGAAGGGCGAGGACATCGAACTGCTGAAGGGCGACCTGCAGCGGCTGATGCGCGTGCCGGTGCACGTCAACATCGAGGAAATCCGCAAGCCGGAGATCGATGCGCAGCTGATCGCCGATTCGATCACGCAGCAGCTCGAGAAGCGGATCATGTTCCGCCGCGCGATGAAGCGCGCGATGCAGAACGCGATGCGCCTCGGAGCGCAGGGCATCAAGATCATGAGCTCGGGCCGTCTGAACGGCGCCGAGATCGCGCGTGTCGAGTGGTACCGCGAAGGCCGCGTGCCGCTGCATACGCTGCGCGCCGACATCGAGTACGGCTTTTCCGAGGCGCTGACGACCTACGGGATCATCGGCGTCAAGGTCTGGGTCTACAAGGGTGACAACCTCGGACGCAACGACGCGCCGCAGACCGCCGACAAGGATGCGCTTCCGGCTGAACGCGAGGATCGTCGCGGCCGCCGCGGACCGGGTGGCCGGCCGGGCGGGCCGGGTTCGCGCGGCCCGCGCCGCGATGGCGAAGGTGGCGGTGGCGGTGGCGGCGAGCAGGGCGACGGCGGCAAGCCGGGCGCCCGGCGCGTACGGAAGGTGGCGGCCGGCGGTGCCCCGGCCTCGGGCGACAAGAAGGGCGCGTGAAGGCGCCCCTGGACAAGGAGTGAGCGATGCTTCAACCCGCTCGACGCAAATACCGAAAGGAACAGAAGGGCCGCAATACCGGGATCGCCACGCGTGGCGCCTCGGTCGCGTTCGGCCAGTTCGGCCTGAAGGCCACCGGGCGCGGCCGGCTGACCGCGCGCCAGATCGAGGCGGCGCGGCGCGCGATGACGCGTCACATCAAGCGCGGCGGCCGGGTCTGGATCCGGATCTTCCCGGACAAGCCGATCTCGAAGAAGCCGGCGGAAGTCCGCATGGGCAACGGCAAGGGCAACATCGAGTACTACGTGGCCGAGATCCAGCCGGGCAAGGTGCTGTACGAGATGGACGGCGTCAACGAGGAGCTGGCCCGCGAGGCCTTTGCGCTCGCGGCCGCCAAGCTGCCGATCTCGACGGTCTTCGTATCCCGCATGGTCGGCGCCTGACGCCGGTCATCGAAGAGGCAGGAAGATGAAAGCCAGTGAACTGCGCGCCAAGGACGACGAGGCGCTGAAGAAGGAACTCGGTGATCTGCTGAAGGCGCACTTCTCGCTGCGCATGCAGATCGCTACCCAGCAACTGACCAACACGTCCCAGCTGCGCAAGACGCGGCGCGACATCGCGCGGGTCCGTACGGTCATGAACGAGAAGGCGGCGGCCAGATGAGCACGAGCCAAGCCACGACCGGGGTGGCCCCGGAACAGGCCGGGGTTGCTCCCGGGCAACAGGCAGCGAAAGTCCAGCGTACGCTGGTCGGTCGCGTGGTCAGCAACAAGATGCAGAAGACCGTGACCGTGCTCGTCGAGCGCAAGGTCAAGCATGCGGTCTATGGCAAGTACATGGTTCGCAGCACGCGCTATCACGCGCATGCCGACGAGCAGTACAACGAAGGCGATACCGTCGAGATCCGCGAGAGCCGTCCGCTTTCGCGCACGAAATCGTGGGTCGTCGCCCGGCTGGTCAGGGCCTCGACCGCCGTCTGAAACGCGGGCGCGGTGCGCCCGTAGCACGCGCCCGCAGCATTTCCGCGGCTGCTGCTTGTACAGCTTCGGAATTCATGCCATAATCTTTGGCTCTGGTCAGCGTCGCCTGGCCAGATCACCCAAACCACGGGACCAAGACTGACCGTCGACCGTCCGTATCGCAAAGGCGGCCCCGGCAAGCGGGGAGCTGCGAAACGGCGTCACGGAGCAAGCTGGGACGGAAATCATGATTCAGATGCAATCGACGCTGAACGTCGCCGACAATACCGGCGCGCGTTCGGTGATGTGTATCAAGGTGCTCGGCGGCTCCAAGCGCCGCTATGCCGGCATCGGCGACATCATCAAGGTCTCGGTCAAGGAGGCGCAGCCGCGTGGCCGCGTCAAGAAGGGCGAGATCTACAACGCGGTCGTGGTGCGCACGGCCAAGGGCGTGCGTCGCCAGGACGGCTCGCTGGTCAAGTTCGACGGCAATGCCGCCGTCCTGCTGAACGCCAAGCTCGAGCCGATCGGCACGCGGATCTTCGGACCGGTCACGCGCGAGCTGCGTACCGAGCGCTTCATGAAGATCGTCTCGCTGGCACCGGAGGTGCTCTGATGAAGAAGATTCGCAAAGGCGACGAAGTCGTCGTCATCGCCGGGCGCGACAAGGGCAAGCGCGGCACCGTGCTGTCTCGTGCCAGCGAAACCCACCTGGTGGTCGAGGGCGTCAACGTGGTCAAGAAGCACGTGCGCCCGAATCCGATGAAAGGCGAAACCGGCGGCATCGTCGACAAGACGCTGCCGATCGACCAGTCGAATGTGATGCTGTTCAACCCGGCCACCGGCAAGGGCGATCGGGTCGGCATCAAGACGCTCGAGGACGGCACCCGGGTTCGCGTGTTCCGCTCCAACGGCGAGCGGGTCAACGCGGTCTGAGACCGGCAAGGAAGAACAGATGGCTCGTCTGCAGCAGGTTTATCGAGAAAAGGTCGTTCCCGACCTGGTCAAGCAGTTCGGCTACAAGTCGGTCATGGAGGTGCCCCGCATCACCAAGATCACGCTGAACATGGGCGTTGGCGAGGCGGTCGCCGACAAGAAGGTGCTCGACAACGCATCGGCCGATCTCACGAAGATCGCCGGCCAGAAGGTCGTGGTCACGAAGGCGCGCAAGGCCATTGCCGGATTCAAGATCCGTGCCGGCTATCCGATCGGCTGCATGGTCACGCTGCGCGGCCAGCGCATGTACGAATTTCTCGACCGGCTCGTCACGATCGCGCTGCCGCGTGTTCGCGACTTCCGCGGGATTTCCGCCAAGGCCTTCGACGGCCGCGGCAACTACAACCTCGGGGTCAAGGAGCAGATCATCTTCCCCGAGATCGAGTACGACAAGGTCGATGCGCTGCGCGGCCTGAACATCAGCATCACCACGACGGCGAAGAACGACGATGAAGCGCGCGCGCTCTTGTCTGCGTTCCGGTTCCCGTTCCGTAACTGAAGTGCCCGCGCACTCGAGGAAGCAACGAAAGTGGCCAAACTCGCTCTGATCAACCGGCAGCTGAAACGCGAGGCGACGGTGAAGAAATTCGCCCCCAAGCGTCAGGCGCTCGAAGCGATCATCAACGACCAGTCCCTGTCCGAAGAAGAGCGCTATCAGGCGCGTCTGAAGCTGCAGGCCCTGCCCCGCAATTCCAGCCCGACCCGGCTTCGCAATCGCTGCGAGATCACCGGTCGTCCGCGCGGCACCTATCGCAAGTTCGGTCTCGCGCGCAACAAGCTGCGCGATATCGCGATGCGCGGTGAAGTGCCCGGGCTGACCAAGGCAAGCTGGTAATCGGCCGGTCGGCAAAGAGCGAGCTGGAAAGAGGAACCCCATCATGAGCATGAGCGATCCGATCGCCGACATGTTCACGCGCATCCGCAACGCGCAGCGCGTCGACAAGCAATCGGTTTCGATGCCCACGTCCAAGCTGAAGGTGGCGATTGCCCGCCTGCTGAAAGACGAAGGCTATATCGAAGATTTCACCGTCAAGGGCGACGGTGCCCTGCGTGAACTCGAGGTCCGCCTCAAGTATTACGCCGGCCGTCCCGTCATCGAGCGCCTCGATCGCGTCTCGCGCCCCGGCCTGCGCGTTTATCGCGGCCGCGACGCGCTGCCCGAGGTGATGAACGGCCTCGGCGTGGCGATCGTCACCACGTCCAGGGGCGTGATGACCGACCGTCATGCGCGCGCTTCGGGCGTCGGTGGCGAAGTCATCGGCTTCGTGGCCTGATCGGAGAGAGCAGATGTCCCGAGTAGGCAAGAATCCGATCGCGGTTCCGGCTGGCGTCGACGTCAACCTCGGTGCCGACGAGATCACCGTCAAGGGCCCGCAGGGTTCGCTGGTGCAGCGGCTGAGCGCACGCATCGCGGTCGAGCGCGAAGGCGCGCAACTGCTGATCAAGCCGGCCGACGAGTCGCGCGAGGCCAATGCGATGAGCGGCACCTATCGCTCGCTGATCGCGAACATGGTCCACGGCGTATCGCAGGGTTTCGAGCGCAAGCTGCAGCTGGTCGGCACCGGTTTCCGCGTTCAGGCGCAAGGCGCGAGCCTGAACCTGTCGCTCGGCTTCTCGCATCCGGTGGTCTACCGGCTGCCGGAAGGCGTGAAGGCCGAGACGCCGACGCAGACCGAGATCGTGATCAAGGGCGCCGACAAGCAGCGCGTCGGCCAGGTCGCTGCCGAGATCCGCGCGTTCCGCGAACCCGAGCCTTACAAGGGCAAGGGCGTGCGGTACTCGGACGAGCGCGTCGTGTTGAAGGAAGTCAAGAAGAAGTAAGCGTCGGCGCTGCTTCCGAGGATTCGATCGATGGACAAGAACCAAACCCGCTTGCGCCGCGCCCGTCAGACGCGGCTCAAGATCCGCGAACTGCGGGTCAACCGGCTCACCGTGCACCGCACGAACACGCACATCTACGCCAGCATCACCGATGCCGGTGGAGACAAGGTGCTGGTCAGCGCGTCGACGCTCGAGCAGGAGATCCGTTCGAAGCTGGCCGGCGAAGGCGGCAAGGGCGGCAATCTCGCCGCCGCCGCGCTGATCGGCAAGCGGATTGCCGAGAAGGCGCTGGCCGCCGGAATCGACAGCGTGGCGTTCGATCGCGCCGGCTATCGGTATCACGGGCGGGTCAAGGCGCTGGCCGAGGCCGCGCGTGAAGCCGGTCTGAAGCTCTGACACGGACGGACAGAAGATGGCGAAGATTCAGGCAAAGGTTGGCGGCGAAGAGCGCGACGACGGTCTGCGCGAAAAGATGATTGCGGTGAACCGCGTCACGAAGGTCGTCAAGGGCGGCCGGATTCTCGGCTTTGCGGCGCTGACCGTGGTCGGCGACGGCGATGGCCGGATCGGCATGGGCAAGGGCAAGTCGCGTGAGGTGCCGGTGGCCGTGCAGAAGGCGATGGACGAAGCGCGCCGCAAGATGGTCAAGATCTCGTTGCGCGGCGGCACCGTGCACCACCAGGTGATCGGCCGTCACGGCGCGTCGACGGTGATGCTCAAGCCGGCGCCCGAAGGCACCGGCGTCATCGCCGGCGGTCCGATGCGTGCCGTGTTCGACGTGATGGGCGTGCGCGACATCGTCGCCAAGAGCCACGGCTCGTCGAACCCGTACAACCTGGTCCGCGCGACGATCAACGCGCTGGTCAACATCAATACACCGGCCGAGATTGCCGCCAAGCGCGGCAAGAGCGTCGAGGAACTTCTCGGCTGAAACGGCCTGGCGCCGGCCCTGAAGGCGGTGCGGAGAGAGCGATGAGCAAGAAAACGGTCAAGGTCACGCTGGTTCGCAGCCCGATCGGTACCCGCGGCACGCACAAGGCCACGGTCGCCGGGCTCGGCCTGAAGAAGCTGAACCAGACGCGCGAGCTGGAAGACACGCCGGCCGTGCGCGGCATGATCAACAAGGTGTCGTACCTGGTCCGCGTGCAGTGAGCGCGGCAAGGCACCGGAGAGATTCCATGAAGCTGAACGAACTGAAGCCCGCCGAGGGCAGCAAGCACGCCGGCAAGCGCGTCGGACGCGGCATCGGCTCGGGCCTGGGCAAGACCGCCGGCCGCGGCCACAAGGGCCACAAGTCGCGATCGGGCGGCTTCCACAAGGTCGGGTTCGAAGGCGGTCAGATGCCGCTGCAGCGTCGCCTGCCGAAGCGCGGGTTCCGCTCGCGCACGGCCGACGACGTGGCGCAGGTGCGCCTGTCCGACCTGCAGCGCCTCGAGGCCGAAGAGATCGACCTGCTGGCGCTGAAGGCGGCCGGCGTCGTGCCGCAGCCGGCGCTCGGCGCGAAGGTCTTCATGTCCGGCGAGCTGAGCCGCAAGCTCACGCTCAAGGGCATCGGCGCCACGAAGGGCGCGAAGGCAGCGATCGAGGCCGCCGGCGGTTCGGTCGCCTGAACACGGAACGCAAGTGGCCACTTCCTCCGCAGGCCTGATCAAGGGCGGCAAGTTCGGCGATCTGAAGCGCCGGCTGCTGTTCCTGCTGCTCGCGCTGGTCGTCTACCGGATCGGCGCGCACGTGCCGGTGCCCGGCATCAACCCCGACGGGCTGGCGGACCTGTTCCGCGGCCAGCAGGGCGGCATCCTCGGGATGTTCAACCTGTTTTCGGGGGGCGCGCTGTCGCGCTTCACGGTGTTCGCGCTGGGCATCATGCCGTACATCTCGGCGTCGATCATCATGCAGCTGATGACCGTCGTCGTGCCCTTCCTCGAAGCGAAGAAGAAGGAAGGCGAGGCCGGACGCCGCGAGATCACGAAGTACACGCGCTGGTTCACGGTCGGGCTGGCCACGTTCCAGGCGGTCGGGATCGCGATTGCGCTCGAGTCGCAGCCGGGGCTCGTCATGGAGCCGGGCCTGGCGTTCCGCTTCATGACCGTCGTTTCGCTGGTCACCGGCACGATGTTCCTGATGTGGCTGGGCGAGCAGATCACCGAGCGTGGCCTGGGCAACGGCATCTCGATCATCATCTTCGCGGGAATCGTGGCCGGGCTGCCCGGAGCGATCGCCGGCATGGGCGAGCTCGTGCGCACCGGTGCGATGAGCGCGTTCGTGAGCCTGATCATCGTGGTGCTCGTCGTCGTCGTGACCGCTGCCGTCGTGTTCGTCGAGCGCGGGCAGCGCAAGATCACCGTCAACTACGCGAAGCGCCAGGTCGGCAATCGCGTCTACGGCGGCCAGACCTCGCACCTGCCGCTGAAGCTGAACATGTCGGGCGTGATCCCGCCGATCTTCGCGTCGTCGATCATCCTGTTCCCGGCCACGATCGCGCAGTGGTTCACGTCGGGCGAAGGCTCGGGTGCCGTCGTGCGATGGATTCGCGACCTGGCGGCCACCTTGTCCCCCGGCCAGCCGGTGTACATCCTGATGTACGCGATGGCGATCATCTTCTTCTGCTTCTTCTATACGGCGCTGGTGTTCAACAGCCGTGAGACGGCAGACAACCTGAAGAAGAGCGGCGCCTTCGTGCCCGGAATCCGGCCCGGCGAGCAGACGGCACGCTACATCGACAAGATCCTGATGCGGCTCACGCTGGCGGGCGCGATCTACGTCACGCTGGTCTGCCTGCTCCCAGAGTTCCTGGTGTTGCGGTGGAACGTGCCTTTCTATTTTGGTGGCACCTCCTTGCTGATCATCGTGGTCGTGACGATGGATTTCATGTCGCAAGTACAGGCCTACGTCATGTCGCACCAGTACGAGAGTCTGTTGCGCAAGGCGGGGGCCAAGGGCATGGGTTTGTAGAAGGGTGGCGGCGCCCGGCGATGAGCAAGGAAGACGTCATCCAGATGCAGGGAGAAGTGGTCGAGAACCTGCCCAACACGAGCTTCCGGGTACGGCTCGAAAACGGCCACGTGGTGCTGGGTCACATTTCGGGAAAGATGCGGATGCACTACATCCGGATCCTTCCCGGCGACAAGGTCACGGTGGAGCTCACGCCCTATGACCTGTCCCGGGCCCGGATCGTCTTCCGGACGAGATGAAGAACGAGGGTACTCGCTGCCGGTCGGCGCATCGCCGGGTGGCGCAGGCCGACGACTATCGAGGTGAATGATGAAGGTAATGGCTTCCGTCAAGAAGATCTGCCGCAACTGCAAGATCATCAAGCGTAACGGCGTGGTCCGCGTGATTTGCACGGACCCGCGTCACAAGCAGCGTCAGGGCTGAACGAGGAATCGAATTCATGGCACGTATCGCGGGTATCAACATTCCCGACCGTCAGCACACCGAGATCGGTTTGACGGCGATCTACGGCGTCGGGCGGACACGCGCGCGCCAGATTTGCGAAGCAGCGAACATTCCCTTCGACAAGAAGGTGAAGGACCTGAACGACGCCGAGCTCGAGCGCATTCGCGAACAGATCGGCCGCCTCGTCATCGAGGGCGACCTGCGTCGCGAGAACTCGATGGCGATCAAGCGCCTGATGGACCTCGGCTGCTATCGCGGTGTCCGGCATCGCCGCGGCCTGCCGGTACGCGGCCAGCGCACGCGCACCAACGCGCGTACCCGCAAGGGTCCGCGCAAGGCCGGCGTAGCGCTGAAGAAGTGATCGCTGGCTGACCAGACAGAACCGAGCGGAGTAGAGAGCAGATGGCAACCAAGGGACAGTCGGCGGCGGCCGCAGCAGCGGCGTCGCGGGCTCGCAAGAAATCGAGGAAGAACGTGTCGGACGGCATCGCGCACGTTCACGCCTCGTTCAACAACACGATCATCACGATCACCGATCGCCAGGGCAACACGCTGTCGTGGGCGTCGTCGGGCGGCGCCGGCTTCAAGGGCTCGCGCAAGTCCACGCCGTTCGCCGCGCAGGTGGCCGCCGAGGCCGCAGGCCGCGCGGCGCAGGAGTGCGGAATCAAGAACCTCGAGGTGCAGATCCGTGGCCCCGGCCCCGGACGCGAGTCCTCGGTGCGTTCGCTGAACGCGCTCGGCATCAAGATCCTGCAGATCCAGGACGTCACCCCGATCCCGCACAACGGCTGCCGTCCGCCGAAGAAGCGTCGGATCTGATCGACGATCGACCCGAACACGGGGCGTGGACCGGGACGGCGCGAGCCGGTCCCGGCGCCGGCCGTCCCGGCGGCCTGAGTGGGCCGCCGAATTCGCCAGCCGCCAGTGCGCGGGCAGCGAAACCGGCATCCGAAAGACCACCGTCCGTCACCCGCAAGGGTCCCCATTGGCCCGGGTTACCGAAGACGGACTGAACGCGAAGCGATTCGCGTAATAAACGAGGATTTTTCACGTGGCACGTTACACCGGACCGAAAGCCAAACTGTCCCGCCGTGAAGGGACCGACCTGTTCCTGAAGAGCGCACGCCGCAGCCTTGACAGCAAGTGCAAGCTCGACAGCAAGCCCGGCCAGCACGGCCGCACCTCGGGATCGCGCCCGTCGGACTACGGCATCCAGCTGCGCGAGAAGCAGAAGGTCAAGCGCATGTACGGCGTGCTCGAGAAGCAGTTCCGCCGCTATGTCGCCGAGGCCGAGCGTCGGCGCGGCAACACCGGCGAGAACCTGCTGCACCTGCTCGAGGCGCGCCTGGACAACGTCGTCTACCGGATGGGCTTCGGCTCGACGCGCGCCGAGGCGCGCCAGCTGGTCAGCCACAAGCTGCTGACCGTGAACGGCAACCCGGTGAACATCCCGTCGCTGATGGTGGGCCCGAGCGACGTCATCGCAGTGCGCGAGAAGGCGAAGAAGCAGGCCCGCATCCAGGATGCGCTGAACCTGGCCGAACAGAGCGGTTTCCCGTCGTGGGTGTCGGTCGACAAGACGAAGATGGAAGGCGTCTTCAAGAGCCTGCCTGACCGCAGCGACATCGCCGGCGACATCAACGAAAGCCTGATCGTCGAGCTGTACTCGCGCTAATCGAGAGGATATCAATGCAGACTGCCATGCTGAAGCCGCGCATCGTCGAGGTCGAGCAACTCGGTGCATCGCATGCCCGCGTGGTCATGGAGCCGTTCGAACGCGGCTATGGCCACACCCTCGGCAACGCGTTGCGCCGTGTGCTGCTGTCGTCGATGGTCGGCTACGCGCCCACCGAGGTGCAGATCTCGGGCGTGGTCCACGAGTACTCGACCATCGACGGCCTGCGCGAAGACGTCGTCGACCTGTTGCTGAACCTCAAGGGCGTCACGTTCCGGCTGCACAACCGCGACGACGTGTTCCTGACGCTGCGCAAGGATTCGCCGGGGCCGGTCACGGCCGCCGACATCGACCTGCCGCACGACGTCGAGCTGGTCAATCCCGAGCACGTGATCGCCACCCTCACGCAGGGCGGCAAGCTCGACATGTCGATCAAGGTCGAGCGCGGCCGCGGCTACGTGCCGGGCACGCTGCGCGACATCAACGAGAGCAAGGCGATCGGCCGCATCGTGCTCGATGCCTCGTTCTCGCCGGTGCGTCGCGTCAGCTACCAGGTCGAGAGCGCGCGCGTCGAGCAGCGCACCGACCTCGACCGGCTGATCGTCGACGTCGAAACGAACGGGGTTATCGCACCCGAGGAAGCGGTCCGTCAGTCGGCGCGCATCCTCGTCGAACAGCTCGCCGTCTTTGCGGCGCTCGAGGGTGGCGCCGGCGAGGTGTCGATCGAAATGGGAGCCGGTGCGCGTCAGCCGGGCGCCGGTGTGTCGATCGGCGGTGCGCAGATCGATCCCCTGCTGATGCGGCCGGTCGACGATCTGGAACTCACGGTGCGCTCGGCGAACTGCCTGAAAGCCGAAAACATCTACTACATCGGCGACCTGATCCAGCGCACCGAGAACGAGCTGCTGAAAACGCCCAACCTGGGCCGCAAGTCGCTGAACGAGATCAAGGAAGTGCTGGCCTCGCGAGGCCTCACGCTCGGCATGAAACTCGAGAACTGGCCGCCGGCCGGGCTCGAACGCCCCTGAGCTTCGCGCCGACCGCTGATTCGAGGAACTACAGATGCGTCACCGTCACGGACTCCGTAAACTGAACCGCACCAGCGCGCACCGCGAGGCGATGCTGCGCAACATGTGCAACTCGCTGCTCCGGCATGAGCTGATCAAGACGACGCTGCCCAAGGCCAAGGAACTGCGCCGCGTCGTCGAGCCGATCATCACGCTGGGCAAGAAACCCTCGCTGGCCAACCGCCGGCTCGCCTTCGACCGGCTGCGCGACCGCGAGATGGTCGTCAAGCTGTTCGACGAACTCGGCCCCCGCTACGCCGCCCGCAACGGCGGTTACCTGCGGATCCTGAAGTTCGGCTTTCGAAACGGCGACAACGCGCCGATGGCCTTGATCGAGCTGATGGATCGTCCGGCCGAAGAAGCGCCGGCTGAAGAAGCGCGGGACTGACCTCCGCAACGTGGCCGGCCGATCGAAAGACCGGGCGGGCGCGATGCGGTGACAAACGGGCGCGAGACAGCGAGTCTGTCCGCGCCCGTTGTGCATTCGACCGTTGTGCATTCGAAGTCCCGCCGGATAGGGAACCCTTCTGTGCTCGAAGGCCCGCGTGAAAAGACCTGCGGTATTGGAGGTCCGTGACATCGAGGGGCACCGATGAAGGCAATTGCAGAGGCGACAGACAGATGCAGGCAGCGCAGGCAGCTCAGGCCGGGCGGCCGGCGCCGGTGACGGCCGGGTCGCGAAGTTCGGCCGGCACGCCGAGACCGTCTGGCGCGGATTCGGCGGATCCGGTGCTGGTCGTGCGCGGGCTGGTCAAGCAGTACGGCAGCCTGCGCGCGCTCGACGGCCTCGATTTCGAGGTGCGGCGCGGCGAGTGTTTCGGCCTGCTCGGGCCCAACGGCGCAGGCAAGAGCACGGCGCTGAAACTCGTGCTCGGACTGGCACAGCCGGATGCCGGCGAAATCCGCGTGCTCGGGCTGCCGGTGCCGCAGAGGGCGCGCGAGCTGCGCCGTCGCGCCGGCGTCGTTCCGCAGGCCGATGCGCTGGACCCCGATTTCACCGTCGCCGAGAACCTGCTCGTGTTCGGCCGGTATTTCGGCCTGTCCGACGCGCTGGTGCGCACGCGCATCGACCCGCTGCTCGAATTTGCCGGCCTGCTCGGCAAGCGCGACGCGAAGATCACCGAGCTGTCCGGCGGCATGAAGCGCCGGCTGACTCTGGCACGCGCGCTCGTGAACGACCCCGAGATCCTGTTCCTCGACGAACCGACGACCGGGCTCGATCCGCAGGCGCGACACCTGATCTGGGATCGGCTTCGGCGCCTGCTCGCCGACGGAAAGACCATCGTGCTGACGACGCACTTCATGGAGGAGGCCGAGCGCCTTTGCTCGCGGCTTGGCGTCGTCGATCACGGGCGGCTGATCGCCGAAGGCACGACCGAGTCGCTGATCGCCGCGCACGCGCAGCCGAACGTCGTCGAACTCAGCGGTGACGGCGTGGCCGGCTGGCTGCATGCGAATGCGCCGCTGGCCGGCGTGTCGCACCATGAGCTGGTCGGCGAGACGGCTTTCCTCTATTGCGACGACGCCGAGGCGCCGGCAGCGGCCGAGGCGCGCGGGGCCGGCCTGCGCGTGCTGCGCCGTCCGGCCAATCTCGAGGACGTGTTCCTCGAACTGACCGGACGCGAGCTGCGCGACTAGCAACCGGGGTTCGGGTCCGGAGATCGCTGGCATGAATCGCTACGCACTGCCGCTGCCCAGCCTTCGCTGGCTGCCGGTCTACCGTCGCAACCTGCTGGTCTGGCGAAAGTTGGCGCTGGCCAGCATCGTCGGCAACATCGCCGAGCCGCTGATCGTGCTGGTCGCCTTCGGCTACGGGCTGGGCGGGCTGCTGCCGCAGGTCGACGGGATTCCGTACATCTTGTTCCTGGCGGCCGGCTCGATGTGCATGGGCACGATGATGGCGGCGAGCTTCGAGGCGCTGTACTCGGCGTTTTCGCGGATGCATGCGCAGCGCACCTGGGATTCGCTGCTCAATGCCCCGCTCGATCTCGACGACATCCTGATCGCGGAATGGCTGTGGGCCGGCACGAAGAGCATGTTCTCGGGACTGGCGATCATCGCCGTCGTCGTCGTGCTCGGCATTTCTCGCGAGCCGACGCTGGTTCTGGTGCTGCCGGTGGTCGCGCTGACCGGCCTGTGCTTCGGCGCGATCGGCCTGTGCTTCAACGCCATCGCGCGCAGCTACGACTTCTTTACCTATTACTTCACGCTGGTCGTGACGCCGATGATCTTCCTGTCAGGCGTCTACTATCCGGTCAGCGAACTGCCGGACTGGCTGGCGCCGGTGGCGCAGGCGCTGCCGCTCGCGGCGGCGGTCGATCTTGCGCGACCGCTGGTGATCGGGCAACGGCCGTCCGAAGTCTGGGGGCCGCTGGCGATCCTGCTGGCCTATTCGTCGATCGCGCTCTACGCTGCGCTGGTGCTGACGCGACGCCGCTTCGCAGCCTGAGCGTGCGGCCTCGGGTCACGCAGCGTGTGGTCGAACGAAAGGAGTGGACATTGACGACGATCGATTCCGCGGGCGCCGCATCCGGGAGCTCGGGACGCGGCGCATTCCCGGCTGCTGCGGCGCCCGCTGGTACGGCATCGGGCGCTTCCTTGACCGACGGCATCCTGCTGGTGCTCAGCACCTTCGAATCGCGCGAGCAGGCCGAGCCGGTCGCGCGGGCACTGGTCGACGAGCGTCTCGCCGCCTGTGCGAACCTGCTGCCCGGCTGCCTGTCCATCTATCGCTGGCAGGGCGCGGTCGAGCGGGCCGAAGAAGCGCTGATGCTCGTCAAGACGACGCGCGATCGCTACCCGGCGCTCGAGCGGCGCCTGCGCGAGCTGCATCCGTACGATCTGCCGGAGATCGTCGCGGTGGCGCCGGAGCGGGTGCTTCCGGCGTACGCCGACTGGGTGGCTGGCGAAACGAGGCAGGCGGAGAGCGACGCGGATCCCCAGCCATCCGATCTCGCTTGAACCTGGCTCTCAGCGGCTCAGCGCAAGCCTCAGCGAGATTCGCGCAGCCAGTCCGCCACGTCGAGCGAGAAGTAGGTCAGGATGCCGTCGGCGCCGGCGCGGCGCATCGCGAGCAGCGACTCGAGCACGACCTGGCGTTCGTCGAGCCAGCCGTTGGCCGCGGCCGCCTTCAGCATCGCGTATTCGCCGCTGACCTGATAGACGAAGGTCGGCACGCGGAATTCGTCTTTCACTCGGCGCACGATGTCCAGGTAGGGCATCCCGGGCTTGACCATCACCATGTCGGCGCCTTCCTGCAGATCCAGCGCGACCTCGCGCAGCGCCTCGTCGGAATTGGCCGGATCCATCTGATAGGTCTTCTTGTTGCCCTTGCCGAGGTTGGCCGCCGATCCGACGGCGTCTCGGAACGGGCCGTAGAAGGCCGACGCGTACTTTGCCGAATACGCCATGATCCGCGTGTGGATCTGGCCCCGGGCTTCGAGCGCCTGTCGGATCGCGCCGATGCGGCCGTCCATCATGTCCGACGGTGCGACGATGTCGACGCCGGCCTGCGCCTGCACGAGCGCCTGGCGCACCAGGATCTCGATCGTCTGCTCGTTGAGCACGTAGCCTTCGTCGTCGAGCACGCCGTCCTGGCCGTGGCTCGTGTACGGATCGAGCGCGACGTCGGTCAGCACGCCGAGCTCCGGGAAACGGCGCTTGAGCTCCGATACGATGCGCGGCACCAGGCCTTCGGGGTCCGCGGCGGCGGCGCCGTCGGGCGCCTTCAGCGCCGGGTCGATGACCGGGAACAGCGCAATGACCGGAATGCCGGCAGCCAGGCAGCGCTCGGCGACCGGCAGCAGCAGGTCGAGGCTCAGGCGCTCGACGCCGGGCATCGAGGGCACCGGATGGCGAAGCTTCTCGCCCTCGTGCACGAACACCGGGTAGATCAGGTCGTCAGGGGCGAGCGAGTGCTCGCGCACCAGGCGCCGGGTGAAGTCGTCGTGCCGGTTGCGGCGCATGCGAACGGCGGGAAACTGCTGGACGTAGCGGGACGGTGCTTTCATGCCTGGCTCGAAAAAGGTCGGATCGGGAAATCGGGATCGGCGATCTCGCCGCCGTCGGGTGACCGGGCGCGCTTTACGGCGGATTCGCGGGCCGGACTTCGTCGATGTCGGCGAGCGACTCGGGCTCGGGCGCGGGCTCTCCTTCGGCGACCGCAGCGCCCGCCTCGGCGATGATCGCCTCGAGCCAGGCGCGGGCCTGTTCGATGCCCAGGCCGCTCGTCGACGAAAAGGCCAGCAGCGAGATCGGGTTGGGCAGGCGCGCGGCGCGCAGTTCGGCCTCGACGGCATCGAGGGCCTGGCGCTGCTGCGCCCGGCCGAGCTTGTCGGACTTGGTCAGCAGCGCGAGGATCGGCACATCGGGCTGCATCCAGCGCAGAAGCGCCCGGTCGAGATCGGTCAGGCCGCGGCGCACGTCGAGCACCAGCACGACCGCGTACAGCGCCTGCCGTATCTGCAGATAGCGGCCTGCGAGCTGGTCCCAGCCGCGCTTGACCTCGAGCGGGGCCGACGCGAAACCGTAGCCCGGCGTGTCGACGATCACCGCGACCGGCCGCGGCGCGCGCTCGGGGCCGAGCGTGAAGCAGTTCAGCGCCTGCGTGCGCCCGGGAGTCTTGCTCGCGAAAGCCAGCCGGCGGCGTTGGCACAGCGCATTGATCGCCGACGACTTGCCGGCGTTCGAACGGCCGACGAAAGCGATCTCCGGCACGCCCCCACGCGGCAGTTGCGCAAGTTTCGCGGCGGTCGTGGCGAAGCGGGCCGTTTGCAACAGGGAAGCCACTGCAGGCGTATCGGGCGGGCGTCGGGGCGGATTGAGGCTGGCCGCTATTGTACAATCGCGGTTCCGAAAGGCCCTCCAGCTGCGGCAGACCGGGGTCGCGCTGCCGGCGCAGCCGTCTCGAGGTCAGCCCAAACCAGGTCAGCCATGCTACGTACCAGTATCGTCGCCCTCGCATTCGCCGTGCCGGTCGCCGTCCACGCCCAGGCCGAGAAACCCGATCTGCAGAAAGGCTCCGAACTCGCCGCCCAGATCTGTGTCGCCTGTCATGGCACCGACGGCAACAGCCCGCTGCCGGCGAACCCGAAGCTCGCGCAGCAGCATGCCGACTACCTGTTCAAGCAGCTGAAGGACTTCAAG
>ENA-UOUJ01000770-UOUJ01000770.1-activated-sludge-metagenome-genome-assembly--contig:-NODE-770-length-19329-cov-15.952060_pt1 | contig 19329 bp, 16 predicted proteins | sample MGYA00249839_ERZ747224 | MGnify/ENA primary metagenome ERZ747224 (study PRJEB28782, sample SAMN03220277) | activated sludge metagenome | biome: wastewater; feature: sewage sludge; material...
TAGAGCACTTCCTTGGTAAGGAAGAGGTCGTGAGTTCAATTCTCATCAACGGCTCTGAACTTTTAAACGTATAATTCCCTCTAACCGGGGTTTATAAATAAAATAGAGTAAAGCAAACCAGTTTGCAGCCTGTAATATAATGTTTGCGGGATGCAGCTACAATTTTTAAACCGCAACTTTAAAACAGATAACAGATGTCAAAAGAGACCTTCAAGAGGGACAAACCCCACGTTAACGTTGGAACTATCGGTCACGTTGACCATGGTAAAACAACGCTTACTGCTGCCATTACAGAAGTACTTTCTAAAAAAGGAATGGCGCAAGCAAGAAAATACGACGACATTGATGGTGCTCCTGAAGAAAAAGAAAGGGGTATCACCATTAATACTGCGCACGTTGAGTATCAAACAGCTAACAGGCACTATGCGCACGTAGACTGCCCTGGTCACGCTGACTATGTAAAGAATATGATTACCGGCGCTGCCCAGATGGACGGAGCCATCCTGGTTGTAGCTGCTACTGATGGCCCGATGCCTCAAACCAGAGAGCATATTCTGTTGGCCCGCCAGGTGGGTGTGCCCCGTATGGTGGTGTTTATGAACAAGGTTGATCTTGTAGATGATCCGGAATTACTGGAGCTGGTAGAAATGGAAATCCGCGAACTGTTAACCAAAAACGGTTTCGATGGCGATAATACGCCCATCATTAAAGGTTCCGCTACAGGCGCTTTGGCGGGTGATGAGAAATGGGTTGGCGCTATTGATGAATTAATGGATGCGGTGGATTCTTATATTCCATTACCTCCCCGTCCTGTTGATTTGCCGTTCCTGATGAGCGTTGAAGACGTGTTCTCTATTACCGGTCGTGGTACTGTTGCTACCGGCCGTATTGAAAGAGGCCGCGTTAAGATACAGGAAGGTGTTGAAATTGTTGGTTTAATGGAAAAGCCATTAACGTCTACAGTTACAGGTGTGGAAATGTTCCGCAAACTGTTAGATGAAGGTGAAGCTGGTGATAATGCAGGCCTGCTGCTCCGTGGTATTGAAAAAAACCAGATCCGCAGAGGCATGGTAATTTGTAAACCCGGTTCTATCACTCCCCACACAGAATTTAAGGGAGAAGTATACGTACTGAGCAAAGAAGAAGGCGGACGTCACACTCCTTTCTTTAATAAATACCGTCCTCAGTTCTATTTCCGTACAACCGATGTTACCGGCGAAGTAGAATTACCGGCAGGAACTGAAATGGTTATGCCCGGTGATAATACATCACTGTCGGTTAAGCTGATTCAGCCTATTGCTATGGAAAAAGGGCTTAAATTCGCTATTCGTGAAGGCGGGCGTACGGTAGGCGCTGGTCAGGTAACCGAAATCATAAAATAGCCACCCCTTTTAGGTAAGTACCAAAAAATTGGGAAGGTTTGTATACTTTTGCAAAGTATCTGGATACTGTCCAGGTACTTTGTTTCTAAATAAGAAGTTCTTAAAATGCTTTACGGGCATAGTTCAATGGTAGAATAGAGGTCTCCAAAACCTTTGATCAGGGTTCGAATCCTTGTGCCCGTGCCTGAAAAAATAATTATGAATAAAATAAGTGCATACTTTAAGGATTCATATCATGAATTGATGGAAAAGGTAACCTGGCCCACCTGGCTGCAATTACAACAGTCTACCACTATCGTTTTGGTTGCTACTGTAATTATAACAGCACTGGTATGGGTTATGGATTTTTTCAGCAATTCGATATTAAAATTTGTTTACTCCTTATTTAAATAATAATGGAAGAAGTAGTTAATGAACAGGAAACCAAATGGTACGTGCTGCGCGTAGTGAGTGGTAAGGAAAGAAAGGTAAAAGAATACCTTGATAAGGAAATTGCACGCAGCGACTGGGGTAAGGTGGTGAAGCAGGTTTTTCTTCCTGTAGAAAAAGTATATAAGGTGCAGAACGGGAAGAAAGTGATGCGGGAAAGAAATTTCTATCCCGGGTATGTGATGATTGAGGTAGAACCGGGTAAACTCAGTGACGAAATCATCTCCACCATTAAAAATACCAATAGTGTTATTCATTTCCTGGGAAAGGAAAATCCCATTGCCCTGCGTAAAGTTGAAGTTAATAAAATGCTGGGTAAAGTAGATGAAATGAGCGATGGCGGGGTAACCATGAGCGAACCTTTTATTATAGGTGAAACCATCAAAATCATTGATGGCCCTTTCAACGATTTTAACGGTGTAATTGAAGAAGTAAATGATGAAAAGAAAAAATTAAAAGTGAATGTAAAGATATTCGGCAGGGCTACACCCGTAGAATTGAATTACATGCAGGTAGAAAAATTAGCCTGATACACCACTTGCTTTTAACTTTTGCTATATATTTTGAACCTGCTTAACCGGCAGGTTTTTTTATTTCACTGAAGCTTTCCTGTTTTCCGCGCAATGAAAGTACTAACGGTTCCACTGCCAATGACAGAAAATTAAATCCGAAGCCAGAAATCCGAAATTCGAAGCGAAATGCAACCATAAACCACAAACCATAAACCACAAATCAAAAAAACGAAGGAGCCTTCGCCTTATCGTTAGCAGTTACCCAACTGATAGCTCCTAATACCTGATCGCCCATTTTTCCCGCCATATTGCAATATTTCAGATAGCTTATCGTTTTCTTATATTGGTTATTGGCGCCCCGTAAAGGGCTTTTCCAAAACCCAATATCATGAAAAAGGTAACTTTTCTTCTTCTTACCTGTTGCATTTTTTTTTCCTGCAACAAGAAAGATGGTACTGCTGGTGTTGAAGTTCGCATACATAATGCTACCACTCTTCAAATAGAGAAACTGATAATTCCTGCACCGGGTGGCAACATTATATTTGATATGTTGAATCCAAAAGCTACTACAGGCTACCGGTCTTTTGCCGCTTTCCCGGCTCACCCTGCATTTATAGTAGAAACAAGCGGAAGGCAGGAATCATTAACTGCCGAAAGTACTACTCCCGTTTATTCCGGCTTTTATACCTGTAAATTAGTATATAACGCTTATAAGCAATTTTCAATAGAGCTGATTAAAGATTGAACCCATTAAATTCTCTTTAATCTTAATCCCACCTCCTTCACCGGAGGTTTTTTTATGAAATTATACACCGGAATATAAATTTTTCCACATTCCGGGTCATGCGGCTTCTTATGTCGGAATAAAAAACTGTAACTTTGCATGACCTCCGAATATATTTCTTCCATTTTTGCAGGTCGCAATAGACTGGCTTTTCATTAAGCGCAATCATATTCTAAAATAAGATCTATACATTATTAATTTATTTAAGACATGGCCAAGTACATTTTTGTTACCGGTGGCGTAACTTCTTCTTTGGGTAAGGGTATCATTTCTGCTTCTTTAGCAAAGCTGCTGCAGGCACGTGGCTTAAAAGTAACCATACAAAAATTTGACCCCTATATTAATGTTGATCCTGGTACCTTAAATCCTTATGAACATGGAGAGTGTTATGTTACGGAAGATGGAGCTGAAACGGACCTGGATTTGGGGCATTATGAACGTTTCCTGAATATTTTTACCTCCCAGGCTAATAATGTAACTACCGGCCGCATATACCAAACTGTAATTAACAAAGAAAGAGAAGGCGCTTATCTGGGTAAAACCGTTCAGGTTATTCCGCATATTACAGATGAAATAAAACGAAGGATGCTGTTACTCGGAAAGGGCGGATTTGATATTGTAATAACGGAATTGGGCGGAACGGTGGGAGATATTGAAAGCCTGCCCTTTATTGAGGCGGTTCGCCAGTTGCAATGGGAATTGCCGGATGAAGATTGCCTGGTGGTACACCTTACCCTGATACCTTACTTAAAAGCAGCAAAGGAATTAAAAACAAAACCAACACAGCACAGCGTAAAGCTTTTAAGCCAGGAAGGTGTTAACCCCGATATCATTGTATGTCGTACCGAAAGACCCTTAACTCCTGAAATACGGAGGAAAATCGCTTTATTCTGCAATGTAAAGCTGGATGCGGTAATTGAATCGGCCGATGCATCTACTATTTATGAAGTGCCTTTAACCATGATGCGCGAAAAGCTTGACCAGATATGTCTGAAAAAACTGGCTATTCAAAATTACAATGAACCCGAATTGGGCAAATGGAAAGAATTTCTGGATAAGCTGAAATACCCCAAGAGCAAGGTAAATATTGGTTTAATAGGTAAATATATAGAGCTGCAGGATGCATACAAATCTATATTGGAAGCTTTTGTACATGCAGGCGCGGTAAATGAGTGTAGCGTAAATGTGATTAATATACACAGCGAGTTCATCAGCGGGGAAAATGTTAACGAAAAGCTCAGTAACCTTGATGGATTACTTGTTGCCCCGGGCTTTGGTTTGCGTGGTATAGAGGGGAAAATACTGGCTGTTAAATATGCAAGGGAAAATGGATTGCCGTTTTTAGGCATCTGCCTTGGCATGCAAATGTCGGTTATTGAATTTGCCAGGAATGTTTTACATCTTAAAGATGCGCACTCTACTGAAATGAACGCCGACACAACCCATGCAGTAATTGATTTAATGGAAGAGCAGAAGAAAGTTACCGCCAAAGGAGGCACCATGCGCCTGGGCGCTTACCCCTGCGATTTGAAAGAAGGGAGCCGTGCACGGCAAATATATGGTAAGGCTACTATCAGCGAAAGGCACCGTCATCGCTGGGAATTTAACAACGCCTATTTATCTGCTTTTGAAGAAAACGGTATGATAGCCAGCGGAAAAAATACCGAAAGCGGGTTGGTTGAAATCATTGAACTGTCCAATCATCCTTATTTTATAGGCGTACAGTATCACCCCGAATTAAAAAGTACGGTGGAAAACCCCCATCCTTTATTCGTAAGCTTTGTTAATGCCGCCAAAGATTTCGCTGAAGAAAAAAACACCAGCAAAAAGCCATCCTTACAGAGCGAAATGATATAACCGGCTTGATTTTGTTGCTTACCGAAACAATTTGGTTTACATCCTTAAAGTTTATTCAAAGATGTTACCTTTGCCCACTCAAATTTTAAGGTAATATGCAATTTGATAAAAATGCGATTCTTGGTTTTGTATTGCTGGCTGTGATGTTTCTGGGTTTTTTTTATTTTACCCGTCAGGGACAACTTGATGTAGAAAAGCAACAAAGGCATATACAGGATTCGCTGGCAATGCTTCAGCCCAAGGTAGACAGCAGTGTGGTTCGTGCCGATTCCGTTCACCTGGCAACTCAAAGCAGAGTGGCCGCAGCAGGCCAGTTTGTAACGGCTGTAAACGCCGGTGAAAATGAAACGGTATTAGAAAACGATGTATTGAAGATTACTTTTACCAATAAAGGAGCACAGCCTAAACGGGTACAATTAAAGCACTACAAATCCATAGATAGCCAGGCTGTTAAATTGGTTGAGGAGGGGTTCGATAAGCTCAGTTACCCCGTAAATACGGCCGCCAACCGTTCCATACAGATCAGCGATTTGTTTTTTGACGGTGGAGCAGTAACCCAAAATGCAGATGGCAGTCAAACCATAACCTACCAGCTAAAGGATTCTTCAGGACAGGGGCTCATTCACCGGTTTACGCTGCGTAAGGATCAATACATGGTTGACTGGAGCATTGAAATTGACGGGGTAAACAGCTTGCTTACACAAAACAGCATTAATCTGTTATGGCAGAATGAAGTAAAGCAGCATGAAAAAGATATTATAACCGAAAAAAGAGAAACACAGGTAGGGTTCTGGACAAAAAACGAATATGACTATTTTACGCTGGGACGTTCATCGGAAAAGCAATTCGAAAGCCCGGTACACTGGCTCAGCGTGAAGCAAAAGTTCTTTAATACTACGCTCATTGCCAAAAATAATTTTAGCTCAGGTAATATTCATTGCTCCGAAAGCCACGATTCTACAGGAATAATAACTGCTGCTTCCGCTAATCTTAAGCTTATGCTTCCCGCCGGCAATACGGCTGTTGTTCCGCTGCAGATATATTACGGGCCAAATGATTATGATATTCTGAAGAGCTACGATATCGGGCTTCAGGACGTAATTAACCTCGGACAGGGTATTTATGCCTTTGTTAAGTATATTAATAAATGGCTGGTAATGCCGGTTTTTGATTTCTTCAAGGGATTCGTAGGAAGCTATGGGATGGTAATTGCGTTACTTACGATATTCATTCGCTTACTTACTTCCCCCTTAGTATACACCAGTTACCTCAGTGGCGCCAAAATGAAAGCCCTTCGTCCGGAGCTGGATATTTTAAAAGCCAAGCTTAAAGATGATCAGCAGGCTTATGCTATGGAACAAATGAAAGTATACAGGAGCGCCGGGGTTAATCCTCTTGGAGGCTGTATACCCGCCTTGCTGCAGATCCCTATATTCTTTTCGTTGTATAGCTTTTTTAACGCTACCATTGAGCTCCGGGGGCAGCATTTCTTATGGGCCACTGATCTCTCTTCTTATGATTCCATCCTTACATTCGGGTTCAATATTCCGTTTTATGGTAATCATATCAGCTTATTTACGATCCTGGCTACCGTAACCAGCCTTTTGATATCCATATACAGCATGGCGCAAACGCCTAATATGGATAACCCTATGATGAAGTATATGCCGTATTTTTTCCCGGTAATGTTGCTGGGTATATTTAACGGATTACCCTCTGCGCTTACCTGGTATTATACGGTATCCAACGTTATTACGCTCATCCTGCAGTATGTGATCCAGAATTTTATCATTGATCATGATAAGATATTAGCCAAGCTGGAGCTCAATAAGAAGAAGCCTAAAGTAAAGAGCAAGTGGCAGGAGCGGCTCGAACAAATGCAGGAAACACAAAAAAAGTTACAACAAACAAAAAGTAAGCCGCAGGGCGGCGGTAAGGGGAGGTGAATAACACCGGTTAGTTTTATTGTTGTAATGTTCTTTTTTTAACATATCTGTTTATTAACGCGGCAATACAACCTTGCCCTGCATTTTCCTATCTTTACCTATGTAACCCTTAATCAAGAGCATATGTTCAGATACCTGCTTTTTATAGCAACGGCTTTGATAATCAGTAATGTAGTCCCGGCTCAAAAAATACTTTCAGAAGGAACGATTGTATATGATATAACGGTTCAAACCGGCAGTAAAGAGCCCCAACTGGCCGATATGTTTGATGGCGTTACTACAATCCTGTTTTTAAAAGGCAGTCAAAGCCGTATAGAAATGATCAGTCCCCTCGGCTCTACTATTACCCTGCAGGATGCTAAAAGTAATACCGGTGTAGTGCTTAAAGAATATGGCAATCAAAAATTGCTTATTCATATGGCCAGGGAAGACTGGGCTGATCTGAATAAGAAATACGCAGGTATAACCTTTACCCCTCAAAATGAAACTAAAAATATTGCGGGATACGCCTGTCAGAAGGCGGTAGCTAAATTAAAGGACGGAACCAGCTTTACCGTTTTTTATACAAAGGAGCTGGTAACAGAAAATAAGGATTATGATTACCAGTTCAAAAGCTTACCTGGTCTTCCTCTCGAATATGAATCTTCTGTTGGTAACCTGAAAGTAAAATATACCGCGTCTAAAATCACTTTTGATCCTGTTCCCATTCAAAAGTTCAGTGCTCCTGTTAGCGGATACCGTGAGCTTACTTACCAGGAAAGCACAAAGCTAAAAGGAAATTAGCTAAGCCCGCAAAAGCCCGTCATTAAGCATAGCGGAAAAATTTCACAAATAGATAGATTATACTGTAAAGTATCCCTGCATCAGCGTAACCGGTCAATGCTTTTTACTAATTTCTGATCGCGGTATATGCCTCTCATTGCCAGTATAAAACATACCGGTATCAGAAAATAAAAAACAGCCCACAGGCTAAATGCGCCTTCCGTAAAAGATTTGATCTGCATATAATACAGTACGCCGGAGATAATAAAAAGCAACAAACCCGCAAAGCATAGTTTTTGCTGCATGGGCCTGTTCTTATATAAAAACACGGCGATCAGCGCTATCAATCCGGCAGCAACAGCGAGAATGATCAGGAACAAGCTGCTGGTAGCGCTCAGCATATTGTATTCGCTCATGCCGTTCACCAGCTTATTGCCGTTATAAACGGGAAAGCGAAGTGTAAAAAAGGAGAAAACAGCGGCCAGTAACAGCCAGATGGTTTGCATGCGTTGTAACATACGGGTCAGTTATAATATTATGGTTAACTTAACATTAGTTCGGGATATAGCGGGAACTGCTGCATGAACAGGTGCACCTGCTGCTGCACCGCTTTTATCTGCTGCTCATTTTCGGTATCCTTCAGCACGGTATCAATCATTTCCACAATGGGTTCCATATGTTCCTCTTTTAGCCCGCGGGTGGTAACTGCAGGTACACCTACCCGTATGCCTGAAGTTACAAACGGACTTTTATCATCAAAAGGCACGGCGTTTTTGTTTAGGGTAATATGAGCCTTATCTAATGTTTCCTGTGCTTTTTTGCCGGTTAAGTTCTTATTTCTTAAATCAATCAGCATTAAATGGTTATCGGTTCCGTTGCTGATAAGGTTATACCCGCGTTTTACAAAAGCCTTCGACATAGCCTGGGCATTGCTTATTACCTGCCGCGCGTAGGTGGTATATTCATCTGTAAGTATTTCTCCAAAGGAAACCGCTTTGGCTGCTATGATATGTTCTAATGGGCCGCCCTGGGTGCCCGGGAAAACGGCCAGGTCGAGCAGCGCGCTCATGGGGCGTATGTTGCCCTTGGGATCTTTTACACCAAACGGATTGTCGAAATCATGACGCAGCATAATGATACCGCCTCTTGGTCCCCGCAATGTTTTATGCGTGGTAGAACTTACAATATGGCAATGCTCAAAGGGATCGTTTAATAATCCTTTGGCGATCATACCTGCCGGGTGTGCAATATCTGCCAGCACTATGGCGCCAATTTTATCAGCTACTTCACGGATACGTTTATAATCCCAGTCGCGGCTATATGCCGATGCGCCGCAAATGATCATTTTAGGTTTTTCGGCCAGGGCGGTAGCTTCCAGTTGGTCGTAATCTACAATACCCGTGTCTTTTTTTACACCATAAAACAGGGCCTGATAGTTTTTGCCGCTGAAATTGGCGGGGCTGCCGTGGGTAAGATGGCCGCCCATGCTCAGGTTCAGCCCCAGGATTTTATCACCCGGCTTCAGGCAGGCTAAAAATACTGCCGTATTGGCCTGCGCGCCGCTATGGGGTTGCACATTTGCCCAACTGGCATTAAAAATCTGCTTCAACCGGTTTATAGCTATAGTTTCAATTTCGTCTATCACTTCACAGCCGCCGTAAAAGCGTTTGCCGGGGTACCCTTCTGCATATTTATTGGTGGCCACTGTGCCCATAGCCTGCATTACCTGCAGGGAAGTAAAATTTTCGGATGCGATTAATTCTATGCCTTTACGCTGGCGTTCCAGCTCTTTGTTAATGAGGTCAAATATCAATGTATCTTTTTGCATGGCGCAAAAATAACGCAACAATCTTGAATTTCACTATTTTCACCTTTTCAAAGCATCAGATAACACATGAAAGCAATTATACCCGTAGCCGGGGCAGGTACAAGGCTGCGACCGCATACATATACTCAACCCAAAGCGCTGATCCCGCTTGCCGGAAAAACATTACTGAGCATTATTGTGGATCAACTGGCTGAAGCGGGCATTAAAGAATTTGTTTTTATTATTGGCTATCTCGGTGATAAGATACAGGATTATGTAAAACAACATTATCCGCACCTGCTCTGTCATTTTATATTGCAAAATGAGAGACATGGTTTGGGACATGCCATTTATCTTACCAAAGACGTGGTAGAAAAAGATGAAGTGTTTATTGTATTGGGAGATACGATCTGCGAATACGATATCAATGAGATTTTGCGAAACAGTAGTTCTATGCTGGGCGTAAAAAAAGTAGATGATCCGCGCGATTTTGGGGTAGCGGAAATTGATGAAAATGCTGTTATTACAAGGGTAGTGGAGAAGCCGCAAATACCCAAATCCAACATGGCGCTGGTGGGCATCTATAAAATAAAAGATACCGGCTTCCTTTTTTCATGTCTCGAAAACAATATCCGGGAGGGCATACAAAGCGGAAAAGAATATAGCCTTACCGATGCGCTGGAATGTATGATTAAAAGTGGGGTGGTATTTCAATCGTTTAAAGTGCAGAACTGGTTCGATTGCGGAAAGATAGATACCCTCCTTGAAAGCAATGCCACATTGATGAAGAAATTAGGCGGCAGAATATCGCCCAACCATACTTTTGAAAATGTTATTATAGTTCCACCGGTTAGTATCGGCAGCGGTTGTGAAATTAGTAATGCCATCATAGGGCCCAATGTGGCGATTGGCGAGGAAGCAAAAGTTTCCTACTCCGTTGTGAAGGATTCCATTATTGGTGATTTTGCTAATTTAAGTAACGTGGTGCTGCATAATTCCCTGGTAGGAAGTGATACTGAAATTAAAGGGGAAACGCGTACATTGAATATTGGTGATAATACGCAAATTGATTTGGGATAGATAGAAAAAGAACCAAATAGCAAATAACAAGAACCAAATAAATCTCAAATCCGAAATGCGAAGGAATACAAAGAGTCGGTACTGGCTGTCGGCAATCAGCTACGGGCAATATAAGAAGGGTATTCATGCTATTGTTGGTAGTTGCTGAAAGCTGACGGCTAACACCTGACTGCCGGCTCTCCTATCTCAAATTAACAAGCGCTCTAAAGCCACTTTCATTGCCTTCACTTCCGCTATGTTTAATTGAACGGTTTGCAGGGTTTCATTCATGCTGTTATTCAAATAATCCATGCTGGAATTTACCATTTGCCTGGCTGAAGAATGAAATTCCGTAGCCAGTGTTTGTTTGGCCAGCGCGGCAATATTATCGGACCTTACCCCCGACCCCGGCATAATGATGATGCGTTCATTAGCCTGCCTTACAAGATGCGCAATGGTTTCCGCTCCTTCCGGTGCTGCAGGTTTCAATCCGCTGGTGAGGATCCTTTCACATCCGCAGGCTATTACATCTTCCAGCGCTTCAAAAGGGTTGGCAACACGATCAAATGCCCGGTGAAAGGTTACGCCAAGCGGATAAGCGGTTTCTGCCAGTATCGCGGTACGCTTTTTATCAATGCTTCCATCAGACTGTAATAAGCCGATTACCACGCCGTCGCAGCCCAGCTCTTTACAAAGCAATACATCTCTTTTCATGATCTCAAATTCCTCGCTGCTGTATAAAAAATCTCCGCCACGCGGACGAATGATAGGATAAAGCAGGAGCGATGATCTTTCCCTTGCGGTTTTAATCATACCGTAGCCGGGAGTAGTACCGCCTTCTGCCGGATTATCGCATAGCTCAATGCGGTGCGCACCTGATTGTTGCGCCAGTAAAACAGATTCTATAGTAAAAGCAATTACTTCGAGCAGATACATCATAATGAAAGTTGTGCATGAAAAGCAGCAGGCAAAGCAACCTTGCTGCTCATCCTGTGCTTTTTGAGCCTGAAAGGTAATAAATCCTCCGCTGAACAATAGTTTTGCAAAGCAAACGATTGTGCTTATTTTATGATAATAGCTTTTATTCGTGCAAATTGGGGATATTAGCGTTTCATCATTTCAATCATTTAATTTTTGCTTTATGACATCCAACCGCAGAAGTTTTTTACGCAACGTTACTTTAGGTACAGGAGCGATTGCTGCCGGGTTACCGGTACTCGGGAAAGACCTTTCAACTGATGAAGACGTATTATCGTTTGCTGCCGGGAAAGCCAGGTTTAATATGTGTGGCTACGCTGCACCTAAGATAGATAAAGTGCGTATTGGTATTATCGGGCTGGGAAACAGGGGTTCCGGGGCCGTTGGCCGCTTATCTTTTATTGAAAGCGCTGAAATTGTTGCCCTGTGCGACAACCGCCCCGAAAGAATTCCTCTGGCACAAAAAACACTTACGGATAAAGGGTTGTTAAAAGCTAAAGAATATACGGGAGAAGAAGGCTGGAAAGCATTGTGTGAAAGCGGGGATATTGATTTGGTATATATCTGCACGCCCTGGCAACTGCATACACCAATGGCGGTATATGCCATGAAAAACGGAAAACATGCCGCATCGGAGGTGCCCATTGCCGTTACTGTTGATGAATGCTGGCAGTTAGTGGAAACATCGGAAAAAACAAAAAAGCATTGCATGATGCTGGAGAACACCTGCTATGATTTTTTTGAACTGCTTACTTTAAATATGGCGCGTAATGGTTTGTTTGGTGAACTCATACATGCCGAAGGCGCATACATACATGACTTGCTGGATTCCAATTTCGGAAAAACCAGTTATTCCAGAATGTGGCGTTTAAGGGAAAACGAATCCCGGAACGGCAACCTGTATCCTACGCACGGATTAGGACCCATTGCACAGTGCCTTGATATTAACAGGGGCGATAAGATGGATCATATGGTTTCCATGTCATCGAACGACTTTATGATGAATGCAACAGCAAGGGAAAAAGCGGTGGAAGATCCTTCTCTTTATAACCAATTTGTGGGTAAGCCCTACCGCGGCAATATGAATACCAGCATTATCCGAACCTATAAGGGAAAGACCATTATGCTGCAGCATGATGTTACTTCACCCCGGCCGTATTCGCGCCTTCACTTAATAAGTGGCACGAAGGGCGTTGCGCAAAAATATCCTGAGCCTGAAAGGATTGCTTTTGGGCATGAATGGATCAAGCCGGAAGAGCTAACAGCATTATACGATAAATATACGCCCGAAATTGTGCGGCATGTTGGTGATATTGCCAAAAAAGTAGGTGGCCATGGCGGTATGGACTTTATGATGGACTGGCGTTTGATTGATTGCCTGCGCAATGGACTTCCGTTAGATCAGGATGTATATGATGGCGTTCTGTGGAGCGTTATAGGGCCGCTCAGTGAAAAGTCGGTAGCCAAAAATTCAAAAACGGTAGACGTACCCGACTTCAGCAGGGGTAACTGGCAAACCAATAAACCCGTAAATCTTACCCTGGAAGGAGGCGGTAATACCACGGTAAGAGAAGTAAAAAAAGGATAGTGAATAAGTAGGTTTAAAAACATTCCTGATTGATAAACCACCCGTTATTTGGCGCCGTAAAGGCGCCTTTTTATTCCATATCATCATCAAGCGCAGCGAGAACATGACGGTATTGAAAGTCGCTGATGGATGACATGACACATACCGCCTCACCCGGCAAAAGGGCAATGGCATCGGTTACGGTGTCGGCCACTTTGCCGTATACCGGTTCCGGGTAACAGGGATATTGCTTTGATCTGTTGCCAGGCTGATGGTAAACAACAGTAATTTCGTTTTGCCGGTTTGGTATTTCCGGAACCATACCGGTAATAGCCGTAGCCGACCATACCCTGCCATAATTGAATTCCGCTTCTTTGATCATGCCCTGGTAAATCACTCTGGTTATACCGCTTACCGGAGGATGGGCATATTCCTGTTGTAAAATTTGTTGTTCTATAGAAGTGGCAGCTCCTATTTTTTTGTTCAAAGTAAAAAAAGTGATCAGCGTAAATGCAATGAGCACAACAAGCAATATTTCATTCATAATATCAAGTTTTTAAATGCATATAATAAAGCGCGTACGGTTACTGGTATAACCGGCCAGGTTTAATTTGCTACCCCCACAAGGCAATAATGATTCGGCTTTAGCGCAAATAAAACAGGAGCCAGCCCTGCGATCGCTCTAACGGCAACGGAGATGTTAATTGAATGAGTAAATGAATGTTGTGCAAAATCTGTGAATAATGAAGCTATGATAATTTATGCCAGCAGAAAGACGTTATTAGCATATGTACCCCGGCAAAGAACAATTAATTTGTATTGGTAAAATAAAAATAATTAACTTTCTCTACCCAAAATATGGCTTATGAAACCCGGCCTCCTTCTGGTACTCTTTTTTGTTTCAGCCCTTACAACCATTGCCCAGGATTTTTCCAAATCTATGCACAACGCGTTCCTTATTGCAAGAATGGTGGAAAAATTTCATCTTCAGCCCCGTCCCCTGGATGATGGGCTTAGTAACGACCTGTTCAGCCAGTTCATAAAAGCGGCCGACCCCGACAGGCTTATCTTCTCTGTAAGTGATATCAATGATCTTGGCGTTTACCGGAATATGCTTGATGAAGAAATTATGCACCGGGGAACTGCATTTCTTAAAAAAGCTACTGTTGCCTGGCAGAAAGGAATGCGGCAAAATGATTCCCTGCTGCAGACGATCAGTAAACAGGCATTTGATTTTTCAATAGCGGAAAAATATGCGTTAGCGGAAGATACCGCTTATATAATCAATACCGGCAGCAGGCAAAATAAACTGTATAAGCATACGAAGTGGCAGATGCTGGAAGCGATAACGGAAATGAGCGCGCAGTTTGAAGGGAAAAGCCCTGCATTGCAAAAGCAATTCGTTGATAGCTGTGAAGCCGGGCTTCGCAAAGAAGCATACGCTGCTTTTCAAAAAGGATATGCTGAGCTGGCAGAACCTGAAAAGGCCGGGGCTGTACTGGGCGATTTATTCTGCAAAGCGCTGGCGCATTGTTATGATCCGCATACCACTTTTATGCCTGCACAAGAAAAAGAAGCCTTTGATGAAGACCTGGGCCAAAAGCCGCTCCGGTTTGGTATTGCGCTGGACCAAAATGAAGCCGGTGATATCATCATAGCTAACCTGCAGCCCGGCAGTTCCGCCTTCAAAAGCGGTATCCTCAATGCCGGCGATAAGCTTATGACATGGCAGGAAACCGGAAAGCCGGCCATGGATGTGAAAGGCTCCGGCTATAAAAAATTAGACAGCCTGTTTAATGAAACAAAATCAGATAAAATATTACTTACGGTAAAAAAGCCGGATGGCATTACAAAGCAGGTAACGCTTTATAAAGAAAGGTTTTCAACGGAAGAAGACGAAGAGAATAAAGTACAGGGTTATATTTTGAAAGGTGAAAAAAATGTTGGCTATATTGCTATTCCGGATTTTTACATTGACTGGGAAGATACGCAAACGGGCATTTACGGCTGCGCAAATGATGTAGCAAAAGAAATTATTAAGCTGAAAAAAGAAAACATTGAAGGGCTGATCATAGATATCCGCTACAATGGGGGAGGGTCAGTGAAAGAAGCTGTTGAGCTTTCGGGGATATTTATTGATGGCGGACCTGTTGCCCAGTATAAACAAAAAGAGCAGAAAGTATTAACGCTTAAAGATGTAAATGCGGGAAGCATATTTAGTGGACCATTACTGATTATGGTTAACGGGTACAGCGCATCGGCTTCCGAATTGTTTTCTGCCGCCCTGCAGGATTATAACCGTGCTGTAATTGCCGGAACGCCAACCTACGGAAAGGCAACCGGGCAGGTCGTTTTCCCGCTTGATACTACTGTAACAACTGAAACGCTGCACAGCAGCAATGCGGAACATTTTATAAAAATAACCGGTTCGGCGCTGTACCGTGTTAACGGAACTACCGCACAGCAGGAGGGCGTTATCCCCGATATTATTTTGCCTGATCTGTTACAAACCGTTGGAACCAAAGAAAAAGACGAAAAGTTTGCATTCAGGCTTGCACCAGTTGAATCCAACAAATATTATAAGCCGTACCCCCCTGTTCGTAAGGAGGAATTAAAAGCCATTGCTCAAACGGTTACGGATACCAGCTCCTATTTTAAAATGCTTAAAAACTATGAACTGCAGATCAAAGGCTTAATGCAGCAAAGCGAAATTTCATTAAAAATGGAAGACATGCTGCGATATAAAAAAGAACGCCAAAGCTGGCTGGATACTTTAGAAGCATACCGGCCGCATGCTTTTTTTACGGTAGCCAACCATGTTATGCGTACGGAGCGGCTTAAAACAAGTGAATGGCTTACCGAGATGGATAATGAAACAAGGGCTTCCCTTGCCAGTGATGCTTATATCGGTATTTGTTATCTGTTGCTGGTGAAAATGATCCCGGGATAAGCGGTGCTAAATGATTTCCCTTTAGTTTCAAAGCTATACAATGCAAAACCCTGAAATATGATAAAAATAACCACAACCCTTTTGTTATCCTTTTTGCTCCCATTTGCCATTGGATCTTTTGTTTGTGCTCAGGAGCAAAGTCCTGTGGATTATATGGAGCAGATTGACAAAGCGGAGCAGGAAGCCAATCAGAAGTACCTGGCCTATGTAAGCGCGGCTGCGCACAGCGGACGGATAAAAAAAGTAGAAAGGATGCGGCAGCAGTTGCTCGATGGTATTATTAACAGCCGTAACAATCTAAGAGGTATTCCTTTATATAAAGGTGAAAAGGAATTACGGCAAAGCAGCATTGATTATCTTGATCTGCTGTATCATGTTTTTAATGAAGATTATGTAAAAATCGTGAATATAGAAGAGATCGCCGAGCAATCGTTCAACGAAATGCAGGCCTATTTGCTGTTGCAGGAAAAAACAAGCGAAAAATTAAACGATGCCCAGGCAAAGCGGAATGACGCCTCGAAAAAGTTTGCGGAGAAGTATAATATAAGGCTTTTGGAAGAAGCTTCGGCGATGAGTGAAAAAATGAATAAGGCTGCCGATGTTATTAAATACCGGAATGGCATATACCTGCTTTTCTTTAAATGTAACTGGCAGTGGAATGAAATGAATAAGACGATACAAAGTAGTAAAGTAAATGATATTGAGCAGGCGCGTAACGCAGTGATGACCTATGCAGACGAGGGGCTGACTTCGCTTGGCACACTGAAAGGCTTTGATGGCGACGCATCGCTGGTGAATACCTGCAAGCAAATACTAAACCGTTACAGGCTGGTGGCAGATAAGGAAGTGCCGGGAATCATCACTTTTATTCTTGCATCTGAAAATTTTGAAAAAGTAAAGAAATCCTTTGATGCCAGGCCGGAACGGGAGCGCAAAAAGCAGGATGTGGACCAGTACAACAAAGCGGTAGAGGAAATGAATGCCGGCGTAAACAGGTTTAACGCAGCCAACAAAAGCCTGTATGAAACCAATAAAGACCTGGTCAATTTATGGCAAAAAACAGATAAGGACTTTTCCGACGGGCATACGCCTTATTTCAGGCGATGACAGGTGTAAAGGAAATTAGCCAGAATACGCATAACAGAAAAGTACCAAAGCCCGGATTTATTTTCCAAAAAAATAAAACCAGCTTAAAAAAGCGGCAAGCAGTATTATAAACAGGAATGTCCATATACCACCGCTATTATCATTTTCTTTTTTCCACAACAGCGCCTGTGAGGGTTCATGAGGGAAGGTCTTTTTCATGAGGCCTAAGAAATCATAAAAAGCATCCTGTATATTATTGGTGGTGGCGGCACCATGTTCGGGCTTTGTTGCTTCAATATTAATGATGGTGCCATCTTTCTGGTCCGGAATGAGTTTTACGGATATGATTACAATGCAAAATGATTTTATCCAGCCAAAAAGAAATGAATTTGCTGATATATTCTTATAGTACGATTCAGGATAGCCTTTCCCTTTATCTAATAATGCTCCTATGGTGTCTTTCACTGTTTCCAATTTGTGGTCTACCTTCAGCACCGTTTTCATACCGGATATATGTGTTTTTTCCCTCATCTCACTACGGTTAATGTAATAATAACACAATCTTCTTGCCATAATAACAATCCAACAGGGTGGTTAGGCAGATGTTAACAATTTGAATGAAAATGTTAATACCATATAAAGTTCTTGGGGGCGCTGATGAAAGAAAAAACAGCTCGGACTGCGTTCTGCTCTACCTGTTATTCCCGAACAGAAGGAAGTGCCGAAAAATTTTACGGAAAGGCTTCGGTAATAAAGCATGCCGAAGTATTCGAAATTTGCAAATAGGAACCCCAGCCTTCTGATGAAGAGATAAGAAGGCTGTTTCCCATGCTGAAGCAGTAAGAGTAGCGTTACCCGAATCTTTCCACAGCAAAGGGCGCCAGGTTAATGCTGCTCTTTTCTTCATTTATTATTTCGCTTACCAATTTTCCGGTGCCTGCACCCAGGCTTAATCCCAGCATGGCATGACCGGTAGCAATCACCACGTTGCTGTAGCTTTTTATTTTTCCTATATAAGGCAACCCATCGGCTGAACACGGACGGTAACCATACCATAGCTGATCCTGTGCAGGCATGGGAACATCAAATTCGGGGAAAAAGCTTTTCACGGCGTTTAAAATTCCCTGCACTCTCTGGTAACGGGGCGGGGTAGTTGTAGATACCACTTCCATCGTTCCTCCAAAGCGGATCTTGTTGCCGTCCATGGGAGTAATGGCTACCCGGCCTTCTGCCAGCACAGCCGGGTGATGGAGCCGGTAGGGAGCATCTTCTAAAGTTACCGAGTAACCCCGTCCTGGCATGAGCGGAATTTTAGTATTTACCATGGCGGCTATCCCGCGGCTCCATGCCCCGGTAGCGATCACCACCGCGCCGGCATCGAAATCTGCAGCCGGTGTAATTACTTTTTTGATTATTGTTCCGTTTTTTTCAAAGCCGGTTACCGGCGTTCCGCTTACCAGCTTCACCCCGTTTTGCCTGAGCAGGGAAAGCAGTCCCTGCATTAATTTATTGGGATAGAGGTGCGCATCGCACTTAAACAAAACAGCGCCGAGTGCATTGATCCTTGTATGGGGTTCCAGTCGTTGTAGCGCGTCTGCATCCAGTAAGGAAGCCTCCAGCCCCAGCGATTTTGCCTGTTCTATGGTATGACTGGCGTGTGCTGCCACGGCCCGGGTTTGAAATATTTCCAGCAGACCTTTATGTTCATAGGCAAAATTAAATCCGGGGATGGCCGCCCAGCTTTCATATTCGCCCTGGCTCAGCAAAGCAATATCACGTAAAGGGATAGCCGAATTTTTTACATGCCGTGCATTGGCGCTGCGGGCAAACCTGAGCCCCCAGTCAGCCAATGAACGGTTTAAGGCAGGTTGAATATAAAACGGGCTTTGCGCATTAAACATCCATTTTAAACCCCTCCATACTATACCGGGAGCGGCAAGGGGAACAAAATGACTGGGGCAAACATAGCCTGCATTGCCGTAGGAACAATTATCGGAAAAATCATTTTTGTCTATAACGGTAACAGTATGACCAGACTGTTGCAGGTAATAGGCAGAGCTTAAGCCTATGATGCCGCCGCCAATAACAACTATATGTTTCATTGAGTTTCAGGTTTCGAGTTTCAGGTTTCAGGGTACAGGTTGCAAGTTACAAATTGTGCATGCCTAAAATAGGTTGACAAAAAACAGTCACTTATGATGAGGCAAATT
>ENA-UOUJ01000771-UOUJ01000771.1-activated-sludge-metagenome-genome-assembly--contig:-NODE-771-length-19292-cov-4.205853_pt1 | contig 19292 bp, 21 predicted proteins | sample MGYA00249839_ERZ747224 | MGnify/ENA primary metagenome ERZ747224 (study PRJEB28782, sample SAMN03220277) | activated sludge metagenome | biome: wastewater; feature: sewage sludge; material...
TGCCGACCACCCGCTGCTGCTGCTGGCCGGCGACGGGGTGGCGGGCGGCGTGCACAGCCTGCCGCTCGGCCATTGCGAGGGCCCGGACCACATCGCCCGCCTGGTCCGCCTGATCGCATTGCGCGAGGAGATCGCCGCAGAGGCGCCCGCCCCGCTGCAGCCGATCTACGCGTCGCTGGTGAAACAGGCCCGCGAGGTGCACAATGTCATCACCGCCTTCGACCGCCATCCGCACCGCAACGCGGTCCTCGGCCGCACGTCGACTCCTGCCGAGGAGCGCTACATCGCGGAGGGGCAATTCCCCCACCGGCGGGCATTTCAGGAGTGACTCCCCGGCGGGCAGCCTCACCGCTTCAGCATCCCGACCGGGTTGCCCGAGATGAGGGTGGCGGCGTCGAGCAGCGCCTGCGGCAACGTCAGCCCACCCCGGCAGGCGAGGTATTGCGGCGTCCACACGGGGACGAACTTCTCCTTGTAGGCGCGCAGGCCCTCGAAATTGAAGAACTCGTCGCCACGGCGGTAGATGAAGGTGCCGATGCGGTTCCAGGTCGAGGCGAGCGGGTGATCGGCCAGTCCCGCCAGCGGGGCGGCGCCGAGGTGGAACCAGAGGTAGCCCTCGGCCCGGCCGTAGAGCATGAGTTCCACGAACAGCGCGTCCATCACCACGTTCGGAGCCTCGGGCGCGTGGCGCATCAGGTCGATCGACAGCTCGCGGCCATCGCCGCTGCGCCACAGGTTCGCGAAGGCGACGATCCGCTCGCCGCGCCGCATCACGGCACAGTCGAACTCGGACAGGTAGGCCTCGTCGAAGCGGCCGAGCGAGAAGCCCTTCTCGCGGCCATGCTTGCTGGCAAGTCAACGGTCGGAGACAGCCCGCCGTTCGGGCAGGATAGTAGGCGATCGCGACAGCGACACCTCCGGCTCGCCCGCGCGCGGCATCAGCAGGCAGTCGGCCGGCACGCGCTCGGGCAGCACCTGGCCGCGCAGAGCCGTGGTAAGCAACGCCGAGAGCCGCGCGTGCAGCGTGCGACGAGAACGGTTTCGCGGGTGGTGGGCATGAATGACTATCGTGCTCGCAGGTGAACAGAGATTGTAGCAGTGGACAAAATAGGGTAGCACCCTATGCTATGAGTCACACTGTCCAGAACAAGTCCAAGCTCCTTGCCCGGGTCCGGCGCCTGAAAGGCCAGATGGAGGCTATCGAGCGCGCCCTCGAAGCCGCGGCGTCCTGCGCCGAGGTCCTGAACCTCGCGGCTTCAGTTCGCGGGGCGACCAACGGCCTCGTCGTTGAACTGCTCGAGGACCACCTGCGCAATCATGTCGTCGATGTCGAAAGCGACGCGCAGCGCACCGCGGGGGCGGACGAACTGATCGAAGTCATGAGAAGGCACCTGAAATGAGCTCGGAGCCCGCCGCCGCGCCGCACGACCACGTCTTCCTGGGCGAGAACCACGCTCGCAACGAACGCCGCACCTGGCTGGTGATCGCGCTGACCGCGACCATGATGGTAGCGGAGATCACCGCCGGCACCATCTTCGGATCTATGGCGCTGCTTGCCGACGGCTGGCACATGTCCACCCATGCTTCGGCGTTGCTGATCACCGCGCTCGCCTATCGCTACGCCCGCAGGCATGCGCGCAACCGGCGATTTACCTTTGGAACCGGCAAGCTTGGCGATCTGGCGGCGTTCGGCAGCGCCGTCGTTCTCGGCATCGTCGCCCTGCTGATCGGCTGGGAAAGCCTTGTGCGGCTGCGCAGTCCGGTCCCGATCAGCTTCGACGAGGCGATCCTCGTGGCTGTGATCGGCCTCGTGGTGAACCTCGTCAGCGCCTGGCTGCTCAAGGATGATCACGATCATCATCACGGCCACGGCCACGGTCATCACCACCACCATGACCACGCGCACGATCACGATCACGAAGAACCCACCGCCCGCGGCGGGCAGCGCGACAACAACCTGCGCGCGGCCTATCTTCATGTTCTCGCCGACGCACTCACTTCCGTCATGGCGATCGTCGCGCTGCTGGCGGGCCGAAGCTACGGCTGGGTCTGGCTGGACCCGGTGATCGGCATCGTCGGCGCGCTCGTCATTGCGCGCTGGTCGTGGGGCCTGGTCCGCGACAGCGGAGCAGTCCTGCTGGACTATGTCCACGACGACGAGGACCTGCCGGACGAAGTTCGCGCGGCAATCGAGAGCGAACACGACGAGATCATCGACCTTCACGTCTGGCAACTCGGACCGGGACATCACGGCGCGATCATCTCGATCCTGAGTGCGGATCCGAAGCCGGTCACGGAATACCGCAAGAGGCTGAAATCGGTGCATGAGCTTTCTCATGTGACGATTGAGGTGAACCCGAGGGTGGCGTGATTTGCGCACCTTTCAGCCCCCAACCCGCAAAAAAACGTGATGACCCGCGTCGATCTCGAACGGCGACAGGTCTGGATATATCTCGCCGCCATCCTCGCAGGACTGGGCCTCGGTCTGTCGTTGCCCCGCGCCGCCGTGCATCTCGAGGCGGCGCTCTGGCCGCTGCTGGGCATCCTGATCTTCGTAACCTTCACGCAGGTGCCGCTGATCCATGTGCGGCAGGCGTTCCGTGACCGGCGCTTCATGGGCGCGATGCTCGCGGGAAATTTCGTGATCGTGCCGCTGATCGTGGCGGGCCTGCTTGTGTTCTTGCCTGCCGATCCTGCGGTCCGGCTGGGCGTTCTTCTGGTGCTACTCGTCCCCTGCACGGACTGGTACATCACCTTCACCCACCTGTCAGAGGGCGATACCGGCCGTGCGATCGCCGCCACGCCCGTGAACCTGATCGTGCAGATGGTACTGCTGCCCGTCTATCTGTGGCTGTTCATAGGAACGGCCTTCCTCGAGATCTTCGCGGTCGGTCCCATTGCGACCGTCTTCCTGTCCCTGATCGTGGCGCCGCTCGTTGCCGCCTGGGTCCTCGAGCGATGGGCCGATGCCCGCCCGGGCCGGGAGGCAGTGATCGAACGCCTCGGCTGGTTTCCGGTGCCGCTTCTGGCGCTGGTCGTCTTCCTGATCGCGGCGAGTCAGGTTCAGACGGTGACAGCATCCCTGCCGATTCTGCCGCAGGTGGCGGGCGTCTTCGTCGGTTTCCTCGTGCTTGCCCTGATCGCGGGGCTTGGCGTCTCAAAGGTGCTCGGCCTTCCGGCGCGGTCCGGGCGCGCGTTGGTGTTCAGCCTGGGCACACGCAACTCCTTCGTCGTCCTGCCGCTGGCGCTGGCGTTGTCTGCGGAATGGCGGCTGGCCATCGTGGTCATCGTGTTCCAGTCGCTCGTCGAACTGCTCGGTGTGCTGGTCTATCTGAAAGCGATGCCACGGCTTTTGCCAGAACATTGAGGCGGTCGCTCGCCAACTACAAGCGTCCCTCCACCCAGTTCGCGATGATCAGTCCGGGCACACTGTCCAACGCCCGGTCGGCATCGCGCGCCAGTTCCACCCGCTTCGGCAGCTTGACCTGCGGCACCAGCAGGAAGATCGGCGCGGTGAGTTTGCCGCGCCCGGTCTTCGAGCGCGAGACTACCGGCTGGCTCTTTGTGTTCAGCCGCCCTTCCGCCACCAGCAGGCTCGGCCCTGACCGACGATAGACGAAGCGCAGCCGCAGTCCGCGAGGCCGCTCCCACTCGCCCGGCGTGATCCGGCCGCCACGCAGGGATTTGCTGGCGGCGGGCAGTGGGAACGCCTTCCAGAACTCGTTCGTCGAGCGGATCAGCGGGCCGGTGTGTGCGCCCACTATCATCACCGGCTCCTTGGACCAGACCAGCGCCGCGGCGCCGAAGCTTTCGCCCGGCCTCGGAATCGAGTTGGCGAGCCGGGCGCCGAGCCCCGCGGGGTGATCTGCAGCCGCCATGCCGTCTTCAGCCCGGTCCCGGCTTCGCGCATGGCGAGCGTCACCTCGTGCTTTCCGGCCGCAACCTCCGCCGCCATCATCGCACGATGTCGGGGTCGTTATCGAGCTTCAGTTTCACGCCGGCCTCAGATCAACGGTCCAGACCAGCTGCTCGCGGTCGCAGACCGGTTCTCCCTGAATGAGGAGGCGTTGCTGTCGATCTCAATCCGGTCGCCAGGACGCGGGTTCTCTACCTCCGTGACGCGCAGGTCGATGCGTGTGGTCTCGGACCCGAGCCGAGTATCGTAACCATCCGGCGTCGGCCGCGATCATGGGATCTGATGGGCAGCTTTTGAACGGCAGACATGCGCGTCGGTCCAGCGGCAGGTCGCGAACCAGCCAGACGGGATGCCGGGTATAGAGGTCGCGCACATACTCGCGCCTTAGAGGCAGGATCGTCCTGCCGAGGTGGCGGCGAAACACCTCGATCATGCGGCGGTGCTCCTCCTCCTCCTCCGCCATGCCCTCGAAGGCTGCAGCCGAGGCAGGATACGCTTCGCGCAGGTTCGAGGCATAGGTGGCATAAATGCGGCCGTCCTCCTCTTCGGAGGAAATCGCGAGGGCAAGGATCCCCTGCTCGTCCAGATCGACGAACGCGTGCCGGCCATCGAAGCCGGAAGGAAAAGTCGCGGCATCGTCTCACCTCGGCCGCAGGGCACAGGACGAGTTCAGCCCGAGAAGATAGAGTTGAGAATGCGCGTCGGCTCCCGTTTCTGCATTGCCGCGGCGAGGTCCACGCCGAGCGGCGCGGCGTCGGTTCGGAAAGGTGGCACTCCTTCTTCCGGCGGGTCATGACGGCTCACTCTTCAGCCGGGGCGATCGGGTTGCCGTCGGCGTCGATTGCCGTGAACATTTCAAGGTTCGGCTCGCCCTCGACGAACAGATACCCGGCCAAGCCGCGCTCCGCCCGGGAGAGGGCGTGATCCACCAGGACGTAGCGACCCGGCACCTCGCATGTGAACTCGACGATCCCCGAGCCGCCCGGCCCGACCTTGATCATCTGCACATTCTCGAGCGGCGGACTGGACACCGAGCCCTCGAGATAGACGCGATCGAAGATCTCGCCGATGACGTGGAACGAGGACATGTAGTTTGGGCCGCCCACGCCGAAGAAGATCCGGATCGTCTCTCCTACCCGCGCCTGAAGCGGGTAATGCTCCGTCAGTGCGCCGACATGGCCGTTGAAGACAACGTACTCCGCTCGTTCGTCCACGAGTTTGTCGTAGCTCTCGGTCAGCGTGCCGGCCGTGCCGAAGGGCTCTTCCGTGTAGATCTCGCCTTGCATCACATAGAACTCGCGGTCGACCGGCGTCAGGCCCTCCTCGGGCTCGACCAGGATCAACCCGTACATGCCGTTGGCGATGTGGAGCGCAACTGGCGGAACCGCGCAGTGATAGACGTAAAGGCCGGGATTGCGCGCCTTGAAACGGAATCTCTTCGTCTCGCCAGGCGCCACGGTCGTCACTTCCGCGCCACCTCCTGGGCCGGTGACAGCATGCAGGTCGACGTTGTGAGGATACCAGCTCTCTTCGTTGTTCTTGAGGGTCACCTCGACCGTGTCGCCGACGCGAACCCGTTGGAAGGGACCGGGGACCGTGCCGTTGAAGGTCCAGAACCGATAGACGCTGTTGAAATCAAGATGAGCCTCGATCTCGATCGTCTCGAGTGCAATCTGCACCGAAGCCGGCTCTCGCCGCGTGATCGGCGGTGGGACATTGGCCGGGTTCTCTGCTATGTCGGCCATGTCCGGATGGACAGGGTTCACGCTGTAGAGCCGGTTGCTGAGGCTGGCTGAGGCCTCCGCCTCGTGCGAAGGAAGAGCTGGAGCGGCGCTTTCATGCATATGCTGGGCGAATGCCCCCGGTGCACTGAGAGCGCCCCCTAGCGTCAGGCCCGCCGATCCCAACAACAGACTGCGTCGGCTGACGCCGGCGTCTTCGGGTCCCTCCGCTTCGCTCATGGGGAGATCGGGAGAGGTTCGACCATCCTGTTGCGACATCGTGTTCTCCTTCTTCAGCCGTGGTTCTCGAAGGTCATGAATCCTGTTCAGCTTCGTTCCGGATGTCGGGTTTCTCAACGAGACGTAACCGGGGTCGCGCCCTTTGGCCAGCCTGCGAGACGCGATCTCGGCACCACAGCGGTGACCGAGATTACCGGGTCATTTACGTGAATATCGGCTCCAGACAGGGTGCAAGAGCGGCGGCCTCCGAAAAGATCCTTGGTTGATGATCACGTGGCGAGGGGCTGGCACGGGACCCTTCGGGGCGCCTGCCCATGTTCCAGCCGGGCGCGAGATTCTTGCTGGCACGGAATCCTCGCAGGAAAGGGCGATCTCACTCAGCAGATCGCCCGTATGCTTTTTGTTGAGGCTGGAGATGCTCAGTGTGTGAGCGGTTCCCAGCCATCGTGCACGAAATGCGCGTCGTAAGCTTCGAGCGCCCCGGCGACGGCCGTCATACCGACTTCCGGTTCATCGCCGGCGAGTTGCTCTGCGCCTTCGATGACCTGCCCGAGCAGCACGTGAAGCTGCGCGTCGGCCTCGGGCGGAAGTTCGCAGTTTTCGATCATGTAATCCACTTGGGACTGGACCGCGGCGGCGAGTGCGCCGTACTCGGCGGAAGACGCGGCATCGCCGGCTGCTACCGGCGCGACGGCGTTGCGGATGGTTTCCATCGCCGCGCGCAGCGGCGCGTCGGTCTGCCACTTCTGTCCGTCATCGAGCGACAGCACCAGATCGGCGGCGCCGTGCCCATCATGGGCGGTTTCGGTCGCGGCGAGGGCCGGCGTGCCGGCAAGCATGGCTGCAAGCAGCAGCGCCGTGAGGGAAGCAGATGTTTTTAGCATGTCTGTTACTCCAGTGAACTTCGTTACTGCTCGGTTTCGGTCTGGTGGAGAACCGTTCCGACGCTGTCACGTTGCATATCTCGACTGTGCACCTGGAGTTATCCATTCGCGATTCGGGCAAACGGCCATTGCAAAAATGCAAGCGGACGTAGCCGATGGATGCCGCAGCGTTACGAGGTCAAGCACGACCCCGCTTGGACGAGCGTTGAGGCGCTGATCAAGGCAGTGCGCGGCACCGGCCACGAGGCGCAGCCTCGGCTTTCTGACGGTTCCCCGCCCTGCCGCGCGTTCGGCGGCTGGCTCGAGATGCGGATCATGGGCCAGACCCGTGGCGCACTGAAGGCCCTGCTCGACTCTGCGCCGGCCACCCCGTTCGTCCTGCGTGACGGCGAGCCGGTCGAGGTTCCCGCCCATGCCGTCCGGCCCGGCGAGACCGTGCTCGTGAAGGCCGGGCAGCGCATCCCGGTCGACGGCGAGGTCACGGAGGGCACGGCCGCAGTCAGCGAAGCCGCGATCACCGGCGAGCCGATGTCGGCGGAGAAGGCGCCCGGCGCCCAGGACCATGCCGGGAACAGCGCATGATCGAGCAGTTCTCCCAGTGGTACACGCCGGCGATCATCGGCTTGGCCATCATCGCCTTTGCCGTGACGTAGGACATCCGCCTCGCGCTGCGGGTAGGCGCCGGTGCTGGTCGGGGTCGACGTCAAGCTCGCCGGGCCGCCTTTGACCCATTCGAGAGTGCCTCTCGTCAATTTGCCGATACGCAACTCGTGTGTCATGAGGAGGGTCTAGACTAGCTAGGACGAGCTCTTGCTCAGCGAGATCACCGATACTCCGTAGAATTTCTGACAAGGAGAGGGGACATGGAACTATTCGGACTAGCGCTTGCGCTTGGAACCATCGGCCTGGTTGCCGGCCTTGTGGGAGCGGTGATTGCAGCTTATGCGACCCGGAGCGAGACCTCGACCCTCACAAGCTATGTACAACACTTCGCGGCCGGTCTGATCATCGCCGCGGCCACCCTCGATCTGATCCCGGAAGCAATGGAATTGGGCGGCGGGGTGTCGTTGATCATCGGCTTCGTGGTCGGCACCGCCTTCATGCTAACGATACGCGCGCTGCTTATCCGTTTGGGCCACGGTCATTCACCCGGTCACGAACACGACCAATCAAGCCGGAGTCACTCGGGAAATAGCCACGCTCACGTCCACGATGCAATCCATGCCGGCGCCGATACGAGCATTAACTTCCGTCTGGTCACCGCGCTCGCGATCGTTGTCCTGATTGACGGCGCCATCATCGGGGTTGCTGTATCGGCGGGCGGGGCAGGCGCGCTTTTGATCGCGGTTGCACTGTCGATCGAATTGCTCTTCGTCGCCGCCTCAACCGCCGGATCGACGCGCGCTGGTGGCGGTTCGATCGGCCGATCGATAGGTGTCAGTGCATTTGTCGCGGTCATGATGCCTATCGGTGCCGTACTCGGCGCGTTGGTTTTTGCAGGCGTCTCAGCCCCAATTCTGGTGATGGGTCTAGGATTCGGTGCCGCAGCGCTTTTGTTCACTGCAGTTGCGGAACTACTGGTCGAGGCCTACGAAATCAAGGAGAGCACCGGAACGATCGCCATGGCAGCGGCCGGTTTCCTTCTCTTCCTCGTCCTCATGATGTTAATGTAGGACACGATCCACGATCGTCCGCCCGTGACAGAAGCGTGCAGACGGCGGCACGTCAGTGCTGCGCCGGAGCAGTCCAATCCCCACCTTTCAGACACCCAGAATTTTTTGCCGTATTTTGTGGCGCCAAGCTGCTGACTCATAGCGGCCGGAAGGCGAGCGTTAGCTTCTTGCACGCGCCTATCGCCCTAAGACCGACTTAATCGTGTGACCGCCGCCATAGATCGCGAGCCAGAGGCCGGCGAAAACCGAGCAGGTGCTCCTATGGGATCAGCACAATAGATTGCCGGTGGCTGCGTTCACAACCGGCAGCATCACGCCGTTCCACGACCAGAGAAACAGCAATACCACGACATGGCTGGACGCCATCCCCAGAAGAAGACGCTCCCACGGCACGCAGGCTCGCCTGATCGTGGTACGGCGCGCCCAGCCACGAGCGGGCGACGCCATTCGGCGAGAGCGCGGAGACGTTTTTTTCCTGCTCCAGCAGCAGGCCCGTGGAAAGATAAGTCAGCTGGAAGGTCTCGAAGATCGGCCAGACGTCGAGCAGCTCGTCGATGGTGTCGGGGCTCGGGCCGATTGCGGTGCCGTCCGCATCGCCTATGCCGTCCCAGGCCAGCACCGCCCGCGACGCGAGCGCCTTGGCGCTCGACCTGTTGAAATGCCCGAAGCGCTTCAAATCCAGTGCGGTTGGTGTCCCAGCCTTGGGGGTCGTCCCGACCGTCTCAGGAAGCTTCAGGCCAGGTGAAGCTCGGTGGCACGAAGCCGCGGCGCGCCCGCGCTGCCACCCCGCAACATACCGCCGCACTCCTCGAACGCTGCCGAGCGGCTTTTAAGTGTGAGGTCCTCGCGGCTGCCTCCGCCGGCCGATACCGTCCTGTGTGCAAAGTGGACACCTCCGAAAACCTCGCATTGCCCATCGGATCGTAATTCAATCGGTCTGACAGCAGCGGGGTTGGTCATGACGGGTCAGTTGGGGTTCTGGTCGATCACGGAGCGGCTGGCGGAGATCTCGGCGCAGGGTGATCCGCTCGAGACCCTGGCGGGAACGGTAGACTTCGAGATGTTCCGGCCGGTGCTGGAGAAGGCCCTCGGCCGGCCGCCGCGCTGGAAGGGTGGCCGGCCGCCGTTCGACCCGGTGCTGAAGTTCCGGATGCTGGTGCTGCAATCACTGCACGGGTTGTCGCTCGAGCAGACCGGGTATCTGGTCCGGGACCGTCTGTCGTGGATGCGGTTCTGCCAGCTCGGACCCGGAGACCGGGTGCCGGATGCGAATACGCTCTGGGATTTTCGCGAGGCTCTGATCGCGGCGGGCGCGCTGGACGCGCTGTTCGCCAGGCTCGACCGCGCGATCAATGCGGCGGGGTATCTGCCGCGCGGCGGCCAGATCCTGGACGCGACGCTGATTGCCGCCCCGCGGCAGCGCAACACCGATGAAGAGAAGGCGCAGATCAAGGCGGGCCGGACCGCCGCCGAGATCTGGCCTGAAAAGCCTGCCAGGGCACGGCAGAAGGATGTCGATGGCCGCTGGACCGTCAAGTATTCCAAGGCGACAGCTCGTGCGGACGGCACGAAGCCCGTCGACATCGCGATCCCCGTCTACGGCTACAAGTCGCACGTCTCCATCGACCGGATGCATGGGATCGTCCGCCGCCAGATCGTGACCGATGCCGCCAGGCACGACGGCGCCCGTTTGCGCGAGGGGCTGATCCGAGCCGCGCCAACACTTCCAGCGACGTGTGGGCGGACAGTGCCTACCGCTCGGCCGAGAACGAGGCCTGGCTGACGGACCACGGGATGACGAGCCGGATCCATCGCAAGAAGCCGCGCGACCGTCCGATGCCGAAACGGACGAGCCGCGCCAACGCCGCGAAGTCGGCGCTGCGCTCGAAGGTAGAGCACGTCTTCGCGCACCAGAAGGCGCGCATGCGGGTGACAATCCGGACCATCGGCATCGCGCGCGCCGAGGCGGCGATCACGCTGGCGAACATGGCCTGCAACATGACCCGCTGGCGCTGGCTCAACGGCCGAGTCGCGTCCGCCTGACGGCAAACCACCAAGAAAGATCGGCACTTCCGCAGCCAGACCAGCCCGCCCCTGGGCAAACCGGGCGATCTGCGCCTTCTTACTGCGCCAACTCGGCCATTGGCGCAGTAAGCGGAGGCGTCCAAGTTTCTCGGAGCATCTGCTGCACCAGACCATCGTCGGCATGGCGCCGAGCCTTCATCCGAAAATCACCCGGCCGGACGGGCAAACCTCACCTCGAACACCGTGCCCGGAGCGCTGTCGAACACCGAAAGGGCGGCGCCATGCATATCTGCGATGGCCTTGGCCAGAGCGAGGCCGAGCCCGCTTCCGGGCGTGTGCCGGCTGCGCTCGACCCGGAAGAAGCGGCGGAAGATGCGCTCGCGGTTCTCGGGGGCGATGCCGGGGCCGTCGTCAGCCACGCGCAGGATGACGCCCGAAGACGCCACCTCAGCGGTCACATGGATGGCCGTGCCGGGCGGGCAATGCCGGATGGCGTTCTCGATGATATTCGAGACCAGCTGCGTCAGCAGGCCGGGGTCGCCCATGACGATCAGCGGCTTGCGCGGCAGCGTCATGGCGAGTGTCATGTCCCTGTCCTCGGCCGCCGGCTCGAAGGCCTCGACGACATTCGATAGGATCGGCGCGAGATCCCTGCGCTCGAAGCGCGCCTGCCGGTCGCCCGCCTCCATCTGCGCGATCCGTAACAGCGCGTTGAAGGTCGCGATGATGTCGCGCGTCTGCTCGAGGCTGGCCTGTACGTCCTCCGGCGCGACCGCCTTGGCGGTACTCATCCGCTCCAGGCGCTGGTGCAGGCGCTGCAGCGGGGTTCGCATGTCGTGGGCGATGTCGTTCGATATTTGCTGCTGGCTTTCCAGAAGCCGCGTGATCTCGTCCAGCATTTCGTTGATGCGCACCGAGACGCGGAACAGATCGTTTCCCGCCCGGTCAAATACGGGAACGCGCGCCGCGAGCTGCCCGGCGGAGACGCGAGAGAGCGTCGTCAGGATCGCGGTGATGCGTTCCTCGGTGAGGCGGCCGACCCGGACGCCCACGATCAGGCCCAGGATGATGACCGCCAGATAGCCGAGGACCAGTGCCGCGCCGAGGGCCTCCATGATCTCGCCTGTGATGTGATCGCCCGATCCCTGGATCAGCCGGTAGGGGCCGATCGCCGTCTCGCGCATCCAGTAGCGCTGGACCTCGTCATGCATGGGTTCGGCGAGGCGGATCGTCCCTGCCGGGAGCTTGGCCGGAAGGGGCGTGCCCATCGGCTGGGCGATATTGCCCCCGAGGACGCTGTCGTCCCGATCCTGCAACTGGTAGATTCGCGCATTCTCGAAGCTGACTTCGGCCAGCGCATCGACCCGGGCGATCAGCCGCGCAGCGCCGCCCTCGTCGTAGATCGCGGCCAGCGTCTGCGCGTCGCCACGCATCTGGTCAAGCACCCAGTCCCGGACCTCGTATTGCGTGAAGGCGTAGGCCATCGAGAAGACGAGCGCGGAGAGGATCGCATAGAGAAACGAGAACTGCAGCGACAGACGGACGGAGGTCCGCAAGCCCGATTGCCCCAGCGCCTCAGCCATGAAGGCTGTATCCCGCGCCGCGCACGGTATGAATCAGCGGCCGGTCGAAGGGCTTGTCGATCTTGTTGCGCAGGCGGCTGATATGCGTCTCGACGACGTTGGTGTTGGGGTCGAAATTGAACTCCCACACCGCCTCCAGCAGCATCGTGCGCGTCACCACCCGGTCGGCGTTCCGCATCAGGTAGGTCAGCAGCCTGAACTCGCGCGGCTGCAGCGGGATGTCCTGCCCAGACCGGCTGACGGAATGGCGGATCAGGTCGAGTTCCAGATCGGCCACGCGCAGGCGCGTCTCCTCGGCCTGCATGGGCGGGCGCCGCGCCAGCGCGGAAAGCCGCGCGGACAGTTCCGAGAAGGCGAAGGGCTTGACGAGATAGTCGTCGGCCCCCGCCTCCAGCCCGTCCACCCGGTCGTTGAGGCCGCCCATCGCGCTGAGAAACAGGATCGGCGTCGCTACACCGGCGACGCGGACGGACTTCACCAGCGACAGCCCGTCGAGGCCGGGAAGCATCCGGTCCACCACCATCACGTCGAAATCGCCGTCCAGCGCCAGCAGGAACGCGTTCTTCCCGTCCGGCGCGTGCTCGGTCACATGGCCGAGCGCCCGGAGACTGGAGCAGATGTACTCGGCGGTTTCTCGGTCGTCCTCGACCACAAGCACGCGCATCGTAGGCCGCCCTCCAGACAATGAGTCTCGGATAGCAGAAGGGCGATGCCGTCACCATCGGCCGGGACATTACCAATCCGTATAGTGACGGCGAGATTGCGGAGAGGCGCAGCCGAGTATCCACCCGGAAAAAGGCGGATACTCATGGCTGCAACCGATACCGGACTCCTCATCCTCGACAGGGCGGCTGCCTTGCGGCCCGCACACGGCTTCTCGCTCGACCGCATCGACCGCAGGTTCCTCGTGGCCGCGCTCGCCTCGCTGCTGGCGGTGCGGCTCGCTGCCGTGTTCTGGCTGCCCTTCGTGGACACGACCGAGGCGCGCTACGCCGAGATCGCCCGCAAGATGCTGGAAACCGGCGACTGGATCACGCCGCAGTTCGACTATGGCGTGCCGTTCTGGGGCAAGCCGCCGCTGCATACCTGGCTCTCGGCGCTCGGCATGAAGATCTTCGGCGTGGGGCCGTTCGGGGCGCGGATCTTCATCCTCGCCTCGGCGGTGGCGGTGCTGGCCCTCGTCTTCGGCTGGGTGCGCCGGCAGCGGGGCCGCGACGAGGCGCTGTTGGCGACGGTGGTCCTTGCGTCCTCCGTTCTGTTCCTCGGTGCCTCGGCCTTCGTGATGACCGACATGGTGATGGTGCTGGGCACCACTTTCTGCATGGTGGCATTTTACAACTGCGTGACCGACACGGCATCCCGGAGCGCGTGGGGACATCTGTTCTTCGTCGGTATCGCGGTGGGCCTGCTGGCAAAGGGTCCGGTCGCGCTGCTCCTGACGGCCATCCCGATCCTGATGTGGCTTGCGATCGGCCGCCGCTGGCGTAGGCTGGCGGCGCTGCCCTGGGCCTCGGGCCTCATCATCGCGGCGGTCCTGACGCTGCCCTGGTATGCCGCGGCCGAGATCAGGACGCCGGGCTTCCTGCGCTATTTCCTCATTGGCGAGCATTTCGACCGCTTCACCGTCTCGGGGTGGCAGGGCGACCTTTACGGTTCGGGCCATGCGCGGACGAAGGGGATGATCTGGCTCTATGCGCTGGGAATGTTCCTGCCGTGGACCCTTTTCGCCGCGGCGCCGCTGCCGCGCGGCAGGGCGGTGCTGGCCACGGTTTTGCGCGACCGCGACGGCTGGCATAGCTATCTGGCGCTCTGGGCGCTGTCACCGCTGATCCTGTTCACGCCGGCGGCGAACATCCTCGGCGCCTATGTGCTGCCGGGGCTGCCCGCCGCCGCGATCCTGCTGGTGTCGCTCTGGGCCGCGGCATGGGGCGGACCGGGTCGGTGGGCGCGTGCCGCCGGCGCGCTCGCCATCGGCAGCGTGGCCGCGCTGTTTCTCGCGGTGTCGCTGCTCTCCATCGTCGCCCCGCAGACGCTGCGCCTCAAGACCGAGCGCGAGTTGGTCGCCGCCGCCCGCGCCGCCGATCCGCAGGTGCGTTTCACCTACTGGGGCTCCCGCAGCTACTCGGCCGAGTTCTACACCGGCGGGAAGGTGGCCTTCACGACAAGCGCGTCCGCGATCGAAGCGCTCGCCCGCAACGGCGTGCGCGACGCCGTGGCCGTCAGGGAGGCCGACACCGCCACCCTCGCCCCCCGCCTCGCGGGGGAGTTCACGCGGGTCGGCCCATTCGGACGCCGGGTGCTGTTCATCGAGAAGCCCGCCGTGGAGGTCACGCCATGAGAGTCGAAGCCATCGGCCCGCGGATGCCCGGCGTCATGCCGCTGCCGCGGGCGGTCCCGGATCTATCCTTCGTCATCCCCGCCTTCAACGAGGAGGACAACATCGCCGAGACCATCCGCCGCGTCGCCGCCGAGGCGCGGAGGCTGGTCGGCAGCTTCGAGATCATCGTCGTGGACGACGGAAGCACGGACGCGACCTTCGCGGCGGCTAAGGCGCAGGCCACGACCCACCCCGTCCGTACGCTGCGGCTGTCGCGCAACTTCGGCAAGGAACATGCGATCATGGCCGGGCTGGAAAAGACCACCGGCGCGGCGGTCGTGATCCTCGACGCCGACCTGCAGGAGCCGCTGGACCACCTTGGGACCATGCTCGCCCACCGCGCCGAGGGGTTCGAGATGGTCTATGCCGTCCGCGCCGGGCGCGAGGACGAGAGCCTGCCCAAGCGCGCCTTCACGCGCCTGTTCTACGCCATGCTGAACATCGGCAGCGACACCGCGATCCCGGCCGACGCCCGCGATTTCCGGCTGATGGACCGCCGCGTGGTGGACGCCCTCTGCGCGCTGCCCGAGCGCAACCGCTTCATGAAGGGCCTCTACGGCTGGGTCGGGTTTCGAGCAAAGGCCGTCCCGATTCGGCTGGAGCGGCGGCGGGCCGGCGCGTCGAAGTTCGGGTTCCGCAAGCTCTTCAGGCTGGGGCTGACTGGACTCACGTCGTTCACCGCCTGGCCGCTGCGGGTCTGGACCAGCATCGGGACGTTGATCGCCGCCTGCTCGATCCTCTACGGGCTGTGGATCGTCGTCCGCACGCTCCTCTTCGGCAGCGATGTGCCCGGCTGGTCCACGCTGGTCGTGGCGGTCTCACTTTTGGGTGGGGTGCAACTCATCTCGATCGGGGTGCTGGGCGAATACCTCGCCCGCGTCTTCACCGAGGTGAAGGGCCGCCCCGGCTTCATCGTGGCCGAGGATCATCCGGCCGACCCGCAGCAGCCGTAATGTGGCGCCAGGCGCTGAGGTTCGGGCTGGTCGGTGCGCTTGCGACGCTGGTCCACATGGCTATCGGGACCATACTGGTCCAGTCCGGCTGGCAACCCCTGATTGCTAATGCCTTCGCCTTCGCGACCGCCTTCACCGTCAGCTTCGTCGGGCATCTGGGCTATTCCTTCGCCGATCAGGAGCCGGACCCTGCAGGCGCGCTGTGGCGCTTCGGCCTGGTCGCACTGGCGGGCTTCCTCTGCAACGAGGCTATCCTCGCCCTGCTGCTCGGGGCGCGGCTCATCCCGGATGCCGCGGCGCTCTGCGCCTCGACAGGCTCCGCGGCGATCCTGACCTTTGGCCTCGCAAAGGTCTGGGCCTTTGGGCCGGTCCGGGCCTGAAGGCAAGGCCGCAAGCCGTCCCGGCGGCGGACCGCCGGGACGGCCGCTTTCAGGCGCGGCGCAATTTCTCGAGGTCGATCCTGCTGACCGCGAGATAGCCGACCAGGCCGACGATGGCCGCGAGGAACGCCCAACTCGTCACGACCGTGCCGAGACCCAGGCCGCCGCTCGTCACCGGCTGCGACAGGAAGTCGCCAAGGCTCGCCCCCAGCGGGCGGGTCAGCACGTAGGCCGCCCAGAAGGCCGCGACCGGCCCCATGATCCCCGTGCGCCAGGCGGCGAACACGGCAGCGATGCCGGCGCCGAAGATGAAGGCCGACGGCAGGTAGCCGAGGCCAAGCCGTTCGGCCATCAGATCGCCCGCCGCGGTGCCGAGTGCGAAGGTGAACAGGATGGCGAGCCAATAGAACCCCTCGCGCGCCGGCGTGTCGATGGCGTGGATCGAGAGGGTCCCCTCGCGCGCATACCAGACCGCGAAGGTGGCGATCAGGGCCGCGCCGAACACGGCTGTCGTGACCGTCAACGGCACGCCGTAGGTATCGACCAGGCTGTCGGTGATCAGCGTGCCCACGATCGAGATCATCGTCACGGCCGGCCAGTAGACCCAGGGCCGGTAGCGATCGGTCCTGAACTGCACCCCGAGGATCACCGTCAGCACCCCGGCCATCAGGACCGAGGTCAGCGGCAGGCCGAGGCCCGTGCGGAAAATCAGGTAGTCGGCGCCGGTTTCGCCGACCGTGGTGGCCAGGATCTTGATGATCCAGAAGATGGCCGTCACCTCGGGAACCTTGTTGAAGACCCCGCGGGCGGCCGGACCGGTGATTGATGCGTATGTCATGATGACCTCATCATCGGCAGGAAGCTGCCGCAGGTCAGAATTGCGCCCTGCAGGTGACGGGCGCTTTGGTCAGGGGTTGATTTTCCGTAATGTCCGCGAGGCCATGCGGCCGCTATCCTGCCGCCATGCCGCGGCAGCAGGGCATCAGGCATCGTCCGGCCGGATCAGAGGGATGGTGCAATGAAAACGGTTCCCGAACTCGCCTCGCGCTGGCTCAGGCTTCATCCCGACGCCCTGACCTGCGCGCAGCGCAACGTGCTGGAACACACGCTCGAGCGCCAGCCGGTAACGCGCGACACCAACGCGGCCTTTCAGAACCGGCTCTCCGTCGGCGACAGGCTGGCCGACGGAATGGCGCGAACCGGCGGCTCGTGGGGCTTCATCGCGGGCTTTGCCGTGTTCCTCGTCCTCTGGTTGCTCGGCAACCTCTGGCTGGCTGGGCGCGCCTTCGATACCTACCCGTTCATCTTCCTCAATCTGGTGCTGTCGATGCTGGCCGCGATCCAGGCGCCGATCATCCTGATGTCGCAGAACCGCCAGACCGAACACGACCGCATCGACGCCGCCCACGACTACGAGGTGAACCTGAAGGCCGAGATCGAGATCATGGCGCTGCACGACAAGCTCGACCAGCTGCGAAACGAGCAGCTCATCGCGCTTCTCGACCGCATCGAGGCGCTGGGCGAGGACGTGCGGCGGCTGCAGCGGGATCAGCAGACCGGACCATGAGGCGGCCCGGCGCAACATTACGCACAGATAATCCGCCTGCGATTTTGTCGTCAGCCCCGCGCCCCATCTTCCCCTTTACCGGCAGGCAGGAAAGCCGCCGAAGATAAAGGAGAACGACCATGAAACGCAGCATCATCGCACTTGCCCTGATGTCCGCGACCGCCCTTGGCGGGGGCGCCGCGCTGGCCAGCGATCACGCCGAGGATCAGGCCGAGATCGCGCTGTTCCAGCAGGCCGCGCACGACATCCGCGCCGCTATCGCGACGGCGGAAGGCGCCACCGGCGGCACGGCGGTCGAAGCCGAGTTCACCGAAGAGGACGGCGCCCCCATGTGGGAGGTCAAGACCGTCGCCGGCACCACCCGCGCCGAGGTCAATGTCGATCCCGCCACCGGTCAGGTCGTCAAGACGAGCGACAAGGACGAAGGCGGCGACGGGAACGCCGCGGTCACGCCCGAGATGCTGGGCGCGCCGCTGGCCGACCTCGTGACGAGGGCCGAGGCCGCGGGCGGCGGCAAGGTCATGTCGATCGACTACGAGCACGAGAACGGCCAGGCCGTCGGGGCCGAGGTCGAGATCGTGAACGCGGACGGGACCGTGCATGAGTTCCTCATGAACCCCGCCGATGGCACCCTGACCCCGATCGTGGCAGGTCAGGACCGTGACGAAGGCGGCGACGACGGCGAAGACCGCAACTGACGCGCCGACGCGCTGCGCCGGCCCCCGTTGACCGGGGGCCGGCGGACGAATGAGGGGATCATGCGCATCCTGGTGATCGAGGACGACCGCACCACCGGCGACTACATCCTTCAGGGCCTGCGCGAGGAGGGTCATGTGGCCGACCTCTGCCGCAACGGCCGCGAGGGGCTGATCGCTGCCCAGACGAGCGATTTCGACGTTCTGGTGGTGGACCGGATGTTGCCCGATCTGGACGGGCTGTCGCTGGTGCGGACGCTGCGCGCGGCGAAGAACCTGACGCCGGCGATCTTCCTGACCGCGCTCGGCGGCGTCGATGACCGCATCGAGGGGCTGAACGCCGGCGGCGACGACTATCTCGTCAAGCCCTTCGCCTTCGGCGAGCTCTCCGCCCGCATCAACGCGCTGGCCCGCCGGCCGCAGATGCGCGAGGCGGAAACCGTGCTTTCGGCCGGCGACCTGCGGATGGACCTGATCCGGCGCCGGGTGACGCGGGGCGAGGTCGAGATCGACCTGCTGCCGCGGGAGTTCGCGCTGCTCGAGTGCCTGCTGCGCCGCAAGGGCCGCGTGCAGACCCGCACCATGCTGCTGGAGGCCGTCTGGGATCTGAGCTTCGATCCGCAGACCAATGTGGTCGAGAGCCATATCTCGCGGCTCAGGGCCAAGGTGGACAAGCCGTTCGGCAGCGAACTCATCAGGACCGTGCGCGGCGCGGGCTACCGGATCGAGGGATGAACCGCTGGCGCGAGATCTGGCGCACGACGCCGATGCGGCTGACGCTGCGGCTGGTGGCGCTGTTCGCGGGTGTCAGCCTCGCGGCCTTCGCCACCGCCTGGTGGCTCGCGAACGACGCGCTGCTCGACGCGACCGCCGCCGCGCTGGAGCAGCAGGTTGCTGATATCGAGGCCTCAGGCCCTCCCGCGGCCATCGCCCGCGAGGTCGCGCAGGCGGCGGAACGCGCCGAGTCCGACCACCTCATCCTGCGCTATGACGGCCCGGGAGGCCCGGTCGGCAACTATTCCGGCCCCCTGCCCGAAGGCGAGTTGCGCCAGGCCGCGCTGAAGGACGATGCCCACGACATCGACGGACGCTACATCCTGCTGAGCGAGGAAGTCACGGGCGGTCGGCTGACGGTCGGGCAGGACGCGGAAGCCTTCGACGACCTGCGCGAGATCTTCACCCGCGTCCTCGTGCTCGCGATGCTGCCGACGGCGCTTGTCGTGCTGGCGGGCGGCGTCCTGATCGCGCAGCGTTCCGCCCGCCGCCTCGCCGCCATCG